>Ga0164242_10007264_pt1 | contig 12128 bp, 10 predicted proteins | sample OricomgcompostMG_FD_108783 | JGI IMG/M metagenome (GOLD analysis project Ga0164242, IMG submission 108783) | Miracle-Growth compost microbial communities from Emeryville, California, USA - Original compost - Miracle growth compost (MG) ... | reverse complement strand
GCGCGCTGCTCGTCGGTGGCCGCGAAGCGGTACTGCTGCACCACTCCCATCAGCTTGCCGATGGCCTCGTGGAGCACGGCCCCCGAAGCGCTGAGACCTGGTGCAGCCTGCCAGGCCGCGTCGAGCTCGGACTGGTGGTCGGCCACGTAGGCCTTGCCGGCATCCGTCAGCACGTACTCCGTGCGGCGGCCGTCTCCGGTGGCCTCGACGAGCTCCTCGTCGACCAGCTGCTGAAGCGTCGGGTACACCGAGCCCGGGCTCGGCTTCCACAGGCCGTCGGTCTTCTCGGCGATCGCCTTGATCAGCGCATAGCCGTTCTTGGCTCCGTCGGAGAGCAGGCTCAGGATGGCGGCACGGATGTCTCCACGCGACGCCCGCTTGCGCCCGCGACCTCCGAAGGCGGCCAGCATGGCCGGGTCGAAGCCGCGCGGATCGAACGACGGACCGAAGCCGCGCCGCCCGTAGCCGAACGGGCGTGGGCCGAAGCCCGGCTCGCGTCCGTCCTCGTGTTCGAACCCCGCGCCCGAGCCGTGCTGGTCGTGCCCGTGCTCGCCTCCGTGATGGTGCCGGTGCGGGCCGTGGCCGCAGTGCTCCTGGTAGGCGGGATGTTGGTGGTGGCGACGGTACTCGTCGCCGGGGAAGTTGTCGCTTCTCATGGCGAATCTCCTATCGTTGACTATCTAAGACGCATCAACGATATATCGCTCAGAAGTATTCCGCAAGCACCGGTGAGCAAGCAGCGGTGAGGTGAGAGCGGAGCCGCAACGATGTGAGCACGAGTTGCGGGGTACAGGCCGAGCAGAGACCGTCCGTACCGGCCCAGACCGAATGCCGAGCGCGCCGGTCGAGCGCGCGGGGCGTGGGCAGTCGCCGTGAGTGCCGCCGATCCGTCGGGCGGCAACGCGATAGTTCTCGCCACTGCGGCAGCCCGTGTCAGGCGCTCTACTCCTTGGCCCACGCGGCCACTCGCGCCGCGCTCTCCTCGAAGGAGAGGTCTTCCACACGTGTCATGACCGCCCAGCGCACGCCGAACGGGTCGAGGATCGAGGAGTAGCGATCGCCCGTCACGAACGTGGCCGGCTGCTCGCGCACCGTGGCACCCGCGGATGCGGCGGCATCCGTCACCGCGTCGCAGTCGCTCACGTAGATCGCCAGGCTGAACGGCCGGCGCTCCGGGTCGTCGAGGGCGACGAGCCCGATGGACTCGAGCGGGTCGCTCAGCGTGATCATGCCGTTGCCGAAGTCGAGCACCGCGTGCGCGACGCCGTCGCCGCCGGGAAAGCGCGTGACGTCGAGCACTCGCGCTCCGAAGACGTCGCGATAGAAGTCGAGTGCGGCCGCGGCGCCGTTCACGACGATGTGCGGCGTGATGGACGTGGACCCGTGCGGCACGCCGTTCGTCGTGTGCTCGCCGTTCGCTGCCGTGGGCTTCTGCGTAGTGGTGTTGTCGGACATGCATCCGACGCTAGGCGGCGCTGTCTGCGGCGTCTTGTACTTTTGCGACAGCCCCGCCCGCGACGCCAACCGGAGTCGGTACCCATGACGAACAGTCCGCCCGGATCCCAGGGCCACCTCAATCCCGGCGACCCACGCGTGAGCTTCGAGCGGTTCGCACTGGGGCCTGAGCTGGATGCGCTCGTACGCCACGTGTGGATCGTGCGATGGTCCGTGCCAGGGGGCGAGGAGGCGACCCAACGGGTGCTGTCCTATCCAGCATTCAACGCGGTGCTCGAGACGTCGTCGCACGAGGATGGGCCGCCGGTCTCGCTCGCGCTGTTTCCCCCGACCGCGCGTGTGTCGATCCGACGGCTGCGCGGTCACGGTGAGGCCGTCGGCGTGTTGCTCCGCCCGTGCGCGGGCCGCCTGCTCCTCGAGGGCAGCGGCCTCGGCGCCGGTGACGTCCCGCCGAGTGGACATCCTTTGACGGATGCTCCCACGCGAGGCCTCCGACAGGCGCTCGGCTCCGGCGTCTCCGCCCGCGTGGCCGACGTGTTGAACGCTTGGCTGGCTCCGCTCGCGCAGCGGGTCGACGAGCGCGACAGGCTGGTGAACGAGACGTGTCGGCTGGCCGAGGAGGACGCATCCCTCGATCGCGCTTCGGACCTCGCCGAGCGGGTGGGCGTCGCGCCGCGCACGCTAGAGCGCACTTTGCGCGAGTACCTCGGGCTCAGTCCGAAATGGCTGATCGAGTGCCGCCGTCTGCAGGCCGCCGCGACCACGCTCTACGTCGAGCCGGATGCGGAGCTCAGCCGGCTTGCCGTCGAGCTCGGCTACGTCGACTATGCGCACTTCTCCCGTCGCTATCGCGCCGTGCTCGGCGAGACGCCCAACGCGACGAGAAACGCAGGGCGCGAAGCAGCCCGCCGGCGCGCGACGAGCTCAGCGTGACTTCCGCCGTCATCGCTGCAGCTCAGCGAGGATGGCAGCGAGGCGGCGCTGCCGGGTCTCGTCGGTCTTTGCCGAGGTCACCGCGAGCACGTGCCGCTTCTGGTTGCTGGGCGACAGCGCGGCGAAGGCCGCTGCGGCATCCGGATGCTCGTCCAACAGCGCCCGCAGCTCCTGCGGCACCTCCACTGTGCGGGGAGCATCATCGTGCTCCACCGTCACGGTGAGCAGTTGTCCTGCCGCGACCCCGGCGCGCGAGCGGATGTCGGCACTCACCGGGATCTTCGCGACGCCCTTCATGCGCGCGATCGTGCTCGGGTAGGTGACCGACCCGATGGTGACAGTGACAGGGATACGCCCACCGCCGCCCAGGGCCTCGACCACGTCTTCTGGCACCGCGATGCCGGTGGCCGTCGCACCGTCCAGTGACAGTTCCGCGTCGAATGTCGCCATCGTTCCTCCTCGCACGCCTCGGATCGCCGCGCCAGGTCGAGCCCGCATCATGCGACACGCACGCTGGCCGCGCGGCGACCGTCTCCGCTCTGGGCCAGTGTGCCCGAGAACGGCGCGCAACGGTACACCGGAGCCCGTCCCACGCTCGAGGGTCACCCGGGCAGGAGCGCGCGAACCGTCTCCCTGATCGCCGGGATGTCGACCTCCTCGGCGAGCCGCGACTCGTCGGGGATCTCCTCGTCGAGGTCGTCGAGCGCGAACAGCGCTCTCGGCAGCTCGGGGAAGCTGGTCGCGCCGATGAGCCGGCCTGCCAGTGCGTTCGCCTCGGCGGTCGGGAGCGTGATGCGATCGGCGAGGTAGGCACCGAGAAGCTCGATGGCCGTACCGAAGAACGCGTCGTACAAGCCGGCCGCCGCCTCGGGCAGACGGCTCGCCTCGGAGATGCACAGCCGGCAGGTCTGCGCGACCATCGACCAGCGCAGCAGCTGCCGGAAGCGTCCGCAGTAGCGCGCGACGGCCTCCGTGGGGTCGTCGGCGTAGTGCTCCGGCGAGCCGATGCGCGCGGCGAAGAGCTCTCGGATGCGCTCGGTGATGGCGAGGAACAGCACATCCTTGGTCGGGAAGTGAGCGTAGAGCGACCGCTTCGAGGTCTGCGCCTCGGCGGCGACGGCATCCATCGACGTGCGCTCGAATCCGGATTCGAGGAACACGGTCTTCGCGGCGTCGAGGATGTGCTCGCGCAGCTCGGCGCCCCGTCGTGCCATGGTTGCCGCCTTTCAAAGTAAACGGTACAGTCGAGTTTACTTATTCACCCTCTTATCGATGGGAACTCTTCCATGATCGTCGTCACAGCACCCACAGGCCGCATCGGGAGCAAACTCGTGCCGCTTCTGCTCGACTCAGGCGAGCCGGTGCGCATCGTCACCCGCGATCCCGCCAAGCTCTCACAGGAGGCCAGGGATCGCGCCGAGTTCGTCGTCGGATCGCACCGCGATCGCGACATCGTCGACCCCGCCTTCGACGGCGCGGACGCCGTCTTCTGGCTGATGCCGGCGTCGCCGACGGCGGTCAGCCCCTATGAGGCGTACGTGGCAGCGAGCATCCCGGCGGCGGACGCCGTCGTGCGGCACGATGTGCAGCGGGTCGTGACCGTCTCCGCGCTGGGGCGCGAGACCGGGCTGTATGCCGGCCACATCTCGGCCTCGTGGGCCATGGATGACCTCTTCCGCAGCACGGGCGCACACGTCAGGGCCCTCACGATGCCCTCGTTCATGGACAACTTCCTCCGCCAGGTGCCGTCGATCGCGCAGGGTGCGGTCAGCGGAACGCTCCCTGCCGACCTCGCGATGCCCTGGGTGGCGACCGCCGACATCGCGAGCGTCGCCGCCCGACTGCTGCTCGACCACGGGTGGGAGGGGCAGGACAGCGTCGCCGTGCTGGGACCAGAGGATCTCTCCATGAACGACATCGCGGGCATCCTGAGCGAGGTGGTCGGCACGCAGGTGCGATACGAGCCAGGCGATCGCACTGCCACCAAGCAGTACCTGGTGGCCAACGGCTTCTCCGAGGCCATGGCTCAGGGGCTGATCGACATGGAGATCGCGGGCGAGCGCGGGATCAACAACGGCGTCCGGCGCACACCGGAGAACAGCACGCCGACGAGCTTCCGCACCTTCGCCGAGCAGGCGATCGTGCCCGCGATCGGCGCCCTGCAGGCGTGACGGGCCGCCGCCATCCACTGCCGGTTGAGCCCGCCGGAACCCCGACCGTCGGTTGAGCCTGTCGAAACCACGCACCGCCGGTTGAGCCTGTCGAAACCACACCGCCGGTTGAGTCTGTCGAAACCACACCGCCGCTCGAGCCCGTCGAAACCGCCCATACCGCGGCCCGCGTCGCCGCCTAACCGAGCAGCGTGGCGGCTTTTGCGTCGAGGAAGTCGACGTGCAGGTGATTGCAGGTGTCGTCGATCTGTTTGAAGTGACGGAGGGACAGGCCGGACCGGCAGCCCACCTGCCCCACCGTCGCATCCTCGGGAACGACGGCGTCGAGGTCTTCGATGAGCTTGACGGAGTCGGAGTCGCCGCCGGTCAGCGCGTGACCGTTCAGACGGAAGAAGTCGACGGCGTGCCCACCGCCATCCGTGTAGTGCGCGGATGCCGTTCCTGCGCCCTCGATCTGCCCCGTGCAGTGCCGGTTGATGTCGCTCACGCCCACGGTGTTGAACTGGGTGAGCGCGAAGGCGATGGTCTGCAGCACCCGATAGTCGATTCCGCAGCCTTGGACGGCCTCGCCGGCCGCCAGGTATCGGATCTCGAAGATGTGGTCGGGGGTGCTTCCGGTGAGCCGCCCCTGGGCGACGGCGGTCATGAGCTGCTGCGCGAGGGCCTGCACCTCAGGAGCCACCACGGTGCCTGTCGTCGAGTCCAGGGCGGTGGAGATGGTGTGCGCGGCGAAGTCATCCCGATCGAGCGCTCCGGTCTGCACGGCGCCCACGGCGAGGGTCTGGGTCTTGCCGGTCGTCGGGTCGACCCACGTGGGAGTCTCGAACTGCGCGTAGGCGGGAACGGCCGTCGTGGCGACGAGGCCGATCGCGGCCAGCATGATCGTGGCCTTGGAAATCAACCGGGTGAGCGGCGAGCGGCGGCGCACTGTCTGGTCCGTGCCGCGAACTCGCTTGGGCTTGACGGCCGGCCTCGCCACCGCGTGGGATTCGACACGAGATGCAGGGCGCCTGTCGTGCCTGGCGCTCAGCGGGCGCGTCACGGCGGCCGCGGGCTTCCTGCTCGCGCGTCGCCTGGTCGGCGCCGGAGCGTCGGCCGTGCTCGGCGTGTCCGCTCTGCGGGTCTCCGGTGCCGGCGTTGCCGGCAGCACGACGGGCACGGGCGCCGAGTCGGTGGACCTCGCCAGCTCATCGGGACGCAGACGCAGGCGCCCTGTCTGAGTCGACGCGTCGACGGCACCCGATCGGTGCAAGCGGGTGGGGTCCTGCGCACGCCGTGAGTCGTCGAGGCGGGTGTCGCGCTCACGAACGTCGGACTGTGTGGCCTGATGCGCGTGTGCGTCAGAGAGCCCCAGGAGCGCGGCGAACGGGTCGGGCTCGTAGTGGGTGGGCCCGGCGGCCGGCAGTAGCGGAGTGGTGGAACCCTGCGACTGCGCCTGCTCGAACTCGCGGCGTTCGCGACGGCTCGTGAAGGTGCGATTCCGGCTGGACGCCTGCCCGCCTTCCGCCGATTCCGGCGTGCTCGACCGTGGGCCTGACCCGGGCACGAGTCGAGCGGGAAGGTTGGCTTCTGTCACAGGGCGGAGTCTTCGGGGGTGGCGAGGCGGGGCGCGCCGTGAGGCTCACGACACGATGGGCGCTGTGCGTCGGGGGCACAGCGCTGTCCATGTTATCCACCTGTTATCTGGATGTCACCTGGTCGTAGATCTTCGTGACGCGTCGTGTCACCGTGACGCGCCCGTCGATGGGGCGCGCTACCGTACCTCACCCCTCTTTTCTCGAGTCTCATTGTCGTGAGTGTCGGACCGGAAAACCTGGCCCATTCATACCGACGCGGATGCCCGCCCGAGATCGACAGCGACCGCTAGTTCTTTTCGTGCGGTCAGACCTTCCGTGCGGTCAGCCCTTTCGTGCGGGCAGCTCTTTCGCGCAGGCAGCCGTTTCGTACGGGCAGCCGCTTCGTGCCGGGAAGTGCGAAGCGAATTCCGCTCAGTCGAGGAGGGCCCGGATGTCGTCGGCCGACAGAGCGGATGAGAACGCCCCGTCGTCATCGAGCACGGCATCGAAGAGCTCACCCTTCCTCCTGGCGAGCCGCATCACCTTCTCCTCGATGGTGTCGGATGCCACCATGCGGTACACCATCACCTGCTTCGTCTGACCGATGCGGTGCGTGCGGTCGATCGCCTGGGCCTCGGCCGCCGGGTTCCACCACGGATCGAGCAGGAAGACGTAGTCGGCCTCGGTGAGCGTGAGCCCGAAGCCGCCGGCCTTGAGGCTGATCAAGAACACCGGCGCGTCGCCCTCACGAAAGCTCGCGATCACGTCGGCCCGCCGCGTGGTCGACCCGTCGAGGTACTCGTGCCGGATGCCTGCGGTATCCAGCCGCCCCGCCACCTTGCGCAGATACGACGTGAACTGGCTGAACACGAGGGCTCTGTGGCCTTCGGCGATGATGTCGCCGAGCTGGTCGAGCAGGCCGTCGAGCTTGGTCGAGGGAACGCCGTCGTTCGCCTGGTCGATGAGGGAGGCATCCACGGCCAGCATGCGCAGCAAGGTGATGGATCGGTAGACGATGAACCGCTGCCGGTCGAGGTCGTCGAGCAGGCCGAGCACCTTCTGCCGTTCGCGCTGCAGCCACGTGTCGTAGAGCGCGCGATGGCGAGGGGCGAGCGGGATGCTCAGCACCTGCTCCTGCTTCTCGGGCAGTTCCGGCGCGACGACGTCTTTGGTGCGCCGCAGCATCAGCGGGCGGATGCGGCGGCGCAGACGCTCGAGCCGCGCGCTGCCGTACGCGGCATCTGTTCCTTGCACGGGACTCGCCGCCGCGGCGATCGGCTTGACGTATTCCTCGACGAACCGCCGGCGCGACGGGAACAGCCCGGGCGCGACGATCTGGAACATCGCCCACAGCTCGAGCAGGTTGTTCTCCAGCGGCGTGCCGGTGACGGCGAGCCGGAACGGCGCATCCAACTCCCTGGCGAGCCGGTGCGACTGCGATGCATGGTTCTTCACGAACTGCGCCTCGTCGAGCACGAGACCGGCCCACCGCAGCGCGGCGAACTCGGCGTGGTCGAGACGGAACACGGTGTACGTCGTGAGCACGATGTCGGCACCCGCGACCGCGTCCGCCAGGGTCTCCCGCTGCTTACGCCTGGTGGCGGTGACGGATGCCACGCGCAGCCCTGGCACGAACCTCGCGGCCTCGCTCGCCCAGTTCGCCACCACGGAGGCCGGTGCGACGACGAGGAACGGCGGCTCGGCCGCCCCCGCCGCGCCGTGCTGCTCGCCGACGTCACGCGTCTTGCCGACAGTCGGAACGCCGCTTGCCGCGTTGGCGGCCTGCCTGGCATGAGCGATGAGGGCCAGCGTCTGGAGCGTCTTGCCGAGCCCCATGTCGTCCGCGAGCACGCCACCCAGTCCATGCCTCCAGAGGAATACGAGCCACTCGTAGCCGGCGCGCTGATACGGACGCAGCTCCGCCACCAGCCCGCTGGGCAGGGGCACAGGATCGATCAGGCCGCCGGCACTGAGCAGGCCGGCCACCGTCGCGCGCCACTCCACGGCGGGCCGTGCCTCGTCGGCCAGGTCTTCGAAGTCCGCCCAGAGGGATGCCTGATACCGGCTGATGCGCGGGCCCGTCTCCCACTCTGCGAGGCTCTCCGCCTCGGACAGAAGGTCCCTGAGGCGATCGAAGACCGGCTGATTGAGCGACAGGTAGCTGTGGTCGACGAGCAGCAGCTTCTTGCGCCCGGAGGCGAGCGCGCGGAACAGCGGCATGAACGGGATCTGCCTGCCCTGCACCGTCACGAGCACTCCGAGATCGAACCAGTCGCGCTGGTCCGTGGGCACGGTCGTCACCACGAGCTCCGGCGGCTCGGTGAGCTCGGTGTAGTCCACCCGCTTGCCCTCGACGTCGACGCGCACGCCGTCGTCGATCGCCTCGAGCGCGGGCAGCACGTGGGAGACCCACTCCGCGGCGTCCAGGCCGGTGAGCGTGATCGGCGTCAACCCGGTCACGGCCTCGCCGCCGCCCGAGAGGGTCTGCAGCACCGCCTGCGCGATCGCGCGCTCCGCCTCGGCGTCGCGACGTACGGCATCCGTGCGGGACGGCTGGAGGCCGAGCACGTCCACGCGTTCCCCGGCCCGGTACTCCCACGCGAAGTCGACGCGCACGCGCTGCCTCAGCTCGAAGGCGACTGTGATCACGAGCACGGGCGGAACGAGCGGCGGCAGCTCCGGCGCATCCGAGCGATGAACGGGAACCGCTCGCGCCAGCACCGGATACACCTCGCGCGCGAACTCCGGGACATCCTCGGGCGGGACCTCGATGGCGTCACCGGCGAGCAGCGCGAGCTCCCGAGCGCTCACCGGACGACTGGTCGGGGCCAGGGTGACGAGCGGCGCGGCTGCGCTCCAGTCCACGACCGCGACCCCGTGGTCGGCGATGGCTGTCGAGACGGCGGCCTCCGGCACTGCTTCACCGTCCACGATGATCCGCGGCCGCAGCACGAGCCCGCCGTCCGCTGCCCCTGTCGCCACCACCTCGAGTTCGGCCAGCGTGCCGAGCGCGACCGAACCGGACGTGCCCGCATAGGCGATCTCGATGCCGCGTGCCGGGGCATCCGCGAGCATGCGCCACAGCAGCGGGCTCGCGTAGTCGTCGAGCAGGAGCCGGGAGCCGTCTCCGCTGGAGTACCGGCCGGGCTCGGCCCTGGACAGCACGTCGAACTCGACGAACCAACGCACCTGCGCCGCGTCGAGCCCGAGCTCGTTCGTGCGGTACTGCAGGCCGCTCCAACCGAAGGATGCGCTCACCCAGCCGCCGCGCTTGCCGGGAACGCCAGGGCGAGCCGTGACGACGAGGGGTCCCGCGGAGGCGCGCGACACCGCCCGCGTCGTCTCGCCTGCATGTTCCCAGCGGCTCCGTGCTCCGCGCCGCGCCTTCTCACGCACCTCGATGAGCAGCGCGAGCGGAACGCGCGCGGATGCGCCGGCCCCGCGACCGCCCCCGGCCGACGTCAGCGGCAGAAGCGCGTCTCGCCAGTCGGTGCCTCCTCCGGAGGGCTCGGGGAAGGCGGCGGATCCTGGCACCCGCTCATGCTCTCACGCGCCCCCGACGGCCAGCCGTCACGGTGTGCGTCCCAGACGGCGCAACAGCGAGACCACGTCGCCGGTGTCGACGCCCTCGAAGAACCGGGCATCGGCGTCCTCGACGAGGGCCACGGCACGACGCGCGAGCGCTTCGCCATCCGGCGTGGCGCGAACCGCCTTCGCCCTGCTGTCCTCGGCATCCGTTGCGCGGGTGATGAGACCCTTCGCCTCCAGCCGCGCGAACACCTCCGACGCCGTCTTCACCTCCACGCCCGCCCGCGCCGCGACGCGCGCCTGGTTCGGCGTCTCGCCCGAGCGACTCAGCCACCAGGTGCACGCCAGGAGCACGAACTGCGGATGCGTCAGGCCGAGCGGCGCGAGAGTGGATGCCATCGCGCGCTGCCACGTGACCGTCACCTGCCAGAGCAGGAACCCAGGGCTCTCGTCCGGGCCTCCCGCGAACCGGGTGCCGGAGGCAACGCCGTCATCGGCACCGGCGCCCGCGGCCTGCGCGGCGCTCCCTCGGGACCCCACGCCCGCGGACGGCCGACCCGTCGCGCGACGCGACCGGCCGATCCGGCTCTCGTCAGGCATCCGTCGCCTCGCGCTCGCCCGGCTCGGACTCGGTCGCGGGCGCAGGAACGCCGGCGGCTGCGACCTCGAGCAGCCGCTGCATCGACTCCGGGAAGTCCGCCGAGATCTGCGGACCGAGCTCGGGACCCACCTCGTCGGCCGTCGGACCGTCGATCTCGAGCCGGTGCGTCACGCTCGTGCCCGCACCCGTCGGCACGAGAGTGTGGCGGAAGCGCAGCGTGATGTCGCCCAGCACGGTCTCGTCGGCATAGGTCGAGTTCTCCACCAGATCGACGATGGTCGAGTCGAACGTCTCCTGTCCCTCCGGCGTGACGGAGACGCGGGTGCCGACGGCGAAAGGTCCGTGGAGCGCGAACTCGTCGGCACCGTCATAGCTCAATCGCCCTTCGTGCAGCGCCCGCAGGGCGGCCCACACCGCCTCCGGAGGCAGCGGCGTCTCGGCGGTGTGCTCGGTTGTCCACATGGCAGATCCTCTCGGTGTTCTTCTCGCGGTGCCTTCCCGCGGTGGTTCGTTGCGGTGTTTCTCGTCTCGCTGATCGCCGCCGCGCAGCTCGTCACTCAGGGCGGCTCCGCACGGTTGATCCGATGGCAGATTATCCGAGTACAGATGATATGACAAGGTGCGGGAATGCGCGGTGCGGGACCCGACGACCGCGAGGACGGCGACAGGCCGTCACTCGATCACGATCAGGGGCGCTTCGTTCTCCAGCTCGGGCCCGAGGCCGAGGTCGACCAGCACCAGGCGGCCGGTGTAGGCGGATGCGGGGTCGCGCAGCAGACCCGCCTTGTACGCGCCGAACGTGACGGTGACGTCGGCGGGAAGCACGGCGCCGTCTGGAACCTCGCCGCTGTCCGGATTCACTCCGCTGGGCAGATCGACGGCGACCACGCGACGGCGCGGCGAAGCGGCCAGTGCGCGAATGGCGAGCACCACGGCGCGGGCCGTGCCGCGAAGCGCCGGACTGCGGTAGGCGCCCGTGCCCAGGATGCCGTCGACGATCACCTGCGCGTCCATCGCCGCCGCGAGAACGCTCGACTCCGGGTCGTCGCCGAGCTCGACGAGTTGCGCACCCGCGGCGAGCGCTGCGGCCCGACCCGCCTCGTGCACGCGAGATCCGAGCTCGGCGACCAGCACGCGGCATCCGGATGCCGCCAGCTCCGCGCCGGCGAACAGCGCGTCGCCGCCGTTGTTGCCAGAGCCGACGAGCAGCAGGACTGTCGCCTGCCGCACCGGAACGTCGAGCACGCCGAGCTCGTCGCGGATGACCGCCGCCAGCGCCGCGGCCGCGCGCGCCATGAGCGGTTCGCCTGCCTTCAGATGCGGCTCCTCCGCCGCCCTGACCTGCTCTGCGGAATATCCCCGGATCACGTGAGCGACGATACGCGCCGTCAGCGTTTCACCGAGGCGGTGATCGTGAACTTGCGGTTGCGGTCCACCTGCCTGGTGCGCCCGACGAGGCGGGTCAGCGAGCTGCGGTAGTCGAGGTGCGAGTTGTAGACGGTCCAGAGCTCGCCTCCAGGCGCGAGGATGCGCGCCGCGGCGGCCACGAGCATCCTTCCGGTGCGCAGGTCGAGCGACGTGCCGCTGTGGAACGGCGGGTTCAGCACGACGAGGTCCGCCCAGGCGTCGGGGATGCTCTCACCTGCGTTCTCCCGGCGCACGTCGAGGCGCTCCGCGACGCCGTTGACCGCGACGGTCGCTGCGGCGGATGCCGCGGCCGCCGCCGACTGATCGCTCGCGATCCCCCGCACGTTCGGCCGCCGGAGCGCGAGCACGGATGCCAGCACGCCCGTGCCGCACGCGAGGTCGACCACCGTGCGGGCGCCCGTCGCCGCCTCGTCGAGGTGGTCGAGCAGAAAGCGCGTGCCGATGTCGATGCGGCTG
>Ga0164242_10007263_pt1 | contig 12131 bp, 9 predicted proteins | sample OricomgcompostMG_FD_108783 | JGI IMG/M metagenome (GOLD analysis project Ga0164242, IMG submission 108783) | Miracle-Growth compost microbial communities from Emeryville, California, USA - Original compost - Miracle growth compost (MG) ... | reverse complement strand
TCTTCGGCGTGGTTCGTCCCGCCATCGTCGCAACACACGCTCGCCTTTCCAGGCTTCGTCGCTGCTCGCCCGACCTCACACGGCCTGCCGGCTCCTTTTCCACCACTGCATAACAGGAGGTATCCATCCCAGCACATCGCGTTGTCATCCCTTGCCATTCCTCCGCCCGGCCTTCCCACAGGAAGCAAGGCGGACGCCTCATTCGAGGCCACAGGTGAACTGAGCACTTGGCCCTTGCCCTTCGGGGATCTCGCCTTGGCGAGTTGGCAAAAACACTGACCGTTTGATTCTCAGCCCAGACAACCGACGAAGCAACATCGCAATGGACGACCTGACCTATACCCTGCGCCAGCTCTGCCTGCGCAACCGCGACGGCAGCCACGCCACCCAGGCTGACCGGCAACGGTCGCTGAGCCTGGCTGCTCGCCAACTGCGCGAAGCGGGTTTCCGCCAGATGCGGGCTACTTCGCTCAAGGGCAAACACGTCGAAGCTCTGTTGCAACGCTGGCAAGCCGAAGGCCTGTCGGCTGGCACATTGAAAAATCGCATGGCGCACCTGCGTTGGTGGGCCGAGAAGGTCGGCAAGGCAGGCATCCTGCCAGCGGACAACACCAAGCTGGGCATCCCTGAACGGCGCTATGTGACCGGCGAAAGCAAGGCCAAGGAACTCGGTGACAGGCTGGACCGGATCACCGATCCGCACGTCCGCATGAGCCTGCGCCTGCAAGCGGCCTTTGGCCTGCGGCGGGAAGAGTCCATCAAGTTCCAGCCCCGCCATGCCGACCGTGGCGACCGCATCGCCATCAAAGGCTCGTGGGCCAAGGGTGGGCGCGACCGGACGGTGCCGATCACGACGCCGGAACAGCGCGCCGCGCTCGACGACGCTCATCGGCTGGCCGGCTCGGGGTCATTGATCCCGGCACACAAGACCTACATCCAGCAACGGCATGTCTACGACGGACAGTGCAAGGCCGCTGGTTTGAGCAACATGCACGGCCTGCGACATCGATATGCGCAGATGCGGTATGAGGCGCTGACGGGGTGGAAGGCGCCGGCGGCGGGTGGGCCTTCAGTCGGCGGGCTCAGTCCAACGCGGCGTGTGGAAGACAACCATGCTCGCCAAACCATCAGCCGCGAATTGGGGCACGAGCGGATTCAAATCACCGCCACCTATCTCGGCAGGTAGTCCAGTCGGTAACCGGTACCGCAATCAATGTGCTGTCTGGCACGAAAGCCACGAAATATGATGCACCAAGTCTCTCTTTCCTTATGTCAGCCTGATAAACTACCACCCATCTTTCTTTCGCCATCCTGCCCAAGATGAAGCGTTGCATCGTCGGCATACGCCGCCCCGAGGATCAGAGTCATTCTGCTGCCGGCCCTGGTCAGCCCTCGGTCTGGTTTCCGTCGATGGCGACGATGGCGGCGGTGCTGTCCGAGGACAACCGGGCCTTGCTGCGTGTGATCCGCGACCAGCGGCCCAAGTCGCTGACTGCGCTGGCAGTGCTCACCGGTCGGCGCGTGCCCAACCTGTCGCGCTCGTTGCGGATGATGGAAGGCTACGGCCTGGTCAGGCTCAAGCGTGACGCGCATGGCGTGGAGCCGGAGGCGCTGGCGACCAGTTTCAAGATTCTGATTGATTGAAGGTTCGGACGTGAACAACAACAAAGAAGCCGAGCGGGCGGAACTGCACAAAACCATCTGGCGCATCGCCAACGATCTGCGTGGCAGTGTGGACGGCTGGGACTTCAAGAGCTACGTGCTGGGCATGTTGTTCTACCGCTTCATCTCGGAGAACCTCGCCGCCTACCTGAACGATGAAGCCCACCGCGCAGGAGAAAAGGACTTCGACTACGCCGCGCTGTCCGATGCCGACGCCGAACAGGGCCGCGCTGAAACGGTGAAGGAAAAAGGCTTCTACATCCTGCCTTCGCACCTGTTCACCAACGTGCGCGAACGGGCAAGGTACGACGCCAACCTCAACGAGACCCTATCCCGCGTCTTCAAGGACATCGAGGGTTCGGCCATCGGTGCGGACAGTGAGGACGACTTCAAGGGCCTGTTCGACGACCTCGACGTCAACAGCAGCAAGCTCGGCTCCACCGTCGCCAAACGCAACGAAAAGCTGGTGAAGCTGCTCGATGCCATCGGCGACCTGCCGCTGGGCAGCTTCACCGACAACACCATCGACCTGTTCGGCGACGCTTACGAATACCTGATGCAGATGTACGCCTCCACCGCCGGCAAATCCGGTGGCGAGTTCTACACGCCGCAGGAAGTCTCTGAACTGCTGGCGCGCATCGCCGTCAGCGGCAAGACCGAGGTCAACAAGGTGTACGACCCGGCCTGCGGGTCGGGTTCGCTGCTACTGAAGTTCGCCAAGGTACTGGGGCAGGACAAGGTGCGACAAGGCTTCTATGGGCAGGAGATCAACCTGACCACCTACAACCTGTGCCGCATCAACATGTTCCTGCACGACGTGAACTACGAGAAGTTCGACATCGCGCATGGCGACACACTCACCGACCCGGCGCACTGGGACGATGAGCCGTTCGAGGCCATCGTTTCCAATCCGCCGTATTCCATCAAGTGGGCGGGTGACAGCAATCCGCTGCTCATCAACGACCCACGCTTCGCGCCTGCGGGCGTACTCGCGCCCAAGAGCAAGGCCGACCTCGCCTTCACCATGCACATTCTGTCGTGGCTGGCGACCAGTGGCACGGCGGCCATCGTCGAATATCCAGGCGTGCTGTATCGCGGCGGCGCGGAGCGAAAAATCCGCCAGTACCTGATCGACAACAACTACGTCGATACCGTCATCCAATTGCCGCCCGACCTGTTTTTCGGCACCACGATTGCCACTTGCATCATCGTGCTGAAGAAATCCAAGCGCGACAACGCCACGCTGTTCATTGATGCGTCCGCCGAGTTCATGCGTAGCGGCAACAAGAACAAGCTGACCGAAGACAACCAGCAAAAAATTCTGGATGCGTTCACTGCCCGGAAAGACGTTGCGCATTTCGTGCGACTCGTGGAAAACACTGACATCGCTGCCAATGGCTACAACATCGCGGTGTCGTCTTACATCGAGCAGCCTGATACTAGCGAAACGGTGGACATTCGCGTGCTCAACACAAAGATCGCCAGCATCGTAGCGCGGCAAACGGAACTGAGAACGCAGATTGACGCTATCGTGGCCGATCTGGAAGGTGAAGAAGCATGAGCCAGATTGACGACCTTATCGCCAAGCATTATCCGGATGGCGTAGCGTTTAAGACGCTAGGCGAAGTGGGTGAGTTTATTCGTGGCAATGGCCTTCAGAAAAGCGACCTAACAGAAGCCGGAATTGGCGCAATTCACTACGGGCAGATTCATACCCACTACGGTACATGGGCTACGGAAACAAAGTCGTTCGTAGGCGAGGCACTGGCCGAAAAACTTAGAAAGGCTCAGCCGGGCGACCTTGTAATTGCGACAACCAGCGAAGATGACGAAGCGGTTGCAAAGGCTGTCGCGTGGATTGGCGACGCCGAAATTGCTGTCAGCGGGGACGCATACATCTATCGCCATAAACTTGAACCAAAGTACATCTCGTACTTCTTCCAGTCCGAACAGTTTCAAGACCAGAAAAAACGCTATATCACTGGCACAAAGGTTCGTCGCATATCGGGTGAATCGCTCGCGAAAATTCGTGTCCCAGTGCCGCCGCTTGAAGTTCAACAGGAAATCGTGACGATACTTGACGATCTTGCCAAGCTAACGACTGAACTGGAAGTCGCGCTAAGGGAAGAATTGGATGCCCGCCGGCGGCAGTACAAGTATTACCGTGACGCGCTCTTGACGTTCGACGAGCGCGCGGATAGCGCAAGCAAGCAAGCAAGCAAGCAAGCAAGCAAGCAAGCAAGCAAGCAAGCAAGCAATTATAAGGTGGATGATGCTGAATGAAATAGGAAAATTCATTCGCGGTCGTCGCTTCACGAAAGCTGACTACGTTGACGATGGCATTGGCGTCATCCATTACGGTGAGATTTACACCCGCTATGGCACGTCTGCGAATTCGGTCATTTCTCATGTCCGACCGAACCTGGCGGGTGCGTTGCGCTACGCAAAGCCCGGCGATGTGGTGATTACCGACGTAGGCGAAACCGTCGAAGATGTCGGCAAGGCCGTGGCATGGTTGGGCAATGAGGCAGTGGCCATCCACGACCACTGCTACGCCTTCCGCCATGACATGAATCCGAAGTTCGTTTCCTACTGCATGCAGACCAAGTCATTCATTGCGGAAAAGGCGAAGTATGTGGCACGTACCAAAGTCAATACGCTGCTGATCGACGGCTTCTCCAAAATCAGAATCCCTGTTCCTCCACTGGACGAACAGGAGCGTATCGTCTCCATCCTCGATAAATTCGACATGCTGGTGAATGACCTCTCCTCCGCTCTGCCGGCCGAAATCAAGGTTCGCCGTCAGCAATACGAGCACTACCGCGACCGCCTGTTGTCCTTCACGGAAAAAGAAGCCGCATGAGCGAAGCGCCCAAGCCCTACCGCTACGAACCGATTGCGCTTTCCAATGAAAGCACCGTCGTCGCCGAATTTGTGCGACCTAACGAGGTGCGCGAAGAACGCTACCAGTCCGAAGCGGAGCTTGAGCGCGACTTCATCCAGCGCTTGCAGATGCAGGCTTACGAATATCTGCGCATCACCAGCGAGGCTGATCTCGTCGCCAATCTGCGCCGCCAGTTGGAGGCGCTGAACAAGATCACGTTCTCTGACCGCGAATGGCAGCAGTTCTTCGGTGAGAAGATCGCCGGAGCCAACGATGGCATCGTCGACAAAACCGCACGCCTTCAGGAAGACCACATCCAAGTCTTGAAGCGCGACGACGGCAGCACCAAGAACATCTACCTGATCGACAAGCAGAGCATCCACAACAACCGCCTGCAGGTCATCAACCAGTACGAGGCCGAAGGCGCGCGCGCCACCCGTTTCGACGTGACCGTACTGGTCAACGGTCTGCCGATGGTTCACGTCGAGCTGAAGCGCCGAGGCGTGGACATCCGTGAGGCGTTTAACCAGATCGACCGCTATCAGCGCGACAGCTTCTGGGCCGGTTCCGGCCTGTTCGAGTACGTGCAATTGTTCGTCATCAGCAACGGCACACTGACCAAGTATTACAGCAACACCACGCGCGACGGCCACTTGGCCGAGCAGCGAAACAACCGCCGTGCACGCGGCAAGACGTCCAACAGCTTCGCCTTCACCAGTTGGTGGACCGATGCGAAGAACCAGCCGATAACCGAGTTGGCCGATTTCACCAAAACCTTCTTCGCCAAGCATGCGCTGCTGAACATCCTCACCCGCTATTGCGTGTTCGACGTGGATCGCAAGCTGCTGGTGATGCGGCCCTATCAGATCGTCGCGGCCGAACGCATCCTGCAACGCATCGCCACGGCGACCAATCACCGGCAACTGGGCACGGCGGCGGCGGGCGGCTACATCTGGCACACCACGGGCAGCGGCAAGACGCTGACCAGTTTCAAGGCCGCGCAACTGGCGCGTGGGCTGCCGGAGATCGACAAGGTGCTGTTCGTGGTGGATCGCAAGGATCTGGACTACCAGACCATGCGCGAGTACGAACGCTTCGAGAAGGGTGCAGCCAATTCCAACACCTCGACAGCGGTGCTGCAAAAGCAACTGGAAGACCCGAACGCGCGCATCATCATCACCACCATTCAGAAGCTGAGCCGCTTCGTCGCCAGGAACAAAAAGCACCCGGTCTATGACGCACATGTGGTGGTGATCTTCGACGAATGCCATCGCAGCCAGTTCGGCGATATGCACGCGGAGATCACCCGGTCATTCAAGCGCTACCACCTGTTCGGCTTCACCGGCACACCGATCTTCGCCGACAACGCGGGCACAGGCGGCAATCCGAAGCTGCGCACCACGGAACAGGCGTTCGGCGAGAAGCTGCACACCTACACCATCGTCGATGCCATCAATGACAAGAACGTGCTGCCGTTCCGCATCGACTACATCAACACCATCAAGGCAGCGGCGGCTATCCGCGACAAGAAGGTTCCGGCTATCGATACCGAACGGGCCTTGCTTGCGCCGGAACGCATCAAGCAGATCGTCGGCTACATCCGCGAGCACTTCGACCAGAAAACCAAGCGCAGCGCCAGCTACCGGCACGGCGGCAAGCGACTGGCCGGGTTCAATTCGCTGTTCGCCACCGCGTCCATCGACGCAGCCAAACGCTACTACACCGAGTTCGCGCAGCAGCAGAAGGATGTGCCACCGGCCCAGCGGCTCAAGATCGGCCTGATCTATAGCTTTGCCGCCAACGAAGGTAGCGAAGACGGCCTGCTGGACGAAGAAGCGTTCGAGACCGACGGACTGGATCAAGGCTCGCGCGATTTCCTCGATGCCGCCATTCGCGACTACAACGGTCTGTTCGCCACCAGCTTCGACACCTCGGACGGCAAGTTCGAGAACTACTACAAGGACTTGTCGCAGCGCCTGAAAAACCGCGAGCTTGACCTCGTGATCGTGGTCAACATGTTCCTAACCGGCTTCGACGCCACCACGCTCAACACCCTGTGGGCGGACAAGAACCTTCGGGCGCATGGGCTGATCCAGGCGTATTCGCGCACCAACCGCATCCTCAATTCGGTCAAGACCTACGGCAACATCGTTTCCTTCCGCGATCTGGAGCAGGCGACCAACGACGCGTTGGCGCTGTTCGGCAATAAGGACGCCAAGGGCATCGTGCTGCTGAAGCCCTATGCGGACTACTACACCGAATACCAGAAGAAGGTCGCCGAACTGGTGGCGCTGTTCCCGCTGGGCCAGGCCATCACGGGCGAAGCGGCGCAGAAGGCGTTCATCAAGCTGTTCGGTTCGATCCTGCGGCTGAAGAACATCCTCACCGCCTTCGACGACTTCGCGGGCAACGAAATCTTGAGCGACCGCGATTTTCAGGACTATCAGAGCCTGTACCTGAACCTGTACGCCGAGTTCCGCAGCACTTCCGAAGCCGAGAAGGAATCGATCAACGACGACGTGGTGTTCGAGATCGAACTGATCAAACAGGTCGAAATCAACGTCGATTACATCCTGATGCTTGTCGAGCGCTACATCAAGGCCAAGGGCACCGGTCAGGACAAGGAAATCCGCGCGACCATCGAGCGCGCGATCAATTCCAGCCCGTCCCTGCGCAACAAGAAAGACCTCATCGAAGCGTTCGTGGACTCGGTTTCCCCGAAAGCCCAGGTGGATGCGGAATGGCAGGCGTTCGTCGCCAGGAAAAAGGTCGAGGAGCTTGACCGCATCATCGCCGACGAAGGTCTAAACCCGGACGAGACGAAGACGTTCGTGGACAACGCCTTCCGCGACGGCGGTATTCCGACCACAGGCACGGCGATCACAAAGATTCTTCGGCCCGTCTCGCGGTTCTCGAAGAACAACAACCATTCGGCGAAGAAGCAGACGGTGCTGGAGAAGCTGGCGGCGTTCTTCGAGCGTTATTTCGGGTTGGCCTGACCATGACGGACATGACAGCCGCTGAATTGCCAGATGATCTCTTCACGGATATTCAAGGAGTTTTCCGAAAGACTCCGGTGCTGCTCATTGGCTCTGGCTTTTCCTGCGGCTACGGTCTCCCCGGCATGGGCGCTTTGGCGGAGCACCTAGCAACCGCTGTCCACGACGTGCTGACCACCGACGAAGCAAAAAATACTTGGGCGCAATCAGCCGATGCGGTCAAGGCCAATCTGGAGACGGGCCTGAATGGCATTGCGGTCGGGAAACCGGAATGGGAAGAGATCGTTTCAGCCATACGCGGAGAAACCGCAAAGCTGATCCTTGATAAGGCCATCGCCGCAGAGACGAAGATTTTGGGTGACGAAGTAGTTGACGGCCATGCACCGTCGCGCCTCCTGAACCGCTTGTTCACCGGCTCGGCGCAGAACGCGGAAAGCATCCACGTCATCACGACCAACTATGACACCTTGCTGGAATTGTTCTGCGATCTAGCGGAACTTCCTCTGGATACGGGATTCACTGGGTTCCGTCGGCGCAAGCCGCGACCCCGCCCGCTTTTCCAGACGCAATACAGCCGGGTTCTTGTGACTGAAAAGCGCCAGCAGCAGGTTGACCACCGCCCTTGCAAAACCGTTCGCCTGTACAAACCGCACGGCTCGATCAGTTGGCTGACAACCGACGATGGGCCGGTGGAAGTCCTCAACGACGTTTCTGTCGCAGAGCGAACCATCGTCGTGCCCGGCCCGTCCAAGTATCAGGACGCAATGGTTAATACGCTGTTCGATGCCATGCGCACCGAGATGAATGATGTTCTCAACAAAGCCGAAGCCCTGTTGTGCATTGGCTTCGGGTTCAATGACGACCATTTGCAGGGCGTAATCAATCACCGTTTAGCGGCAGGAATGCCCGTCATCATTGTCACGCGCGACGCGACTCCGAACATCGAGCAATTGCTCCGAGACCATTCCCATCTGATTGCCCTGTTCAAGTCGGACGACGGGGCGGTTTGTCATTGGAAAGGTCAAAAGCTGCAATCCCCGGAGCCGCTATGGCAGCTTGATGATTTTCTGAAAAAATTCTTGGAGTGAGGCGACGATGAGTATTTTCAATTTCACCGACGAACAATCCCTGGGCGAAGTTCGCAGCGTCGAAACCTCACGAATCACCGTGCGAGTGACCGACGGGCAGCGCCTGCAAAAAGCGCGCGTCGGTCGCTTAGTCGCCATCCAGTCGATGGGAGACGAATGGCTGATCGGCATCATCGAGCGCGTTTGGCGTCACCCGGTCGAGTTGCCGACCTTTTCAGAGGGCGAAGAAATTCCCGATCTGACGGGCGTGTCTCAAGAGGAAAACGGCATTTCGATCAGTCTGGTCGGCACCTATCGCGCCCGAGATGGGCAGCGCAAGGACACCTTCACGCGGGCCGTTTTCATCCTGCCCGAAATCAACCGGCCCGTGTTCCCCATCGAGGAGAAGTCCCTCGAAGACTTCATGGGAATCTTGAGTACGTCGTCCAAGACGGAGGCGGTCGCCCCGCTCAAGGTCGGAACCTACACGTTGGACGGCAAGGCCAGCGCCTACATCGATGGAGACAAGTTTTTCCAGAGGCACGCGGCGCTGCTGGGTAGTACGGGGTCGGGAAAATCCTTCACCGTGGCTTCCATTCTGGAGCAGTCCGCGTTATTGCCTCACGCGAACATCGTTGTGCTCGATCTGCATGGCGAATATTCGAGCATGAAGTTCGCCTCACATTACCGCATCGCAGGCATCGGCGATATCAAAACCAAGAACGACGGTGCAATCTTCCTGCCCTTCTGGCTACTGACCTACGACGAGATGCAGTCGCTGTTTGTGGATAGATCGGAAGAAAGCGCACCCAATCAGGCCAGCGAACTGATGAGACAGGTCGTTGATCTGAAAAAAGCAGCGATAGAGCAAATGGGAAAAAAGGAATTGTTGGATGGATTCACGGTCGATACCCCAGTTCCGTACAAACTTGATGTCCTGATCAATGCTATCGCTGAAAAAGACAGTGAAATGGTTCAAGGGAGCAGAGGCGATAAACAAGGCCCACTGTTCGGAAAGCTGACGCGATTCCTCAATAGGATCAAGGTCAAAAAAGACGATCGCCGTTATGCGTTCATGTATCAAGCGCCAGAGGAATATGAGGCCTACGAAGCATTGCACGTGCTGGCGAACAAACTGCTCGGCACGGGCAACGTCAAGGATGACGTCAATCCTGGCATCAAGATCATCGATTTCTCCGAGGTTCCTTCGGACATTCTGCCGGTAGCGGTGGGTTTGGTCGGGCGGTTGATCTACCAGATTCAATTCTGGAGCAGTCCGGGTGAAGACGGCGATGCGCGACACCCCATCGTGATCGTTTGCGACGAGGCCCATTTGTACTTACCCAGCAGCGCGGCTTCCACCGGCCCGCTGGAAAAGCGCGCTTTGGAGAACTACGAGCGCATCGCCAAGGAGGGACGCAAGTACGGCGTTGGCCTGATGGTGGTCAGCCAGCGGCCTTCGGATGTCAGCACGACCATCCTCAGCCAATGCAGCAATATCATCAGTTTGCGTCTTGCCAACAAGACCGATCAGTCAGTCGTGAAGCAACTCTTACCAGAAAGCCTTGAAGGGCTTATGGAAGTACTGCCGACGCTGGATGTGGGTGAAGCAGTTGTGGTGGGCGACGCTACTCTGCTGCCGACCCGAATCAAGATGTCGAGGCCCAAGCACGAGCCGCGCAGTGCGACAATTCCATTCTGGACACGCTGGGCCAAACCTAAGAGCGATGTCGATTTGGCTGCTGCAGTTGAGAACATGCGCCGCCAGTCGCGCGATCTCGCGAAATAGGATGCTCGTATCGTCATCTCTTGTCTTGAAGGTAGCGCTCCATATGAATGAAGCCCAACACTTTCAAGTTCTAGCCCGTGTGCATTGCTCATGACCGACCAACTTCAGCCCCTGCCCGGCGAATTCCTGCTCTACGAGACCGAAGACGGACGTACCCGCGTCGAATGCCGCTTCGTGGCCGATACGTTGTGGCTGGCGCAGGCGGGCATGGCCGAGCTGTTCCAGACCAGCAAGCAGAACGTCGCCAAGCACCTGAAGGCGATCTTTGCTGAGGGGGAGCTGCGGCCCAAGGCAGTTGTCAACCAATGGTTGACAACTGCCTCCGACGGTAAGAACTACCGGGTGGCCTACTACAGCCTGGAGGCGATTCTGGCGGTCGGCTACCGAGTGCGCTCACCACGCGGCACACAATTCCGCCGCTGGGCCACGGAGCGCTTGGCGGAGTACTTGGTCAAGGGCTTCACGCTGGACGACGAACGCCTGAAGAACCCGCCCGTCGCCGGTTCCGCCGTTCCCGACCGCTTCGATGAGCTGCTCGAACGTATCCGCGACATTCGGGCCAGCGAACGCCGGATGTACCTGCGGGTGCGCGAGATTTTCTCGATGGCGGCGGACTACTCGCCCACGTTGCCAGAAACCACCCAATTCTTCCGCTTCATTCAGAACAAGCTGCACTTCGCTGTCACCGGCAAGACCGCCGCCGAATTGATTGCCGAGCGTGCCGACAGCCGCCAGCCCAACATGGGGCTGACGACCTGGAAATCCGGCAGCGTACAGAAGGCCGATGTGACCGTTGCCAAGAATTACCTGCGGGAATCGGAAATCAGCGAACTCAACCGCATCGTCACGATGTGGCTGGACTTTGCCGAGGATCAGGCCCGTCGGCGCAAGGAGGTGTTCCTGAAAGACTGGGCGGAGCGGCTCGATGCCTTCCTGACCTTCAACGAACGCGATGTGCTCACCGGCGCAGGCCGCATCTCCAAGAAGCAGGCCGACGCCCACGCTGAGAACCAATATGAGCAGTTCGCCGCCCAGCGGCGGGCCTTGCTGGAGGCTGAAGGTGCAGATGCCAATGTGCGAGCGTTGGAGGACGCCGCCAAGGCGCTGCCCAAGCCGGGCAAAAGCAGCAGGAAGAGAAAATGAATTGCCGGGCTTGGCCCGGCCAAAGGGAAGATGAAAAGGCGATAAGGGAAGGGCACCCAAGGGACAATGGCCCTACCCGGAAAAGGAAAAGGCCCCCTCAAGCCGAAGCGGTGCCGATCACCAGATTTGCCGACGGCGCCAGCCTGTCGATATAGTCCGACCACGCCTGCAACATCTCCCGCCGCTGCTCGGCGTACTCGGCGCGGTTGTAGACACCGCGCACGCCGCCGATGGTGTGGTTCAGCGCCTTTTCCACCACATCCGAAGACCAACCCTGCTCGTGTAGCAGCGTCGATGCGGTGCGCCGAAGGTCATGGATGGTGAAGGCAGGGATCTCCTGCCCCTGCAATGACACCTTCAGCGCCTGGTTCAGTGCATTGCTGGCGAAGGGCTTGGCCAGGGTGCCACGTCCCGGCAATACCCAGTCACTACTGCTGGCCAGCGGCTTGAGTTCCTTGAACAGGGTCTGCGCCTGGGTGGACAGGTAAACGATATGTGGCTTTCCGGTCTTAGAATTCTCAACTGGGATGTGCCATTCGCCTTCGTCCAGATGCACGTCTTTCCACTGCGCCAGCATCAGCTCGGAC
>Ga0164242_10007262_pt1 | contig 12131 bp, 9 predicted proteins | sample OricomgcompostMG_FD_108783 | JGI IMG/M metagenome (GOLD analysis project Ga0164242, IMG submission 108783) | Miracle-Growth compost microbial communities from Emeryville, California, USA - Original compost - Miracle growth compost (MG) ... | reverse complement strand
CGCCGCGGATGCTGCACCGAGATGAGCGAGATGATGTCCCGGCCGAAGAACACGGCGCTGGCCCACACCAGCAGCACACGCACCTTGCGCTCCCACGTGGGGATGGCCAGCACGTGGTATCCGCGGTGCATCACCCAGGCGAGGAACCCGGTGATCACGATGCGCTTGTACTGGAAGATCCCCTTGCCCAGTCCGAGCGTCGCGACGACGCCCAGGCTGTGATGCACGTAGTCGCGCGGGAGCTCGCCGTGCAGCACGGCCACGATGTTCTTCGCCAGCAGCGTGCCCTGGCGCACGGCGTGCTGCGCGTTCGGCACCGTTCGGGCGCCTGGCACATCGGATGCGAGGTCGGGGATGGCCGCATCGTCGCCGGCGGCCCACGCGTCGGGCACCGGGGCATCCGCAGTGCCGACGCGCAGGTCGGCCCTGGTCACGATCGACCCGCGCTCGTCGGTCGGCAGGTCGGTGTGGTTGGCCACCACCGGGTTCGCTCCGTTGCCCGCCGTCCAGACCGTGATGTTGGAGTCGAACTCCTCGCCGCTGGAGAGCACCAGGTGCCCGTTCTCGGCGGAGAGCAGCTGGCTGCCGAGGTGCACGTGGGCGCCGCGTTCGGTGAGCGAGCGCACCACCCAGGCCCCTGGCTTGTCGGTGACCTCGGGCAGGATGCGATCCCTCGCCTCCACGAGGTGGAACGACAGCTCGGGGAAACGCAGCTCGGGATACGACCGCAGCAGTGCCGTCGCGAGCGACAGCAGTTCGGAGAATCCCTCGACGCCCGAGAAGCCGCCGCCGACGAACGTGACCGTGAGCAGCCGCGAACGCTCGGGGCCCGGCGGCAGCATGGACGCGCGGTCGAAGGCATCCAGCAGGCGGTCGCGGATCGCGACGGCCTCCTCGACGTGCTTCATGCCGATCGCGTGGTCCGAGAGACCCGGAATGGGGAACGTGCGCGTGATGGCGCCGGCGGTCACGACGAGGATGTCGTAGGTCATGGTGAACGCGTCGCCGGCGCGCGGCTGAAGCGTGGCCGTCTTGTCGGCGTGACGGATGTCGGTGACGGCGGCATGCAGGATGCGCGTCCTGCGCAGGTGGCTGCGCAGCGAGATCGCCGCATGTCTGGCCTCGATCGAACCGGCAGCCACCTCGGGAAGGAACGGCTGGTAGGTCATGTAGCCGCGAGGATCGACGACGACGATCTCCGCTTCGTCACGTCGCAGTCGCTTCTCCAGCTTCCATGCCGTGTAGAAGCCGGCGTATCCGCCGCCGACGATGAGGATCTGACGCATGGTGTGCCTCCTGTCTCGTTAAGAAAGACCGGAGAGCAGGCGGAAATGTGACGGATTGCCGCCGACGAGCTGCGACGGGCCGGGCCCCACGACCAGCGGAGGGGCGGTCGTGGAGGGCCTCGGGCCTAGGCGAGCTGCAACGCCGAGAGCTTGGCCGGGTTGAGCACCCACAGGAGCTGCTGGATGCCGTCGGAGGTGGCATCCAGCGTGACGACGGCGAACACGCTGCCGTCGCGCTCGATAGCGGCAGCTGGGGCGCCGTTCGCCTCGAACGGGCGCACCGTGGCATCCACCCAGAAGCGGTCGGCGAACGCGTGGTAGAACTTCGCCGCCGTCTCACGGCCGCGCACGGGGATGCGAGCCGCTCCCCTGATGCCGCCGCCGTCGGAGTAGGTGACGACGTCCGCGGCGAACAGGTTCTCGAGCCGGGCCATGTCGCCGGAGCGCGCCGCAGCGAGGAACGCGTCGAGGAACTCCCGCCTGCGCTCGGGGTCCACCTCGTGCTTGGGTCGCTCGGATTCCAGGTGCTTGCGAGCCCTGCTCACCATCTGGCGTGCCGAGGCCTCGGAGGTCTGCACGATGCGCGCGATCTCGGAGTACGGGTAGTCGAACGCCTCGCGCAGCACATAGGCGGCCCGCTCGGTCGGCGGCAGCTTCTCGAGCAGCACGAGCACCGCGATCTCGAGTGCCTCACCCGTCTCGGCCCCGAGCAGAGGGTCCTGGCTCGTGTCGACGGGCTCGGGGAGCCACGGCCCTACGTACGTCTCGCGACGGGCTCGTGCGGAGGTCGCGGCGTTGATCGCCAGTCGCGTGGTGGTGGTCGCGAGGAAGGCGGCCGGGTCTCGCAACTCGGACTTGTCGTAGTTCTGCCAGCGGATCCAGGTCTCCTGCACGATGTCTTCGGCATCGGCGACCGTTCCCAGCATGCGGTAGGCGATACCGAACAGACGACGCCGAACGGCGGCGAACGTCTCGGTCGCGTACGCGAGGTCGTCGCGTTCGGTCTCGGCGGACATGCCTCGATGGTATCCAGGTGGGCGAGGACGGCTCATGTCCGTCCTCGCCCACGCGGTCAGCGAGCGGATTGCGCGTCCAGCCAGTCCTCGAAGCGCGTGGTGCCATAGAGGTGCTCGTTCACGCTGGGGTCGTTGCCCGGCGTGAGGGAGCGGTCGTCGACGACGCCGCCGAAGTAGCCGGCATCCGGATCCGTGACGACCATGCGCGCGTCGCCGCGCGCTTGCAGGATGCGAGTGGCGGCCTCGGCAAGCCGCAGCGGCTCCGGACCGGCCAGCTCGATCACCTCGTTCGCCGGCTCGCGCGCGGCGATGTCCGCGAGCGTCGCTGAGACATCCGCCGCCGCGATCGGCTGCATGAGCACGGGCGAGAGGCGCGCGGTGTCACCGGCCGTCGCCCCGTCGATGAGAGCGGGGATGAACTCGAAGAACTGGGTGGCGCGCACGATCGTGTACGGAACCCGGCCCGACTTCACGATGTTCTCCTGGACGACCTTGGCGCGCATGTAGCCGATGTCGGGCATGCGGTCGGCGCCCACGATCGAAAGAACGATGTGGTGGGCGACGCCCGCGCGCTCCGCTTTCTCGACGAGGTGGGTCGTCGACTTCTGGAAGAAGTCGAGCACGGGGCCGTCCTCGAACGACGGCGAGTTAGGGATGTCCACCAGCACGTCGGCACCGCTGAGCGCCGCGGCCAGTCCTTCGCCCGTGACGCTGTCGACTCCCGTCGACGGTGAGGCGGGGACCACGTCGTGGCCCTTCTCACGCAGGATCTCGACGAGCCTGCTGCCGATGAGGCCCGTGCCTCCGACGACGACGATCTTCATGGTGGTCCTTCCGAGTCGCAAGGGAACGGGGGGATCCGTTCCGTCACCAACTCCGACCGAGGAGCGTTCGGATCTGTGACAGCTCCGCCCGTTCCGGTGCTCCGCGACCGGTCCTACGCTTCCGACCCGACCCACCCGGAGCAACGTGGTGCGAGCCGTTCACCGCAGGCTGGCGTGATGCGAGAGGTGCCTGGCCCGCGTGGCGGTCTCCGCGCCGTCGCCGGGTTCGGCCGCTGTCCGGGGCGGGTTGCGGATGCCGACGGCAGCCACCAGCCCGCCGACCGCCGTCGCGATGGCGGCGGCCGCCACCAGCGTGCGGAAGTCGGCCACGTTCCCGAGCACGGAGCCGCCCGCTGAGCCTGCGAGCGCGACGGCGATCAGCCCGGCCACACGGGAGACCGCGTTGTTCACGGCGGAGGCGATGCCCGACCGCGCGCTCTCGACGGCGCCGAGCACGGTGGCGGTCAGGGGTGCGACGGTGATGGCCATGCCGAGGCCGAAGACGCAGACCGCGGGAAGCACCTCGGTGAAGTAGTCGGCGTGCTGACCGATCCGCAGCATGAGAGCGAAGCCGCCGCCCGCCACGAGCGGGCCGATCGCCATCAGGATGCGAGGCCCAACCCTGGCGCTCAGCCTGCCGAACGACGCCGACAGGGCGATCAACAGGATGCTCGACGGCACGGTCGCGAACCCCGCGAACGTGGCCGAGTAGCCCGCGCCCTGCTGGAGGAACAGAGCGAGAGCGAACGTGCCGATCCCGAGCCCGCCGTACACGAACGCGGTGGAGACGTTGCCCGCGGCGAAGTCGCGGATGCGGAACAGGCCGAGCGGTAGCAGCGGGTGCGCCGAGCGACGTTCCCAGAGCAGGAAGACCCCGAGCGTTGCGGTGCCGACCACCATCGCGGCCAGGATGACGGGCGATCCCCAGCCGTAGGTGGGGCTCTCGATCAGCGCGAAGATCGGGAGGCCGAGCCCCACGGTCGCAAGCACGGCTCCGATCACGTCGACGCGGGCATGCGCGCGGCGGGGTGGGTCGGCATCCAGCCGGCTCAGCAGCACGAGGGTTGCCACGATCGGCAGCACGTTGACACCGAACACCCAGCGCCACGAGAGCGTGTCGACGAGCACGCCGCCCAGGATCGGGCCGGCGATGCTGGCGACGCTCGTGATCGCCGTCCAGGTGCCGATCGCCTTGGTCTGCTCCGGGCCGTCGAACGTGCCGAAGATGAGCGCGAGCGAGCTCGGAACGAGAAGGGCGCCGGCAACGCCCTGCACGCCGCGGGCCGCGATCAGCGCGCCGATGTCGGGGGCGACGGCGCACGCGATGGACGCGGCGCCGAATCCGAGCAGCCCCCAGAGCAGGATCCGCTTGCGCCCGAAGAGATCGGACAGCGACCCGGCCAGCAGGATGACCGAGCTCAGGCTGAGCAGATACGCGTCGACGACCCATTGCTGTCCTGCGAGGCCGCCGCCGAGCTCACGGTCGATGGCAGGGAGCGCGACGTTCACCACGCTGCCGTCGAGGAACGCGATGAACGACGCCAGGATCGCGACGGCCAGCACGGTTCGCTTCGCCGACCGGCCCATCATGGCCGCACCCTCGGTGCGCGTCGAGGTGGCGGCGACGGCGCCCCCGTTCGGCCGGCCCGCCGGGGTCGGATGCGCATCGGTGTCCTGATCCGCCATGGGATCCTCCTCATCGTCGTGTCGCTGTCACGGCCGCACCGCTCGTGAGCGAGTGCTGCCGTCATCGGCGGCTCCCGGGTCCGGGAACGGCGCGCGGCCTCCTGCTCAGACCGAGTGCGGCTCCGAACTGTGACGCTCCGTTCCGCCGACCGTCTTCCTCCGACCGGCTCCCGCCGGCTCGACGGCCCGGCTGAAAGGGCGTGTCACAACCCAGACCGGTAGCCGGTCATAGCTCTCGTCGGCCGCTCAGCGCCGGCACACGCGTGACACGACGGTCGAGCGACGCGCGACCGAGACACCGCGCGAGACGACCGCGACACGACCGAGGGAGAACCGCATGAAGATCGTCGCCTTCGGGTACAGGGCATCCCATCGACGGACAGGCAGAGCCGGCCGCCCGCGATCGGACGGCGTCGGCATCATCGTCGGATCGGGGCACGACGCGTTCCGCGGCGAAGACGGAGGTGGCGCATCGACTGCAGCGACGTGAAGACGCCGTGATGGCGGCGACCTGACTCGTCGTCGTCACGGTTCAGGCAGCATCCATGGCGGCTGGGCAGCGCCCCCGCCCTTGCGGGTTCCGCGCCAGGTGGTGAGAGCGACGGAACGGATGCTGCCGGTGAGGGATGCGCGGCCGAGCCGCGAGGTGAGAGCGGGAGCACCGGGTTTCAGGCGGCCTCTCCCCTGGGCATGCGCCAAGCAGAACGTGGCTGGTCCCACCCGCCGCCGGGCATCCCTCAGACCCCGCTAGCGCGCCGACCGGACAGCGGAAGGGGAGCCCAGCGCGTTGCTGGGCCCCCTTCCGGTTCTGCTGGTGCTGTGGCTACGCCTTGGCGTTGCCGCGGCTGCGGCGCAGGAGCAGGAAACCGCCTCCGGCAAGGAGGAGCAGCAGACCGCCGCCGAGGGCCGGCCCCACAACCGTTGATCCGGTGGATGCCAGCGCTGCGGTGCCCGGCTTGCTGCTTGCCGATGTGGCCGGGGCCGGTGTGATGGGTACGTCCACGGCCGTGCGGTTGGAGCTGACGGTCTGCGCGGTCGACGTGGTGCCTGTAGCGGTGCCGTTCACGATGAGTGTCCTGCGTCCCAGGTCGGACGCGACGGTGGTGTAAGTGGCCGTGCACTTGACCGACTCTCCGGGGGCGAGGACTGTCCCGCTTGGGCACACGATGTTCGACAGAGTGCCGCCACCGTTGAAGTCGCTCGCCGTTACTGCCGGGTCCGTGATGGTCACGTTGCCGGTGTTGGTGACGGTGAAGGTGTATTTCACGGCCATACCTGCGGTGTCGATGGAGTCGACGTCGGCAGATCCGGTGAGACTGAGCGAGGGCTTCTGCGTCGCGGTTACCGTGATCGGGGTGGCGGTGCCGGTGACCGGGACTGTTGCGGCGGGTGCCGTGCCCTCAACGGTCGCGCTGTTGTCGATCGAGCCGGCGTCGACGTCAGCCTGCGTCACCGTGTACGACGTGGTGCAGACCTCGTCGCCCCCGATCGCAAGCGTCGTCGAAGGACAGTCCACCGGCGGCAGCGTTCCGGTACCGGTGAATCCGGTCGCGGCGTCGTCGGAGACGCCGACTCCGCTCAGAGGGACGTTGCCGGTGTTCGTCACGTCGAACGAGAACTTCACAACCTGGCCGGCTGCGTCGACCGAGTTGACATCCGACGTCTTGACAACAGCGATCGAGGGTGCCGGCGGCTGGGTCGTGACGGTCGACGTGTTGTTCGTCGTGTCCGAGTCCGCTTCGTTCCCGATCACGGAGGCAGTATTCGTCAGATCGCCGGTCAGGCCCGCTGGAACGTCCACGTTGACCTTGTAGGTGACGGAATCGCCGGCATCGAGCACACCACCGAGACAGGTGACCGTGGTGCCGGTGACGGTGCAACCGGGTGAGGCGGTGGTGACGTTGGTCAAGGGCGCCGGAACGGAATCGGTGACGACGTAGCCGCTGGATTGCCCGGGCCCGTGGTTCGTGACCGTGAGGTCGTACTCGCCGGTCGTCTCCGGGGTCAGTCCCGTCGGGTTGGTCTTGGTCAGCGCGAGATCCGTGTCCACACCAGGGGTGGATGCCCCATCATTCGTGGTGTTGGCCGGACCCGGATTCGCCGAGACGAGCGTGAACGTCGGGGCAGCCGAAGCGGCATCCGCGACAGCGACCTGGTAGATCGTGCCGGAGTCGTTGTACGAGAAGCCGAGGTTCCCGTTCCCGTAGGTCCAGGCAGCACCACCCTGATCCGTCGGGTCGGTGCTGAAGTCCGTAGCGAACGGGAGCGTGAAGCTCGTCTGGGTGCCTGTTACGGGGTCCGTGCGGCTGATCTTGTTCAGCCCCATCGCCCAGAAGTAGCCGTCAGCGTACGCGTAGTCCTTGCCCGCGGGCGTCGATGAGTGCACAGTCGACACCGGAGCGCCGGTGCTGACGTCGATCGCTTGCAGCCCGAGCGAGCCATTCAGCACATACAGATAGTTGTTCGGGCCGAACGCTCCGATCAGCGCACCGGTGTAGGTCAGGTTGCCGATCCGGGTGATGGTGCCGTCGGAACCGATTCTGATGAGCGCGTTCGCCGGGATCGTCCCATTCGTGGTCTGCGTGATCGCGTACAGGTAGTTGTCGGCGGGGTTGTAGCCGACGGCGTTGTACGTGAGATCTGCGGTGCCGATGCCCTGGAAGCTCGCACTGCCGTCTGACCCGACGACCGTACGCGAAAGGGTGCTCGGCGTACCTTGCGCAATGAACACGGTAGGCACCGACGGATCGAAAGGTGCATCCGTCGCGGCCTGTGCCGGCGCCGATGCAAGCGCGCCCCCCACAAGCAGCGCCGCGCCTGTCATCACGGCGACAGTGGCAGTGGTGAGATGCCGGCGCGTGTCGCGGTAGGTGGTGGATCGGAATACGGAGAGGAAGCGAGTAGTGCGACGATGCGTTGGCAAAAGGTCCCCTGGTCGGCTCGACGCCGGGCCCGTTGGGCCCAGGCAGCTGGCCTGCCCATCCTTGCGGACCGTACATAGACATGTCTGTCCCTCTATAGCCACACGCATCGCAGGCCCTCCTCCCGCGCCTTCGGCCCACAGCGCTTTCACCGTGGCATCACCGCGTCACGGAGCAGTTGCACCATCTCATCACGTCGGCCGCGCGCGCCTGAACCGTGGCAGGAGCGACCGCGCGCTGACGTTCCAGAGCCATGCGATGAGGAGGGCTCCGGCCGCTCCGGCCAGCACGCCGCCGACGATGTCGCTCGGGTAGTGCGCGCCCACGTAGAGCCGGGACCAGCCGGTGACGGCGACGAACAGGATGCCGAGCACGGTCGCGACGACTCGGGATGCCGTGCCGCGGCACACCATGATGACGGCGGCCGTGAGCGTGACGACGAACACCGTATGGCCGCTGGGATAGCTGAGCGTCGCATGCGTGACGTCGAGCCGGTGGCTCACCGCCTCCAGTGGCGGCCGCACCTCTCCCACGACGGCCTTCGGGATGAGGCAGAGCACCCAGCCCGCGCCCGCGATGATCACCGCGGCGACGGCTCTCCACCAGGAGACGAATATCCCGGTGAGTACGGCGAGCAGGGCGATCAAGACCGCGATGACGGTGACCGAATCGAGTCGGTCGAGCCCTTTGGCGACGGCGTCGAAGACGGGGCTGTGCATCGCGTTCAGCGCGCGGTCGACCGCGAGCTGCGATGCGAGCCATCCGGTCGCGGCCTTCGCGGCGAAGCCCAGTGCGAAGGTCGCGGCCCAGAGCACGAGCGCGATGACGAGCGTGCCTCTCGGGATGTCGACGAGTGGCGGCGCGGCCGGCCGATGTGCGGACATCCCGCCATTCTGGCCGCTCGCCGGTCACGGAACGCCAGCGAGCTCCACGTGTCGTCTGCGAGTCCGCACAGGGGCGCCGGCGCCGACATTCGAGACGGACGCGTGACTCGAGACGAGGCGCTGGGTTGAAGGCGCACCACCGATCGTCCGGGCGGCAAGGTTAGCGGGTGGAGGGTTCCCTGCCTAGCCCACGCGCATCCCGCCTGGCCTGACGTAGCGTCGATCGTGGCGGGCGCTACCGAGCGTGGGATGCCCCGCTTGCGACGGCCGGAACGGAGGGGAGTTCGTGGTGAGCGACGCCATGGCGGACCCGGTAGGGCAGAGCGCCGGGGCGGTGGGGCGCATCCTGCTCGTCCGTCACGGCGAGAGCACGGCGAACGTCGCAGCAGGCAGGGCCGAGCGCGCCGGGCTCGAGACCATAGCGGTGGAGGGCCGGGATGCCGACGTGCGGCTCACCGAGCTCGGCAGGCGTCAGGCGGCGACGGTGGCGGATGCCCTTCGCGCCCAGCTCGAGGGACGCCCGCTGTCGGATGCCCGCGTGTGGTCCTCGCCGTACCGTCGCGCCATCGAGACGGCGAAGATCGCGACCGGTGCGGGTGTGGATGTCGATGCGCCGCACGGTGATGACGACGGCTTCCTGCTCGACGAGCGGCTGCGCGATCGCGAGCTCGGCATCCTCGACACGCTGACGACGCTCGGCGTCGAGACGAGGCTCCCCGCCGAGGCGGCGCGACGACGCTGGCTCGGCAAGTTCTACTACCGTCCGCCGGGAGGCGAGGCGTGGACGGATGTCGCGCTGCGCATCCGGTCTTTCCTGCGGGACGCCCTGCCAGCGGAGAGCGATTTCGCCGGCTCGCAGCCCACGGACGCGAGGCCGCTCATCGTCTTCACGCATGACGCCGTGGTGAGCGCGTTCGCCTACGTGCTGCTGCGCCTGGATGAGACGCGGCTCAACAGCTTTCTGGCCGAACGGGTCGTGGGCAACGCATCCATCACGAGCTTCGTCTCGGATGCCGCAGGCGGATGGAGGCTCGAGTCGTTCGGCGACGCGAGCCACGTCGAGGCGGCCGGAGTCGCGGCGACCGAGCACGCCGGAACGGAGCACGATGCGTCCTGACGTGACCGAGGTCGACAGGCAGCTGCTCGCCACCTGGCCGCTGCCGGAGCCCGACGGGTCGAAACTGTCGCGCGGAGACGTGCTCGTCATCGGAGGCGCGCGTCGGAGCCCCGGCGGCGTGCTCCTCGCGGGCCTGTCAGCGCTCCGGGTGGGGGCGGGCCGGCTGAGCGTGGCCGTGGCGTCGTCGGTCGCACCGACCATGGGGGTGGCCGTGCCGGAGGGCGGCGTGCTCGCGCTGGAGGAGACCTCCGATGGGCACGTTCGCGGCCGATCGGTGCGTGCGTACGCCAGCGACATCCGGGGAGCGGATGCCCTTCTCGTCGGTCCGGGGCTCGACGACATCCGGGAGGCCAGGCGGATGCTGTCGGCGCTCTCCGGAATGCCCGGCGACCAGTGCACCGTGGTGCTGGACGCCTACGCCCTCGGCGCGCTGAGCGGCAGGCATCCACGTCACGTGTTCCCGAACGCCGTGCTGAAGCCGAACGAGAGCGAGGCGGCCGTGCTGCTCGGCCGGGAGCTCGAGGATCTCGTGGACGACACGGCCGAGCTCGCCGAGCGATACTCAGCGGTGGTCACCTGCATGGGCGTGATCGCGGATCCCGCCGGCGCGGTGTACCAGGTGCCGCAGGCCGGACCCGGGCTCGGAACGTCGGGCAGCGGCGATGTGCTCGCCGGCGCCATCGCCGGACTCGCGGCCCGCGGATGCCCAGCGCCCCAGGCCGCTGTGTGGGGCACCTTCCTGCACGCGAGCGCCGGTGAATCGCTCGCGCACTCCGTCGCGCCCGTCGGCTATCTGGCGCGGGACATCTCCGAGCGCCTTCCTTTCGAACTGGGCGCCGTCACCTCGCAGTAGCCGCCGCGACGCCGGCGCTGGCCGCCGCGACGCCGGCACGGCATGCGTCAGCGTGGAGCGCGGTGGCAGTGGCTTCGGATGCCGCCGGTGCAGTCAGGACTCCACGCCGGCGTCGGCGGCGAGCTCGTTCGCTGCCGCATCGTCGATCTGCCACACGACCAGCTCGGGCGCATCGTCGGCGAGCTCCGACCGCACGACCGCCTCGGCCACCTGCGACGCGTACGCCACGACGGCGCACTTGCCGGGAGAGAGGATGCCGGCCACCTGCTTGCGCAGGCGCCGCTCAGGCGTGTCGTCGTCCTCCGCGATGCGATCGACGATGGCTTCGACCGTCCCGCCGACGGCCGCGCCCGCCAGGGGCGTGGTCAGCAGCGAGCCGAGGATCTGGGCGAAGGATGCGGCATCCCGCTCGCTCTCCGGCGCGACCGGATCGTGCGGCGCCGTCGTGAGGTCGAGGTGGCCGTCTTTCGCCACGAAGATCCAGACCAGGCCCGTGAGATTCAGCAGGGCGGCGCCGTGCAGTTCGCGGATCCGCTCGAATACTCTGCGCGATGCCTCCTCGTCATCGAATGTGCTGCTGATCAGGGTCGCTGCCATGGTCGCCTCCGGATGCTGGGCGCGGATCGTTGTCGTCGCAGAGCGCGGCGAGCGATCGCGCACCGCGCCGAGAATCCGAGCTTCGCGCCCGCGACCGCCCAGAACAAGGGCTTGCCTACGCGGCCGGCCACGGGTGCGGTCTCGTGTCGCTGTGGTGCGGCCGCCGACGCATGCGACCTCGCGTCGGTGGGCCGCGGTCGTTGACGCCATCGCCTGTCGGTATCGTGCGACCGCCGACGCAGCCGGGCGTCGCACCGAAGCGTCGGTCGAGGCTCACGGCGATCTCACAGCGTGGGCGGCGGCATCCGGGAACTTCTGTCATGACACCCGTGTTCCCTCTCATGTAAGGAGTGCACGATGAGCAACTACCGCAAGGACGAAGCCGCGATCTCGCGGCTGAGCCGCAAGCAGTTCGACGTGACGCAGAACGGCGCTACCGAGCGCGCGTTCACGGGTGAGTACTGGAACAACCACGAGCCCGGCATCTACGTCGACGTGGTGTCGGGCGAGCCGCTGTTCGCGTCGACCACCAAGTACGACAGCCATTCGGGATGGCCGAGCTTCACCGTTCCGATCGACCCCGAGAACGTGGTGCTGAAGCAGGACCGCACGTTCGGCATGGTGCGCACGGAGGTGCGTTCCAAGCACGGAGACAGCCACCTCGGCCACGTCTTCGACGACGGGCCCATCGACCAGGGAGGACTGCGCTACTGCATCAATTCGGCAGCGCTGAGATTCGTGCCGCTGGCCGAGCTCGAGCAGCGCGGCTACGGCGAGTTCCTCGCCCTGTTCGGCGAGGGCGACGTCGCCGAGACGGATGCTCCGCAGCAGGCGGAGAATGAGACCAACGACAAGAAGGAGATCGTGTCATGACGACCGAGCGAGCCATTCTCGCCAGCGGATGTTTCTGGGGAGCCCAGGAGCTTCTGCGTAAGAAGCCCGGTGTG
>Ga0164242_10007261_pt1 | contig 12134 bp, 11 predicted proteins | sample OricomgcompostMG_FD_108783 | JGI IMG/M metagenome (GOLD analysis project Ga0164242, IMG submission 108783) | Miracle-Growth compost microbial communities from Emeryville, California, USA - Original compost - Miracle growth compost (MG) ... | reverse complement strand
GCCGGGTCGGTGACGCTGTTGGCGCCCACCACCAGGCTGCCGGTGTTGCCGCTGCCGGCGCTGGCCACGAACGAGCCGTTGCCGGCGGGGATGTCCATGAATACCGCGCTGCCGGCGTCGCCGGTGGGAATCGTCAGGCCGGGGCCGATCGCGGCCATCTGCTGGGCGTCGGTGCCGGCGTAGCTCACCGAGCCATCGGCCTGCTTCACGAACGGCGCCTTGACGTTGCCGGTGCCGGCGAACAGCGCGTTGCCGTTGGCGTCGGTGGCGTTGGCGTACTGCATCAGCTGGTCGCGGATCTGGCCCAGCTCGGTGGCCACGCCGTCGAGGTCCTGCTGCGACAGCGCGCCGTTGAGCGAGCCGAGCGCCAGCGACTGGGCGCGGTCGAGCAGGCCGGTCACCGAGTCGAGCGTGCTTTCCTCGGTGGACAGCCGCGTGTTGGCCGCGTCGATGTTGCTGCCGTACTGGTCGTTCTGCGCCAGCGTGTGGTCGATGCCGATCATCTGCGCGGCGCCGGCCGGATCGTCGGAGGCGACGTTGATGCGCCGCCCGGTGCTGACCTGGTTCTGGCTGTCCAGCAACGCGCTCTGCTGCGCCTGCATGGTGGACAGCGACTGCTGGTAGATCCAACTGGTGGAAACGCGCATGGGTTATCCCTGGACGGCGGCGAGAAGGCTGGAGAAAAGGGTCTGGGCGGTGGAGATGATCTGCGCCGAGGCCTGGTAGGCCTGCTGGTAGCGCACCATGTTGGCCGCCTCCTCGTCGAGGTTGACGCCCGACACGCTCTGCTGCGCGGAGACCGCCTGGTTGTTCAGCGCGGTCTGCGTGGTCAGCTCGTCCTGCGCCTGGCTGCCGGCATCGCCGATCCGCGTGGTCAGGTCGGCGTAGCTGTCGAGGATCGAGGTCTTGCCGCCGTCGAGCACGCCGGTGTCGTCCAGGCCGGCCAGGGCCAGCGCGTTGCTGTTGTCGTCCAGGCCGGTGTTGGCCGCGACGACAAAGCTGTCGCCCGCCGCCGGCGCGCCGTCCAGGCTCAGGCGCCAGCCATCCGCCTCGATCGGCTGGCCGGGGGCGTAGTTGTCGCTGCTGGCCAGCACCTTGCCGTCGGCGTCGGTCACCTGGTAGCTGGTGGCGGAAGTGAACGTCACGGTGGCGCCGTCGAGCAGGTGCGCATTGTCCGGATCGGTCACCGTCACCGCGTCCACGCTGGCGCCGCCGCTGTTGCCGCCGGCCGCGGAAGCGGTCAACGCGCCGGCGGCGGCGATGCCGTCGGGGTTGTCCAGCGCCACGCCGAGGCCGGCGGCCGCGCCGCGGCTCGGCTCGACCAGGTAGCTGTCGCCCGCCTGAGCATTGCCCGACACGTCGAAGCTCAGGCCGTCGGCGGACAGGCTGCCGTCGTCGTTCTCGGTCAGCGTCACCTGCTGCCCCGAGGTCGTCGCCAGGCTCCACTGGTTGCCGTCGTAGCTGAGCACGTAGTCCGCACCGGTCAGTTGCGACACGTCGCCGATGCTTGCCGTCACCGTGGCGCTGCCCTGGTTGTCGGCGGCGGCGGATACCGCCGGCGAGGGCACGTCGAACAGCGGCTGGCCCGGCTTGCCGTCGAGGCCCAGCCCCTGGGCCTGCTGCGTGTTGACGCTGGAGGCCAGGCCCAGCGCGGCCAGGCCGAGCTGGTTCTGCGCGGGGGTCAGCACCTGGCTGCGGTAGTTCAGCAGCGCGCCCAGGCTGCCGCCGCTGATGCGGTTGCTGATGTCGTTGCCCGAGGCGTCGAACACGTCGGTGGTGCCGGCGTCGTAGCGATTGCCGCCGCTGGACAGCGCGAAGGCGTTGGCGCCGCTGACCAGGCTCTGCCCGCTGGAGCTGTAGATGCTGAGGCTGCCGTCGCTGTTGAACGAGGCGGTGATGCCGAGGTAGCCCGACAAGGTGTCGACCAGCGAATCGCGCTGGTCGAGCAGCGCATTGGGCGCATTGCCGCTAGCGCTGGCCTGCATGATCTGCTGGTTCAGCTTGGCGATGCTGGCGGTGGTCGTATTGATGCTGTCCACCGTCTGCGCCACCTGGGTGTCGACCTGGCTCTGCTGCTGCGCCAGTTGCTGGCCGAGGGTGTTGAAGGTGGCCGCCAGCGAACTGGCCGAGCCCAGCAGCGCCTGCCGCGACGAGCTGTCGCCGGGATCGCCGGCCAGCGTGCCGAAGGCGCCGTAGAAATCGTCCAGCGCGGACTGCAGGTCGCCGCTGCCGCTGAGCAACCCGTTGAGCGTACTGGCCAGGTCGTTGGAGGTGGTCGCGCCCTGCAGCGCGGAGGTGCTGCTCCACAGCGCCGTGGTCAGGTACTGGCTGTAGGCGCGCTGCACCGAGACTACGTCGACGCCGTTGCCGATGGTGTAGCCGCCCGCGAAGGTGCCCACCCGGTCGGCCTGCACCGTGCTCTGCCGGCTGTAGCCGGGCGTGCTGACGTTGGCGATGTTGTTGCCGACGGTGTCCAGCGCCAGCTGCGCCGCGTTGAGTCCCGAGATGCCGGTGCTGAGGAGGTTCGCCATGGGAGGAGGAGCCTTGGGAGCGACGATGGAGAATGAACGGTGCGTCGTTTCAGGGATTCGGCGGCGATGCGCCGTTCTTGAGCGCGGCCAGCGCCTGCCGCATCGCCGGACTGTCGGCGATCGCCGCCAGCTTGGCGGCGTAGCCCGGGTCGGTGGCGTAGCCGCCGTCGACCAGGGCCCGAGCGAAACCGTACACGTCGTCGCCCTGGTCCAGCGCCGGCGCGTAGCGCGGCTGGCTGCCGAGCAGCCGCACGTAGTCGTCGAACGACTCCGCCGGCGAGCCGTAGACGCGGAACTGCGCCTGCCGGCGCACCGCCACGCCGTCCTCGAACTCCAGCGTCGGCACGCTGGCGCGCTCGCCGTCCCAGTCGGCGCCGGCCTTGACGCCGAACAGGTTGTTGCTGCTGCGGCCGTCCGCCTGCTGCGGCATGTGCCGGCCCCAGTGGGTTTCCAGCGCCGCCTGGGCCAGCACCGCGCGCACCGAGACGCCCAGCCGGCGCGCGGCCCGTTCGGCGTACGGCGCCAGCTCGCGCACGAACGACTGCGCATCCGGCGGCAGCCAGCGCAGCACCCGGCGGCCGGCGCCTTGCGCGGCATCCAGCACCGCCGCCAGCCGGCCGTGCCCGTCCTTCGGCGGCGGCGATGGCGAGCCGTCGGCGACGGCGCCGCCCGCGCCGGGCGCCTGGCCGCCCGGCGCGTCGGCATGGCCGCCGAGCTGGCGTTCCAGCATCCGCGCGATGCCCAGCCCATTGCCGTGCTGGGACAAGGTCACCGCGAGCTGCTGGTCGTACAGGTCGCGCCAGGCGTCGCCGGCCTGGCTGTCGAACAGGCCGTCGCCCATGCCCGCCTCGCGCATCGACTTGAGCATCATCTCGGTGAAGATCGCCTCGAACTGGCGCGCCACCACCGGCAGCGCGGCCTGCCGGTCGTCCTGCGCGACCCGGCGCAGCGCGGCGAACCCGGACAGGTCGGTCCAGGTATCGACGCTCTGCAGCGCGTCGCCGGGTAGTCCCATCAGATCACCACCAGCTGCGCATGCAGCGCGCCGGCCTGCTTGAGCGCCTGCAGGATCGAGATCAGGTCGCTGGGCGAGGCGCCGACCTGGTTCACCGCGCGCACGATGGTGTCGAGGTCCACGCCCGGGCCGAAGGTGAACATGTGCGCGCCGCCCTCGCTGACCTGCACATTGCTGTCGGGCACCACCGCCGTCTGCCCGCCGCCGAACGCGTTGGGCTGGCTGACCTGCGGCTGCTCGCTGACGGTTACCTGGATCGAGCCGTGCGCCACCGCCGCCGCGCTCACCTTGACGTCGGAACTGATCACCACCGTGCCGGTGCGCGAATTGACCACCACCCGCGCCGGTGCCTGGCCCGGCTGCACGTCGAGCGACTGGATCGCGCCCAGCCAGGCCACCCGCTGCGACGGGTCCTGCGGCGCGCGCACGCGCACCGAGCCGCCGTCCAGCGCCTGCGCCGTGCCGGCGCCATAGGCCTGGTTGATCGCCTGCACGATGCGCGCGGCGGTGGTGAAGTCGGGCGTGTCCAGATCGAGCGTGAGCTCGCCGCTGTGGTCGAACGACGAGGCCACGCCGCGCTCCACCGTGGCGCCACCGGGAATGCGGCCGCTGTCGGAAACGTTCACCTGCACGCGCGAGCCGCTGCGCCCCTGCGCGCTGACGCCGCCCACCACCACGCTGCCCTGGGCCATCGCGTAGACGTTGCCGTCGGCGCCGCGCAGCGGGGTCATCAGCAGCTCGCCGCCGCGCAGGCTCCTGGCGTTGGCGATCGACGCCACCGTCACGTCGATCGCCTGGCCCGGCTTGGCGAACGGCGGCAGCGACGCGGTGACCGTCACCGCCGCCGCGTTCTTCAGCTGCGGCGGGATGTTGCCGCCCGTGCCGTGCACCCCGAACTGCTGCAGCATGTTCTCCAGGCTCTGCGTGGTGAACGGCGCCTGGGTGGTCTGGTCGCCGCTGCCGTCCAGGCCCACCACCAGGCCATAGCCGATGAGCTGGTTGCTGCGCACCCCGGCCACCTGCACCAGGTCGCGGATCTTGTCCGCCCGCGCCGGCGCGGCGCACGCCGCGAGCACGGCCATCGCCGCGCCCAGCCAGCGCAGCCGGCGGCGCCGCGTCCGGCGCGGCTCGAATCCCGTGCTAGCCACATGCATGCCGGCCATCGCGCATCCTCTAGTAGGGCATCCAGGACGAGCCGAAGAAGCGCGACAGCCAGCCCTTGCGGTTTGCGTCGGCCAGCGCGCCGCGGCCGGTGTAGACGATGCGCGCGTCGGCCACGCGGGTCGACGGCACGCTGTTGTCCTGGTCGATGTCCTGCGGCCGCACGATGCCGGAGATGCGCACCAGTTCCTGGCCCTGGTTGATGGTCAGCCACTTCTCGCCGCGCACCAGCAGGTTGCCGTTGGACAGGCGCTGCGCCACGGTCACGGTGATCGAGCCGGTCAGCTGGTTGCTCTGGCTGCTGTCGCCCGAACCGTCGAAGCTGCGGTCGGCGTTGGTGGCGATGCTGGCGTCCTTGCCGCCGAGCGACAGCGCGTGGCCCAGGATGGTCGGCGCGTCGATCCCGTTCTGGTCCTTTTTGCTGGTGCTGGTGCTGGCCTTCTTGCTGGCCTGCATGCTTTCCACCAGGGCGATGGTGAGGATGTCGCCGACGCGATGCGCGCGCGGGTCGGAGAACAGCTCCATGTTCTGGCCGTCGTGGTAGATCGAGCCGTCCGCCGTCGCGGTGGCCGGCTGCGGCGGCGGCGTGGGCGCCCAGGCCGGGTCGTCGGGCGGCGGCCGCACGGCGCAGGCCGCCGGCAACAGCAGCAACAGCGGCACGAACAGGTGGCGCGCAAGGCGAAAGGTCGACAGCATCGGCGTGCTCACATCTTGTCGGTGAGGTCCTGCAGCATGTTGTCCACGCTGCTGATCGCCTTGGAGTTCATCTCGTAGGTGCGCTGGGTCTCGATCATGTCCACCATCTGCTCCACCACGTTCACGTTGGAGGATTCCAGCGAGCCCTGCTGCAGCGAGCCCAGCCCGTCCAGCGAGGGCTGCCCGGCCTGCGGCGCGCCGCTGGAGGCGGTTTCCAGGTACAGGTTCTGGCCCATCGGTTGCAGCCCGGCCGGGTTGACGAAATCGGCCAGCTGGATGGTGCCCACCTGCACCGGCGCGGCCGTGCCGGCGGTGGTCGCCGAGACGGTGCCGTCGGTGCCGATGGTGACGCTCTGCACGCCGTTGGGCAGGGTGATCGCCGGTTCCAGCGGATAGCCGTCGGCGGTGACCAGCTGGCCGTTCTGGTCGGTGTGCAGCGAGCCGTCGCGGGTGTAGGCGATGCTGCCGTCGGGCATGCTCACCTGCAGGAAGCCGCGCCCCCGGATCGCCACGTCCATCGAGTTGTCGGTCTGGGTGATGCCGCCCTCGGTAAACAGCTTTTCGGTGCCGACCACGCGCACGCCGGTACCCAGCATCAGCCCCGTCGGCGACTGGGTCTGCTCGGTGGTCTGCCCGCCCGGCTCGCCCTCGTTCTGGTACATCAGGTCCTGGAACGAGGCACGCCCGCTCTTGTAGGCGGTGGTGTTGGCATTGGCCAGGTTGTTGGAGATCACGTCCATGCGCGTCTGTTGCGCGTCGAGGCCGGTCTTGGCGATCCACAGCGATGAGAACATCGTTCACTCCTCCAGATGGCACGGCAGGCGGGGGTCAGTTCGCCTGCAGCAATTTGTTGGCGGCGTCGGCGTCGTCCTCGGCGCTCTTGATCGACTTCACCTGCATGTCGTACTGGCGCGACAACGCGATCATCCGCACCAGCTCCCCGGACGGGTCGACGTTGCTGCCCTCGAGCTGGCCCGCGGCCAGGGTGACCTCGTCGCTGGCCGGCGCGCGGCCGCCGTCGGCCATGTGCAGCAGGCCGTCGCTGCCCTGCACCAGCTGCGCGGGGTCGGGGTCCACCAGCCGGATGCGGTCCAGCGTGGCCTGCGTGTCAGGCCCCTGCCCCAGCGGCACGGTGGAGACGGTGCCGTCGCGGCCGATGCTGATGCTGGCGCTGTCGGGCAGGCTGATCGGGCCGTCGTTGCCGATCACCGGGTTGCCGCTGGCGTCGGTCAGCTGGCCGTCGGCGGTGAGCTGCAGGTCGCCCGCCCGCGTATACGCCTCGCCGCCGTCCGGCGCCTGCACCGCGATCCAGCCGGCGCCCTGCACCGCCACGTCGAGCGCGCGGCCGGTATGGATGGTCGCGCCCTGGCGCCGGTCCTGGCCGATGCCCTGCGCCACCGCGTTGATCCGCGAGGGCGCCCCCTCGCCCAGCACCGGCACGCTGCGGAACGCGCTCAACTCGCTCTTGAAGCCGACCGTGGACGCGTTGGCCAGGTCGTGGCTCAACGCGTCCTGCGAGCGCAGGATCTGCGCCGCGCCGGTCATCGCCACGTAGATGGAACGGTCCATGCCGACGACTACCTGGAGATGGCGTTGAACAGCGAGGACATCAGCGTGTTGTCGGTGGACAGCACCTGCGCGTTGGCCTGGTAGGCCTGCTGCGCCTGGATCATGTCGACCAGCTGGGCGGTGGTGTCGGCGGTATTGGAGCTTTCCAGCGCGCCGGACTGCACCGAGCCGAACTGCCCGCTGCCGGCGGTACCCATGATCGGCGTGCCCGAGCTGCTGGTCGCCATCCAGCTGGCGCTGCCCTGCTGCGCCAGTCCCTGCGGGTTGGTGAAGTTGACCATCGCCAGCTGGCCCAGCTGGCTGTGCTGGCCGTTCGAATAGGAGGCGGTGACCACGCCCTGCTCGTCCACGTCGATGCTCGACAGCGTGCCGGCCTCGTAACCGTCCTGGGTGATCGTGCCCGGCGTGTAGGCCGTGCCGAACTGGGTGCTGTTGGTGAAGTCCAGCGACAGCGTCAGCGGGTCGGAGCCGTTGCCCAGGTCGACTGGCTGGTAGGTCAGCTTGCCGGTGGCAGGCGTCACCAGCTCGCCGTTCGTGCCGAAGGTCAGGGTTTGCGCCGGCGTCGGGTCGGCCGACTGGCCGTCCACGTACAGATGGGTTTCCCAGGTGTTGGTGCCGGTCTTGACGTAGTACACGGTGGCCTGGTGGCTGCCGCCCTGCGAGTCGTACACGCTGAAGGTGTTGGAGTCGTTGTAGCTGGTGGCATCGTCGGGATCGAACGGCGTGGTGGCCGGCACGTCGGCGCTGGCCGGCAGGTTGTCCACGATGCCCGCCGAGGTGGTGGCGCTGGCCGTGCTCTGCGCCGACACCAGCTTAAGGTCGGACAGCGTGCTGGTGTCGAAGCCGCCCGCGCCGTTGGGCGGATACACCTGCAGCGCATAGCCGTCGGGCGTCTGCACCGTGCCGTCGTTGCTTTCCTGGAAATCGCCGGCGCGCGTATAGGCCAGGCCGTTGCCGGTGTTCACCACGAAGAAGCCGTCGCCGTCGATCGCCATGTCCAGGCTGTTGCCGGTGGTCTCGATGTCGCCCTGGGTGAACTGCTGGGCCACCTCGGCCAGGCGCACGCCGCTGCCCACCGCGGTGGCGCTGAGGTTGAGGCCGGTCACCGCGAACACGTCGGAGAACTCCGCCCGCGAACCCTTGAAGCCGGTGGTGTTGGCGTTGGCGATATTGTTGGAGATGACGTCGAGATCGGACTGCGCCGCATTGATCCCGCTGAGTGCCGTATTGAGGGACATGGTCGATGCCTCGCTGGTGGTTGGGTGTGACGCGAAATCAGAGGATCTGGGCGACCTGGCTGAGCGGCACGCCGCCGACGCCATCGACCTGCAGGTAGGTGCCCACGCTGTCGCCGCCGTAGCCGACGCCGCTGACCTGGCCGGCCACGTAGGTGGTGAGCGCGCTGCTGCCGCTGGACGCCGACAGCGTGTAGGTGCCGTCGGCCACCGGCTTGCCGTCGTCGTCGGTACCGTCCCAACTGAAGCGGGCCAGTCCTTCGCTTTGGCTGCCCAGGTCGATGCTGCGCACGGTGTGCCCGCTGGCGTCGCTCACCGTCACCACCACGTCGCCCGGCGACGTCACGTTGACGCCCCCGCTCACCGCCTGCCCCTGGTAGCTGGCGGAGTTCGCCGCCACCATCACCTGGCGTCCGACCAGGTTGGCCGAGTTGATCACCTGCATCGATTGCGCCGCGCTGCTGACGTTGCCGCTGAAGGTGTTCAGGTCGGTGTCCAGCTGCTGCGTCGCCGACAGCTGGCTGAACTGCGCCATCTGCGAGACGAACTCGGAGTTGTCCACCGGGTTGGTGGGGTCCTGCGCCTGCAGCTGCGCCGTCATCAGCTTGAGGAAGTCGGCCTGCGTCATCGTGCTGGACAGCGCGGTGTTCGCCGCCGAACCCGCCGACGCCCCGGCCGCGTTGTTGCTGGTATCGATGTTGGACATGGAACGCTCCGTCCGGCCTAGTCGCCGAGGGTCAGGGTCTTGAGCATCAGCTGCTTGGTGGTGTTCATCACCTCGACGTCGCTCTGGTAGGAGCGCGAGGCGGAAATCATGTTGACCAGCTCGTCCACCGGGTTGACGTTGCTGGCGTACACGTAGCCGTTGGCGTCGGCCATCGGGTTGCCCGGCTCGTACTGCGCCTTCACCGGCGCCTGGCTCTCGGTCATGCCGAGCACCTGCACGCCGCTGGCACCGTCCGCCGCGGCGGCATCGGCCTCGCCGGAGGCGTCGCCGAACTGCCGCCGGATCGCGGCGAACAACGGTTCGCGGGCGCGATAGGCCGCCGCGGGGGTGCCGGCCACGCTGTCGGCGTTGGCCAGGTTGCTGGCCACCGTGTTCAGGCGCAGCGACTGCGCCGCCATGCCCGAGCCGGCCACGTCGAAGATCTTGGTCAGCGACATCAGTCCTGGTCTCCGGTGATCGCGGTGCGCAGCATGTGGATCTGCGCGGTGATGAAAGACAGGCTGGCCTGGTAGTGCACGCTGTTCTGCGCGAACGCCGCCTCCTCGACCTGGCTGTCGACGGTATTGCCGTCCATGCTCGGCTGCGTCGGCACGCGGTAGGCCAGCGCGCCTCCCGGCTGCGGCGCCGAGGACGGGATCTGTCCCGGCGAGGGCGTGTCCAGCGACAGCGGCGACGCGGCACCGTCCGTGCCGGACAACACCTGGCGGAAATCCACGTCGCGCGCGAGATAGCCCGGGGTGTCGGCGTTCGCCAGATTGCCGGACAGCACCTCCGCACGGCGCTGCCACAAGGCCAGGGCCTGGGTATGCAAACCGAAGAGATTGTCGAAGCTGCTCATGGGGACTCCACGCGGCATGGCCGGCGGAAGTCGTCGAGCAATTAGCGTGCCATGGCCGGACAAACCGCGCCGCCACGCGGCACGGCCGCCTCGGCCCGACAGCGCGTCCGGACCGCCGCCGGAATCCCGACGCCGCGGCGCCGGCCCGGGAGCGCTCCGCGGCGGCTCGTTGCCGCCGGAGCGTGCTGCCACGCTTGCCGGTCGCGCCACCGGGCATGCCCGCGCCGGGAAACCGGCGCCGCGCGCGCCCGGTGCGGGCGCGGCGGCGCGGCGCGCCTGTCGACGCGGGCGTGGCACACGCATTGCATGCTCAAGTTCCGCGGGAATCCGACGATCCATAGGAGTCCCTTTGCCCCCAGGAACCGTCGCATCCATGCCCTTCATCCGGAGCCAGCATCTCGCCGCCATGGTCCAGGCCGCCGCCAGCGGCGACGAGGCGCGGCTCGCCCAGTGGTCCCGCCGCCTGCCGCGCCTGGCACAGGCGCTGGCGCCGCTGCTGGCCCGGCTGCAGCGCGCGCCGGGCGGGGTGGCGCTGCAGACCCTTGAACAACAGAGCCTGTTGCTCAACGCGGCGCAGAACCTGGCGCGCGAGCAGGCCTCGCTGGACCAGGCCGTTGCCGAGAGCCGCGACAACGTCAACCGATTGACGGAGAGCGGCACGGCCATCCCCGCCGTCCTGCAGCAGGCCGCCGACGGCATCGACACCGCGCGCGAAGCCGGCCGCCACGCCCGCGCCGCGACGGACGAACTGGACGGCCACGTGCGGCTGACCCGCTCGGCGCTTTCCGCGCTCAACCGCAACCGCCTCAAGCTGGCCGAACAGGTCGACGAGATCCGCCGGCTCACCGCCCACGTCCAGGAGCTGGCCCACCAGACCAACCTGGTCGCGCTCAACGCGGCGATCGAGGCCGCCCGCGCCGGCGAAACCGGCCGCGGCTTCGCCGTGGTGGCCGACGAGGTCAAGCAGCTCGCCGAGCGCACCGCCCAGTCCAGCGCCGAGATCGAGGCCGTCGCCGGCGCGATCGGCGAGTTCTCGCAGCAGCTCGACGGCGACGTGCGGCACGGCCTGGTGCAACTGGAACGCACCCAGGGCGGCGTGGACCTGGCCGGCGACGCCCTGCGCCGCGGCGACCAGGCGCTCGAGGCCGCCGGCGAACGGCTCGGCGCCGCACGGAAAAGCCTCGACGCCCAGCCCGCCCGCGCAGCCGCGGCGCAGGCCTCGCTCGGGGCGCTGCGGCGGCGCATACAGGAAGCCCGCCGCCACGGCGAGGCGATGAGCCGCGCCGCCGTGCTCACCCACCGCCTGGGCCTGGACTGGCTGGACAGCCTCGGCAGCCGCGACGCCGCCAGCCTCAGCCTGACCGTGCGCGAATCCGTGCTCGCCCTGCGCCAGGCCATGGACCTGGCGCTGCGCGAACCGGCCGCGCTGGACCGGCGCTGGTTCGACACCACGGTACTCAGGCGCGCCATCGAGCACCTGGCCGGGCAACGCCCGCAGCACCCGGCCGCGCCGCTGCTGCGGCAGGCCGGCGCGCGGCTGGACGAACACGGCCGCGCCTTCGCCGAGCTGCTGGGCGAAGGCCACGCCGAACAGGCCGCGCCGCTGCCCGAGCGGATCGAGTCCGAGCGCGAGGCGATCCAGCAGCAGCTCGGCCTGCTACTCGCCGACGAAGCCCCATGAGCCGCCGCCGCGTCGCCTGCCTGCTCGCGCTTCTCCTGCCACTGGCGCCGGCGCACGCCGGCGCCACGCAATCGATCGCCAGCCTGCGCCGCACGGCGGAGGACTGGCTGCGCGCCCGGCTCGCGCAATCCGGCGACCGCGTGCTGGTGCACGCCCAGGCACTGGACAGCCGCCTGCGCCTGCCGGCCTGTCCGCGGCCGCTGCAGGCATCGATGCCGCCGGGCGCGCGCGTTGCCGCCCGGGTCGGCGTGGAACTGCGCTGCCCGGCGGCGTCCGGCTGGCGGATCCGCGTACCGGTAGCCGTGCAGTTGTACCGGACGGTGCTGGTCACCACCCGGCCACTGCAGCGCGGCGACGGCATCGGCCCCGGCGACGTCCGCAGCGAGCAGCGCGACGTCACCCGGCTGGGCTACGGCTACGTCGGCCAGCTCGCCCAGGTGGCCGGTCGCACCCTGGCCCGTCCGCTCAATCCGGGCAGCGTGCTGGCCCCGGGCGACCTGGCCAGCCGCCGCGCGATCCGCGCCGGCGACCACGTGCAACTGGTCGCCGAGCTCGGCGGCGTGCAGGTTCGCGCCACCGCCGTGGCGCTGGGCAACGGCGACGTCGGCGCCCGCCTGCGCGCCCGCAACGACGCCTCCGGCCGCGTCGTCACCGCCGTGGTGCAGGCGCCCGGCGTGCTGC
>Ga0164242_10007260_pt1 | contig 12134 bp, 11 predicted proteins | sample OricomgcompostMG_FD_108783 | JGI IMG/M metagenome (GOLD analysis project Ga0164242, IMG submission 108783) | Miracle-Growth compost microbial communities from Emeryville, California, USA - Original compost - Miracle growth compost (MG) ... | reverse complement strand
GGCCTCGACCTGCCGGAGGAGACCAAGGGCGACATCAACGCCCGCTGGGTCGCGGCGATCCTCGACCTTGATCAACAACGCCACCCGCAGCCGCTGGATGCCGAGCGGGACCCGCTGACCCGGGTCCAGGGCTGCTGCCGCGACCACTCGCTGTTCAGCGCCGCGGTGTTGCGTCAGCACGGCGTCCCGGCCAGGATCCGGTACGGCTTCTCCCACTACTTCGCGCCGGACTACAACTTCGACCACGTGATCGTCGAGACCTGGCTGCCCGAGGAGGGTCGCTGGCTGCGCTTCGATCCGGAGGTCGGCGAGCCGATGGAGCGACTCGCCACTCCGCAGGACATCCCGCACGGCCCGGACTCGCCCTTCAGCACTGCGGCAGAGTCCTGGAAGGCGTACCGCCAGGGGAGCATCGATCCGCAGCTCTACGGGGTCGCCCCGGGTGTCCCGGTCGGCGGCCCCTGGTTCATGCAGGGCGCGGTCTTCTACGATGCCGCTTTCCGCGCCGGGATCGAACTGCTGCTCTGGGACGGCTGGGAGGCGCTCAGCTCTCCGGACGGCGTGACCGACGAGGAGGCCAGCACCGCCGACGAGATCGCGGAGTTGATCATCGCCGCGGACAACGGGGACGCCGGGGCCGAGCGTCGCCTGATCGATCGGGTCCGGACGGATGCCCGGATCGGGCCCGGCACAGCCGTACAGACCAATTCGCCCTACGGCGACCCGCCGGTCACGACCGATCTCGCGAACGGCCCGAGCGGAGTGATCAGCGTTTCCGCCACAGGTCGGCGGTGAACCGGTAGGCATCGCCACGAAAGTGACTGGTCCCGTGCAGGACCACGGTGCCCGAGGTGTCGCGGGCGGTCTCGACGGCGACGAGGATCGCGCCCCGGTGCGGCAGGCCGAGCAATTCGGCGAGCTCGGGATCGGCGTTCTCGGCATGCACGGTGTAGCGCGAGTGGGACATCGCGACCCCGTGCTGGGTCAGCAGGTCGTAGATCGAGCGATCCGTGAGCTCGATCTCGGCGAGCCAGGGGAACCGGCTCTGTGAGAAGAGCAGATCCTCCACATTGACCGGGCGTCCGTTGAGGGCGCGGACCCGGCGGAGATCGATCACCGGAGAGCTCGGCGCGATGGCGAGCAGTCCCGCCTCGTCGAGCGAAGCCGTGCGGACCTCCCGGCGGATCAGCCGTGAGCTCGGCGTCAGGCCGAGAGCGGCCGCCATCTCGGTGAAGGACTGCAACTCCGCCGGCGGTTCGGAGACCGTGGTCTCCACGACATACCAGCCCCGCTGCGGTGAGGACTGGATGAGCCCCTTGGCCTGCGCAGCCTGCAATCCGGCCCGGACGGTCATCCGGCTGAGGCCGAGTTCGGTTGCCAGCGCGCGTTCTCCCGGCAACCGGGTGCCGGGAGAGAACCGCCCGGACACGATCGCCTCGATGATTCGCGCGGCTGCAGCGTCGATGGCGGGAGAGGAGCGAGACATGGTCGAAAATATACCAGTCGGTGGAACCTTGGCTGGCTATTCATCCCTGTGACCAGCGGATTTGGCCTTAGGTAACGTGTCGGTCACGTAACTGGTTCAAACTGGTACAAGTGGTCTAATCCTGGCTAGGCTCGACCCCCGAGGGCACAGCTGGTGCCGATCTCATTCGAACCGGAACAGGGAAGTTCGCCATGGTGACACGTCGTTCGCTCCTCGGCGTCGGGGCAGCCGCTGGACTCGGCCTCGGGGCGGCTGCACTGGCCGGCTGCACCCCGGGCGGACGGGCCACGGCCCAGAACTCGCCGGCGGCAGCCGCGTCGAACAAGTCCATCTCGAAGCTCGGACCGGTGACCATCACCCTGCTGGACTTCTGGTCGGGTGACACTGCCAAGTGGGTGACCAACACGCTCAAGGCGTTCAAGACGAAGTACCCCAACGTCACCGTCAAGCGGACGTCGATCGACTGGGGCCAGTTGGTCCAGACCGCGAACCTGCGCCTGAAGGATCCGACCCCGCCGGACGTGATCACCGTCAACAACGGCTGGCAGTCCCTCGGCGTCCTGGTGAAGGCCGGGTTGGTGACGAACCTGGACAACTTCGCCAAGCTCTACCAGTGGAACAAGTTCCCGTCCACGATCCTGCGGCAGACCGAATTCAGCCCCGACGGCAAGAAGATGGGCGAGGGGTCGCTGTTCGGCACACCGGTCTCGAATTCAAGCCTGATCGGCATCTATTACAACGACGCGGTCCTGAAGAAGGCCGGCGCCGACATCCCGACCGATTTCGCCGGCTTCGAGACCGCGTGCGCGAAGGTCAAGGCGGCGGGCCTCATCCCGATCGGTTACGGCTCGGAGGACAAGGGGCCCAACACCGCGATCCTCCTGCAACTGCAGGATTTCTTCGGCGCCGCGGACAAGATCAACGACTTCGTCTACTCGACCGGCACCGTGAAGGCAGCCGATATCGGCATGAAGGAGGCAGCCACCAAGCTCGTCGAATACAACCGGAAGGGCTGGCTCACCCCCAACTACGCGGGGATCCAGTCCGCCGACGCGATCGATGCCTTCCAACGCGGGAAGGCGGCCTTCCAGTTCCAGTACACGGGTTCGTACGCATTCACCCCGGCCCAACAGCAGACCTTCGGTTATCTGCAGCTGCCGCAACCCGGCAGCGGCAAGGTGGTCGGGACCGGTGCCTCGACGGCCGTGTCGATGAGTTCGAAGTGCAAGCACCCCGAGGTCGCCGCAGCGCTGCTGGATTTCCTTGCAGGGCAGCAATGCGCGCAGTACGTCGTCGACAACGGCCTGCTCCCGCTGCTGCATCAGGTGCAGGGACCGAGCAACAATCCCGAGTTCGACACCGAGATCAAGGGCCAGCAGTCCCTTGATCGTGACAACGGCTACGTGCCGTACTTCGACTGGTCGACTCCAACCATGCTCGACACCCTCGCCGGACAGGTCCAGCTGCTCCTGGCCGGGCGCGGAACACCCGATTCGCTGGTCACCGCGGTGCAGAAGGACTACGACAAGTTCCAGGCCACCCGGTGAGCATGCGGGCGGCAGCCGCCGGCGGTGTCGGGCGGCTGCCACGGCCCGGGCGTTCCAAGCGGGCTCGCCGTCGGCGCTGGCTCGGGCTGGCCTATGTCGCGGTGCCGTTGGCGTTCTATCTCGCGATCGTCATCCAACCACTGATCGCGACCGTCAACTACTCCTTCTATCAATGGGACGGTGTGAGTCCCGCGACCTGGGTCGGCGGGCGCAACTACACGACCTTCTGGTCGACCCCCGACATGGCCGCTGCCTTCGGGCACGTCGTGGTGCTGATCGTGATGTTCGGCTTCATCCCACTGGCACTGGGGCTGCTCTGTGCGACGCTCCTGAGCCGGGCGACCGTGAAGGGCCAGAGTGTCTATCGCTGGTTCCTGTTCCTGCCCCAGGTGCTGACGACTGTCGTCGTGGCGATCATCTGGAAGCGCATCTATTCGCCCGACGGCCCGCTCAACACCATCCTCGGTCTGATCGGCCTCGGGGCGCTGCGGCGCAACTGGCTCGGGGACTTCACCTGGGCGCTGCCGTCGCTGGGCATGATCGGGGTCTGGGGCGGTTTCGGCTTCACGATGCTGCTCTTCCTGGCCGGCATCATCGCCATCCCGACGGAGCTCTTCGAGGCCGCCCGGCTGGACGGTGCCAATCGCTGGCACGAATTCCGCTACATCATCCTGCCCAGTCTGCGCGGGCAGATGGCGATCGCGCTGACCCTGACGATCACCGGCGCACTGCGCACCTTCGATCTCGTGTATGTCACCACCCAAGGGGGCCCGGGCAACGCCACGACGACTCCGGCGTTGCTGCTCTACCAGCTGGCCTTCGTCAATCCGAGCGTCGGGCAGGCGTCGGCGATCGGCATCGTGATGGCCGTGCTGTGCATGATCATCGCTGTCGTGATCACCCGGGTCGTCGAAGGCAGGGACAAATGATCTCCCGCTACGAACGTGCCTCCAACTATGTGATCATCATCGCGTTGACTGTTGCGGTGATGTTCCCGGTGGTGTGGTTCCTGCTCACCGCGGTCAGCCCGAACACCTCGGGACGGCTGGACTTCTCCCATCTGGCCTTCGGGAACTTCGTAACCGCTTGGCGGGACGGCAATCTTGCCTCGTCGATGCGCGCTTCGGTCGTGGTGGCCGTCTCCGCGGTCGCCGTACAGACCATCCTCGCGGTGCTGTCCGGCTACGGATTCGGAGTCCTGGGCGTGGTCGGCGAACGGGTGCTCTTTCCGGTGATCATCCTCGGCATGATGGTCTCGACCGAGGTGATCGTGATCCCGCTCTACTACGAGCTGCAGAGCCTGCATCTGACGAATTCCTGGATCGGGCTGATCATCATCCAGCTCGGCATGGGCGTGCCGTTCGGCATGTACTGGATGCGCGCGACCTTCCGGGCGATGCCGCAGTCGGTGATCGACTCGGCGGCCATGGACGGTGCACGGGACTGGGCGATCCTGTGGCGGATCCTCTTGCCGATGGCCCGGCCCGCAGTGCTGACGTTGGTGCTGCTGGAATTCATGTGGACCTGGAACGACTTCTTCCTGTCGCTGATCTTCCTGCAGGATCCGGCGAAGCAGACCGCGACCGTCGCGCTGTCGGCATTCCAGGGCCGTCACGTCCTGCAGGTGAATCTGATGGCCGCAGGTTCCTTGATCGTCTCGCTGCCGGTCGTCACGTTGTACGTGATCTTCCAGCGGGAATTCATCTCCGGCGTCATGAGTGGCGCCATCAAGGAGTAGCCAATGACCACAACGACCGTCTTCGACACCCCTGCGGGCCTTGGCCGGGACGTCGCCGACACCATCCTCGCCGGACTCGCCGGGCGCACCGGCGATCATTACCTGGTCGGCTTCCCGGCTGGACGATCGGCCGTCCCGGTGGTGGAGGCACTCGTCGAGCAGGCCCACCAACGCGGTGTTGACGTGTCGGCGCTGTGGGTGGTGATGATGGACGACTACGTCGAAGAGACCCCGGGTGGTTACCGGCGCATCGATCCCGGCCTGCAGCATTCCTGTCTGGGCTGGGCCGTACGCGGCATCGTCGAGCCGCTCGCTGATCTCGGCTTCGATCCGTCCCACCTGCTGGCACCGGACCCGGACGACCCGACCGGCATCACCGTGACCATCCGTGATCTTGGCGGCATCGATCTCTTCGTGCTGGCCAGCGGCCAGAGTGACGGGCACGTGGCGCTGAACGGCCCCGGCACCGAGCTGGATGCGCCGACCCGGGTCGTCGGCCTGAGCGAGTCCACCCGGACCGACAACCTGTCGACGTTCCCGCATCTGACCAGGTTGGACCAGGTTCCCCGGCTCGGCGTCACGCTCGGCCCGGCCGACTTCGTGACGTTGTGCCGCAGCGTCCGGATGATCGTCTGGGGCCGGCACAAGCAGCTGGCCTTCAGCCGGCTGTGGGCCACCGACGACTACGACCCCGATTGGCCCGCAACAGTCGTCCACCGGTGTCAGGATCCTGTGATCCTCGCCGACCGGACTGCGGCAGCGAGCTCCCTCCCCAACCCCTGCGACCAGGCGACATCATGACGAGGAGACAGTATGGCTAGGATCAAGATCACCTACATCGGCGGCGGCTCGTCCCGGGCTGCAGGCACGATGGCGTCCTTCCTCTGGCACGGCAAGGAATTCGCCGGCTCCGAGGTGGTGCTGGTCGACAAGGATCCGGAACGGCTTGAGATCGTACGGAAGATCGCCCAGAAGCTGGCCGATCAGGCCGGCGACGACATCAGCATCACGGCGACCACGGACCAGCGCGAAGGACTGCAAGACGTCGACGCGGTGCTCACCAGCTTCCGCCCCGGCAACTTCGCGGCGCGTGCGCTCGACGAGCGGATTCCGATCAAGCATGGCGTGATCGGCCAGGAGACCCAGGGAGCGGGTGGCTTCTTCATGGCACTGCGTTCGATCCAGGACCTGAAGACGATCTGTGCCGACCTGGCGCAGGTGGCGCCGAACGCGGTGATCTTCAACTACACCAATCCGGTCAACATCGTCAGCCAGGCGGTCGCCGATCACACCGACATCCCGATCTACTCGATGTGCGAAGGCCCGATCGTCTTCCCGCCGGTCGTGTTGAAGGCCGCTGGACTCGATCCCGATCGCGCCGACACCGTGATGGCGGGAGTCAATCACAACTGTTGGAGCACCGAAGCAACCTACGACGGCGCGGACGTGCTGCCGCTGCTGGAGGCGGCCTGGCAGGAGCGCAAGAATGATCCCACCCTGGACGAGAACTCCCGGCGTGCCCTCCGCCTGGCGGTCGCGATGGGCTCGATCCCGTCGGACTACTTCAACTATTACTACTTCCGTGAGCAACTGCTGCGCGAGCAGCAGGGTGCCCGGCGGACCCGTTCCGAAGTGATCATGGACGCCGTACCGGGGTACTGGCAGCATTACCGGGAACAGGCCGAAGCAGATCATCCGGAACTGGATCCCAGCCGGTCCCGCGGAGGCATCCACGAGCTCGAGCTGGCGATCGACGTGATGAGCGCCTACTACAACGACACCGGTGCGCGACTGCCGGTGAACCTGCCCAATGCCGGTCAGGCCTTGCCAGGCTTCGACGAGGAGACGGTCGTCGAGGTCTGGTGCACTGTCGATCGCTCGGGGTGCCACATCCTGCCGCAGAAGCCGTTGCCCCTTGCGGTCCGCGGTATCACCCGGCAGCTGGCCGACTATCAGATGCTGGCGGCCCGGGCGGCCTGGGACGGGACGCGGGCGGACGGGATCCGGGCCTTGTCGGCGAATCCGTTGGTTCCCGACCTTGTCGTGGCCGAGGAGCTGTACGACGAGCTGGCGTACGCCCACCGCGCCTACCTGCCGGAGCGTCTGCTGGGATGATCGCGCTCGCAGTCGACGCCGGCAACACCAAGACCGAGGCGGCGGTCGTCGACGCCTCCGACGGCCGGGTGCTGGCGATCAGCCGAGGAGGAGTCGGCGACATCTACTCCCCGGCCGGGCCCGCGGCCGCCGGTGAGGTCGTCACCGACGTCGTGACTGCCGCGCTGGCTGAGGCTGGGATCGAGGCCCGTGCTGTCGCTCATGCGGCCTTCCGCCTGGCGGGTGTCGACTGGCCGGAGGACGAACGCTTCTGGCGTGATCTTGTCGACCGGACCTGGCCGGGCCTGTCGGCGTCGATCAAGAACGACGGCCACCTCTTCACCTACCTCGCTGATCCCAGCGGCAACGGGGTCTCGGTCGTGCTCGGCACCGGTGGCGCGATCGGAGGCGCCGGCCCGGCAGGGGAGTTCGCCGCCTCCTGGTGGCTGCAACATCCGATGGGTGCGGGCGGGCTGGTGATGGAGGCGATCCGGGCTGCGGCACTGGCCGATCTCGGGCTGGCGACCCGCACCCGGCTGGAGCAACTGCTGCCCGAGCTGCTCGGAGTCGATGACATCGGCGGTGTCCTGCATGCCACCACCGGGCGCGGCTCCGCCTGGCACTTCGGCCGACTGGCGTCGCTGGCACCGCAGGTGATGGAGCTGTGGGGGACCGACGAGGTGCTGAGCAGGATCGTACGGTCGATGGCCCGGCACGTCGCCGACTACGTCGGCGCGGTGGCGGTCCGCTGCGGTCTGCCAGCGGACTTCGGCGTTGCCGTCGGCGGCGGCATGATCCGCGGAGCACCGCAGATCGGTGAGGTGGTGCGCGAGGAACTGGTCAAGGCACTGCCCGGGACCAGGATCACGATCACCGCAGGCACAGCCCTGGACGGAGCGATCCGGGCGGCCGTTGCCGAGGCCCGTCGGTGATCACGGCTCGCTGTTCCGATCGGCACACGGCATGCTGGGACCATGATCCTCATCGTCGTGAAGTACACCGTCCTGCCGGAATACCGGGATCGCTGGCTGCCGGCGCTCGATTCGTTCACCCGGGCCGTTCGGGCGGAGCCCGGCAACCTGTGGTTCGACTGGTCGATCGATGCGGAGGATCCGGATCGGTTCGTCCTGGTGGAGGGCTTCGCCGATGCGGACGCTGGTGCGGTGCATGTGGCGACCGACCACTTCAAGGCCGCGATGGAGCTGATGCCGACGATGCTGGCGAAGACCCCAGAGATCATCAACATCGAGATCCCCGACCGCACGGGCTGGTCCGAGATGGCCGAGCTGACCGTTCCTGACCGCAGTTGATCCCACCGGGTGACCCGGGAGCAGGCAGCAGGTCACGGTCCGGCAGGCTGTAGCCATGGCAGACACCGGGACCGATCCCGTACGACTCCGGCTGGGCATCCACATCCCGCCGACGATCCCGCCGGAGCGGCTTCGTGATCTTGCCCGAGCCGCTGAGCGAGCCGGGCTGGACGATCTGTGGGTCTGGGAGGACTCGTTCAAGCAGAGCGGGATCGCCTCGGCAACCGCCGCGCTGGCCTGGACCGAGACCATCCGGGTCGGGATCACCCTGCTCCCGGTGCCGTTGCGCAATCCCGCCCTGGCTGCGATGGAGATCGCCACCATCTCCCGGATGTTCCCCGGCCGGTTCGTCGCCGGGATCGGTCACGGGATCCAGGAGTGGATGGGGCAGGCCGGCGTCCGCGTGGACTCGCCGCTGACACTGCTGCGGGAGCAGGCGACGGCGATCCGGCAACTGCTGCAGGGCGAGACGGTGACGGTCCATGGTCGCTACGTCAACCTCGACCGGGTACGCCTGGACTGGCCGCCGCCGGTGCTTCCGCCGCTGATGATCGGCGGCTCGGGACCGAAGTCGGTCGCCCTGGCCGCCGAGCTCGGCGACGGCAATCTGCTCGGCAACGCCTACACCGACGACCAGATCAGAGCGATCGGCGAGGCGGTTCGCTCGGCCAAGCAGGCTGCCGGACGGCCGGATGCCGATCATCCCCAGATCGTCGCCTGCGAGATCGTCGCCACCGGACCGGACGCCGCCCGGAGACTGGACGCCGAGCTCCCGCTGTGGGGTGCCGAAACCGGCCGAGGGATCGGCGTTGCGGGCGGGGCTGCGGAGATCGCCGACTCGGCGCTGCGCTACTTCTCCTTCGGGGTGACCGCGTACGGTGTGCAGCCGACCGCCGACGAACCCGACCTCGAAGGCTTGATCAACCTCCTCGGCCGCGAGGTCAAACCGCTGCTGACGAAGGGAATCCAGTGACCCGCAGTGAATCGACGACCGCCCGGATCGTCACGCCGGACCGGCGGGCGACCAGGGTCGGACAGGCCGTTCTCGATGCGGGCGGTACGGCGGTCGACGCGGTGATCGCTGCCAGCGCGGTGCTGTGCGTGGTCTATCCGCAGAATGTCACCTTGGGCGGCGACACCTGGACCCTGGTCGCGCCACCGGCCGGTGACCCGATCGCGATCAACGGCACCGGCCGGGCACCGGCGGCGCTCTCGGCGCAGCTGCTCGTCGAGCAGGGATTCACCGGTGTCCCCGGCAACGGACCGCATTCGATCAGCGTCCCCGGATTGGTGTCCGCCTGGGGCGATCTGCACCGGACCTGGGGTCGTACGCCGTTCGCGGACCTGATCACTCCCGCCCGGGATCTCGCCCGCGACGGCAGCCCGGTCGCACCCGCGCTGGCCCGGGACCTGCAGAGCCTGGCCGACGTCCTGATCAAGGATCCGGGTTGTGCCGGGGTGTTCTTCGTCGACGGCAAGGTGCTCGGTGAGGGCGACCCGATGATCCTGCCCGCGCTGGCCGACACCCTCGCACAGCTCGCCGTGGACGGTCCACCGACGCTCTACGGCGGCGAGGTCGGACGACATTTCGTCGACGGCCTCCGTCGGGCCGGATCGGTGATCACCATCGATGACCTGGCCCGACATCGCACCGATCGGGTCAGCCCGCTGACGGTCAACTACGCGGGCCTGGACGTGCTGACCACACCACCCAGCTCCCAGGGCTTCACGCTGCTGAAGATCCTGCGGCTGATGGCAGAGCTCGGCCTGGACGACCCTGCCCGCTCCGATCAGGCCGTGATGATCATGAACGCGGTTGCGCTGGCAGCCCAGGACCGGGATGCGATCTCCGGGGATCCGGAATTCGTCGAGGTCGCCCTGGACGAGGTCTTGTCGCAGGGTCGGGTCGGCACCCAAGCGGAAGCGATCCGGGCCGGCACCGTGCCCGCCGACCTGGCCGGCGGCCCGTGGCCGCCGCTGGGCGGCGACACGATCGGCATGGTCGCGGTCGATGCGGACGGCTTGTGGGTGAGCTCGGTGCAGAGCGTCGCCGGGACCTTCGGATCCCGGATGCTGGAACCGACCACCGGCATCCTGGCGCACAACCGCGGCAGCGGCTTCAGCCTCGATCCGACCCGTCCCGGCTATCTGGTCGGCGGCCGTCGCCCGCCGCACACGCTGATGCCGTCACTGATGCGCCGGGACGGTCGGACGGTCGGTGCGATCGCCACCATGGGCGGGCACAACCAGCCCTTCATCGTCACCCAGGTGCTGTCGAGGATCCTGGCCGGTGATCAGCCACAGCAGGCGGTCGGTGCGCCGCGCTGGGTCGTCCAGCGGGCCAGTGGCGACAAGCTGGTGCTCGCCGACGAGCGGCTCGACTCAGCCGTACGCGACCGGCTGGCGAAATCAGCCACAACGGAAACGGTGCTGATGAACGACAACCGGCTCGGCCATGCACATGCGATCTGGACGACCGACCAGCCCGGCGAGCTGGTCTGGGGAACCGATCCGCGCGCCGACGGCGGCGAGTAGCGGGAGCGGGCGGGAACCGTCAGACCACGAGCAGCTTGGGCCCGGCATCCTCCAGATTCCTGCGCTGGTGGGAATCCACGTCGGAATCGGTCACGATCTCGTTGATCTCGGCGAGATGGGTGATGCGGGCGAAGGTCACCTTGCCGATCTTGGAACTGTCGGAGACCACAATCCTGCGTTGTGACCGATGCAGGAAGGCCCGGTCCGTCTGGGCCTCCATCTCGTCGTAGGTGGTGCAGCCCTCTTCGGCGGTCAAGCCGTCGACCCCGATGAACGCCGCGTCCAAGTGATAGTTGGACAGCATCGCCTCCGCTGCCGGCCCGACGAGTTCCAGTGAATGCCGGATGATGCCGCCGATGACGATCAGCCGGATGGAGTTGCGCTCGGCCAGCTCGGACGCGACGTTGATGGCGTTGGTGACGATCGTGATGCCCCGGCGCTCGGCCAGCGCCCGCGCGATCTCCAGCGTCGTACTGCCACCGGTCATCCCGACGACGGCACCGTCGGGCACCAGATCCGCCGCGGCCCGGCCGATCCGCTTCTTCTCGTTGCGGCGCAACACCGCCTTGACCCGGGCGGATACCTCCTCGCCGGCCTCGACGGCCACCGCGCCGCCGTGGGTCCGCATGATGTGCTGGCTGCGACTCAGCGACTGAAGGTCGCGGCGCACGGTTGCTTCCGACACACCGAAGCTGCTCGCCAGCTCGGCGACCTCGACACTGCCGTTCTCGGCGAGCCGATCGAGGATTGCCGACAGCCTCTCCACCTTCCGCACAGGATGCGACTTTAGCAACTTGCGCGGTCATTGCTCATATGTGCAACCACATCCGCATGTGTTACAGATTCGTGCAGATCGTTGACGATCGCCGTTCATATCTCCTATCTTCCAGGAGGGATCGCGCAAATCGCGCATACTCGCGCAGCGTGAAACGCGCAGCGGAGGTGCGGGCGGGATCCTCAGGACAACGGGGTCCGATCGCACTCGAGCACCGGGGAGGCACCATGTGGGGCAGCGGAGAACGTTCGGTGAAGCGCGGCTGGCGAACTGCATCAGCAGCGCTGATGGCAGGGCTGCTGGCGGCAGTGGCCGGCTGTTCGGGCGGCGGTCAGCCCAGCGGCGGCTCGACCCAGGTCTCGGGCGCGACGATCACGGTGGCGCTGGGCGCGCCGCCGCCGGCCGCGGCACTGAAGGACTTCACCGCCCAGACCGGGATCAAGGTCAAGTGGGTCAACCTCGACTGGGACAGCCTGCAGACCAAGATCTCGGCGGCCGCCACGGCGAAGACCTACTTCGCCGATGCCACCGACGTCGACTGGTCCCGGGTCGGCCAGTTGGGCAAGCTCGGCTGGTTTTACCCGATGGACTCCTACCTCGACACCAAGTCGATGGCGGCCGACATGCCCCAGCTCGCCTCGTTCACCTC
>Ga0164242_10007259_pt1 | contig 12134 bp, 11 predicted proteins | sample OricomgcompostMG_FD_108783 | JGI IMG/M metagenome (GOLD analysis project Ga0164242, IMG submission 108783) | Miracle-Growth compost microbial communities from Emeryville, California, USA - Original compost - Miracle growth compost (MG) ... | reverse complement strand
GCCGCGCAAAAACCGCCCGCGCGCGCACAGACCTTTCCATTCCGCAGAAGACTGTCCGCCACCTCCGGCATCCGCCGAAACCGGCCTGCGTCGAACTGCGCCGCGGCCGCGTGGCGCAGTTGACGGCTTCGCCGCGCCGACGACAGACTGGCGTCAGCCACCGCTGCCAGACTGGCGCGCTGATATCGACCAACCGGGCGAGGCCCGCAGGAGACGACGCCATGCTGCATCCATACGAACAAGGGCTCGCGCGACGCGACGCCAATCATGTGCCGCTCACGCCGATCGATTTCATCGCGCGCGCCGCCGAGGTCTATGGCGATCGCGCTGCGACGGTCTACGGCGACGTCCGCCGCAACTGGCGCGAGACTTACGCACGCGCGCGGCGGCTCGCGAGCGCGCTGTCGCGAGCCGGCATCGCGCGTGGCGATACCGTCGCCGCGTTGTTGCCGAACATCCCGCCGATGATCGAGGCGCACTTCGGCGTGCCGATGGCGGGCGCGGTGCTCAACACGCTGAACACGCGCCTCGACGTGCCGACGATGCTGTTCATGCTGCGCCACGGCGATGCGAAGGCGCTGATCGTCGATACCGAGTTCGCGCAACTCGCGCAGCGCGCGGCGCTGGCGCTGCCGCAACTGAAGATCATCACGGTCGCGGACATCGCGCCGGCCGACGCGGCCCAGTTCCCGCGCGCGACCGACTACGAGGCGTTCCTCGCGCAGGGCGACCCCGAGTTCGCGTGGACGCCGCCGCCGGACGAATGGGACGCGATCGCGCTCAATTACACGTCCGGCACGACGGGCGACCCGAAGGGCGTCGTCTACCACCATCGCGGCGCGTACCTGAACGCGATCAGCAACATACTCGAATGGGACATGCCGAAGCACGCGGTGTATCTGTGGACGCTGCCGCTCTTTCACTGCAACGGCTGGTGCTTTCCGTGGACCGTCGCGGCGCGGGCGGGCGTGAACGTGTGCCTGCGCAGGTTCGACGCGAAGCGCGTGTACGACCTGATCCGCAGCGAACGCGTCACGCATTACTGCGGCGCGCCGGTCGTGCAAGGCGCGCTCGCGGACGCGCCGGCCGAATACCGCGAAGGTCTCGCGCATACGGTGCACACGATGGTCGCCGGCGCGCCGCCGGCGCCGGCGGTGATCGCGAAGATGAAGGCGATCGGCTTCGACCTGACCCATGTGTACGGGCTGACCGAGGTGTACGGACCGGCGGCCGTCTGCGCGGCGCAGCAACACTGGCAGACGCTCGACGACGACGAGCGCGCGCGGCTGGCCGCCCGCCAGGGCGTGCGCTATCACCTGCAGGCGGCGCTGTCGGTGCGCGACCCGGCGACGCTCGAACCGGTGCCCGCCGACGGCGAAACGCTCGGCGAGATCATGTTCCGCGGCAATATCTGCATGAAGGGCTACCTGAAAAACGAACGCGCGACCGACGAAGCGTTCCGCGGCGGCTGGTTCCATACCGGCGACCTCGGCGTGATGACGCCCGACGGCTACGTATGGATCAAGGACCGCAGCAAGGACATCATCATCTCGGGCGGCGAGAACATTTCGAGCATCGAGGTCGAGGACACGCTGTACCGGCATCCGGCGGTCGCGCTCGCGGCCGTCGTCGCGCAGCCCGATCCGAAATGGGGCGAAGTGCCGTGCGCATTCGTCGAACTGCGGCCCGGCGCGACGGCGACCGAGGACGAGATCATCGCGCACTGCCGGATGTTCCTCGCCCACTACAAGGTGCCGCGCACGGTCCGCTTCGGCGCACTGCCGCGCACGTCGACCGGCAAGATCCAGAAGTACGAACTGCGCGCGATCGTCGGCTCGCAGCGCGCGATCGACGCTGACGCGCCACCGCCGGCCGCAGGGCCGATGCCGGCACGAAAAGGTTAAACACGGTCATTTCCGCCCGCGGTCCGCCGACGAATGTAACGACAGTTGACAGCGCAACCGGTGATCCGGACCCATCAGAACGGCGCCCGCGCCGTGGATTCGTTGGCGCTGCGGCGGAAAATTGCGGCCGCGGAGGTTTTCAAGGCACGAAACTTGTTCTTACAAGTGCTCACGTATTCCGGCGGGCGCCATCGCTAAGCTGACGATGTTGGTCGAACGCGAAGCCCGGCGCTGCCGGAGCCGACACGACGAACTCGAACAGGAGGACTTTGCATGAATACCAGGAAACCGACTTCCGCGCTCCGCACGCTCGTTGGCGCACTGCTCGCCGGCGGCGCGCTGATCGGCGCCGCCACTGCGTCCGCGCAGACGGCCCAGCCGTTCATGCTGCGCGCCGACACGGCCGCGCCCGCGTACGGCGAAGCGCACCTGATGCCGGTGGACGTCCATTTGTCGATCGGCTGGCACGACAACCGGTATTGGGACGGCCACCGTTACTGGGCGCGCGACGAGTGGATGCACCATCATCCGCACGATCCGGGTCCGCCGCACTGGCGCGAGCATCACCGTCCGCCGCCGCATCGCTACTGAGCGCGAACGCCGGCAGGATCATGAAGCCGGCCTCCCTTCGGGGAGGCCGGCTTTTTAGAATATTTACGGATTGCCAGCATTTTTTTACCGGCGTAAGGTGGGCTCGCCTCTGAGAACAGGCGAGCTTTGATGACGCCCCATCCCCGGATATGCCGGGGCTGGGGCATTTTTTCGGCCGGTCGTTTTTGCCGCCCTGCGGACCGCCCGAAGCCGTCGCGCGATGAGCGGCCGCGGCCGTTCAATGCGCGTGCAGCAACCCGCGCGCGGCGAGGTTCGCGTACAGCGCGCGGACGCCGAAGGTCCAAGGCGTCGCTTCCGTGCAGAGCCGCACCGTGTTGACGAGCGCGCCCAGCCGCGGCGTCGAGATCGTCACCACGTCGCCGAGATGATGGGTGAAGCCCGCGCCCGGCGCGTCGCGGTCGAGAATCGGCGAGAACATCGTGCCGAGGAACAGCATGAAACCATCGGGATACTGATGGTGCTTGCCGCAGGTCTGCGCGACGAGGTCCGCCGGATCGCGGCTGATTTCACGCATGTGGCTCACGCCGTCGAGCACGAAGCCGTCGTCCGCGCCTTCGACGCGCAGCGCGACGCTCGCATCGCGCACCGCGTCGAGCGTATAGCGCCCGTCGAACAGCCGCACGAACGGCCCGATCGAACACGACGCGTTGTTGTCCTTGCACTTGCCGAGCAACAGCGCCGAGCGCCCTTCGATATCGCGCAGATTCACGTCGTTGCCGAGCGTCGCGCCGACGATCCCGCCGCGCGCATTGACGGCCAGCACGATTTCCGGTTCCGGATTGTTCCAGACCGAGCCCGGCAACAACCCGATATCCGCGCCGAAGCCCACCGACGACATCGGCTGCGACTTCGAAAACACTTCGGCGTCCGGGCCGATCCCGACTTCCAGATACTGGGACCACGCGCCGCGGCGCTGCAGTTCGTCCTTGAGCCGCAGCGCGGCGTCCGAGCCCGGTTCGATCTTCGACAGGTCCGCGCCGATCAGGCCGGTGATCGTCTCGCGCACTTCCTTCGCCTTCGCCGGATCGCCGCCGGCCTGTTCCTCGATCACGCGTTCGATCAGGCTGACCGCGAAGGTCACGCCGCACGCCTTGATCGCCTGCACGTCGCACGGCGCGAGCAGGCGCGCGGCGGACTCGGGCGCGCCCGCCACGCTCGCGGCGACGAGCGCTTCGACCGGCCCGAGCGCGTCGCCCGGCGCGTGCTTCGCGACGTCGGGCGCGTCGTCGCGGTCGAACAGATCGGCGGTGGTCGCGACGGTGCCGGTGATGTCGAACACCTGGCCGCCGCGCACCGCGACGACGCTCGGGCCTTCGTGCGCGCCGTCGCGGCGCCAGACGCGGCCCACGAGCAGGGCGTCGGCGACGTCGACGGGCAGGCAGGCGGAAGCGGAAAGATTGGCCATGAAAAGGTCCGGGCTCGATGGGTAAAAGGAGTCTCATCGTAGAAGCGGCCCCGGCGCTTGTCCAACCGGGTGTTACTATTTCCAACCTGTTGGACGGCCTGTGCGACCCTTGATGAACGCCCCGTACGAAGTCCCCGCGCTCAAGCGCATTCACGATCTGCTCGACGTGCTGTCGCGCGCCACCGCGCCGGTGCGTCCGGCGGCGCTCGCGGAAGCCACCGGGCTGTCGCGCAGCACGCTGTATCTGATGCTCGACTCGCTGGAGCGGCGGCACTGGATCGAGAAGCGTCCGGACGGCTACATCATCGGCCTCACGCTGTTCGAACTCGGCAGCGCATACGTGCGGCACGACCGGCTGCAGGATATCTTCCGCCAGGAGGCCGCCGCGTTCGTCGCCGCGCATAACGAGGTCGTCCAGCTTGCGGTGCTCGACGGCGAGCAGGTCGTCTACATCGCACGCGAGGATGCGGCGCGGCCGGTGCGGCTCGTGTCCGATCCCGGTTCGCGGCTGCCCGCGCATTGCTGTGCGCTCGGCAAAGCGCTGCTCGCGAGCCTGTCCGACGACGAAGTGTGCGCGCTGCTGCCGAAGCGGCTCGCGCCCGTCACCGGACGCACCGTCACGCGCCGCGCCGATCTGCTCGACGCGCTCGCCGACGTCCGCCGCTCGGGCCTCGCGCATGAACGCGAGGAAGTCAGCGCGGGGCTCACCTGCTTCGCCGCGTTCGTCGGCGTGACCGCGCTCGGCAAGCGCGTCGCGGTCAGCACGAGCCTGCCGCTCGAACGGCTCGACGCGACGCGCGAGAAGCGCATTGCGATCGCGATCGTCGAAATGGCGCACCGTCTCGGTAACGCGCTACGAAATTCTAAATAACAGGGAAATGGCAGAAGGGAAGGTGACGGATCACCGAATGAGGAGTTCGGCGTCGCTCCAGCCAGAGCTAGATCCGTCATGCGAAGCATTATCCGGGCGGGACGGGGCCGCGTCATCCGTTCGTCCTGCAAGGGTCCGTTACGGAAACTGTGACGATCGCCGCAGCGGCCGATCCGTGGAGGCTCGCTGCCGGGGGGCGGGTTGCGCCCGATGCCGCGTCCGCACAAGGCCGACTGGTCGACGTAGTGACGACGCAGCCGCTCGTACCGGTCCGTGGACGGTTTGTCTGACTAGAGCGTGTTAGGCACTTTGGATAATGGGTACAGCATGGACGAGCATGAGCATGGCAAAGACGACGAAGTGCAGGCCTGCCAGGGTTTCAGGCAGGCGCTCGTAGTCGCGTGCCAGTCGCCGGAAGCGGTTGAGCCATCCGAAGCTGCGCTCGACCACCCAGCGACGCGGCAGCAGCACGAAGCCCTTTTTCGCCTCGGGCAGCTTGATGACCTGCAACTCCATGCCTTCGTCACGTGCGGCCTGGGCAGCCGCATCACCCGTATAGCCCTGGTCTGCAAAGGCGAGCTTCACCGTCTGACCGGTGACATGCTGAACCTGACGCGCCAGTTCACCCACCTGCGCACGCTCCTGCTCGTTGGCGGGCGTAATGTGTACCGCGAGCAGCAGGCCCAGCGTGTCGACGGCCATATGAACCTTGCTGCCCCGCTTGCGTTTGTGACCGTCATAGCCCGCGCGCGGACCGCTCTCACACGTGGACTGCAAAGTGCGGCCGTCCAGAATCACCGCACCGGGCTGGCCCTGGCGCTCCTGCGCCACGCGCAGCACCGAGCGCAAATCGTTGACCATCGCCTCGAAGCAACCCGCGTTGAGCCAGCGTTGCGTTTGCTGGTAGACCATCTCCCACGGCGGAAAGTTGGTCGGCAGCATGCGCCACGACGCACCGGCGCGCGCCATCCAGCGCAGCGCGTTGAACATCTCGCGCAGTTCGTATCGGCGCTGCGGCGCGTCTTCGGTCATCAAGATCAGGTAGGGAGCGGCAAAGCTCCATTCCTCGTCAGAAACGTCCGTGGGGTATGGCTTGCGTTCTGGCATTCCGCCAGGTTACCAGGTTTGACCGAAAGTGCCTAACACGCTCTAGCCGGCAGCGAGAAGACCTGTCCCGCACGCGCCGCCATCGGCGGCGTTGGCGGCGACTTTTGGCCTCGCGCGCGTGCGTGCGCGTTCGCCACGGCTCAGCTTCCTTCAGGCCAGCGAGATCACGAGTTTCTTTCCGCACGCGGCGGCGTACTTGCGCAGCGTCGAGAACGACGGCGAATGCCGCTCGCTGGACAGCGACGACTCTAGCCGCGACACCGCGGAAGCCGTCGTTCCCATGCGCTCGGCCACCTGGGCCTGCGTGAGGCCCGCTTCCTTGCGGGCCGTCAGCAACGCGTCGAGCGCCGCATATTCTTCTTCGAGCACATCGTAGGCCGCCCGAAGCTGCGGATCGGCGAGCAAACGCGCGGTGTCCTCGGCGCCATGCTCGACCGGGTTATAGCGCTCCTCGGACACGTTCTTCCGGGATTTGACCATTTCAACCACCTCCTTTAATCGTCTGCGGCTGTCACCTCGGCCTGCCGTCTGCGGGCGATGCGCCATTGCGCGAGCGGCGTGTGCTGCGTCTTCTTCACGAACGAATGCAGCACGACGATGCGCTTGCCCGTCTGCATGCAGTAGAACACCCGCCCGATGCCTTCGCGGCCCTTCGGACGCAGTTCGAACAGTCCGCCTCCGATGGCGCGCGAGTACGGCATGCGCAAGTCGACGCCGTGCTTTTGCAGCATGTCCACCAGACGCAGATAGTCGGCGCGGATGCCAGTTGGCAGCGCAAAAACTTCGCGTTTGACGTGCTCGTTGAAGTAAATGACAGTGCAATGCATATTAACAAATTTGCTAACTCGATGCAACAGAGCGTTTTCGGTCGATGACGCATCTTGCGACTTCGCGCGCCAACCGGCGCCTCGTCCAGACGGCTAACGCGGCATCCGGTCATCGGCCGTCCGGGTAGGCCGGGTACAGCGGATGCTCACGCTCGAACACCCGGCCGCCCGGCTGTCTGTCCCCGCCTACCCATGTCCATCGCGACGCCGTACCGACGCTCGTGCAAGAGACCGCGTGGCCGCTTCGGCGCCGCCGCGTCGCTGGCGGCGCTTGCCGCGCCGGGCGGCGCACTCGCGCAGCAAAGCGCGCAGCCGGTCGCCGCACACAGCGCACTGCTATCCGCCGGCGTGCAGGCGGCGCGCATCGGCGCGTTGTGGAACGTGACGCTGATCGTCTGCGGGCTGGTGTTCACGGCGGTACTCGTCGCGGTGCTGATCGTGCTCGCGCGCCGGCCGCGCGCCGACGCGGCCACGCCCGCCGAAGCGGGCCGCGCCGCGATGCCGCGCGATGCGCGTCCGCGGCGCTTCGTCGTCGCGGCGACCGCCGTCTCGGTGCTGCTGCTCGTCGGGCTGACGACGGCCGACATACTGACCGACCGCGCGTTGTCGAAGCTGCCGGCCGCCGATGCGCTGCACATCGAGATGACCGGCGCGCAGTGGTGGTGGCAGGCGCGCTATGCGAAGGACCACGGACAGCCCGGCTTCGTCGTCGCGAACGAACTGCACGTGCCGGTCGGCCGGCCGGTGATCGTGTCGCTCAGAGCGGCCGACGTGATCCATACGTTCTGGGTGCCGAGCCTGCACGGCAAGAAGGACATGCTGCCCGGCATCGACTCGACGATCGAATTCCGCGCGGACAAACCGGGCCTCTACCGCGGGCAGTGCGCGGAATTCTGCGGCGCCGAGCATGCGTTGATGGCGCTCTTCGTGACCGCCGACGACCCCGCGCAGTACGCGCGCTGGGCCGCCCATCAGCGCGCGGACGCGACGCCGCCGCCCGATGCGCTCGCGCTGCGCGGCCGGCAACTGTTCGAAGGCGCCGACTGCGCGCAGTGCCATGCGGTGCGCGGCACGTCGGCGAACGGGCAGATCGGCCCCGACCTCACGCACCTGATGAGCCGTCACACGATCGCCGCCGGCACGCTCGTCAACGACCGCGCGAACCTCGAAGCATGGCTGCGCAATCCGCAGCACTTCAAGCCGGATACGCCGATGCCGGCCGCGAAGTTCTCCTCCACCGATCTTCAGGCGGTCGTCACATGGCTGACTACGCTCAACTGAACCCGCCGCTGCCGCTCGCGGCGCCGCGCATCGTCGACGGCCCCGACGCGCCGGACGCGCGCGCCGCGCTCGAACAGACGTGGCGCGATCCGCCCGGCTGGATCGGCATGCTGTCGGCGATCAATCACAAGACCATCGCGCGACGCTTCATCATCACGACGTTCGCGTTCTTCGTCCTCGCCGGCCTGCTCGCGCTCGCGATGCGCACGCAGCTTGCGTTTCCCGGCAACCGTCTCGTCAGCGCGGATCTCTACGATCGTCTGTTCACGATGCACGGCACGACGATGATGTTCCTGTTCGCCGTGCCGGTAATGCAGGCCGTCGCGGGCTATCTGATTCCGTTGATGATCGGCGCGCGCAGCGTCGCGTTTCCGCGCATGAACGCGTACGCGTACTGGATGTTCCTGTTCGGCGGACTGACGCTGTACGCCGGCTTCGCGTTCGGCGCGGCGCCCGCGTCGGGCTGGTTCAGCTACGTGCCGCTCGCCGGCCCCGACTACGCGACCGGCAAGGGCTCGGACATCTGGGCGCAGATGATTACGTTCACCGAACTGTCCGCGCTGCTCGAAGCGATCGTGCTGATCACCACCATCCTGAAGATGCGCGCGCCCGGCATGTCGCTGAACCGGCTGCCGCTGTTCGCGTGGGCGACGCTCGTCACGCAGTTCATGGTGCTGTTCGCGATGCCGTCGATCATGCTCGGCAGCACCGCGCTGATTCTCGATCGACTCGTCGGCACGCAGTTCTACAATCCGTCGCTCGGCGGCGACGTGCTGCTGTGGCAACACTTGTTCTGGTTTTTCGGGCATCCGGAGGTGTACCTGATCTTCATTCCGGCGCTCGGTTTCCTGTCGGCGATCATCGCGACCTTCGCGCGCCGCTCGATCTTCGGCTACCCGGCGATGGTGCTCGCGCTCGTCGCGACCGCGTTTCTGGCGTTCGGGCTGTGGGTCCATCACATGTTCGCGACGAGCGTGCCGGCGCTCGGCAAGAGCTTCTTCACCGCCGCGAGCGTGATGATCGCGATTCCTTCAGGGATCCAGATTTTCTGCTGGATCGCGACGCTCGCGACCGGCCGGCTGAACCTGAAAACGCCGCTGCTGTTCGTGCTCGCGTTCTTCGTGATCCTGGTCGCGGGCGGCATGACGGGCGTGATGCTCGGCTCCGCGTCGCTCGACCTGCAACTGCACGACACCTACTTCGTGGTCGCGCACCTGCATTACGTGCTGCTCGGCGGCGCGGTGTTTCCGTTGTTCGGCGCGTTCTTCTACTGGTTTCCGAAGATGACCGGAAAGTTACTGAACGAAACGCTCGGCCGCTGGCAGTTCTGGCTGTTCTTCGTCGGCTTCAACGTGACGTTCTTTCCGATGCATCTGCTCGGGCTCGACGGCATGCCGCGGCGCATGTGGACCTACCCGGCCGGCATGGGCTGGAGCGGCATGAACCTGCTGTCGACGATCGGCGCGTGGACGATCGGCGTCAGCGTGCTGCTGTTCATCGTCAACGTATGGCGCGCGTGGCGGCATGGCGCGCCGGCGGCGCCGAACCCGTGGGGCGGCGGCACGCTCGAATGGAGCGTCGACGCGCCGCCGCGCGCGCACAACTTCGACGTGCTGCCGGTCGTGCGCGGCCGCGATCCGCTGTGGGAGGCGGCGCCGCCGGACGCACGCATCGACTGCGTATCGGGCCTCGCCGCCGACGCGCGCGAAGTGCTGCTGACGACCGCGCTCGACGCGCGCCCCGATCTGCGGATGCTGTTTCCATCGCCGTCGCTGTGGCCGCTCATCGCGGCGCTCGCGACGACGCTGCTGTTCATCGGTTCGATCTTCACGCCGACCGCCGTGATATGGGGTTCGGTGCCGGTAGCGATCGCGCTGATCGCATGGTTCTGGCCGCGCCGCGACGACCACGCGACCGCACTGGCGCTGGAACTGCCGCCGTGGGACGCGCGCGCGATCGACGGCGGCGAGGTCAGAAGAACCGCGGCGTCGCGCGCGACGATCGACGTGCGCGCGTTGCCCACGTTCGGTTTCGGCGCACGCAGCCCGATGTGGTGGGCGACGTGCGGGCTGATGCTGATCGAAGGCACGGTGTTCGCGATCGCGATCGCCGCGTACTTCTATCTGCGCAGCGTCAACGCGACGTGGCCATTGAACGCGCTGCCGCCCGACTGGCGCTGGGGCACGCTGAACACGGCCGTGCTGCTCGTCAGCCTCGCGCCGAACGAGGCCGCGCGGCGCGCGGCGAACCGCGGCGACCGCGCCGGCGCGCGCGTGTGGCTGATCGCGAGTCTCGCGTTCGCACTCGTGTTTCTGATCGTACGCGGCCTCGAATTCGGCGCGCTCAACGTCAGTTGGTACGCGAACGCGTATGGATCGATCGTGTGGCTGCTGCTCGGCCTGCATACGACCCACCTGATCACCGACACCGTCGACACGGCGGTGCTGGCCGTGCTGTTGTTCACCGGACCGTTCGAGGGCCGACGCTTCGTCGACACCAGCGAGAACGCGGTGTACCGGTATTTCGTCGTCCTGAGCTGGCTGCCGATCTACGCGGTCCTGTATTTGACGCCCCGGCTCTAGCGCCGACCACAAGGAGGATTTCGCCGATGACCACCTGGCTCGCGCTGCTCGCGGCACCGGCGCTCGTGCTGGCCGTTCAGGCCGCAAACTTCGCGATGGTTCATTTCGCGTGCGAGCGGCACGTCGAATGGCCGCTCGCGGCGTCGAGCGCGTTCGGCGTGCTGTTTTCGGGCGTCGTTGCGTGGCTCGCATGGCGGCGCTGGCATTCGCTCATACCGCCTCGCGCGGACGACCCCGCGCGCAGCGCGCGCGCCGCGATGCTCGCATGCGCGGCGACGTGGGTCGGTGTGCTGTCGCTGCTGATTCAGTTGACGATGTGGTTCCCGCAATGGCTGCTCTCCCCGTGTTTCCGCTAGGCACGCGCGCAGCCGCGCGCAGGTCGCCGTTCGCGCGCCGGTTCGCGCGGGCCGCGCGCGCGGCGCCGGCCGCCGCGCTGCCGATGGTCGCGTCCATGTTCACGTTCGCGTTCGCGACCGATGCGAACGCGCACGTGCTCACCGCCGCAGACCTCGCGTCGCCGCGCATCGGCTGGGTGTTCACGCCGTGGGTCGTCGTGCTGCTCGTCGTGAGCCTCGGCGCCTATCTGATCGGCTATGTCCGGCTGCAGCGGCGCGGCGCGCGCGACCGGTCCGCACGCCGCGTGCGGCTCGTGATGTTCGCCGGCGGCTGGCTCGCGCTCGCGGCCGTGCTGGTGTCGCCGCTCGACACGCTCAGCGGTTTCCTGTTTTCGGCGCACATGGTGCAGCACGAAACGATGATGCTCGTCACCGCGCCGCTATGCGTGCTCGGCAGACCGCTGACCGTCTGGCTGTGGGCGCTGCCGCGCAGCGCGCGTCTCGCGCTCGGCGCGTTCGTGCGTTCGCGGGCGTTCAGCGCTGCATGGCGGGCGATCAGCGCGCCGCTCGTCGCGTGGCTGCTGCACGCGGCCGCGCTGTGGGCGTGGCATGCGCCGACGCTGTTCGACGCAGCGCTCGCGAACCCCGCGCTGCACACGCTCCAGCACGCGAGTTTTCTCGTCACCGCGCTGCTGTTCTGGTGGGCGATTTTCGGCGAAGGCGCACAGCGGCGCGACAGCGGCCACGCGATGCTGTCGCTGTTCACGACGATGATGCACACGAGCGCGCTCGGCGCGCTGATCACGCTCGCGCCGACGCTCTGGTATCCGTCGTACGTCGAGCCGACCAGCACGCTCGGCATCAATCCGCTGCACGATCAGCAACTCGGCGGACTGATCATGTGGGTGCCGGGCGCGCTTGCGTATCTGATCGGCGCGCTCGCGGTTTGCGCGCGCTGGCTGACGGGTTCCAGCGTGCCCTGGCTCGCGACCCGCGATGCGGCGGCGCGTGGGAGTGGACTGCAATGAAACGGACACCGGCCGCCGCACGGATCGGGCGCGTACGCGCGGGCGCGGCGACCGCGGTGATCGCCGTGATCGTGGCGGTCGCGTCGGGCGCGGCCGGCGAACGGGAGTCGCGGGCGGCGGTTGCCGATCGGAACGCGTCTGCGTCTGCGATAGCGGATGGGAAAGTCGCGGCGGTTTCCGAT
>Ga0164242_10007258_pt1 | contig 12136 bp, 16 predicted proteins | sample OricomgcompostMG_FD_108783 | JGI IMG/M metagenome (GOLD analysis project Ga0164242, IMG submission 108783) | Miracle-Growth compost microbial communities from Emeryville, California, USA - Original compost - Miracle growth compost (MG) ... | reverse complement strand
GCGCCGGGAGAGCTGGTCGACGTGGCCGCGGACGGTCTTGGCGTGCTCGGTGAGCAGGCTGCTGCGGCGGTCGGGGTCGGACTCCTCGTTCTGCGCGTCGATGTAGGCGCTGTAGGGCACCTTGGAGTCGATCGGAACGGCCATGCCGCCGGGGAGGCGCACGACGTAGTCGGGCCGGCCGGTGCCCTCGGACGACCGCAGCGTCAGCTGCGACTCGAGGTCGACGTGGGGGAGGAGCCCCGACGACTCGAGCAGCGTGGAGAGGCTGGTCTCACCCCAGGAGCCGCGGACGGCGTTGTTGCGCAGCGCGGTGGCGAGCGTGGTGGCGGTGCGGTGCGACTCGGCGGCGGCCTGCCGTGTGGCGCGGATCTGCTCGGCGAGCTCGCTGTGCTGGGCCGAGCGCTGCTTCTCGAGCTCGTCGACCTTGGCCTGCATCGTCTGGATCTGCTGGGCGACGGGCGCCAGGGACTGGAGCACCTTGCTCTCGTCGCCTGCGGCGCGCTCGCGCTCGGCCTGCTCGATCCGGTTGCGCTCGACGAGGGCGCGGTACTGCTCCTGCGCGGCGGCGAGCGCCTCGCGCAGTCCGCGCTCGGATGCCTCCGCCTCGGCGACGCGCGCCTCGAGCTCGGCCCGGCGCCCGGTCTCGCGGAGGGCCAGCTCGCTGAGGGCGCGCTCGGACTCCGCGCGCGCCTCGAGGAGCGCGCGCTCGTGCTGCAGCTCCAGCACCGGGTCGGGGCCGGCCTGCGGAACGGGCGCGGTGGCGCGGCGCGAGGCGGCCAGCCACCCGAGGACGACGCCGATCACGAGGCCGGCGGCGAGCAGTGCGAACTCCATGTCCAGGAGTCTCCCAGCGGGGTCCGACAGTTCTGGTCAGGACACGGCGGGAACCTCGGACAAGCCGCGGATCAGACGGGAAAGGCCCGCCTGACGGCGAGCCGGCGCTCGAGCAGGTCGGTCTGGTCGACCAGCACCCGGCGGATGGTCAGGTCGAGCCCCTCGGACGCGATCACGTCCCGCGCGCGGGCGATGGTCTCCTCGTCGACGGCGCCCGAGGGGAAGAACGCCTCGACGGCATCGGCCAGGCCCCAGCCGGCATGGGCCCGGACGGCGTCCGGCACCTGCGCGAAGTACCGCTCCACGTAGGGCCGGACGAGCTCGTCGGGGCCACGCCACAGGCCGGCACCCGCGGCGTCGATCTCGTAGTTGGTGAGGTCGACCTCGCCGGTGAACACCGACCAGGCGTAGGCCTTGGCCTCGGCGTCCGGCAGCGAGCAGAGCGCACCGGTCAGCGAGACCTTCGTCTGGGCGGAAGGGGCGTCCTGGTAGGCCGCCTGCAGCTCCTCGCGAGTGATCGCACCGAGCTGGGCGAGCTTGGTCAGCATCCGCCAGCGCAGGTCGTCGTCGAGGTCGATGCCGTCGGGCGTCGCCTGGAGCCAGCCGCGGAGCTCGGCCGGCTCGGTGGCGGAACGGATGGCGCCGCGGAACGCGGCCAGCTGCTCTTCGGAGCCGCGCGGAACGGAGGCGAGCTTGTCGAGCGTCGCGGCGTGGACCCGCTCGACGGCCTCGCCGCCCGCCAGGGGCAGGACGTCGCGGTGGAGCCACGCGATGGTGCGGCGCGGAGAGTCCTCGGAGTCCTCGACGGGATAGCTGGCGACGGCGAGGTCGACGACGTCCTGGGCGGAGATCCTGGCGTTGTGGAACGCGCTGCGGACGTTGTTCCAGACGCCGGCGCGCAGCCCGTCGTCGGCGATGCCGGGCAGGAGGCCGACCAGGGCGCGGACGCTGTCGCGGTCGGCCATGAGCAGCGCCCAGGTGTCGTTGTACGGGTCGAGGACGACGGCGTCGGCGTCCGGCGCGAACGGCGTCTCGGGCGAGGAGACGGTGACAGTCTCGGTCGACCAGGCGCCGTCCTTGGCAACGGCGACGCGGAACGTGTGCGAGCGCTCGGCCGGGCTGGCGGCCGGGGGAGTGCGGCGCAGCACGCCCGCCGCGCGGTCGTACGTGATGGCGTCCGGACCGGCCTTCGTCAGCCACGCGTCGGCGAAGCCGGAGAGGTCGCCACCGGCGCGCTCCCAGCTCTCGAAGAGGTCGTGCATCGTGGCGTTGCCGAACCGGTGCCGGGTGAAGTGGTCGATCGCGCCGGCGAGGAAGACGTCGTCGCCGAGAGCGGCGTTGAGCTGGCGCAGGATGGCCGAGCCCTTCGAGTACGAGATCCCGTCGAAGTCCTGCAGCGCGGCGACCGCGTCGACGGCGCCGTTGCCGGCCACCGGGTGGGTCGACGGCGACTGGTCGGCCACGAGGCCCCACTGGCGGCGGGCGTAGGAGTCGTCGGTCCAGGCGTCGGTGTAGTCGGTGGCGGCGACCGTGACGCGCTTGCCCATGTACTCGGCGAACGACTCGTTGAGCCAGAGGTCGTCCCACCACCGCGGGGTGACGATGTTGCCGAACCACTGGTGCGCCATCTCGTGGGCGATGGTCGACGCCCGCCACACCCGCATGCCGCGCGTGGTGCGCGAGGTGTAGAGGTTCTGGTCGCGGAACGTCACGCAGCCGGGGTTCTCCATCGCGCCCGCGTTGAAGTCGGGCACGAACGCCTGGTGGTACTTGCCGAACGGGTAGCGGATGCCGAACAGCCGGTGGAACTCGTCGAAGCACTGCTTGGTGATCGTGAAGATCTCGTCCGCGTCCCGCTCGAGCGCCTCGGTGAGGCTCGCGCGGGCGCCGACGCTGAGCGGGATGCCGTCGTGCTCCGTCCGCAGCACGTGGTACGGCCCGGCCACGACCGTGACGAAGTACGTCGACAGCGGCTGCGACGTCTCGAACTCCCAGCGGCCCGGCTCCACCTGGGTGCCCGGCGCGTTCGCCTCGACCGACCAGTCGGTGGGCGCGGTGATGTGGAACGTGTAGGGCGCCTTGAGGTCGGGCTGGTCGAAGCAGGCGAAGACCGACGGCGCGGCGTCCATGAACGACATGCCGTAGACGTACGGCCTGCCGTCGGCCGGGTCGATGGTGCGGTGCAGGCCCTCGCCGTCGTTGCGGAACGGCATCGTCGCGCGCACGACCAGCTCGTTCTCGCCGGGCGCGGTGTCGAGCGAGACCCGGCCGCGGAAGAGCTCGCCGGGGGAGAGAGCGCGGCCGTTGAGCTCGATCGAGTGGAGGGCAGCCGGCTTGAGGTCGAGGAAGGTGACGCCGCCGTGCGACGTGAAGCGGATGCTCGTCGTCGACTCGAAGGTCTCCTCGCTGCTCGCGAGGTCCAGGGTCACGTCGTAGGAGAGGACGTCGAGCAGCGCGCGGCGCTCCTCGGCCTCCGAGCGCTGGAGGCTGAGGTAGGGAGACTGTGCTTCGGGCATGCCCGGCAGCCTAGGGCTCTGGCACGCTGGCTCCGTGAGCGACCTCGACCAGCTGCGCAGCATCACCCTCGTCAAGACCGGAGAGCACCGGTTCGAAGCCGTCAGCGGCAGCGGCGCACGGCTGCCGGTCGGCGAGGGCGAGGACGTCTTCTCGCCCGTCGAGCTGCTGCTCACCGCGATCGCCGCCTGCTCGGCGCTCGACCTCGACTACATCACCGGCAGGCGCGCGCCGATGACGGACTTCCGCGCGCGCTCCGAGGGCCACAAGGTGCGCGACACCGACGGCAACCACCTGACCGACCTCAAGGTCACCTTCGACATCGGCTTCCCCGAGGGGCCGGACGGCGACGCCGCCCGCGCGGTGCTGCCCGACGCGCTGCGGAAGAGCCACGACCGGCTCTGCACCGTCGCCCGCACCGTCATGCTCGGCACGCCGGTCGAGCACGTGCTGGGCTCGGCTGACTAGCCGACGTCGACGCTGTCGAACGTGACGGGCGTCTTCGGGCGTCCGGTGCCGTCGCCCCAGGCGCCGTCGTTGCCGGCCTTGCCGACCTTGACGAGCTTCTGGATGGCGTCGGCGTCGAGCGTGCCGAAGACGGTGTAGGCCGGGCCCAGCCGGGTGTCGCCGAAGACCATGAAGAACTGCGAGCCGTTGGTGTTCGGGCCCGAGTTCGCCATGGCGAGCGTGCCGGCCGGATAGGTGGTCGACTGGGCGTCGGTGTCCGTGATCGGCGAGCCGCTCAGCTCGTCGTCGTAGGAGTAGCCGGGGCCGCCGGAGCCGCTGCCGGTCGGGTCGCCGCACTGCAACAGCTGGAAGCCGGCGGTGTCGCCGAGGCGGTGGCAGCTGGTGCCGTCGTAGTAGCCCTGCTTGGCGAGCGAGATGAAGGAGTTGACGGTGCAGGGGGCGTCGGCGCCGTCGAGCGTCAGCCCGAGGTCGCCGATGCTGGTGTGCAGCGTGACCGGCACGTCGCCCGTCGCGGCGGCCTCGCTCGGCGGCAGGTCGACCGGCTTCGCGGCCGTGCCGCTCTTCGTGTACGTGCAGCTGGCGCCGCCCGTGCCGGACGGGTTGTCGCCGGAAGAAGCGGAGTCGTCGCTGCCGCACGCGGCGAGCGCGGCGGTTGCGACGAGCGCGGGCACGGCCAGGATCCAGCGGGTCAGGGGAGTGCGCGTCATGCGGTCGATGATGGCAGGCGAACCTATGGCCCTCGTAAGAGGAGCGCGTCTCCGCTCTTGTGCCCCGGCATAGCGTCGAGGCATGGACCTCGGCATTCACTATGCGAACTTCACCCACCCGCAGTGGGAGCGCCAGCTGGCCAGCCGGCTGAACGAGACGGCGGTCGTCGCCGACGAGGGCGGCGTCGAGCTGATGACCGTCATGGACCACTGGTTCCAGATGATCCCGTTCGGGGGACCGTTCGAGCCGATGCTCGAGGGCTACACGACGCTCGGCTACCTCGCCGGCGTCACGAAGAGGCTGAAGCTCTCGCTCCTGGTCACCGGGGTCACGTACCGGTATCCCGGGCTGCTCGCGAAGACGGTCACCACGCTCGACGTGCTCTCCGGCGGACGGGCGATGCTCGGCATCGGCGCCGCCTGGTACGACCGCGAGCACCTCGGCCTCGGCGTGCCGTTCCCGCCGACGAGCGAGCGGTTCGAGCGGCTCGAGGAGACCCTCCAGATCGTCAACCAGATGTGGAGCGACGACGACGGCCCGTTCATCGGCAAGCACTACCAGCTCGCCGAGACCATCTGCCTGCCGTTCCCCGTCAACCGGCGCGTGCCGATCCTCATCGGGGGCTCGGGGGAGAAGAAGACGCTCCGGCTGGTCGCCCAGTACGCCGACGCGTGCAACCTCTTCACCGGTGACGGGGTCGAGGGCGTCAAGGGCAAGCTGGACGTGCTGCGCCGCCACTGCGACGACGTCGGCCGCGACTACGACGCCATCCGCAAGACGATCCTGTACACCGGCGGCGTCTCCGCCGACTCCCAGGACGAGTTCCTGCGCGACATGGAGCAGTACGCCGCGCTGGGCGTCAGCCTGGTCACGTCCATGCCCACCGGCGACGACCCGGTGGCGTGGGCAACCTCGATAGTCGAGAACGTCCTGCCGCGCCTCCAGCAGCTCTGAGCTAACGTAACCTTGCGGTTACGTAGCCGATCGGTTACGGTAGCTGCATGGACGCGGTCTTGCAGGCGCTGGCGGACGGAAGCCGGCGCACGCTGCTCGAGATCCTGCGCGACCACCCGGCGACGGCGGGGGAGCTCGCCGACGCGCTGCCGATCGCTCGGCCCGGCGTCTCGCGTCACCTGCGGGTGCTGCGCGAGGTCGGGCTGGTCGACGTCCGCCAGGAGGCGCAGCGGCGCATCTACAGCCTGCGGGCTGAGCCGCTCGCCGAGCTCGACGCCTGGCTGGGGGACTACCGCGCGCTGTGGCACAACCGTCTCGACGCGCTGCACACGGAGATCGCCCGAGGCAAGAGGAGCAGCTCATGAGGACCATCGGGACGATGCGGGCGCTGGACGACGAGCGCGGCGCCGTGCGCGTGGAGGACGTCTACGACACCTCGATCGACGACCTGTGGGCGGCGTGCACGACGCCCGAGCGGCTGTCGCGCTGGATCGCCGAGGTGACGGGGGACTTCCGCGTGGGCGGCACCATCCACGCCGTCTTCACCAGCACGTGGACCGGCCCCGGCGTCGTCGAGGTGTGCGACGCGCCGCACCATCTGCTGCTGACGATGGCCCCCGGCACCGACGACGGGACCCAGATCGAGGTCTGGCTCTCGGAGGAGGGGAGCGGCACGCGGCTCGTCGTCGAGGAGCGCGGTCTGCCGGTCGGCAAGCTGCACTTCTACGGCTCGGGCTGGCAGGCGCATCTCGAGGACCTCGGCCGCTCGCTGCAGGGTGAGGCGTCGACCTGGAAGACGCGCTGGGACGAGCTGACGCCCGTCTACGAGTCGATGCCGGTGGGCTGATGGAGGTCTCTTCGGTCGACGAGCGCGACAACAGCTGGGAGAGGGACGACCCGAGATTCCGGGTGTACCTGCAGGCGCGCCCTCGGCCCGGCTACGGGTCATGGACGTCCACCCACGACATCGAGGGCGCCGACGTCACGGAGGCGATCGCGTGGGCTGAAGCCCAGGTGGCGCAGAGTGAGGACGACCTCGTCTACTCCCTCGCGCTCGTCTACGACGACGAGGCTCGGGAGCAGCTGAACCCCGGCCACGGACGCGGGCTGATATGGCTGTTCGGCGGCGACGTGAACGACGCCGCCGCGCCGTCCGCCACGATCTCGGCGAGCACCGTCCGGATCGAGGAGGACGACCTGAGCCGGCCCGAGGTGCAGCAGCTGCTGGCCGACCACCTCGCCGACATGCACGCCACCTCGCCGGCCGAGTCGGTGCACGCCCTCGACCTCGACGGGCTCCGCGCGTCCGGCGTCGCGTTCTACTCGGCCTGGCTGGGCGACTCCGTCGCCGGCTGCGGCGCGCTGAAGGAACTCGGCGGCGGCGACATCGAGCTCAAGTCGATGCGGACGTCTGCATCGTTCCGCGGGCGCGGCGTCGGCACGATGATGCTGCGGTTCCTCCTGGCCGAAGCTGGCCGCCGCGGCGCCCGTCGCGTCCTGCTCGAGACCGGCACGCAGCCGTTCTTCGAGCCGGCCCATCGGCTCTACGAGCGCCACGGCTTCACCAGCAGGGCGCCGTTCGGCGACTACACCGACGACCCCAACTCCCGCTTCTACGAGCTGGAGCTCTGACTCACGGCGCGAACGAGCCACCCGACCCACCGCATTCGGCGACCTGGGGGACAGCCTGCGGGACCTCGTAGAGCTGCCAGAAAGAATAATCTGACATAACGTCGCTTATCGGAACGACTGGCGCGACTGTGGTGATGGGTTGTTCGCCTGCTGCTCGAGGGTCGCCGGGCGCGTGGACGGACTCACGGCGTGAGGTGGAGGCCGAAGACCAGGGCTGGGCCGCCGTTCTTGTGAACCTCGCGTTCGAGCACCATGCCGATCTTCGCTGCGACGCCTTGGGAGGCGACATTGTCCGGCCGGATGATGGCGACGAGGTGATCCATCCCGGCGTCTCGGGCCGCGTCTCGAACGGCCGCGGCCGCCTCGGCAGCGAATCCCTGACGCCGCAGGTCTGAGCGGACATGCCAGCCGGACTCGACCAGCCAGCGCCCGTCAACCTCCTGCATCGTCAGGCCGCAGTCGCCGATGAAGTCGCCGGAATGCGACTCGACGATCCACAGGCCGAAGCCTTGCTCGGCGTAATTGCGGCGATTCCACTCGATCCATCCCTGAGGACCGCGAGACCCGCCGAGCTCCAGGGTTGCGACGTCAGGGAGGTCTGCCTCGGTCATCTCACGAAAGCGCAGTCGAGGCGTGGGGGCGGGCAACACGTGGGTGACGGTATCGGCAGGACGGAGCCCTCTCGTGTCCGGCCAATCCGGCCCAGTATCTGAACGTCAGACGGAGGCGAGGAACGCGAGGACGCGCTTCATGAGCAGGCCGGCGGCGTCCGGGTCGTAGGCGTCGAGCGACGAGTCTGCGAACAGGTGCTGGTCGCCGGGATAGACGAACAGCTCGGCGGCCGGCGTGGACGCGACGAGCTCGCGGGCGGCCGGCAGGTCCTCGTCGAAGAACTCGTCGCCCTCCTTGCCGTGGATCTGCACCGCGACGCCGTCCGGCCAGGTTTCGCCGAACTCGCTCACGGGCAGGCAGGAGTACATGAGCAACGCGCCCTTCGCGCCGGGTCGGGTCTGCGCGAGCCGCTGGGCGATGGTCACGCCGAACGAGAACCCGGCATAGACGAGGTCCTCCCCCAGGGCGTCGGCCTCGGCCGCGCCTCGTTCCCGGATGACGTCGAAGCCGACGCTGCCGGCGTACTCGAAGCCCTCCTCGATGGTGCCGAAGGTGCGACCGTCGAAGAGATCGGGCGTGTGCACGGTGTGGCCGGCCCGGCGAAGCTCGTCGGCGAATGCGCGCACGCCGTCGGTGAGGCCCTGGATGTGGTGGTACAGCAGTACGTCGGTCATGCGACTCCCCTGAGTTAATGATCCACTATTCTGGATCAATCCGCGACGCTAGTCTGTTCTGTCGTGGCTGACAACCCGCCGGACTACGAGCTCGCCGACCGGATGGCGCTCACCACTGCCGGCCAGGTGAAGGCCATCGGCCACCCGCTGCGCACGACGATCCTGCAGCTCCTCCACGAGCGCGCCGCCACGGTCGGCGAGCTCGCGGTCGCGGTCGGGCGCCCCAAGAGCACCGTCGCCCACCACGTGGACGTCCTCGTCCGCAACGGACTGCTCCAGGTGGTGCGCACCCGCAAGGTGCGGGCGATCGAGGAGCGCTTCTACGGTCGCACGGCGCGGATGTTCTACGTGAGCGCGGAGCCGACGACCGAGGAGATGCCCCGCGACTTCAACGACTTCGAGGTCGCGGCCCACGAGTCGGTGGCGGCCTACCAGAGCGGAAAGCTCTGGGGCTTCATCCGGCACGCGCGCATCTCAGAAGACCAGGCCTCCGCGTTCTGGGACCGGATGGCCGAGCTGGTCGACGAGTTCGACCGGCTGCCGAGGTCGGGCGACACCGTCTACGGATTCGCGATCGGCGTCTACCCCACCGACCACCCGATGCTGCCCACGTCCGAGTGAGTCAGTCTTCAGGTGCGTCCTTCGGCGCTGACGTGGTGTCGGGCCAGGGCGGCGGGACGACGTCCTCGTCCTGCACGCCGGGGTTCCACAGCATGTTGAGCGAGATCAGCGCCGAGCGCCCCGTGCGCCGGCGGCGAAGCCAGACGGCGAGTGCGGTGAGCAGCGCGAGCGCCGCGCCGAGCATCGCTACGACGACGAGCAGCCCCACCACGGCACCCACGGCGGCCTACAGCGAGGTGACCCAGGGGTGGTCGGGCGAGAACTGTGCCACCGTCTCGCGGAGCCAGCGGCGTGCGGCGGCGTCGAGAAGCGGCAGTGTCGTCTCGGCGTCGCGGCGGTCCTTCTCCCGCACCTGCGCGGCCTTGAACATGAGGCTGACCTCCGGGCGGGCGTAGCGCAGTCCGTCGGGCGCCACCCAGGTGACGGCGTCGAGATCCTCGGTGTGCGGGCGGTGGCGCTTGTTCGTCCAGCGGCCGTCGGTGTCCGGCGTGATCGGGACGTCCAGCACCCACGGCGACTGCGCGTCCCGGCGCACCCAGATCTGGCTGTCGGGGCGGATCTCGTCGAACCGCGCGTCGAATGGACGGAACCAGCTCTCGTCGACGTTCCAGGGCGTCCAGCGCTCGCCCAGGAAGAGCCGGAACGCCTCGGCGTCGCTCGAGAGGATGGAGATGTCCATGTCCTCGTGCGGCCGCGGCATGCCGGTGAACGCCTCGATGCTCCAGCCGCCGATGATCCACCAGGGCCGGTCGAAGCCGTCCATGAACGCGACGATGCTGGTCGGGTCGAGCGGCGCCCATCCTCCGTACCAGCGCTGGAACTCGTCCTCCGGCAGCGGTCGAGCGCCCGCCGGCTCGGCGATCGGCGGTGCTCCCATCAGCGCTTCTTGGCGGCGTTGAGCCCAGCCGCCGCGGTGACGAGCGCCTTGAAGGCGGACTCGTCGGGCAGCCCGTCCTCGGGGATGTCGATGGCGCGGCGGACATTGCCCTCGAGGCTGGCGTTGAAGAGGCCCGCCGGATCGTCGAGCTGCGCGCCCTTCGCGAAGGTGAGCTTGAGGTAGGTCTGGTAGCTCTCGCCGGTGGTGATGATGCCGTTGCTCTCCCACACGGGCACGCCTCGCCACTTCCACGTCTCGACGACGTCCGGGACGGCCTCGTGGATCCAGCGGCGCAGCGTCGCGAGCGTCTCCCCACGCCAGTCCCCCAGCTCGGCGATCCGCTGGTCGATGAGCGCCGAGGCGTCCGTGGTCTCGTCCATGCGGCCAGGTTAGTGGCGAGGACTGTCAGTGGCCGGCGGCAGACTGGCGGCGTGCGCTGGGTGGGGCTGGTCCGCAACGTGATGGTGGGGCGCGATGGGTTGCATCGGGCCGCGCTGCTGGACGCCGTCGAGCAGGCCGGCGGGGCCGACGCGCGCTCCTACATCACGACGGGCAACGTCACCTTCGACGCCGACGAGGCTGACGTCGACGACGTCACCCTGCGGCTCGAGGCGGCGATCTCGGACGTCGTGCAGCGGCCGACGATGGTCGCCGTCCGGAGCCTTGCCTGGGTGCGCGATCTCGTCGCCCAGGACGTCTTCGCCGGCTACGACCGCGCCGCCTGGGAGCTCGAGGTCAGCTTCCTGCGCCCCGGCGCGCCACCGCTCGACCCCGCCACCGTGCCGGCGTCGTACCGCACGGAGGTCGTCGCGGCCTGGGACTGGGGCCTGGCCACGGCCCGTCCGCCCGACGGCACCCAGCGTCCGCACGTCAACCGGCTGCTCGAGCGCGCCAACGGCCTGCCCGCGACGGCGCGCGGCTGGGGCACCCTCGTCCGGCTCGCGGAGGGCGGATGAGCGTCGAGCTGCGCCCGCTCACCCCTGCCGACGCCGAGGCGCACTGCGCCGGCGAGGACGAGCTCACCGTCCGCTGGCTCACCGGCGGCTACGGCACCGTCGAGGGCACGCGGGAGTACGTCGCCTGGCTCGCGGCCAACGCAGCCGCCGGCACCGGCAAGCGGGGCTTCGGCGTCTGGCTCGACGGCCGGCTGGCCGGCTATGTCGACTGCAGCCCCGACGTCCGCGACGGACTGGTCGAGGGCGACGTGAACATCTCGTACGCGACGCACCCCTGGGCACGCGGGCGCGGCGTCGCGGTCGAGGCGGTGCGGCTCGTCTGCGACTACATCCGCGCCGAGTCGATCGGGGTGCGTGCCGCGCTGCGCATCGAGCCCGAGAACGAGGCATCGGTGCGGGTTGCCGTGAAGGCCGGCTTCGCGTCGATGGGCGACTTCGTCTCGGAGACGGACACCCGTCCCGACGGCACGCCGGCGCGGATGAGCCTCTACGTCCTCGACGTGTGAGCTAGAGGTCGTCCTGGCCGAGCCGGGTCGTGCCGTCGAGAAGCTCGCGGGCCGCGTCGAGGTGGCCGAGATGGCGGGCGGTCTCCTCGATCAGGTGCAGCACGATGGTGCGGACGTCGCGGATCGACTCGTCGTTGACGCCGTGCGTCCCGGCGGGCGGGGCGTCCCAGTCGAGCGACTCGAGGATGGCGTTGCCGTCGGTGGCGAGCCGGCGGTAGTGGTCGAGAACCAGCACGGTCGGCTCGTCGGTGACGAACGGGGCGGCCGGGTCGTAGGGCACGTCGGCGAACGGCGACGGGTCCTCGAAGCCGCGCGCGACCCCCTGCACCCAGTGCCGCTCGGCGCCGCAGAGGTGCTGCACCATCCCGATCATCGTCCAGCCCGACGGTACCGCCGGCGTCCGGAGCCGGGTCTCGTCGAGCCCGTCGACGATCTCGAGCGCACGCTGCCGCTGCGCGTCGAGAACGGCCAGGATCTGGCGGTCGACGTCGGAGAGCATCACCAGCACGTCCGGGTGGGCATGGGCCGACCCTAGAGGCTGCGGGCCGATGGCGCGCGGGGCTAGCGTGCGTCGCATGGAGCTGCACGAGTACATGAGCTACGACGCGACCGGCCTCGCCGAGCTCGTGGCGAGCAAGCAGGTGACGCCGGCCGAGCTGCTCGCGCTGGCCCGCGAGCGCGCCGCGCAGGTGAACCCGGCGATCAACGCGATCGTCCTGCCGATCGACGAGGCCGACTCCCGCGCCGCGGGCGAGCTGAGCGGACCGTTCGCGGGCGTGC
>Ga0164242_10007257_pt1 | contig 12136 bp, 12 predicted proteins | sample OricomgcompostMG_FD_108783 | JGI IMG/M metagenome (GOLD analysis project Ga0164242, IMG submission 108783) | Miracle-Growth compost microbial communities from Emeryville, California, USA - Original compost - Miracle growth compost (MG) ... | reverse complement strand
ATGGCCAGCATCGACCCGCCGTCACTCGCCTTCCTGATCGCGGAGAACCGCAACCAGCCGATGCACGTGGCCGGCCTGCAGCTCTTCGAGACCCCCGATGACGCTCCCGCCGACTTCGCCAGGCAGATCTTCGAGAACGCGATCCAGACGACCGATGTCAGCCCGCTCTTCCGCAAGCGGCCCTATCGCTCGGTGCGCACGGCGGGCCAGTGGACCTGGACCGAGGACAAGCAGTTCGACATCGAGCACCACGTACGCCACAGCGCGCTGCCGGAGCCCGGCCGGGTGCGCGAGCTGCTGGAGCTGTGCAGTCGGCTGCACAGCACGATGCTGGGCCGGGAGCGGCCGCTGTGGGAGTACCACGTGATCGAGGGCCTGGCCGACGGCCGGCTGGCGATGTACACCAAGCTCCACCACTCGCTGGTCGACGGCATTGCCGCGATGCGACTGATGCAGAGCGTGCTGACCTCCGATCCCGACCTCCGGGACATGCCACCGCCCTTCGCCGCCCAGCCACCGCGCAAGGTGCGCGAGGCCGAGCACGACGCCCAGGCGAGGCTGGCGGAGGTCCCCGTCGACGCCGTACGCACGGCGCTCGCACTCGCCTCCGACGCCGTCGGCATGCCCTCAGCCTTCGTCAAGACGTTGCGCAAGGGCATTCGCAACGAGACCTCCGCGCTTTCGCTGCACGCCCCGAAGACGATGTTCAACGTGCCGATCACCGGGTCGCGGCGCTTCGCCGCGCAGAGCTGGCCGATCGAGCGCATCCGGGCGATCGGCAAGTCCAGCCGGACCACCATCAACGACGTCGTGCTCGCGATGTGCAGCGGCGCGATCCGCAACTACCTGATCGAGCACGACGCGCTGCCCGACGACTCCCTGGTCTCGATGGTCCCGGTCGGCCTGAACGCCAAGCATGCCGGCACCGCCTCGGCCGAGGGCGGCAATGCTGTGGGCGCGGTGATGGTCAAGCTGGGCACCGACCTTGCCGACCCGGCCGATCGCCTCAGGGCCGTCCACACGTCCATGAAGGACGGCAAGGACGCCCTCTCGACGATGACCCCCAACCAGATCCTGGCGATGTCGGCGCTCGGGATGGCGCCCTCGATCGTGATCCCGACGCTCGGCCTCACCGGGGTCGCCCGCCCACCCTTCAACCTGATCATCAGCAATGTCCCGGGGCCTCGGAAGGTGCAGTACTTCAACGGCGCGAAACTGGTCGGCACCTACCCCGCCTCGATCCCGATCCAGGGCATGGCGCTCAACATCACCTGCAACTCCTACGCCGACAACATGGACTTCGGCCTCACCGGCTGTCGGCGCAGCGTGCCAAGCCTGCAGCGCCTGCTCACCCACCTCGACGACGAGCTCACCGCCCTGGAGAAGGCCTGCGGGATCTGAGAGCTTGTCGGGCGGCGGGCCGCACCAGGCTGCTTGGACTGTTCCCGTCTGACGACTTCCGGGCAGTGAATGGTCACCGCAAAGACAGCAGCGACGGGGCCGGGTAGCAACTGGTCGCGGCATCTTCCCGGCTCACGGCGCTGCAGGGCGCCCCGTGGCTGGTCTCACTGGTCCCAGGTTTCCCATGTGATCCATCGAATCTTGGCCTGCATCCACTTTGATGCGCTGGCCGTGCACCAGCTGCGTGGCGAGCGAACGACAGCGCCGAATCGAGTCTCCCCAGTCCCACCGGCATCACCGGTGAGGCCAATGTGACTCGCTGCCGGGCCACCATGACGGTCAAGCAGCGATCGCTCCGGGGATCACATGGGAGACCGGGACCGCACACATGAAGCATCGTGTGTGACGCCCCGGTTTCGATGGATCACATGGGAAACCGGGAGCCTGATGCGCAACGACCCAGGAGAATCCAAGGGGTTTCAGGCCGCGCTGGCGACCACGTCGGCGCCGGAGGGCACCGGGAGGGTGATCGGCGCCTCGACGACCGCGATCGAGTCGCTGACCTCGCGCAGCACGCCCGACAGCGTCACCTCGAGGGCATCGCACAGAGAGGCGAGGAGCTCGGAGGATGCTTCCTTCTGTCCGCGCTCGACCTCGGAGATGTAGCCGAGGCTGATCCGGGCCCGGCCGGAGAGCTCGCGCAGCGTGAGACCACGGCGTACGCGCTCCTGGCGCAGCACGTCACCCAGCGCCTCACGGAACAGCACCGTCTCCTGTGGCATCGCGCGCTCCTCTCGTCCAGTGAGGCCAACGCTACCGCCCCATGGTTTCTTCCCGCGCACTAGTTCACCGATGACGGAAATGCCCGCCCTCGTGCACCAGCCAGTCGGCCTCCCCCACCGCCACCGCCTCGATGATCAGCGTGACCAGATCCGACCACCCTGTGGGCACCGACGACTCGAGCGAGCAGTGGGCCCAGGTGACCGCGTGCGCGAGCCTGGGACCGTACGGCGTCTCGGTGAAGTCTGCCTGGGCGAAGGCTCCGCCCGGTGCCGGCATCGTGCCGCCGAACATCTCGGCCAGATTGCGATCGCGCCACTCCAGCAGTTGTACGACGGCGTGCCCGGTCGAGGAGATCCGGTCGGTGAGGTCCGCATCGGGGTCCAGGGCGCCGACGATGTGACCGGGTTCGCCGTTGACGACGAGATAGGACGACACGGTCAGCCCGGCGGCATCATCGCCGCGGCCCGATGTCCAGAGCGAGACGGTGCTGCCCACCCGGGCGCGCAGCCGACGTACCTGATCACTGTCGGCCTCCCGGAAGGGGTGCTCGCCGTGGATCGTCAAGAGGCCTGGCGATCGGGCTCGGCAGCGGCCTCGGCGCGAGCCGCCCGCTTCGACTCCTCCTTGGCCCGGCTGGCGTACATGTCGACATATTCCTGGCCGGAGAGCCGCATGATCTCGTACATGATCTCGTCGGTGATCGAGCGAAGGATGTAGCGGTCGTTCTCCATGCCCTCGTAGCGGGAGAAGTCGAGCGGCTTGCCGAAGCGCACGATCGGGCGGGTCAGCCGGCCGAACTTCTTTCCGGGCGGTGCCACGACATCGGTGCCCACAACGGCGACCGGGATGACCGGGACGCCGGTCTCGAGGGCGAGCCGGGCGACGCCGGTCTTGCCGCGGTAGAGCCGACCGTCGTGCGAGCGGGTGCCCTCGGGGTAGATGCCGAAGAGCTCACCCTTGCCGAGGACGCCCTTGGCCGAGATCAGCGCTCCCTCGGCGGCATTGGCCCCGGACCGGTCGATCGGGATCTGGCCCGATCCGCTGAAGAAGGTCCGCTGCAGCCAGCCTTTGACGCCCTTGCCGGTGAAGTACTCGGCCTTCGCCACGAAGCTCACCCGACGCGGCAGGGTCAACGGCATGAAGAGCCAGTCGGCGTACGAGAGGTGATTGCTGGCGAGGATGGCGGGCCCGTCGTCCGGGACGTTGTCCAGGCCATCGGACTGGGGGCGGAACAGGACCCGCAGTAGTGGTCCAATGGCGATCCACTTCAAGAACCAGTAGAACAACCCGACCTCCTCCGAATGGCGCACTCACCCTAGCGGCTGTTGGAGGCGCGTGAAACGATGAGGTCTCATCAAGGATCATCACCAGGAGCACTCCGTGAGCGAGCAGGCCCAGGCTTTTTCGGCGCCGGGAAGCAATGACGGGCCCGGTCCGCGCGTTGGTGTCCTCCTGTGCCACGGCTTCACCGGCTCACCGGAGTCGATGCGCCCCTGGGCCGAGCACCTGGCCTACCGCGGTCATGCGGTCGAGGTTCCGCGCCTGCCCGGACACGGCCTCACCTGGCAGGAGATGGTCCCGACCCGGTACGCCGACTACTCGGCGGAGGTCGAGCGCTGCTATGCCGATCTCAAGGAACGCTGCGATCTCGTCTTCGCCGGCGGCCTGTCCATGGGTGGCACGCTGACCCTCGACCTTGCCGAGAGGCACCCCGAGATCGCCGGGATCATCCTGGTCAATGCCGCGGTGGCCAGCACCAACAGGCAGCTCCTGCTGCTGCCCTTCCTCAAGCACGTCGTCAAGGCCTTCCCGGCGATCGGCGGAGACATCAAGAAGCCCGGTGCCAGCGAGGGCGCCTACGACCACACGCCCCTGAAGGCCCTCTCCTCACTGGTCAAGGCCTGGAAGCGGGTGCGCGCCGATCTGGGTCGGATCACCTGCCCGGTGCTGCTCTTCCGGTCCGCCGAGGATCACGTGGTGGACCCGTCCTCGGCGCGGCTCATCCTTGCCGGGATCAACTCCTCCGATGTCACCGAGCAGGTCCTGACCGACAGTTACCACGTGGCCACCATCGACAACGACGCCGAGACCATCTTCACCGAGTCGGCCGCCTTCATCGACCGGGTGGCAGCGGCGCGCCCCGCGGAGGTCTGAGGTGCCCGCCGAGGATCCCGACCACGGGGCCGACCACGACGCCGAACCCGAGCTCGACGCGGCCCATGTCGACGCAGCCTGGCGCGACATCATGGCCAACTACGGCGACCGGCCCGCCATGCCACCCGCGGAGTCGGCGGAGCCTGACGACCTACCGCAGCGCAGCTATGAGCCACCCGAGATCTCCGAGCCGGCGGCCGAGCCCGAATGGTGGGAGCGTGAGGAGCACTTCACTCCCCCCACACCGCCGCCAGCACCGATCCCGCGCACACCCCGTGGCCTGGCCTGGCTCGGCGCCCTCGGCCTCCCCGTGGTGACCATCGTCCTGGCGGTCTTCCGGATCAGCATCCCCGGCTGGACAGGCACGCTGGGCGTGCTCGCCTTCATCGCCAGCCTCGGCTATCTCTTCGCGACCATGCCTCGCGACCACGACGACCCCTTCGACGGCAACAACGGCGCGGTCGTCTGACTCTCGACTTCGCCACCCGTACGTTTTGGTCGCTTCCCGATGGTTATTCCGTACGGAAAGTGACCAAAAAGCTCCGTGCGTAGTTTTTTGGTCAGCGGCCGACACGCGCCAGATCAGCAGCGCCGATCATCCCGGCGTCCGCCCCCAGGGCGGCGATCCGTAGCGGTGGGATCACCCGGTGCTCGGCCCCGACCAGCGAGCCGGCCAGCGCCTGGCGAGCAGGGTTGAGCAGCAGCTCACCGGCCGCACTCACCCCTCCACCGACCACGATCACCGCGGGGTCGAGGCCGGCGACGATGTTGGCCACGCCGATACCGAGCCAGCGACCGATCTCGGCGAAGGCACCCTGGGCGACGATGTCGCCCGCGTTGGCCGCCGCGGTGAGATCCGGCCCGACGAGATCCCGCCCGGCCTCGCGGGCGAAGCGGGCCAGTGCCTTGCCGGAGCAGTACTGCTCCCAGCATCCGGTGCGACCGCATTCGCACGGCCGGCCGTCGGGCACGACCCGGGTGTGCCCGAACTCACCTGCCATGCCGCCGTGGCCCCGATAGACCACACCACCGATCAGCAGGGCGCCGCCGATGCCGGTGCCGAGGGTGATCAGCGCGACCTCGTCGGCATCACTCGCGGCACCGAAACGGTGCTCGGCCCACAGGGCGGCATTGGCGTCGTTGTCGACCGTGACCGGAAGGCCCAGACGCTGCTCGAGACGTTCCCCCAACGGCTCCTCACGCCACGACAGGTGGGGGGCGAACATCACCCGGGTGCTGCCCGCATCGACGAAACCGGCGGCCCCGATGCCGACCGCAGTGACGAGGTGGCCCGCACGCACGTCGGTAACGGCTTCGACGATGGTGTCCTCGACCACGCTGGGCGCCGTCGTACGGCCCGGCGTCGTACGGTCGGCGCGCGCAAGTACCCGCCCGGCCGGGTCCACCACGGCCGCAGCGATCTTGCTCCCACCGATGTCGACCCCGACGGTGAGGTCAGTCATCGACCCGTGGCCGGCTGAGGTCTGCGGCACCGAGTACGCCGGCCCGGTTGCCCAGGGTGGCCACCCTGATCTCGGCAACCGGTCGATAGCCGGCGGCCGGCAGATTGGCCTCGAAGGCGGCGCGCACCACGTCGAGAAGCGGGTCGCCGATCTCGCTCACCCCACCGCCGAGGACGATGAGTCGCGGGTCGAGGACGGCGGCCAGGGTGGCAGCACCGACGCCGATCCAGGTGCCTACCTCGTCGATGCGCGCCTGCGCGAAGGCATCGCCCTCGGCGGCAGCCTCGCCGATCATCGGCCCGGTCACCGCGGCCGGGTCTCCCCCGGCCTTCTCGAGGAGGTACGCCGACCCGGCGGCGCCGGAGGCAACGAGCCCGCGGGTGCCCTTCGTCAGCGCCGATCCGGAGCCGTACTGCTCCCAGCAGCCCTTCTGCCCGCAGCCGCAGGGCCGACCGTCCTGAACCACCCTCAGGTGGCCCACCTCGCCGGCGATCCCGAAGCCGCCGCGCACGAGCTGGCCGCCGTGAACCAGGCCGCCGCCGATGCCGGTGCCGATGGTCAGGGCGAGCAGCTCTCCGCCGGAGTTGTCGTGGCCGCCGAAGCGGTACTCGCCCCAGGCTGCCGCATTGGCGTCGTTCTCCACGACGACATTGCAGCCGAGACGTTCGTTGAGCTCGACGCCGATCTTCTCCGAACGCCACGCAAGGTTGGGTGCGAAGTAGATCGTCGACCGGTCCTCGGCAACGAAGCCGGCCGCCGCCACACCGACACCGGCCGGCGCCTCGTCGGTGTGCTGGCGCAATTCGTCGACCAGGTTGACGATGGTGCCCAGGATCGCCGCAACATCGGTGGCCGGCGATTCGTGCCTGGCCTCGGACAGCAGCGTCCCGTCGGCCGCGACGAGCGCGCCCGCGATCTTGGTCCCGCCGACGTCGATGCCGATCGCCGGCGCAGCCGCGGCGTTCAGGAGTCCTCCCAGGTCGACTCGTCGTCGAGGTCGATCTTCTCGACCGGCGACTGCCCCGGTGCCGGGGCATGCGTGGCGAGGGCACTCGATGCCGCCTGCAGCAGGGAATGCGCCGCCACCGCCAGGTGTGCCTTCACCTCAGGGCTCGTCGTGCGTACGGCATGGATGACCTGGCAGACCGGACAGAACTGGCATTCCGCGGAACCGGTCGCGATGTGCTCGCTGACTCCGTGGGCGGCATTCGCTGCGGCACTGGCCGCACCGGCCGCTGCGCCGGCGTACTGACCGCCCTGCTCCTTCGCGAGCCCCGAGAGCGCCGCGAACAGGGCCGCGGCCTCCTCGGCGAGGCTGCCGACCGGGGGCTGCTCGTCACTCATCGGGCCTCCTCTTCGGCCGTCTCCACGCTGACAAACCGTACCTGCAGAGCGCCCGAGTCGACGCGGGCACCGGCCACCCGGAGCCGCGCCAGTGCGGACGGCAGCGCCAGGAGCCGACGATAGGAGCCGACGGTGACGACCAGTTCGTCGCCGTGACGCGCCAGGTCGACGTCGGCCCGGGTGGCAAAGGGCAGGGCGATGCTGAGCACCGCTCCCGAGTCGGAGAGTCGCACATCGAGCGGTTCCGGCCCGGTGGGAACCGCCAGCGGGTCACTCTCGCCGTACGCCGCAGCGGCCAGGTCCGCGAGCGCGTCAGGGCCGACCGGCTCGCCGTCCTGATAGGCCGACAGCCAGATCGGCGCGGTGCCGAAGGAGTCCCGCACGTCGTCGAGGACGCCCGCCTGTGCGGATGCCCAGCCGGCCATCCACGGGTCGCTGCTCTCGGGGAAGACACGATTGGCGATGACCCCGTCCACGCGATAGCCGTAGAGCGAGAGTGTGGTCAGGGATCGACGCGCCTCGGCAACCACGACCGCCTCGGGGGTGAGGACCAGCCGCACGCTGGCACGGTGGCCGGACAGGATCTGCTGGACCTCGTCGAGCTCGGTGTGCAGGCGAGCGATCGCGTCGAAGACGTCGTCGCCGGGCATCGGCACCCCGGCAGCACGGTTGAGTACCGGACGCAGGGCCTTGACCACCTTGCGCTGGACGCCGAAGACCCGGGTGAAGTACCACGACAGCGCCTCGGGGAGCGCCAGCAGCCGGAGCGTCTCGGCGGTGGGGGCGCAGTCGACCACGATCACGTCCCACAGGCCGCTGAGTGCGTGCTGGCGCAGCTCCAGCAGTGCGAGCACCTCTTCGGCGCCGGGGATGACGGTGAGCTCCTCTGCGGTGATCGGATCCACCCCGACCGTACGCAGAACGGAGACGAGGTAGCTCTGGATGTCGGCCCAGGAGCGCTCGAAGCGGCGCTGGGCGTCGACCTGCTGTACCGACAGCAGCGGGGCCACCTCCGTGGGCTCGGCGCCGATCGGGGTGCCGAATGCGTCCGCAAGCGAATGCGCGGCATCGGTCGACAGGATCAACGTGCGTCGACCCGCGCGGGCGGCGAGAGTGGCCGTTCCGGCGGCGGAGGTCGTCTTGCCGACCCCTCCCTTGCCGGTGAAGAGCAGGATCCGCGGCTGGTCCAGCTCGCCGAGTTCGGGGGTCACCCCAGCGACTCGACGCGCTTCTTCAGACCCTTCAGGGCCGAGTCGATGATCACCTTCTCCGCCTTGCGGCGCAGCAGCCCGATCATCGGGATCGCGACCTCCACGGTCAGCCTGTAGGTCACCTCGGTGCCCTCGGGGGTCGCTGCCAGCAGGTAGCTGCCCTGCATCGACTTGAGCATCTTGCCCTCGACCAGGTGCCAGTGCACCGCGGCGTTGCCGTCCCACTGGTAGCCGAGCGTGTAGGAGTCCTTGATGGGCGCGGCCTCGAGCTCGAAGTGCACCTCGCGAGCACGTCCGTCGGGTCCGTCGGAGACGACCTCGACCTGCTTCATGCCCTGTGCCCAGGCCGGGTACGACGGGAAATCGGCGATCACGTCCATCACCCGGTCGGCGGGTGCGTTCACCACGATGCTCGAAGTGGTCTGCTCGGCCATGCTGTCCTCACGTCGCGTTGGGCAGTCAGGCTATCGGATCAGGTCGCGACGAGACCTGCGCCACTGCCCTTCGGGGCTACGCATGAGTAGCCTGCAAGGGTGCGCGAATATGCGAGCCCGATGTCGGGACAGCTGGCTGAGACGGGGAATCTGACCGACGACATCGTCGTCAACGCACACGACCACCCGGAGGCGGTCGCCTTCCGCCGTCGCAGCACCGATACCGGGACGGACGGATGGGCGGAGGTCACCACCAGTGCCTTCCTCGACGAGGTTCGTGCGGTCGCACGTGGCTTCGTCGCGGCCGGCCTGCAGCCGGGTGACCGGGTCGCACTGATCTCGAAGACCCGCTACGAGTGGACCGTCCTCGACTACGCCATCTGGACCGCGGGGCTGATCTCGGTGCCCGTCTACGAGACCTCGAGCGCCGAGCAGATCGCGTGGATCCTCTCCGACTCCGCAGCGCGGGCGGTTCTGACCGAGACGAAGGAGCACGCCTCCCGGGTGTCCCAGGTCCGCGACGGGCTCACCGAGCTCCATCACGTGTGGTCGATCGACGAAGGGGGGCTCGCCGCCCTGGCGACCCTGGGCGAGGACATCGATCTCGTCGAGCTCGAGCAACGGCGCGGCTCCCTGACGCCGGAGAGTCCCGCAACGCTCATCTACACCTCCGGTACGACCGGGCGTCCCAAGGGCTGCCTGCTCACCCACGGCAATTGCATGTACGAGGTGGGCGCCGCGGTCGACGAGCTCGACCGGCTCTTCTCCCCCGGCGAGGATGCGGACTCGGGTTCCTCGACGCTGCTCTTCCTCCCCCTGGCGCACGTCTTCGCCCGCATCATCCAGATCGGTTGCGTGCGCGCCCGGGTGCAGATGGGCCATGCCGCCGACATCCGTACCCTGCTCGAGGACTTCGAGAGCTTCCGGCCCACCTTCATCCTGGCCGTGCCACGCGTCTTCGAGAAGGTCTTCAACACCGCCTCGCAGCGTGCCGTGGCCGACGGCAAGGGGCGCGCCTTCCAGCGGGCGGCCGATGTCGCCATCGCCTGGTCCCGAGCCCAGGACGAGCGCGGACCGGGGCCGCTCCTGCGTGCCCAGCACGCGATCTTCGACCGGCTCGTCTACCGCAAGCTCCGGGCGGCGCTGGGCGGCCAGTGCCAGTACGCCGTCTCCGGCGGCGCGCCACTCGGTGAACGGCTCGGCCACTTCTACCGTGGCATCGGGGTCACCATCCTCGAGGGCTATGGCCTGACCGAGACCACCGCGGCGCTGACCGTCAATCTCCCCGACGCGCAGAAGGTCGGCACAGTCGGTCGCCCTCTGGCCGGCACAGCGGTTCGCGTCGCCGACGACGGCGAGTTGCTCTTCCGGGGCGGTCAGGTCTTCCGCGAGTACTGGAACAACCCCGAGGCGACCGCATCGGCCAAGGACTCCGAGGGCTGGTTCCACACCGGCGACATCGGCGAGATCGACTCCGACGGCTTCGTCCGCATCACCGGGCGCAAGAAGGAGATCCTGGTCACCGCAGGCGGCAAGAACGTAGCCCCGGCCGTCCTCGAGGACCGCATGCGCGCACACGCCCTGGTCGACCAGGTCATGGTGGTGGGCGACGGCCAGCCCTTCGTCGCCGCACTGGTGACGATCGACGAGGAGGCCTTCGAGTCGTGGCTGAGCCGCACCGGCAAGTCCGGCTCCATCGCCGACCACGCCAACGATCCCGACCTCCTGGCCGAGATCCAGGTGGCCGTCGACGATGCAAACAGTGCGGTGTCGAAGGCCGAGTCGGTACGCAAGTTCGTCGTACTCCCGACGGCCTGGACCGAGGAGGGTGGCGAGCTCACCGCCAGCCTGAAGCTCAAGCGCAATGTCGTGATGCGCGAGTGCGCGGACGACGTCGAACGGCTCTATTCACACTGATCCCGGAGCTGGACTCGTGTCCAGACAACGACAAAGCTGACGATTTTCGCCAATTTCGTCCGATTCCCCTGCGGAAGCGCATAACATCCGCCACTGTGGTCCCGTCATACAGGGAACCGCGTCGACATGGGTCGTTGCGGGTGACGGACCGCCGAGGGAGGGCACGGTCATGGACCGTCGTCGTGTTTTGCTGGGAGCAGCCGCCATCATCGCGGTGCTGGGAACACTGCTGGTCTTCGTGTACGTCAAGGGAGCTGACACACGCGCGAACGACCGCTACAAGGCAGTCAACGTATTGACTGCTGTCAAACAGATCAGCGCGGGTGAGACCGTCACAGCGGCCCAGGCGGCCGGGAAGTTCAAGCTCACGCCGGTGGCGTCGGGCCAGCAGCTGCCCGACGCGCTCACGGACCTCTCGACGATCCAGTCCGATGTCGCGATCACCACGATCTACCCGGGTGAGCAGATCATCCCGGCCAAGTTCGGCGGCAGCGCGTCCGGCTCGAACCTGACCATCCCCAAGGGGATGCTTGCGATCTCGGTCAATCTGACCGACCCGGGTCGGGTGGCCGGCTTCGTCAATCCGGGTGACGATGTCGCGATCTTCATGAATGCCAGCACCGGCGGTGGCGCCTTCAGCCGGCTGCTGGTCAACAGCGTCGAGGTGATCGGGGTGGGCACGACCTCCGTCGTACCGACGACCACCACGGACAGTACCGGCCAGTCCACGACGGACCAGGTCCCGAGGACACTGCTCACCCTCGCGGTCTCGCAGAAGAATGCGGAGAAGATCCTGTTCGCCGCCCAGAACGGCGAGGTCGCCGTGGGCTTGTTGAACAAGGACTCGAAGGTCGCGCCGAGTGCTGGCGTGAACGCCCAGAACCTCTTCCGCTGAATCCGACCGGTCACCGAGAGGAGACAGCAGATGCCGATCATTCTCGATCCTGACCACGCCCGGGCAACGGGCGCGGCATCCATCCTTGCCGATGGGGCGACGATCGTGGCCGACCCGGCCGCGCTCGCGACCACCTTGGCCGCCCGGCCCGACGAGTACACCCTCATCATCGGACCACACCTGCCCATCCGCGATGCGGCAACGCTCGCCGAGGGGCTGCGGGCCACACACCCGTCCGCGACCGCCGTACTGGTCCGTGACGAACTGTCCACCAGTGTCTACACCGCGGCGATGGAGGCAGGCATTCCGGCGGTTGTCGCCGCCGGTGACGGTCAGGGGCTCGGTGCCGCCGTCGACCGGGCCCGGCGGACCTGGGAGGCGATCCACGGTCCCAGCCGGGAATCCGGCGATGGCGGCCAGCTGATCACGGTGTTCAGCCCGAAGGGAGGCGTCGGCAAGACCACGATCGCGGTGAACCTCGCCGCGGCGATGGCAGCCGATCCGCGGCGCCGGGTCTGCCTGGTCGACCTCGAT
>Ga0164242_10007256_pt1 | contig 12138 bp, 8 predicted proteins | sample OricomgcompostMG_FD_108783 | JGI IMG/M metagenome (GOLD analysis project Ga0164242, IMG submission 108783) | Miracle-Growth compost microbial communities from Emeryville, California, USA - Original compost - Miracle growth compost (MG) ... | reverse complement strand
CGGTGATGGACGCGCGCGGCGCGGCCGAGCACCGGGCAGAACTGGTGGCCGGCCTGACCGGATCCGTGGTCGAGGTCGGCTGCGGGCCGGGGTCGATGTTCGTGCACTATCCGGCGGCGGTGACGTCGGTGCTGGCCGTCGAGCCGGACCCCTACCTGCGCGAACACGCGGTTCGGGCGGCTGCGGGCGCTCCGGTGCCGGTGACGGTGGTGGCGGGCCGGGCCGATGCGCTGCCGATGCGGGACCGGTCCTGCGACGCGGTGGTGCTGTCCCTGGTGCTGTGCAGCGTCCCGGACGTGGCGGATGCGCTGGCCGAGGCGAGGCGGGTGCTGCGTCCCGGAGGCGAGTTGCGCTTCTACGAGCACGTGCGGTCGGCGTCGCGGGTGGTGGGGGTGCTGGAGGACGTGGTGACCCCGTTGTGGCGGCGCTCGGCCGGGAACTGCCACCCGAACCGGGACACGGTCGGGGCCATCCGGGCGACCGGGTTCCGCATCGAGCGAGTCCGCCGGTTCGGGTTCTCGCCGGCGCCGCTGGCTCCGCCCGTGGCGCACGTCCTGGGCCTTGCCCGGCCGGCCGATGGTGACTTTCGGGAATAGCGACCCGGGGATCTGCCTTGACCCCAGGCATGACGACGCCATTCGACCCGAAGTCCCTGCTCGCCACCGGCAAGATCGTGGTGCTGGCCACCATCAAGGCGGACGGGCGACCGCAACTGTCGCCGGTCACCATGTCGTACGTGGCCGCCACCGGAGAGATCCAGGTGTCCATCGCCGAGGGCCGGGCCAAGACCGCGAACCTGCGCCGCGATCCGCGGGCCACCATCGAGGTGACCAGCGCCAATGGTCGGGAGTGGGCCACCGCCGAGGGCACGGCGACGTTGATCGGCCCCGGCACCGACCCCAACGGGCCTGAGGTCGACGCGCTCGTCGACTACTACCGCAACGCCGCGGGCGAGCACCCGGACTGGGACGAGTACCGCCAGGTGATGGTGCGCGACCGGCGGGTGCTGATGACCATGACCGTGGACCACGTCTACGGCGCCCGCATCGGCTGACGCTCGGAGGTCCTGCGCCGGTCCGGACGGCCCACCGCCCCGGGTTTCGCGCGTGGTCGCTGGATTTTGACGGTTCGTTGCGACCAAGATCCACTCGACCTGCGGAAACGCCGAGGAAGCCGAATCGAACCGTCACAATCCAGCACGTCCTGAGGGCCGGTGACCTAGGTTAGACATGTACAGTGCGTACATGGTGTCCATCGCCGAGTACGGATCCGTGGTGGAGGCGCGTCGCCACTTCAAGGACCTGCTCGATGCCGCGGAGTCCGGTCGCACGGCCAGCGTCACGCGCGACCGGCGGCGCACGGCGCTGGTCGACGGCGAGCGGCTCCGACGGGTGCTGAGCACGTTGCGCCCGTCCCGGGCCGAGGTCGTCCACGAGGCCGGGGGATGGAGCGTCTTTCTCCCGGGGCTTCCCATTGCGGCCGACGGCGCGACATTGCAGGAGGCGCTCGTCGAGGCGGTGGACGCGCTGCGCGAGTACGCCGCGGACTGGGCCGACCACCTGCTGCACGCGCCCAATCACGCCGACAACTGGAGCCTGGTCCAGCTGATCGACCTGTCGACCGACGAGCAACTCGTCGAGTGGCTCACGGCGTGAGCCGGTATCCCGCACCGACTCGCCACGATCATCAGAGATTCTGCGAAGTCGAGGGCTGGACCCTGGTTCGAAATGCCCGCGGCAGAACGGGAACCCACCACGTCACCTACGAATTGACGCTGCCCGACGGCCGCATCCTACGGACCCGCATCTCACACCCCCCGGATCGCTCTACCTATGGCAGGGCGCTGTGGAGCCATGTCCTCACCGATCAGCTCCAGGTCGACGAGGACCAGTTCTGGGCGTGCGTGCGGGACCGGGTATTGCCCGATCGGGGCCAATCCGCCCCGCGCTCGAACGCCATCCCCGCCGCCGTCGCCCATCAGTTGATAGTCCGATTCCGTGTGCCGGAGGCCGAGGTGGCGGGCATGACCAAGCAGGAGGCGATCGACCGGCTTGCCGCACTGTGGGCCGGCACCGAGGAGTAGCGGCCCGGCGCCTCATGGTGGAGACGGATCAGCCGGAGTGAACCGCCATCCAGCAGATCGGACGAACATCGTCGAGTTCGATAACGGGATACGGCCGGACTGGCTGGGGCACGGGAAGCCTCAGGTCGTCTGCAGCCGTGGCTAGCATCCGGACCGTGGTCGCTTCATCGAGGTTCTGCCGGCGAATCTCGCGGATGGCACGCAGGATGCGGTTCTCCACGGCCTGATTGAAGCGTTGGACCAGCGAGTCCTGGGCATTGCCGAGCACGCTGCCGTGCTCTCTAACCAGATCCGCGGCCCAGCGCATGACGGCGGGAACCGGGCTCTCCAGGTTGGCCGGGTCGGTCAGCACCATCCACTGGTCGTAGATGTCGCGCTGTGCCACCGTCCAGGCGTCGAACAGCGCCTCCCGCAGCGCGTCCGGAAGGTCCGACGGCGTCGATTCCTGACCGGGGTCTGCCGCGTTCAGGCATGCGAGCAACTCGCGACTAACGAACGGTCGGTTGTCGAGCCGGGCGATCGTCAAGGTGTCGGGCTCGAACTCGACGTAGCGAAATTGCGGCCGGGGATGGTCGGCGATCCGAGCGCAGAACACCACGGCGGGTTTGGCACCCGCTCGGACGAATCCGGCCCCTGCACCCCACGGCAGCTCGATCACCCGTCGCTTGAGGATGTCCGACTCGAAAGCTCGCGCCAGTCGACGTTGGAACTCTTCGCTGGATGCCGATGCGCTTTGCGAATCCTCCAGGGCGCCGGCGTCCTCACGGGCGAAGCGTTCGATCTCGGCGCGGGTCTCGGCCAATACCCGATCCACGGCCTGTATGCCGGGCAGCACTTCGCCCGTTCCGAAGGCAGCGGCCGCCTGCTTGAGCTTACGCTGAAGCCGCTGCTCCAGGTTCAGCAAGGCTTCCAGATCCTGGTCTGGGAAAAAGCAACGCAGAAAGATCCGCCGGTGCTTGGAGCCGATGCGATCTACCCGACCGTAGCGTTGCACCAGGCGCATGGGGTTCCACGGCAGGTCGTAGTTGACGATGTGTCGAGCCTGCTGCAGATTGACGCCCTCGGACAGCACGTCGGTCGCCACGGCGATGTCGTAGCGGTCCTCGTCGCCGGGTCGTCCTGCCGTTTCGGGCGCGAAGCCGACGATCGCCTCCCGTCGCTGCGCCTGGTCGGATCCGGTAGCCAGCACGATGCGACCTGCGAAGTCGGCCAGCGCCGGGTCGGTGTTCGCGCGTTGGCGCAGGGCGTCGTAGATGTACTCGGCCGTGTCGGAGAAGTACGTGAACACCAGTACCTTGCGCTTGTTGCGCCGGTCGGCCTCGGAGACTGCGTCGTGCTTGGCGCCCCGCGCGATTGTGTGGATCTCCTCGATGAGCGCGACGATCTTGGGGTCCGTGGTGTGATCCGCACGGCCGATGTCGCGCCGAAGTGAGTCGAGCAACGCACGGTCCGCATGGACGGCGGTTCGAAGTCTCTCGACATCGAATGAGGACGCCGGCGTGACGTGGTCCGGGTCGGCTGCGTCGACCACGGCGGTGATGTCGTCCGAGTCGGTAGCGGCCCACGCCCGCAGCGCGTCCCCTTCGAGTACGTATCCCTGGTCGAGTGCGCCGAGGAACTGGTCGTGCGACGCGATCATCTTCGTTAGAGTCGCGGCGAAAGCCACCGCGCTGGATTCGAACCTCTTGAGCAAAGCCGAGCGCAGCAAGCCGGCGTTCTGCACTTGGTACTGCTCGATGGCCGCTCCGCGCTTGAAGCGGGAGGGCACGTAGCGAGCCATGCTGAGCACGCTGCCCTCGCGTCCCAGGATGACGCCCGTCTCGGTCGCCTGCTGGTCCTCCACGTCGGCGCCGAGCGCTACCGCCAGCCTGTCGAAGAACCCCGGCAGTAGCTCGTCCAGCCGATAGTCGACTCTGATCACCTTCGGCTCGGGGAAGGTGACCGTCGTCTGTTCGCCGTCGATCACGATCGGCGTGTTCGGGTACTGGGTCTGGATGAATCGGCGGGTGCGGCGCACCGCCACCGCATCGAGCAACTCGAACAGGTGCTGGCCGGTCAGCTCGTCCGGGTCGAGCGCCATCGCCCGGCCGAAATACTTGTCCACGCTGGGGATGTCGATGTCCACGAACGCGGCGTCCGACGGGGTGATGTACGAGATCAGGGTCTTGAGGTCCTCCAGTCCGTTGTTGACCGGAGTGGCAGTCAGCAGGACCAGGTCCTTGGGCACGGCTCCGCCAAGGAGGGTGCGCATGGCCTCCGCCCGTTGAGTGTCGGCGTTGCGCAGGTTGTGCGCCTCGTCGACGACCACCATGGCGTAGTCGTCGGGGTGGTGTAGTTCGGAATCCGACTTGCCCGCCCGCTCGATGTCGCGCACCAACTCCTCGTAGGACACGACCTGGGCGAAGATCTTGAAGCGATCCAGGAACGGCGTCCAGGTGGAATCGCGCAGGGTGGCGGGAGCGACGATCAGAACTCGTTGCCGATTGACGAACGCCGCCCGGTGGATCAATTCGCCGGCGATGTAGGTCTTGCCGAGACCGACCTCGTCGGCCACGATCACGCCGCGACGCTTGGCCAGGATGCGTCGGGCTCTCCACACCCCGTCGCGTTGGAACTGGGTGAGCTGCAGTCCGTCTCCGGGCTCCTGAGCGGGCGCGAGATCGGCGCCGTACAACTCGTGCAGCATGCGCAGGAAGACGTCCCAGGGTCGGTGCGGAAGCCAGCGGGATTCGTAGAGCGCGGCGAGGTCGTAGGGCTCGGCATCGTTCCACTGCTCGTCGAACCATTGGCGGACCTGCGCGACGGTGCTCGGCTGGTAGGCGCCCAGGTTCAACTCGCGATTGCGCATCAGCCCGGCGTAGGTCATGTTCGACGAGCCGACGATGGCCGAGGGCTGACCGCTGGTGACGAGATAGGCCTTGCCGTGCAGGAAGTCATCGGCGAGACGCCGGACGTCCACAGGATGGGTGCGCAGCCAGGTGACCAGTCGGCGAGCCTCGGCGTCCGCCTCCCGCGTGAAGCCGAGCAGATCGCGGTCCTCGAACATCGCCCTGTCGTGGCGCTCTAGGGCACGGCGCAGTTCGGGGTTGGCTTCGGACGAATCCCGGCTCGCAAGGGATGTGAGCGTCGTGCGTACCGAGGAGTCGTCGGGCTCCGCGCCCAACAGGATGCGAACCGGCCCGACGGCATCCAGGCAGTCGGCGAGTTGTGCGTAGCCAGCGACGTTGAAGTACGCGGTCGCGATCGATAACTCGGGCGGCTCTTTGAGGCTGCCGACGAGTCCTTTTAGGAGCTCGTTGAGCGAGCCAGCGACGCTCTCCGGCGGCGTGGCGTGCGGTCGGTTGGTGGCGATCTCAGGCTGGGCGGTCACTTCTTGTCCGCCCAACGGTCGAAGTGCTCCAGAACAGCGGTCAAGCGAGGTTGGTAGTCCCAGCCGCGATGGAACGTAGCGAAGATATGGGTTATGTCGTCACGGCCCAGGCCGTAGAGGTGGGATACGAGAGCGTCGATTTCGGCGATCATGTCGTTCTTGGTGTCGTTGTCGGAGACGGATCCGACCGGAATGCCCACCTCGGCGGCCCAGTCCGAGTACCGGTCGTCTACTGCTGCCAAGGTGCCCGCCAACTTGGTGACTCGACCTGCGCGTGAATCCCCTGCTTGCGCTCGGGGGACAGGAAACGCCATGAGGAGGCCGTATGAGGTCTTGAGTTCCACGAACCTCCGCGCGAACCAATCGAATGGAATTGATGACATTACACCCAATATGTACGCAGAGTCAGCATGACTAGCGTGAACGCCAAAAAGATAGGGTGCCTTCTCTACTAACGCACATCCCGGCGGAATCAAGGCGGCGATTACTGTTCGAGTGTCCGTGGCCCGTGCGACGTCTCGGAACGCTATGCGCGGTGACCTCAGTGGAAGCGTTTCTACGGATCGAGCCCAGTCAGAGCCCAGCCCAAAAAATGCGCTGCGCGAGTCATTGATCTGCCGCTGCCGTCGCTTCTGGAGGAATGCTTCCACCTCGCGCCTGGAGGCCATTGCGTACGGCGGGCCGAAGTCTGGGTCCCATATGTTAAATGACGCTCCAGTGAGAATGGGCACCGAGCGGCGCGAATGTGCTACGTCGAAGTCGTATAGGTCTTTGTTCGCGGACGTGTGTAGTTCTGCCACGGGCCGGAACTCGAATCCGTCTGTCGAGTCGAATCGAGGGCTGCGTCGCATGGTGGCGAAGACTCCGGCCGAGTCGTTGCTGGGGAGCAGTGGGAACGCGGCCCCAGTGGCCCAGGTGGCGAATTCGTCTGCCGCGACAGTGAGGTACTGGCCGCGACCCGACCGGTAGTCCGCCAACGAGTGGAACGGTCCGTTGAGCTTGACGATGCGATCACCGGATCTGCGAATGGTGGTCAGCGCAATCGTGTAGCGGACGTCGACATCGTCGAAGACCCACCAGCGGTTGTTGGCGAGGAAACACACGTCGTCGAATGCGCCGTCTCGCAGGATGGTCTCGCGCCACTGCGCGGTGCCAGATCCGGACAACGCGCCTCGTGGAAAGACCACCCCAACTCTGCCGCCCTCGCGGAGCAGCGCCCAGTCTCGCCAACAGAAGATCTTGTACAGGTCGGTATCGCCGCTGCCGATCGGGTATGGACCGGCCTTGAGGACGTCGCGCAGATCCTCAGCCGCCGCGACGTCACTCTCATATTCGGCGACGAGGTCTGGACGCTGACGTTCGTAGCGTGCCAGTGCGGCGTTCTTGTCCTTCTGCGACATCGAGCGCAGCCCAGGGAATCGCAACCCCCACCAGCCGTGCTTCTCGACCTTGACCTTCTCCCACGGTGGATTGCCGAGGATGACGTCGAAGCCCGGCCGCTCCCGGCTGAACACTTCCGGAAAGGCGACAGGGAAGTGCAGGGCACCCAGTTCCTCGATCTTTGCCTGAACTTCCCGGCTGCCACCGGCCTCGATGACCGCGTCCCAGCCGAGGGCGCTCAGGTGCTTCAGATCCTTCAAGCCCAGTCGCCCGGCGACCGCGGCGTCCAAGGCGTGCTTGGTGGGTTCGATAGCGATAGTCGCCTCGTCGATCAGCGAGGCGGCTTCTCGGCTTTCGGCCACGGTTGACTCCGACAGCAGCGCGAGCCGCCTCAACGGCTCGGTGCCAGCGAGCATGCCGTCTTCGATCTGCTGCCGGAACAGACTGATCTGACCGTGCGGGGTGTCCGGATCCAAGACTTCGATCGCCTCGTCCAACGTTCCGATGCCGGTGAGCGAATTGCCGACTACCAGGCCGTGGTCCAACGTCGACATCGGTAGGCCGGGTATGAACGTGTGGATCCATACCGCTAGTCGCGCCAGGTCGACGGCGATGGTGTTGAGGTCAATTCCGTAGATGCAGCGCCGTGCCACCTGCCTGCGAACCAGTCCCATCTGGTCGATCTGCGGGATCTCCTGCACGCCTGCCCGCTCGAGCATCTGGACCGCTGTGTTCCGCAGCCCGTCCAATTCCGCTGTGACGTGCGGGATCGGGTGCTCGTCCAGGAACGCGGCGAATCGCGCGCCGATGTGGTCCACCGCCCCGACCAGGAAGTGACCGGAGCCCATGGCGAGATCCGCCACCCGGAAGTCGAATAGCTTCTCCGCGGCGTCGACCTCCTGCCCGTCCTCCAGCAACGTCGTCACCGCCGCAAGGTGCTCATCCAGCGTCGGATCTAGCGCCGACCGGAGCAGGTGCTCGACCGCAAACTGCTTGGTGAAGTACGAGCCCGTTGCCTTCCGCACACCCGAGGAGTTGTGGAAGTACACCGAGCCGGCGGGGGCGACGACCACGTCGCCGTTCTTGGCCGGGACGTAGGCGTTGGCCTTGTCCAGCGCCAGGTCGACAGGTGCCTGCGAGAGCGATGACTCCAGCAGGCCCTCGTAGATCGTGCCGAACTCGCGCACGCTCAGTGTCTGGAAGTCGACGGGGCCCTGCGTCCCGTCCGGGCCCGAGTCGACCAGCATGTGTTGAACGGCCGGGCCGATATCCCGGTTGGTCAGGGTCAGTCCGGCGATGATGGCGCCGGTGTCGTCCTTCGGGTCGAATAGGCTGCCGCCGTAGGCCGGGATCGACCACTCACGGTTGCCGGAGTAGATGCCGCGCCAGATGTCTTGCAGGTCGTGCCAGAGTTCGGCCGACTTCGGGTCGAATGGCACCTTCTCGTGTTCAGCGATCAGGTCGGCATACCGGCGCGCCCGACTCTTGAGCGCCTTGCTGCGGTATGCCTCGTTCGTTCGATACGGCAGCAAGCCGCGATCCTCGGCGTAGGCGACGAACAGCAGCCGGAAGAGAATCACCAACGTGACGTGATAGGCCGTCTCCAGCCCGGGCTCGGTCATGTCGCGCAGCTTCTGGGCGATCGTGGTTGCCAGATGGGGGATGACGTCGTCGTAGACGCGTTGGCGGAGTCGGGCACCCAGGTCTGCAGCATGATCGGCTGAACTGGCCAGAATTTGAGCCACGGTGCCGCCAGCGCGCAATGCCGTCGGCGTGAGCAGCAGTCCTACGTAGCCGAGGTGCGCATCTGGCAGAAGCGTCAGATCGATCTCGGTGTAGGTAGCCGTGCCCTTGCGGGCGATACCGGTGTCGGGGTCGGCGGTGTATAGCCGAACCACTGTGCCCTTGACGACCAGTACCCATCGAACGTTGTGCCGGTGGGCCACTCCGAGCGCGTGTTCTACCGGCGTACTCCCGTGGTAGGCCGGTGACGAACGGTCGAAGACGTCCTGGCCCTCCAGCACGACGGCAACGGCCTCGTGCTTGCCGTCACTGCCGAGCAGGTAGTCGGCGCCCTCGGTGTCGAGCGCCCATCCGAGACCGGAGAGCACGTCCTTGCCCGCGCGACCACGGACCCCGCCCGCCTGTTTGGTGGCAGCGGCCCAGTCGGTCCGCTGCGGGACGTTGTGCAGCAATTCGTGGGTGGCGAACAGACCCGCATTGTCCAGGCCGGGGATCGCGTCCGGCTCGCGTTCACGCAACAGGTCGGCAAGGATCGCCTCGGCTCCTGCAGCGGCGCCTTGCTCCAGCGCTTTGGCGACGGCACGTTCGACCGTTGCGAGTTGCCCCGTCGCGACGAGTGGGTCATCCCGCAACCCGACGACGCTCGCCTGCCGTCCGTGGGGCGAGTCCCAGGCCACCACGAGGAGCACGGCGGACGGCCGTTTCCTCCAACGGTCCGTCCACACCTTGCGGACGTCTGCGGCCTTGGGCCTCCTGGGGGCGACCGCGTACGCGACCTCCACTTGCACTGCCTGATCCGGCAGGTAGATGGCGATCGGGGTTATCCCGGCGACCACCGTCGGCTCCGACCACGGACGTGGTTTGCGGGACGGCAGAAACGTGTCGGCGCTGCCTGCATCGGGCATCGGACTGCTCCGCTCCGGCCAAGTGCCGACCCCGACCGCCGCCACCATGGCCATGTAATCAAGGCCTTCGGCGGCATCCGCGGACTCGCGATGCCGAGCAATGGGTAGTCGACCGCGCACCGCTGGGCGCGGATGCGCACCAATCAAACAAGGCCATGTAAACATGGCTGACAGACATTCGCCAGACCCGGACCGTGAGTCGGGTGCCTGAGAAGTCAGCGATCGAGCGTCACCTGGCGCGGGCGCTCGGTCAGCGTCTCCAGGCGTTGCGACTCGACCAGGGCTTGAGCCAGGAACAGGTCGCACACGGGGCCGGAATCAGCCGTAACCAGTACCAGCTGCTCGAAGCCGGATTGTCGGACCGAGCGAAGCAGCGACCGGTCAATCCTCGGCTGAGCACCCTGAGCGGCGTTGCGCGCGTCTACGGCTTGACGACCTCGGCGCTGATCGCGTTGATCCTGGACGAGCACGAATCGGGCAAGTCGGCCGGTTCGGCGCGATCGGCGGTTCGGGCCGGTCGGTGAGCTGACCCGGGCCCCCGCGAACCACCCCCTGCGAGTCCACCCGTAAGGCTCGTGCTGGGGGCGCCGCTCGCAAGGTCATCTGGCCGAGTTCGCGGCCTTCAACTCGGCCAACAGTCCCTTGACCAACCGCGTCGTGGTTGCGGGGCGGTCGTTGAGCCCGGGCGCACTGCCGCCGCGCCCGATGCTCGTGTTCTGAACTACAGGATGCCCAATGTGAGGAGCGGCGAATTCTCAAAGAGCCGCGCGAATTTTCGCTCCTGATCCCTAGGTCGGCCCCCGCGCTCGTTGATATGTTCGTGTCACTGCGCCCTACCTGCTACTACCTGGGGCGCATCTTGAACGCCTCGTTGCCTTGGCTTCACCATGGTGAGCACCAGACCTGCTGGTAGTTCCGCGAGGCGGAGCGACCTCAAAGAAAGTTGTTGATCATGACCGATGCAAACGCTGTCTACTACTCACTTGGAGCCCCGGTCCGGCATAACACCGAGGCGCCGGCGTTCAACGATCTCCGCTCGGGCGCACCGAGGCCGCTGTCCGAACGCCCGGGCCTCGTACGGGCGGTCGGACTCCTCCGATCGCTCGGCCGCCTGGACGGTTCTCGCTCGGCCGCGCCCAACCTGATCATCCCCAACGCGTCAGACCTCGGCGATGACTGGGATCGGCAGGTGGTGGCGCTTCTTCTAAACCAGGCTGGATCGCGAGTCTGGGTTGGTGGAGAGGTCGTCACCATCGAAACGGAGACTCGCGTCATCGACGCGCTAGAACAGCTCGCGGTCCTGGGCCAGCGTGAAGTCGTCAAGCGCCTGAATGGTCGTACCGCGGCGTTCCTGCGGGCCGGGATCGGTCTGACTGCACGGGAGTCTGCATGGGCCGTGAATCTGGTGGTTCCAGATGCACGAGCGACTCCCCAACTCGTTGACTACTACCTGCGCAAGAACGAGCCGACCGAGTTCCGTGCATGGGCCGAACTCGGATACGGCGATCCGCCGACCCCGACCGACAACATCGTCGAGTCTCTGCGAAAGGGCAGCTTCGGACTGTTGACGTCAGCGTGGGGCGTGGAAGTTCTGGACACTGCTCCTAGACCGGACCCGCTCCTCCACCTCGCACTTCGAGAGTTCGCCAAGACCCCCGGAACAGTCCTGACGTTGCCGACCAGCTGGGGAGAGCCGCAGCTAGTTCGGATCTCAGATCGGGAGAAAGTGGCGCAAGCCATCGGGTTCGTTGCTCGAGTGATTCAGCAGCGCTACCCGGCGAACCCGGTCAACGACAGGAGCGCCGCCCGGCGTGAGGCGATGGCGCGTCATCGCGCCGGCGACACGCTCCAGGCCATCGCCAACAGGCTCAACGACTTGGGATACCGCACCAGCTCAGGCCGCGGCTCGTGGGCTCGGTCCACGGTCAGCAAGCTCATCACAGAGGCCGGAGAGGGCAAATGAGCATCGGCAAGATCGACTGTCACGACATGGACCTCGTCGAGCTTCGCCAACGCGCTCGGGTTCGGATCAGCGCGCACGCGTTGTCGAGGATGACGAGCCTGAGAGTCTGCGAGCAGGAAGTACTCAACACGGTCCTTCATCCCAAACTGGTGTTGCCCAACGCGCTCGGCCATCCAAGGGATCGATCCATCCTGAGCAACGGAGTCGTCCGCGTCGTGATGACCCACGTGAGCCGCGTCATCACCACGGTCGAACTGGACACCTCCATGCCCTACGTCCACGGAGTGGACACGCGACCTACGCCCCACCGCGGATTCGGCCTAGCTGCGTGAGCCGCGTTCGAGGAGAAGTTGTGCGAACTCGAAAAACGTGCACGGATCGATGCGATGGCGCTCCTGCACGTACTCGCCAACGGGAAGGCGTCCGCGCCGTTCCGACCAGGCAACGGACCAGATGCTCACCCGACCACGCTGCGCGAATCCACTCCGAACGCCAGGGGCAGTGCGCCGGCCGCCAGCCACGTCGCGAGGTCGGTGGCCTCGGTCTGGGTGAACGAGCCACTGATCTGCACGCGACCGCCGTTGATCTGCTGCACGATCTGCGGGGCGGAAAGCACCTGCCCGTCCAGGGTCAGCGCGATCTGCGTGCCGATGTGCTCGCCGGTGTAGGTGGCCCAGGCGCGCTGGGCGGTGAT
>Ga0164242_10007255_pt1 | contig 12138 bp, 10 predicted proteins | sample OricomgcompostMG_FD_108783 | JGI IMG/M metagenome (GOLD analysis project Ga0164242, IMG submission 108783) | Miracle-Growth compost microbial communities from Emeryville, California, USA - Original compost - Miracle growth compost (MG) ... | reverse complement strand
GCGGGATGCTTCAGACCTGTGCCTTGTCCCGGATCGCCGCCTCGATCTGAGCGATCGAGGCGGCGATCCGGGACAAGGCACAGGTCTGAAGCATCCCGCTGAGGGGAACCTTCCCTCCCGGTCGTGAGTTTGACCTGTTGCAGCCCCCAAGGACTCGAGGCCCTGGGGGCTGCACCATGTCCGGACGGTTCGTGTCGTCGCGCAGTGCGGCTGGCGGCTATCGCCGATAGGTCCTGGCGTTGACGAAGGCCGGGGGCCGGAAGTCGATGAACTGGCCACCGCCCAGGCCGGTTTCCGCAGCGGTCGCGTTCAAGGAAGCAGCGCTCGCCGATGCACCCCACCGACCTCGCTCGACGCGGGATCGCACCGTTTGCACACCGGCGACCAGCTCGCTCGGCGTGAAGTTGCAGTGCCCGATGGACTTCACGTAGGCCTGACGAAGCAGGGAACCGTCGCCCGCCCGCCGGACCAGATGGCCGTAGTAGTTCTCGTAGGCGATCGGCGCCAGTGTGTCGGAAATCGTGTGCAGGTCCAGCTCTGGGACGTCGAGGTGTCCGGTCACGGTCGAAGTGCTCGTCAGGCTGGCGATCGCGGGCCTGCTCGGGCGAATCTGCTCGTGACTGTTCAGCGTGTTGACGTCGCCTTTCAAGCTCAGCCGGGCGGCACGGTACAGCGCCCTGACCTCGCCTTGGTTCGCGGACCGGTCGAGCAGCTGTCCGTAGTTGACGCCGACGTTCCACGACGTGTTGCCACCGGCAGCCGCCTCGATCGACGGACGCGCACTGATCACGAACTGCAACTGGCTGGGCAGCAAAGCAGCTTGCTGCCGCTCCTGCTCCGCATAGTCGTGTGCTGCCGGCGGACTATCCCCGGTGGCCCAGGCGGGCGTGTTCAGCAGGGCCGCCGCCAGCGCAATCCGTGCCCTGCCGGCCGGGGTGCTCTGGGCGTCGGTGACAGCCTGCGACAGCAGGTTGGCCGCGGACTGCGCTTCGCCGGCGTTCGTGTAGTTGACCAGCTTGACCTGCTGGCCCGGTGCAAGCAACTGCGAGATGGCATATTCGCCGTCGAGCTGGTAATTGTTCAGGTTCACCCCGCCACCGACGAGACCGCAGGTCGTCAGCACTCCGTCGAGCCGGCCGTTGGATCGCTGCGCTTCCTGGGCGCTGATCAGCCCGCCCATCGAGGTTCCGAAGCCGAGTGTCATCTGCGGCATGCCAATCTGTCGCTTGATTGCCGCGAGCGATGCGAACTGATCGTTCGTCGCATTCGGAAGTGCCCAGAGGCCGCCGGAGTATGACGAGCCGACGAGAGCGTAGCCCCGGTCGAGCAACGCTTGCTGAGTGGCGGGATCGGGCGCATCCTCGGGTGCGAGATATCCGTAGCCGTGGCTGTAGAGGATGAGCGTGCCGTTCCAGTCGGCAGGAACATCGGCGATCCAGGTCGCGCCGTCATCCAACGACCCGGTGTAGTGGGTCGCGGTTGAGGTGTCGGCATGTGCAGCGGGGAGGCCCAGACAAGTGGCGCCGGTCAGCGTGAGAGCAGCGCAGCCGAGTCCTGCGACCAGCCGTGGGGAGATGCGTCGTCGGTCCATCACTGAGTCCTTCATGGGGTGAGGGGATAATCAGGAATCCTGACATATACGCCACTGGATGTACAGGTTTCCTGTTAAATAGTTCGGCCACGTGCCTTCGCCCGGACAGCTCTGGGGCTGGAGTCGCGAGCTGCGATCTCTGCTCGTCGTCTACCGAGGAAAATGGCTTGCATGGACGGCAAGCAGACGGCGGATGGTCTCGACGGATGAAACTGCAGGGGACAAGTCCGGTTGCAGGCGCGCGCGTCGCACACCAGGTCTACGGGCCACCCGACGCCCCCGCGCTGCTGCTCCTGCAGGGCCAGGCGAATTCGCACGTGTGGTGGCAACATGTCCGGCCGCTGCTGAAAGACCGCTTCTTCACGATCACCTTCGACTACCGCGGCACCGGTGACACCGCCCGGCTGCAGGCGGAAACGGGTTCCGAGGACGGCACCGACTGGTCCACCAGGGAGTTCGCCGCGGACGCGGCACACGTGCTGACTGCGCTCGGCGTCACCCGCGCGTCGGTCTACGGCACGTCGATGGGCGGTCGGATCGCCCAGGAGTTGGCGATCGCGCGTCCTGACCTGGTCAGCAGGCTGGTGCTCGCCTGCACCACCCCGGGCGGCCGAGCCGCCACCGAGCGCAGCCGCGAGGTGCGCCTCGCCCTCGCGAGCCCGGACCGCGAACTCCGGCTGCGCACCACGGTCGACCTGTTCTACACACCGGACTGGGTGGCGGAGCACGGCGGCTACGAAACCGTGCCCCGCTACCTGTTCGGCGACCCGGCGATGAGCCGCCGTGATGCCAGCCGCCACCTGCGGGTGAGTGCGAAACACGATGCGGCGGAACGCCTTTCGCAGATCACTGCACCCACGTTGATCCTGCACGGTGCGCAGGACATCTTCGCGCCGGCCGTCAACGCGACAGCGCTGGGCGAACTCATCCCGGGCAGCCGGGTCTGGCTCCACCCGACCGGGAGGCACGGGTTCTTCGACGAGTTCGCGACCGAGGTGACGGACCTGGTCGCGAACTTCGTGCAGTCCACCGGGTGAGGCGCCTTGCACTCGTCAGGCGTCAGTGCTCGCCAGCGCAACCTCCTCCTGGGGTGCGAACGCGTGGTCGTGCCGGCGCCCACCGAGCAGCACCGCCGCGATCACGGCGGCGGCCAGCGCCGCGCTGGCACAGACCAGGTAGCCGAGCGCGTAGCCGTGGGACAACGCGTGGAACGCCACGTCCTTCAGCGGGTTGAACGGCTGCATCTTCCCGTCCGCCCCGGGCACCTGGGACGGCACGGCGTTCTGGCCGAGCGGACCCGACTTCACGGCGGCGACGGCTGCGGACACCTCCGGCCGCTGGGCAGCCGGGACATGGCCCGGCGCGGCGTAGAACTCCGACAGCGACTTCTGCAGCGAGCTGGACGCGGCGATCTTGTCGCTGATCCGGTTGGCCGCGCTGGTGAGCGCGATCGCGCCGACGATGGCGGGACCGAGGGTCAGCCCGAAGTCACGCAGCATGCTGGTGGCGCCGCTCGCCATACCTGCCTTCGAGGTTGGGACGCTGTTGACCGCGACGACGGTGATCGCCGTGACGGCGATCTTGAAGCCCGCACCGATCACCAGCAACGGCAGCGCGATTGCGCCGAGCCCCAGATGCGTCGCGGGTATGGCGGTCATCGCGATGTCGCCGACGCCGATCAGCGCCATACCGCCCGCGAGTACCCAACCGGGGTTGAACTTCTGCAGCATCTTGGTGCTGACCGGGAAGAGGACCACGCCCATGATGTTCAGCAGGATGAAGCCGATCGACGTCTTCAGCGGGGTGTACTCCTGGATCGCGGACAGCCGGATGCTGGTGGCGTATGCCGTGCCGAGGTAGGCGAACATGCCCAGGACGGTCACGATCGCCGACACGGTGAACATGCGGTTGCTGAACAGCTGTAGCTGGATCAGCGGCTTGTCGACCCGCAGCTCGACCACCACGAATGCGATGAGGAAGACGACCGACAGCACGAACGCGCCGACGACCCGCGGGCTGCTCCAACCGTCCTCCGCGCCCTGGATCACGCCGAACAGCAGCGCGAAGATGCCGATCGCGACGGTGAGCTGACCCGGCCAGTCCAGCGACCGACCGTGCGGTGAGGACGACTCCTGCGCCCACAGCAGGGTGACCACGATGCTGACGACGGCGAGGATCGCCATGGCGAGGAATGCGAAGCGCCAGCTGGCGTATTCACCCCCGTCGTGGTGGAGCCTGGCCAGCAGTCCGCCGATGAGAGGTGACACGAAGCCACCGGCGGTCAGCGCGGCCGCCCACGCCGAGATCGCGTGCGCGCGGTCCTTCACCGTGTGTGTGCCGGCGGCCAGCATCGCCACCGACGTGGGGAAGAGCGCCGCGGCACCAGTGCCGGCGATCACCTGGCCGGTGAGCAGGATCGCGGTCTTGCCGCTCGGGGTGAAGAAGGACACCAGGCCGCCGACGCACACCAGGAACGAGCCGATGGCGAGGAGTCGTTTGCGACCGAAGAGGTCACCGACGACGCCGAACGACAGCTCCAGCAGCGTGACGGGCACCATGAAGGCGTCCGAGACCCAGGTGAGCGTGGTTGACGACAGGTGTAGGTCCTGATTGATGTAGCCGTTGATGACGGCGGGGATGCTGACGCCGATCTGGGCCAGGAAGCACGCGGTGATCGATGCGATCAGCGTGCCGGTGGTCAGTTTCGACAGCGATGCCGTCCCGGTGGTGGTTTCGGTGTGATCCATGCAGAGGAGCGAACCAGTCGCGGGATGCGCTCCGCATCACCTTGTTTTCACTCAGCGGAAGAAATGCTCAAGAAACCTGATGATCGGCTTCCGGACCCCATTCCGAGGAGCCTGCCGACCGGGCGTGGGTGGTCCGGGAGCCCAGGCCGCGGCGGCATGCCTCGAGCAGTTCCCGCAGCTCGTCGGCAGAATCCGCAGGCAGTTCCACCAGCATCCGCGCCTCCAGCGCGGCGACCTCGGGCCGAAGATCGGCCAGGACACGATGACCCTCGTCGGTGAGCGACAGGACCAGCCGGCGGCGGTCCTGCGGGTCGCGATTGCGCTCGACCAGGCCACGCCGCAACAGGTTGGTGACCATGTCGGCCATGCTCTGGGCGGTGACGAACGAGTTCCTCGCCAGGTGCGCGGCGGTCAGCCCGGGGTGTCGTTCGAGGACGGTCAGTGCGGTGTACTGCAACGCCGTCAGGCCGACGGGCCGGGTGAGTTCGTCCAGGCCCGCGCGTGATGCGAGTTCAACCTGCTTGATCAGATAGAGCAGCGTGGGAGGTTCCGGCCGGTTCTTGGTCATCGGCACTCCTTCCTCACGTCAGTCCGAGCACCCTACCGGCGTTGCCCTTGAGGATCCCCGGCAGGACCGCCGGGTCGAGCCCGAGCTGCTCGAAGTCCTCGATCCAGAGTTCCGGTGTCAGCAGTGGGTAATCGCTGCCGAAGAGCACCTTGTGGCGCAGCATTCGCCCCGCCGCGTGGACGAGCTCCTGGGGAAAGTACTTCGGCCGCCAGCCGGACAGGTCGATGAAGACGTTCGCCTTGTGGGTCGCCATCGAGATGGCCTCGGCCTGCCACGGGACCGACGGGTGCGCGAGGATGACCGTGAGCTGCGGGAAGTCGGCTGCGACATCGTCGAGCAGCAACGGGTTGGAGTAGCGCAGCTTCAGGCCGCGCCCGCCCGGCAGGCCGGCACCGATGCCGTTCTGCCCGGTATGGAACAGCGCCGGGACACGCATCTCCTCCAACGTCGCCCAGAGCGGCCAGTACGCCTCGTTGTCGGGGGAGAAGCCCTGCAGGGACGGGTGGAACTTGAACCCCCGCACACCGTGCTCCTCCACCAGGCGGCGAGCGCGCTGGACGGCCGCGTCACCCTGCAGCGGATCGACGGAACCGAACGGGATCAGCACATCTGCGTGCTGGGCCGCCTGCTGCGCGATGTCCTCACTGGACAGCGCCGGATGCCCCGTCGCGGTCGTCGCGTCGACGGTGAAGACGACTGCCGCCATACCCGCTCGCCGATAGCGCTCGGCGAGGTCCGCGACGGTCGGGGTGCGCGGTTCGTCGCCCTTGAAGTAGGCCGCGGAGGCGTCGAGCAACTCCTGGTCGAGGGAGAAGTGCCCGTGGTCGTCGGCCTCGACATGTACGTGTACGTCGAGGGCGGTGATCGCCCCGAGATCGATCGCTGGCCGGTAGGTGGTCACGGATTTACCTCTCGGAGCTGGGATTTCATCAATTTTCCGGACGCGTTGTGTGGCAGGTCGTCAAGGAACACCACGGACCTCGGCAGCTTGTAGCGCGCCAGCCGTCCGTCCAGGTGCGCGATGAGCCCGTCCTGATCGAGGCACGAGCCGGGTGCTGCGACCACGAACGCCCGCCCGACCTCTCCCCAGGTGGGGTCGGGTATGCCGATCACGGCTGCCTCGATCACGTCGGGGTGCTCGTACAACGCACTCTCGACCTCGGCGGGGTAGACGTTCTCGCCGCCGGAGATGTACATGTCCTTGAGCCGTCCTACGATCCGCAGGTAACCCTCGCCGTCGACCGTCGCGAGGTCGCCGGTGTGCAACCAGGAGTCGGAGAAGGCGCGATCGCTGGCGGACTGATCGCGCCAGTACCCGGGCGTGACGTTCGGGCCGCTGACTTGGACCTCGCCCGGCTCGCCGGTGACGGGGTCGCCGGCGCCGTCGACCACGCGGACATCGGTGAAGAAGCATGCGGTTCCTGCGGATCCGAGCTTGCGGATCCCGTCGCTCGCACGCAGCATCGTGCTGCCCGGTGACGCCTCGGTGAGGCCGTACCCCTGCACGATCATCAGGCCGCGGTCGAGCCAGACGCGCAGCAGAGCCTCCGGGATCGGCGCGCCGCCGCTGAGCGCGGTGCGCAACGTCGTCAGGTCGGCGCTGCCGAAACGTTCGGTGTCGGACAGCGCGAGGTACATCGAGGTGACCCCGAAAAGCAGTGTCACACCTTCGGACTCGATCAGGTCAATCGCCCGGACCGGGTCGAAGCGGGCCTCGAGCAGCGCCGTCCCGCCCTTGAGGATCGTCGGGAAGATGACCTGGTTCAGGGCCGCCGTGTGGAACAGGGGAGCGGTGACCAGGGCAACCTCCTCACTGCCCAGATCGACGTCGACCATGAGGTTCATGACGTTCCAGATGACGTTCCCGTGGGTGAGCTGGACGCCCTTGGGTCGTCCGCTGGTGCCCGAGGTGTACTGGATCATGAACAGGTCGTCGTGGCCGACGGTGTCGTCGACCGGCGATTCGTCGTCGGCCTCGAGGGCGCGCAGCCCGTCGCCTGCGTTCCGGCTGAAAACGTATGTCGCCACGCCGATCTCGTCGAGCATGGCGGCGACATCCGGGGTGGCGAGGGTGTCCTCGCAGAGCACCGTCGCCGGCTCGCTGTTGTCCAGCACGTAACGCAGCTCCGGCGCCGCCAGCCGCGTGTTGAGCGGCACGAACACCGCGCCCAGCGACGCGGTGGCGAACATCGCGGTCACCAGCTCCATCGAGTTCAGCCCGAGGAAGGCGACCCGGTCACCAGGGCCGACCCCGCGGGCACGCAGACCGTGTGCCAGGCGGGTGCTGGTCAGCTCGAGCTGCCGATAGCTCATCCGGCGACCGTCCTGCACCAGGGCAGCCTTGTCGGGCGTCATCCGCGCGCGGCGACGCGGCCAGGAACCGAGCCCCTGATCGTTCATCACCCACCTCCGCTCTCGGCGCCCAGTCCGAGCCGATCCTTCAGGGCCAGCAACTCCTGCAGCGCCGCGTCCCGCCGCTGCCGGACCGCTTCGTCCTCGCCGGCGAGCTCGGACCGGACACCCGACACGAGCTGCGCGGCGAGCTCCGGGGTGAGCTCCGGCTCCCGCAGGTCGGCCCACCAGTCGACCATCGGCGGGCCGAGATGCTCCAGCACATGCGCCATCCCACCCGGTCCGCCGGACAGGTGCTGGGTGGCGATGGGCCCGAGCAGCGCCCACCGCAGGCCGGGACCGTTGGAGACGGCCAGGTCGAGGTCGGCGACACTGATCGCGCCGCGACCGATGAGGTCATAGGCCTCACGCCACAACGCGGCCTGCAGCCGGTTGACGACGTGCCCGGGCAACTCCGCGCGCACCTGGATGGGCCGCCGGCCCAGTTGCTCCAGGACAGTGAACGCAGCCTCCACCGCCGTCTCCGCGGTGGCCTCGCCGCCCACGACCTCGACGAGCGGGATCAGGTGCGGCGGGTTGAACGGGTGAGCGACCAGCACCCGCTCCGGGTGCGCGCACGCGTCCTGGAAGCTGCTGGGGCCGAAACCCGAACTGCTGCTTGCCAACAGGACATCGGGTGCCGTGGCGGCATCGAGGGCGGCGAACAGCTCGCGCTTCAAATCGAGTCGTTCGGGGCCGGCCTCGATCACCAGGTCCGCTGCTGCTGCCGCCTCGACCGGGTCGTCGTGCAGGATCAGATTCGCCGCCGTGTCAACTGGAGCGCGCAGATCGGCGAGCCGGAGGGACACTGCGTCGCCCGCGGCTTCTCGTGCCGTCTCGGACGGGTCGGCCAGGTGGACCGTGAGACCGTGGGAGAGCGCGAGTGCCGCCCAGCTACACCCGATGGATCCGGCGCCGACGACGGCGATCTCGGTGAGTTCGGTGCGCATCAGCTCTCCTGCGTTCGTGCCGCGGCATACGCGACGAAGGCATCGATCGAGGCCGGGTCGGCCAGTGCGTCGGGACTGACGACGTCGGAGGCGGCGGCACCCTGCAGGATGCGCTTCACCGGGACCTCGAGCTTCTTACCGGTCAGGTTCCGCGGGATGGAGGCGACCTCGACGACCGCGTCGGGCACGTGCCGAGGGCTCAACGCCGAACGCAGCGCTCCCGACACGCGCGCCCGGAGCTCGTCCGCGGGCATCGGCTGTGCCGTCGTGACGAAGAGGATGAGCTCTCCGTTGCCACCGGCCGGGTCCTCCAGATGCACCACGAGGCTGTCGCTGATGTCCGGCAGTTCCTCGATGACCCGGTAGAACTCGGCGGTCCCGAGCCGGACCCCGCCGCGGTTGAGCGTCGAGTCGCTGCGACCGGTGACCACGCAGCTCCCATCCGGCTCGAAGACGATCCAGTCACCGTGTCGCCATACCCCTGGGTAGGTGTCGAAGTAGGTCGCCCTCAGTCGGCTCCCGTCGTCGCCCCAGAAGCCGACCGGCATCGACGGCATCGGCGAGAGGATCACGAGTTCGCCCGGCTCGCCGATGATTTCGCGACCTTCAGGGTCGAATGCGTGCACGTCGACACCGAGCCCGCGACCCGAGATCATGCCGGCACGCACCGGCAGCAGCGGGTTGTTCTGCACCAGGCCGCTGCAGACATCCGTGCCGCCGCTGCCGACGTTCAGCTGGACGTGGTCACCCAGCTGGTCGCGGATCCAGCCGTAGCCCTCGGGCGGCAGCGGCGACCCGGCCGACCCGACGACGCGGATTCGAAGGTCGCGTCCGGACAGGTCGATCCCGGCGCTGCGGCAGGCCATGATGAAACCGGGGCTGGCACCCATCAGGGTCGCGCCGGTCCGCTCGGCCAGGTCCCACTGCCAGGTCAGGTCCGGGTGGGCCGGGTTGCCGTCCAGCGTCACGACCGTGGCGCCGACGAGGAGTCCGGAGACCAGGGCGTTCCACATCATCCAGGCCGTCGTGGAGTACCAGAGCATCACGTCGCCGCTGCCGAGGTCCCAGGACAGGGCGTGGTTCTTCAGGTGTTCCAGGGCGATGCCGCCGTGACCGTGCACGATCGCCTTCGGCTTGCCCGTCGTCCCGGACGAGAAGAGCACGACCAGCGGATGGTCGAAGGGCACCGGTGTCGCCGTGTGGATCGGGTCGGTCACCGCGGCCAGCTCGTCCGGCCACGACGCCGCATCCCCAACCCGCCAGTCGCCGTACTCGATGTCGAGAACAGTTGTGATGCTGGGAAGCTCGGCACGGATGGCGGCGATCTGTGCGCTCCGGTCGACGCGCCTGTCGCCGTAGTTGTAACCACCGGCCACCAGCAGGACCGTGGGTTCGACCTGCCCGAACCGGTCGATGACGCTGCGCGGCCCGAACTCGATGGCGCAACTGGTCCAGATCGCGCCGAGGCCGGCAGCGGCAAGGAATGCGACGACGGCTTCGGGGGTGTTGGGCAGGTAACCCGCCACCCGGTCGCCGCGCCCGACGCCGTGGTCGCGCAGCACGCGGCGTGCGCGACCGACCTGATCGCGCAGTTGCTCCCAGCTGAGGTCGACGTCCTCGCGTGTCTGCGACCGGCCCAGCACTGCGGGTGCCTGGTCGTCGCCGCACCCCTTCAGGGCCTGTTCGGCGTAATTGAGCAGGGACCCGATGAACCACTTCGCACCGGGCATGACACGTCGTTCGAGGACGGCGCCACGCGTGCCGTGATCGGTGACGTCGAAGAAGTCCCACACGGCGGCCCAGAACTGCTCGAGTTCGTCGACGGACCACTGCCACAGCTCGTCGTGGCCGGCCAGCGTGATGCCCCGCTCGTCCCGCAGCCAGTGCAGGAACGCGCCGACCCGGCTGTTGTCGAGGACGTCCACCGGCGGTCGCCATACGACATCGCCGGTGTCGGGACCCGTTGTGGTGGAGGCGGTTTCGGAGGTTCTCATCGATCGGTCACCTTCGGTGCTCGGCCCTCGAGGAAGGCGCGCATCCGATCCTTCGCGTCGTCGCTGTCCTGGGCGATCGCGGCCATCATCGCCTCCATGAAGTAGCCCTCGCGGGGGTTCGCCTCGGCGATCCTGGGCAGCGCCTGGATGATCGCGTAGTTGCTCTGCGCTGCGTTGCCGGCGATCTGTCGGGCGATCTCGATGGCCCGGTCGACCCCGGCACCCTCCTGGACCACGTACTGCGACAGGCCGGCCGCCATACCCTCGGCAGCGTCGTACCGACGCCCGGTGAGCATCAGGTCTGTCATCCGGGCGACTCCCATCAGCCGGGGAACCCGGACCGAGGCCCCACCCCCGACGAACAGCCCACGCATGCCTTCGGGCAGTGCGTAGAACGTCGTCGACTCCGCGACACGTACGTGCGTCGCGGCCGCGAGCTCCAGGCCGCCACCGACGACGGCGCCCTTGAGCGCGGCGACCACCGGGACGGGGCCGAATTCGACGGCCTCGAAGGCGCGGTGCCACATGCGTGAGTGCTGCAGCCCGGCAACGGCGTCGCGTTCGGACAGCTCGCTCAGGTCCAGACCCGCGCAGAAGTGGTCGCCCTGGGCGGCCAGCACGACCGCCCGCACACCACGGGGCAGGTGGGTGAAGAAGTGCTCGATGCCGAGCACCGTCTCGTCGTTGAGGGCATTGCGCTTCTCCGGGCGGTTCAGCGTCAGGACGGCGACCTCACCGGAATCGGCGAGGGTCAACGTCTCGGGCAGGTCGGCCGTGGTGGGTGCGGACACCGTGTTCTCCTAATCAACAGGAATCCTGATAATTAAACCAAAACAGGTGCGCCGCGGCAAGAGGGGCTCTTGACCTCGCCCCAGGGGCAAAGCACAGACTCGTCTCCATGGAGGAGATGACCGCCGGGGAGTTCAGCCGCTCCACCGGGCTGAGCCCCAAAGCGCTTCGGTTGTATGCCGATTCCGGCCTCTTGCTACCCAGCAGGATCGACGAGCACAACGGCTACCGCTACTACGGGCGAGAGCAACTGGGCCGTGCCGAGCGGATCACCATGCTCCGGCGGGCGGGTGCGCCGCTCGCCGTCGTCGCACGTGTCGTCGACGCGCCGGACGAACAGCACGCCGCGGAGCAATTGACGACCTGGTGGCAGGGCCACGCGCGACTGCACCAGGAACAGGAGGGCATCGTCCATTTCCTGCGCGCCGAGCTGACCGCGCCGCAGGTCGCCGCGGCAGACCTTGCGGTGCGGCAACGCGCCATGGCGGAGCGGACAGTTGCCGCGATCACCCGACGGGTGCTGCAACCTGACCTGGTCGACTGCTTCACCGAGGCGGACCGGGCGATCTCCGCGCATCTGGCAGCGCACGCCGCAACCCGGACGCACGAGTTCTGGGTGATCTACCACGGCACCGTCAGCCCGGACAGCGACGGGCCGATCGAGATCTGCGTGCCGTTCGAGGGGCTGGTGCCGCCGACCGCTGACATGAGCGTGCGCGTCGAGCCGGCGGGCGATGAGTTGTATGTCGAGATCGGCTCCTCCCTGTGCCGCTATCCACAGATCCTGCAGGCCTATGCGGCGGTCGCACGAGAGGCACACGACCTCGCGCTCGCCGGGCCGGTCCGCGAGCGCTACATCTCCGACTGGGACGGCAGCCCCGGTGTCGAACACGTCGCCGACATCGTGCAACCCCTCGCAGCCGCTGACACAGACTGACCCGAAACCCCGCACAACAGAACGGAGTTCACTCATGAGCACAACCATGCCCATTTCGGTGATCGACCATGCCGCCCACACGGCATACAGCAGTCCTGGGCGCTTCGCGGCCCTGCTGGACGCAGTCCCCACCGACCTCGACGAACTCTCGGCGGTCGTCCGCAACGTGAT
>Ga0164242_10007254_pt1 | contig 12139 bp, 10 predicted proteins | sample OricomgcompostMG_FD_108783 | JGI IMG/M metagenome (GOLD analysis project Ga0164242, IMG submission 108783) | Miracle-Growth compost microbial communities from Emeryville, California, USA - Original compost - Miracle growth compost (MG) ... | reverse complement strand
GGGACTGGGCATGCCATGGACGGAGCATATGTTCACTCACACCGAGACCCACTGCGCCCATGGCGATCATGGTCAGGATATCTAACCAGGTAACTTTTAGCCATTGACCAAAGGATGGTCGTTTTGACATTGAGTATGGTTCATGATGATGGCGGCGGGAGGATCGGTGGTGGTCAGCTATGACAGGCCCGTCCCGGCGGTTGCGAGTGAGGAAGCCCATGTCTCGTAGGCGCAACAGTAAAGCACAAGTTCGGATACCGCGGTACCCAATTAGGTGCTAGCGACAGGGCCTTGGTGTCGCAGCGGGCGTCGCTGCTGAAAATTTGCTCAGAGTCTTGGTAGTGGCTTTTTCAATTAACGTGCGCATCATGGCAAGCTAAGAACTGGGGGAGCAATGCCATTTTATGGACAATGGTATGGGCAATACTTGTTTTTCTTGGTGATGTTTCCAATGCGAAGGAGTTGGGTGACGTCATGCTTGAACCAGAGCAATTGTAGATCTGGGATTGTCGACCATTCATTCGCAGTGCCTATAGCAGATCACTGGCAAGGCCATCCAGTTACCAATCGACTTTTCTGTAGGCACTATACACGTGTACTATGCCTTTGGTTTGTCTAGTAGACCGTAGTCCCCAAGCCTGGATGTGAGATGAGAGCACCTTGGCCTTCCGACATGACAGGGTTAGGGTTAGGCCGCGCGACCCCTCCCTCCAACCCTCCAACGCTATCGGAGAGCCCTCTCTTACTTTGCGTGCAACATAGCCAATAGTCAAATAGATTGATGGCCACAACCGCTTCCCTACCTTACGGGTTCAAGGGTGGTAGCTCTTCGCACTTGTCGTCTGCCCCCAAGCGATTTCTTAGGTGGGGCTGCCCCGAGTCAACGATCTGGATTCATCCACCACCGTGGGTTACCTAATTGGAATTTAACCTCGGCATCTCCGCTAGCTTAGCGATTATCAGAGCCAATGTAAGTGTGGTAACAACGTTCTTGACCCTTCTCAATACCCTTTTCTCGTGATTCTCTTCCCATAATTTCTCTGTCGTCTTGTCTCTCTGTCCCGAAGATGGCTAGCACGCTCTCGGAGCAAGTGTCAGTTGAGGAGCTGGGACCCGACCAGTTTCGTACGCGCTTCAACCCCGAGCGCATGGGAAACGCCGCGAAAATAGCTTATGGAGGGTGTACAATCGCGGCCGCTATACAGGCTGCATGCCACACCGTTTCGCCGGAATATCTTCTCTATTCAGCTATGGGTAATTATCTAGGACCAGCTCTGATCGACCGCAAGCTGTTCTGCTCCGTCCGCCGGATCCGCGATACCAGGACCTTTGCCACCAGGCAAGTCGAGGTTAGCCAGGAGCAAGATGGCGGCACGAAACGACTCTGCATGATCATCCTAGCGGACTTCCAGGTGAAAGAGGCGGCCACGTGGCAAGTCTATTCGGAACCTCCGAGCAAGTCCTACTCGCCCGTGGAGAAATGTCTTGGTACGGTGGAATTAGGGGATGAGATGATCAAGAAGGGTTACGTGCCGAGCAAGTTGGTCAAGATTCACAGGACTGTATTCGGCCTCATGATGCGGTTTTTTGAGACTCGTCCGGCCCCCGAGGGAATCGGCGCGAGGAATCTGACTGGCGTAGCGAAATCGGTCAAGACACACCAGGACGGGCTGCCCATCACATCCAAGACTTCGGCAGATTGGTTCCGCTGCCAGCACCCTCTTGATCGGCCGCATGATCGATATTCGGGACTGGGGTTCATAATGGATGGCGGCCTATCCTTCCTCCCGCTTAGCCACAACGGACAGTTTCTCGACGATGTTGGGGCTTGTTCCAGCCTGGACTTTGCTCTGCGGTTCTTCACGAACAACTTCGATCTGAACAATTGGCATATGAGGGAGATGAAGACCGTCACGGGCGGGGACGGAAGAACATATTCTGAATCTCGACTGTGGGATCAATCCGGCACGATGATCGCAAACATGACCCAGCAGTCCATCATGCGACCAAAACCGACGAATAAGTCGGCCCTTTGACCGACTGAGCCTAATGATAACGGCTCTTAGCGTCTGACTAGAACCACGGAGGCAGCAAGTTGTTGAACTACGCGATGACGTACAATACTGTTTTCTTTGCTTGGTTTTAGATATTTAGATGTAGGTTAATTAGTGAGGTTGTTTAGGTCATATTAGATATGCCGTAGAGTCAAGTGATGCCCATCTAGGTTCCCATGACTTTATGTTGAAGAAATCTTAAAGCACTAGTAGTCGAGTAGGTATCTTGAAGAACGTCTCTCCCCTCGAGTTGGGCCTGCGCATTCTTCCACACCTCCATTAGTACAGGCCTGTCACTCGCACCTCCAAGATTCATCTATCGATTCATTTCAGTCTTCCTCGGCCAGGTAGTTCGACAGAGGCGATCAGAACTTACTAGACTTGGCACAATGGCCCACCGTTGTAATACCGTACCGTCGTTCTTCATAACCAGCAACGCGGGTTGAGCCATTCCATGTTTGTATCCCCTCAACCACGCGGCGCCATTGGTACTAATTGCAACGTCAAGCGTACCCCGATTCTTTAGTTCCTTCGCGAGGATATTTTCCGGGTCTACGATCACCGTGTCCGAAAAACCGGTCGATGAGCGGGTCTTCTCGAGGTTCTCGGGCGGGTCCGCCGTGACCGCGAGAAGAGTGCCCCCGGCGGCCTTAATGTCGCTAGAGAGGGCAGCGAGTTCCTTGAGGTGGGCTATGCAGAAAGGACACCAGAAACCGCGATAATCTTGAGGAGTTAGAATCATCATTCGGCGTGGAGTGAGTCAGAGCACATACAGAGTAAAAATACAAAGGACGAGGAGGAGACTACCTCGTCAAACTGGTCGACGGGATTTGGGACTGCCATTCTCGGGTGGCGTGGAATTTACGGAGACAAGTGGAAAAGGCCTGGAGAAAGAAAAGGAAATGACCAATATCGGGCTTGATACTTCATATACTTTCTGCTAGAGTATGAGGCGGAATGATCAATCGTCATCATCGGGTGGGATCGGCCGACCATTCCTCCGTGGAGTCGGCGGCTCTTAAATGCCGAGTTGCGCAGCGCTACAGCACGGGTATTTACGATGCTAATGGTTTTGCCACCCGCGTCTGTTTCAGGCCCTCTCGGGCTTTTTTGACCCCTCTGGGCATGCGCTTTACTTAGATACCGGTACCTAACCACTATCAAATATCCTAACCTAGACTCTGAAGTTGCTATTAGTACTGGGGAAGGCTATTCAAGCTGTCCTTTTGACCCCGGCGTAATCCAGTTGTGGAGGATAGGAGCTCGACCTCTAAAATACGACATCCAGATACAGATGTGTGTAACCTCATGTTCCGTTAGTATCATGAGTCCCCCGAGTCATTATCCCACTGGAGACGTAGGGAGGCTATCGTTACATGTTAGCTATGGCGGCGGCTAGGAAGCAAAGATTGACTGCTTGCCCCTATTATCTCAAGTACAAAATGCTGATCCTGTCCAACCGAGCAACTGTTCATCCGCTACCAATGACCTTTCGAAGTAGAGGGAGACTGGTGAAAGGATCGCCACCCCAGGAGCCAAAATGCCCGAGCCAAGACTCGCGACAAAGCCCTTTTTTTTTCATGGGCGGATGGGGTTATCTCATTGGCCTAGACCACCTCACCTGGCGATTGGTATGGAAGACTAGTATGGAAGACTATGATAGGAACCATAGTCTAGGTGTTCGTGATAGCTCTGAAATGCTGCCGTCATATGAGCGTGGTCCATGGGAGAAACGCCGTTGAGAAGCACCAGGGTGTGTTCCTTTTCGTAATGGCTTGTAGATATTCCATCTTTCAAACCTATCGTAAGCGTAATAAAATAAAGTGGTAAGGGGCCATGGAAAAGAGAAAGTAGACAGTTCAAGGCGAAAGCGGCCTCCTAGAGATTTACGCAAAATGACCCTTCTCTAGAATAGGGATAAGCTAGCATAGACTTATGGATCTTGAAAACAGCGTTTTGAAATTGTTAGTATTTTCTCTAGAATGTATGATTGGAAGGGTTTGCAAACTCTAGAGGGTATACTAAGGAGGATAGGAAAAGGCCTAATATCACTCGTCTATACAGCACCTGGAAGAAGAGTTACTTTAAAACCATCAATTCATGGTTCTAGATGAGGCATTCGTTGCCGGAAAGCGACTCCACTACAACACGAAACCAGAACAGAATAAATGAAAGACGTCATACAGTTGTGGAAGCTTTCTGGAACGGATGGAAAGAGCCCTGAATAGACAAGAACTCCTTTTACATCCCTACGTTGTAAGTTTCAAAGCTTACTTTCGTAGTAAGGGGAAATCGCTAGCTAGAAGCCATAGCTGCCCTGGAGCCACAACAAATCATGAAACTTTTCCCCACCCTCTGCTTGCGGGGAATAGAATGGATAGCTAGGGATGAGACTGGGAACGACGAGGGTAGTGGGATGATCTTGCTCAGGGCAGCCTTTTCTGGATCAATCAAAGTGTGTACATTCAATGCCCACTGGGAAGAAAGCATACATGGAAAGGCGTAACCCGTGCGTAGTAGAAGCCTAGTTTACCGGCGTTCGGCCCGGACCTACGCCGGGAGTGGGGCGCCGCACGAGACCCACCACGGCGGCATATCCATTGGCTAAAAGTCCCAGGGCTTTGCCGAGATAAGATGAAAAAACGATGGACGAAGCCTTGTTTATCAGGCAGAAACTCCTCGACTTTTTCGAGTGCTCATTTTCGAGGTTGGTTAGGAAGAATCAGAACACGCTCTCTTCGCAACGTCCGGGACACAACAGCCCCCAATGGCTTCGGCAACCCAATGTCTTGCCTCTCTGGCAAGACTAAGCTTGTCATCAGCTGCACGACCACCCGCAGCTTCAATACCTCGATTTCTCGTCCCATCGGTAGCCGCGTCCCAAGCTCGATTCGCGTCTGGAGGAGCTGGCGGCCTTCGGAAACGGGAGAAGAAGAAGAAGGCCTACAAGTCATTTAGGTCGTATGACAAGAGTGACCTGACGCAGTATTCTCTCTGCGATGCCATCAGGTAGGCTTCCATCTAAGCCTGCCGTAAACCACCCCGACCGTACCTCCCTAACATCAAGCCCACGCAATAGATACATCCGCGCCTACGAAGTCGGCCGGCCGCCCACGTCGGTCAAGTACGATCTCGCGTTGAAACTCCGAACGATCAAGAGTGGCCCTGTCGTCCGGAACCGGATCAGGCTTCCCCACCCTGTCAAGACGGACACGCGCATCGCCGTGGTGTGCCCCGACAACAGCAACCTCGCCGCCGAGGTTCGCAACCTAGGTGCCGTCCTCGCCGGACAAGAGTCGCTGTTCGAGAGCATCCGCCAGGGCAACATCCAGTTCAACCAGCTGATCTGCCACGCGGACAGCGAGTCGGCGCTGAAGAAAGCGAACCTGGGCAAGATCCTTGGGCCCAAGGGCCTGATGCCGAGCTTGAAGACCAAGACTATCACCAACAACGTGAAGGGCTTGATGAGGGAACTGGTCGGTGCGGACGAGTATCGGGAGCGTAACGGAGTGGTGCGACTCCCTATCGGGCAACTGGGATTTACACCGGACATGCTGGCGGATAACGTCAAGGCGTTCATGCGCTCGGTCAAGTCGGATATCACTGAGTTGGAAGACCACCTCGACAAGCAAATCGATGAAGTGGTGTTTAGCTCAACCAACGGGCCTGGGTTCAGTCTAAACGGCTCGTTCAACCCGACCGACGACAAGATTCAACCCTCTCATCTGCAGGGGCCGATGTAAATTTATGGACGGAGATTGCTGTTTTGTAACAATACCATGTACACCCTGTAGAGCAAGTGACCTTGAGTCTGTCTATCTTTCTGGGTATCTTAATTCGCCAAATTCCTAGTCGTCTATGTTCCGCGCTAGATTGCATTTGAACCTGTTCAAGTTTATTTCTCCTTGAGCACGCGCACAGCCTCGGATTCTGCCTCTAGGATCCCGTATATGCCTAGTAGCTTCACGACGCGTGCGTGGCCTCCGGCCCCTGCTTTGCAAGCTTCCTTCAATGCTGTGCCTAGGTCTAGAAGAATGGTGTTCCGGCACCTGGTCGTTCTTTCGTCCGTCTTCTTGACGAAGGGTAGATCTCTGCCGATGGCGTCGGCGAGTTCGTTTATCGCGGCGTAGTCCAATGCAAGGGCCGTCAACTTAGTTGGGCTACTGCCCACGAAACCTTGGCCACCGTCATCGCCGTCGCCCTCCTCCTCATCACTCTCCTCGTCATCATCCCACCCATCGTCTGTTGCCCCATCGCTGGCATCCCTGACCTTCTTCGGCGCGCCGTAGCTCCCGACAGTCAACTTATCCTCTAACGCAGCAACCCGCTCGTCCAGCTCCAACATCCTCCTCCCAAGCTCAATGCCGCTCCTCACACCACCTAACTCCCCACTCAACTTCCCAACCTCTCGTCTCCTCTCCCCGACCCGTGCCATGACATCTTCCACAGCCCTTCGAAACCCTAGCAAAGCGACGCGCACATCCTCGACGCGGCCCTCCCCGCCTCGCAGGCCGTCCCCAAGGCCGAGGAAAGCGGCGTAGTTGGCGTTGACAAGGGCTAGTAGCTCAGCGCTAGCTGCCGCGCTCCGGGCTCGTAGCTCCGACCGGAGGTCCTCGAGTGTTTGGTGACGCGCGGCGGGACCGCCGGCGTGGAGGTCCGATAGGTAGGCCGCGGCGTCGAAGTCCGGTGCGAGGAAATCGGCGCGGGGGAGGGCGGTGGGAAAAGGGAGAGGCCGGTCGGTAGAGGAGTCTGAGTCTGAGTCGGAGTCAGAAGAGAAGGGGGCGTAGGGCTGGGTTTCTCGCTGGGTGGGGTCTGGCGGCGATGACGGCGAGGAGCCTATGTTTAGGCTGCTGAAGGAAGAGGTAGGACGCGAGGTCGGTGAGGGGTGGGATGGCGCGGCGAGGTGAGCCATGGTGGCTTGCCCCGTCGGATTGTGCTCACCCAAGGTGGCAGGCAGGAAGGAAGGGTGGCAGCACGGAAGGGAAGATTACTGCGTGGGGGGCGCGATATGTGTTGCCCTTGCTGGTGACGCCTCGGTAAGCTCTAGCGAGGCTAGTTATTTGGCGATGCTATATCTGTACAATTTGATGGGGTTGGGGGGTTAACGGCAGAGCTGTCCCGGTCTTTGCGAGGCCGGAGGAGTGGGGCAGATTTCACTCCACCCATCGACCAATTGCATTCGGTGGCCCGAGCTTCTCAGACACCCTCTTGGCCTCTTGCTCCAGCTTTGCCAGTTGGTCTTTGAAAAATAAAATTCTTGGATCAATGCTTTCGAGTCAACCGGGAGATGTACTCGGTATCTATTTCTTGCTTCTTTTCCCCTTCCATTCTCGCTTTTAAAATACTTTGCCTACGCCTATAAGGTAACCAATGGGTTATTTACTCCCTCCTGCGTACCGCCATCATCCGTACACGTTTGGAACTTGAAACTTTCTAGCTTCGTATCTCCGAGAGCAAGATCTCGGCAGAGCGGTTTCTCCGAGAAGCTACAGACCTGTCCATATCCGTACTTCGTACCGTACTGTGCCGTGCTAGCACTGCACGGTATCTTCCTCGGGAAACGAATCCTGTCCGTAGAACGGAGCATGATCCCCATTGTTGTCGTACCGATGGTGCAGATCCTCTCTGCAAGTGTTAGAACCCTACACAGGCGGTAGATTTATGCCACGGTGAGTGAGTGTTGGGTGTGATTCCCAACAGCATAGCCGTCCGTCGCTCCGAAGTCGCTTCCGAGACATGGCACGGCGCCAAGGCGCTTCCAGGTTTGAGCAAATTTTGAGCCACCGTAAACCGACGACCTTTGCAATTCGGATGACACGTTTGTTGGTCACGAAAATCGGAGACCGCCAAGTGGCCCTGCTTTGGAACCAATCCCGGCTCATATATGGTGGCTGTTACTCGGGAACCGTGCCATTCCAGGCTGCACGAGTGGTCCGATAGTGCGTACGCTAGTGAATTTTGGGGCTAGCGCGGCACCATAATCTTATCAATCAATCAGTGGGTCCATTGATCAGATCCAGAAGCCCGCCCATTAGCCTCGGGAGCAGAATGCGTTGATTATCGGTGAGAAACCCCTCGAGGGCGGGTTTGTGGGGGTCCGAGATCGCTCGTCCATTCTTTTCTCTTCATATGTAGAGGTAGATCCCGTTGTTAGGAAAAAAAAGGGGCGGAAAGAACAGAGCAGAGCGCACGAACGAGAGAAGCGGCAAGCGCGACAATTAGTCGACCATTTTTATCAGATTCTCCTCTCCTCGCGATTGCGAAGCGAGCTCCCATCTGTCGACTGGCCGCAAACAAAGGACCGAACTATTTTAGCCACCTTATCGATCGATCTATAATTAAGGGGCCCATTCTGCTTGTCGACCTGCAGCGTGGAATCAGCGCAAGAGTTGCCTGCAGCCGTGTGAGGAAACAGAGGCCTGCTTAGTGTGATCTTAGCCAATCACCGTTCGACTTACGAAAACCTCGGGTCACCACACCACCCACGGAAAATGGCGGCGCAAACTGGGGGTTCTAAGGAAACCCCGCCAGGTCGGCCCACTCTGTCATTGTTCACTTCCACTTCCACTTCCACCACTGCCACTTCAACCACCTCATCAACAAATTCTGCTGCATCAACCCCTACTCCATCCACACCGTCAAACGCGGCATCATCACCAGCACCAGCACCACGGATTGTGACAATCCGACCTGTAGCGGCTGCGAAGCCTACGCCAATCAAGTCGACCGCTACGCCCGTCAATAAAATGGCCATGGCGTCCGTCATGTCGCCCGGTCCGGCGACGACTCAACTAACAATGACGAGCAAAGAATGGGTTGTGCCGCCTCGCCCGAAGCCCGGCCGCAAACCAGCAACTGACACGCCGCCGACGAAGCGCAAGGCACAGAACAGAGCCGCCCAGAGAGCGTTTCGTGAGAGGCGGGCGGCGAGGGTCGGCGAGCTGGAGGAGTTGCTAGAGGAGCGGATGGAAGAGTACCAGCAGAAGGAGAAAGAGGCGCAGGAGCGCATCCGCCAGCTCGAGGTTGAGAGCCAGGCGCTGCGGGCGAAATGCCAGTGGCTCGAGAACACGCTCGATAAGGAGCGCCAGGAACGGGGGAGGATGGGAAGCATGCCCGGAACGCCGATGGAGCACCAACGGCACGGCCTTAACAGTTTCTCGTCAACTCAACGGCCGCCAGATGCCGAGAGACATGACACTACCAGCTCTGGCTCTATCGCCGTACCGCGGCCAATCCCTCAACCCTTCTCGATATCCCAAATTATTTCCCCCTCTCACCAAATGGATGCCAATACAGACTTAACGTGCGGCGCATGCGAGCCTACCGGCCGTTGCGCGTGCGCTGAAGAGGTGATGGCGACAGCGACGCTCGGCTGCGGAAAATGTGCATTGGGAACCAACTGCGCCTGCTTGGACGAGGCCCTCAAGAGTACGACTAGCGGGTCCGACTTGAAGCGCCCGCACCCACCCGCCTCGCCGTCCGTGGTGCCAGAAGACAAACGTCACCGCCCATCGGACCCGGAATCGCCCATGGAGACCGACTTCACTGCCATGTTCTCGCAGAAGAAACCTACTCGCTCTGCATCCCCAGCACAGCAACCTCGGCCGCAGTCTCCGCGGGTCACCGTCACAATCGAACCCAAAGACCAATGCGGGTTCTGCAACGACGGGACATATTGCATTTGCGCAGATTCAATGAACGCCACCACGACGGACACCGCCGAGGCCGCCCAATCACTACCCACCCCAGAGCCCATCTCCCACCAAACACACACGCCCCCACCAGAGAATGACTCCGCTTCTGCGCCATTAGAGATTACATCGACTGGCGCCATCAGGCTCCCGAGTTTAAAATCGATTACTCGCAACTCTCGCCCCGCAGCCATGACTGCACCACCGCAATCGAAAGGACGGACGTGCGGGCCTGGTGGGCCAGGAACTTGCGCTCAGTGCCTTTCAGATCCCAAGTCCGGCCTCTTCTGCCGATCGCTGGCGGCGAACTTGAATCGCACCGCGCGCGCGTCATGGTCACAATCGCAAGCAGATGGACAATGCTGCGGAGGCAGCGGCGGCGGCGGAGCAGGAGGGTGCTGCAAAGAGGGCCAAGGCGATGGTCACGACAAGCTACCCGCTGTCCGCACCATCACGGGTGACAAGAAAGCGGGGCGCAGGAGTGCCGGGGGGTTACCGTCGGCGTCGGAGTTGGGCCTCAGCTTGTCGTGCGCGGACGCTTACAAGACTCTGTCCAGCCATCGGCATTTCGGCGAGGCGGCTGACGACATCGGCGATTGGCTACCCCGACTGAGAGCCGCGCCAGTATTGCCGCCGCCTCGAGGACAGCCGGACCGGTCTAGGCGGCCGGCTGGCCGCGCGCCGATGGAGGTTGAGGCTGCGAGTATCATGAGCGTGTTGAAGGGCTTTGACGTTAGGTTTGGGAACTAGGGGCTGGGGGTAGTAGTTGGGAGGCGTGATCGGTAGGCGGATATTTTCCTGTAGCATTGGGCGGAAGCATACTCGGCGTCAGAAGTCGTGTATTATTTTACTTCATATTGGCCGACAATCTCTCTGTTCCGAGGACTAGGAGAATATGGCACTGAGCGGTAGCTCTAAAGATATTACTATTACCATCTCAATATTTTGTTCGTTTTCGTGTTCTGAAATATTGCCCAGTGGTCTTCGCCAGTCCATTTAGGGTTTGACCTTCTTAGTCTTCTACCTCGGACCGGTGTGACATCCTTACGGTGGGCGGCAAAGGCGAGAACGGCGGGCAGGGTGTCGGTGTGTCCACAGGTTAATCCAAGGTAAAACAGTAATCCAAGGTAACAGCTTCATCCAAGGCAACGGCTTGCTCGCGAGCCACAACTTGACCCCGGGTCACGGCGATGTCGGACTATAGCGAAAGCTTCTCCCCTACTACCCGTTAAATGCCTGCCAGGCCCTCCGTACACCTGGCACGTATAGACCACATACATCTGGATTCAATTGCTCATGCATCCGGAGACGGAGTCATTGGGAGAGGCAATCCAGGGTCGGCGTGAACATGGCCGTATTTGGATGCCCCTACTGCACGAAGACAACCCTGGCAACTCTTATTTTAGAGGTCAGTCCTGTTCTCGACTCCGAAAACATAACTAGCATGCGTGCGTGTGATGATCCCGGCGCGCACTTGGCCCGGAGCGTCCGAGGTGCAGAAAGGGCGTGCGTGCCAGCTCATCAACATTGCCGAATCTGGTCTGTGTTACGTTCACCTCCTGTTAAATTCCCAGATGGGCATAGAGAATTGACAGCAAGAAAAAGACGTTGTGTGAGGAAGAAAACAGGAAATGTCACGCGAGCACGGAATAGTTCTTGACCCTCTGTCAAGGGACGGGGATGGGGCGCCGGGACTTGGCTTTTTGGCGTTTCCCAAAACCATGCCTTTTGGCACCTTGAATACTTTGTTGAGTGAAGCTAAATCTGCATTCCTGGGGTTGATGGAGATGAACTTCAGACACTTAAACCCGGCCCCCTAGCGAAAAAAAGTGGCTGACATGCAGAGGGACGATCGGCGAGATTCAACACATGGCTGGGTTGCCTCTATCCGTACGGCATCAAGAGCCGAGCCAATAGCTACTAGCATAAGTCCTAGGCCGAAGTAGGTATCCGGCATACTGGATCGCAAGTCCGATTCAACGCCCTCTCCGAACGACCAATGGAAGCGGCTGTGCTCGTAAAAAGGTAGATGAACGAATGGCCCGCGTCCAGCTGGCCCCGGAGAGGCGGGCAAGCCGGCTTGCTAGCGGACAGCACGGGAACAAGGGTGACGAGGGCATGGCAACAAGGAGGTACGGATACACTCGACTGGGGGGGCGGCTGGGTTTGAGAGGAACGGCGCACGGCCGTTTGGTTGGAGGAAAAGGAAGAGACAAAGGGAGAGGGTGGCAAAGCTTGATTGGGTTGGTTTGGATGAGGTGGCCGACTGGGATGGAAGGATAGAGAAAAAGTCCACAGCCGACGCTGCCTTCCTTGCCTTCTGCGAAAGGGTTGGGGATCGTGGAAGCGTCGGATTGGATGGTTCACTTTTTTTTTTGAGGTGGTGGCGCTGGC
>Ga0164242_10007253_pt1 | contig 12141 bp, 13 predicted proteins | sample OricomgcompostMG_FD_108783 | JGI IMG/M metagenome (GOLD analysis project Ga0164242, IMG submission 108783) | Miracle-Growth compost microbial communities from Emeryville, California, USA - Original compost - Miracle growth compost (MG) ... | reverse complement strand
GTACTCCCAGCGATCGGCCCAGTAGGCTGGGCTGGACATGATTGAACCGGATATTTCAGCGCAGATCGCCGAGTTGCGCACCACTTTTGCCGATATCAAAGCAGTAGTCGACGTTGACGGACTCCACGCCGACATCGACAGGTTGAGCGAGCAGGCTGGCGCGCCCGACCTCTGGGACGACACGGAGAACGCGCAGAAGGTGACAAGCGCGCTCAGCCACCGACAATCTGAACTGGCGAAGATCGAGGGAATCGAGCGCCGGTTAGACGACCTCGAAGTGCTTGTGGAGCTTGCCACGGATGGCGACGGCGATCAGCAATCTGCCGACGAGGCGCGCGATGAGTTGTCTGCGCTGCAGAAGATCATGGGTGAACTCGAGGTTCAAACTCTGCTCAACGGTGAGTACGACCAGAGGCCGGCCGTCGTGACGATTCGCGCTGGTGCTGGCGGAGTGGACGCGGCCGATTTCGCGGAGATGTTGCTGAGGATGTACCTGCGTTGGGCAGAGCAGCATAAGTATCCAGCGAAGGTTCTCGATACGAGCTACGCCGAGGAAGCCGGCATCAAGTCTGCAACGTTCGAAGTCGACGCTCCATACGCGTTCGGCACGCTGTCTGTCGAAGCGGGCACGCATCGGCTCGTGCGCATGAGCCCGTTCAATTCGGCGGGCAAACGTCAAACGAGTTTCGCAGCCGTCGAGGTCATTCCGCTGATGGAAGAGACCGAGGCGATTGAGATCCCAGAGTCGGACATTCGCGTCGACGTGTTCAGGTCGTCGGGTCCTGGCGGCCAATCGGTGAACACGACGGACTCTGCGGTTCGCATCACCCACCTTCCGACAGGCACGGTTGTGTCGATGCAAAACGAGAAGAGCCAGATTCAAAACCGAGCAGCCGCAATGCGCGTGCTGGCGTCTCGGCTGCTGATCATTCAAAAGGAGCAAGAGGCGGCGACCAAGAAGGAGCTGGCAGGAACAATCACTGCCAGCTGGGGCGATCAAATGCGCAGCTACGTGCTCGCTCCGTATCAAATGGTCAAGGATCTGCGAACCGAGTTCGAGGTCAACAATCCGCAGAACGTGTTCGACGGCGACCTTGACGGATTCATCGCCGCGGGTATCCGCTGGCGCAAGCAGGACCACGAATAGCGGGGCTCAGCATCCGCAACTGTGGCGAATGATCAACTCGGCCGGATACAACGTAAACGACGTTTCGTCGCTCGGGTGAATCAGCTTCTCGAGCGCGTCGACGGCCATCGTGCGCACCGGCTGCTCGAGTGTAGTGAGCGCCGGCCAACTGTACTCGGACTCCGGCGAGCCGTCGAACGACACGATTGCGATCTGTTCTGGTATCGCAACGCCGGCCTCGTGAAGCGCCCTGAGGACGCCGACCCCCTGTTGGTCTGAGCTAGCGAAGATGGCGGTCGGCATTTCAGCCTCCGACATCAGCGCTCGCCCTGCAGTGTAGCCACCTTCTCGGGTGTATTCGCCTGCGGCAATTGGGCCAAGCGGTATCCCGGCGGCCGCCAGCGCATCCCGCCAGCCGCGCTCGCGCAAATCCGCCGGTCCCGTCTCGCCGACGAACGCGATCTTCTTGTGACCGTGCCAGATCAAGTGCTCCACCGCGGTTCGCGCCCCCGCGTACAGATCGGGTCCGATCGCGACCATGCCGTCCACAGCTTCGAATTGGTTGAGCAGTACTGTCGGTATCCCAGCAGCATCGAGTGCTGCGAGTGAGCTGACCGACACCCCTGCCGCGCTCACAATTCCGTCAACCTGTCGCGACGCAAGGTTACGGATGCTCGGCCCATAACTCTCAGGGGAGCCCTCGACATTCACCACGATCAAGGCGTAGCCGCGTTCGGACGCTGCATCTTCGAGAGCGTGTCCGAGTTGGGCGAAGAATGGGTTGGATGAGTCGGGGACGACCACGCCGAACATTTTCGTCGACCCCATTTTGAGCGTGCGGGCGGCAGCATTAGGACGGTAGCCGAGCACTCGAATGGCTTCTTCGACACGAATACGCGTTGCAGGGGCAACGGCACCAGACCCCGAGTTGATCGTGTAGCTCACGACGGCAGGGCTCACGCCCGCGTAGCGAGCAACATCGGCGCGAGTCACCGGTCGTTTCGGCGAACCGGCGTTCGGTTCGCGAGGCACAGTGGTCATGAGTGCGATGATATCCGGCGGTGTTACTCGATCGGTGGGGCGTCTCCGAAGTCAGGCACGGTCAGCCGCGCGCCTCCCGCAAGCGCGGACTGGTGGGCGATGATCCCAGGGAGCGTGAAGCGCGCTGCGACCCACGCGTTCACGGGCGGCAGGGTGTGCTGTACAACTGCTGTGACGAAGTCGTCGGCAAGAAAATGGTGGCTGCCCTCGTGACCGTCCGGGGCGCCGATGAACGAGGTCGGAAGCCGGGCCGAGTCGTGCACGGAGGCGTGGCCAGATATGAACGACGCGCGCAACTCTGGGGCGACGTGTGCAAGCGCGGGGTCGTCTGCCGCCATGCTCGCCTGCGTCGCGAGTATCTCACTGACGTCTTCGACGCCATTCTTGTCTTGCCAAACTGACGTCTGTGCCAGCTGCTCGAAGCTACCATCAGTGCCGAAGAACCGAAAACGTGATTCGCGGATGTGCGACGGGTAGCCGACTCGCCGCATTTCGTTTATACGCATGGCCCCGCCGTCCGCAAGCTCAAACAGTGCAGATGCATTGGAGAAGTCGTTGTTGAACATGCTGACATCGCGATCGAACACGCCGTCACCGCGGTCGTCGCGAACGCCAATGGCGCTGACGCTGACGGCGTGCGACGGAATCGCACCGAGAACGCCACCGATGGAGTGGGTCGGGTACAGCATCGGGGGGTAGCTCGCCGTCCGCTTCCAGTCGGGGCCGCCGCTGTACTCATATGCGGCGTAGAAGCCGAGATCCATGTCGTGCACGTAGTCGCCTTCCGAGTAGAAGACGCGGCCGAACTCGCCATCCGCGATTCGCTTCCTAGCGAACACGGTTGCCGGGTTGTAATAGCTCGTCTCGCCCATCATGTACGTCAGCCCGGTCTGCTTGACAGCGTCGATGATCGCCGCGATCTCTTCTTCGCTGATCGCCATCGGCACCGCGGAGTACACGTGTTTTCCGGCGCGAAGTGCCGCAACAACGAGGGGGCCATGTGTCCAGCGCTGAGTGAAGATCGCGACCGCGTCGACATCGGATGCAAGCATCGCATTGAAATCCGCGAACGTCCCGTTGAGGTCTTGGCTTCGATTTAGGTCCGCGGCGCGCTCGGGAAGCAGGTCGGTGACGTAGACCGCCGATACCTCGGGATGCAGCTTGAAGAGTGCGGAAAATTGTCCGGCGAACTGGCCGGCGCCGACGATGCCGATTGAAACGGGCACGGTTGACCTTCCTGAGAGCGGGTGTGAACAGTGGTGGGCAAGAGTCTCACATCAAATGTGACTCGAGTCAACCTCGTCCGAGCCGCCAATAGTTGAGCATTCTCCAGCAATATCTTGACCATTGCGTTTGACCATTGACTCGTGTAACTTTTCGGCCAAGGCTGGCTCGCGGCACAAGGTCGCACGTAATCGAGCGGTTGCCCCGGCCAGGTTTTTCGCATCCCAACGGAGGAATGTTTATGAAATCGCGCTTCATCACCGCTGTCGCAGGCGCATCAGCGTTACTTGTTGCTCTCGCCGGGTGCAGCGGTTCATCCGGTTCCGCGGACGGCGGTTCAACGAAAATCGAGTTCCAAACCGGACAGTCGGTCGACTCGCCGTTTCTCGCGCAACTCAAGTCGATCACGAAGAAGTTTCACGCGGATCATCCGAACATCACGGTCGACTTGAGACCATCCACCTCGAGCTACGAATCCGACATGAAGGTTCGGCTGGCATCCGGCAACGTGCCGGACATCTGGTGGACTCATGGTTGGTCTCTGCTGCGCTACAGCAAGTTTCTGACCCCATTGCAGAATGAACCGTGGGCCAAGAATTTCAATCCGGCGTTGGCGCCCGCGATGAAGAACGCCCAGGGACAGTTCTTCGCGTTCCCGGTCGACACGGATGTCGCTGGCATCATTTACAACGCTGATGTTCTCAAGGCCGCCGGAGTAGATCCGACCGCGATCACCACCTGGGATGACTTCGACGCAGCAGCACAGAAGGTGGCGGCAAATGGTGTTGTTCCGATCACCGCGTCTGGCAAAGACAACGGACCGGCGGGGAACCTTGCAGACTGGATCTCTCCCGGTGCGTACACGAAATCGCAGCTGGCCCAGCTGAAGAAGGGCAAGTTTCTCGATCAGCAGTACACCACGGTCCTGGATCTGATCGCGAAATGGAAGAAGGAGGGCTTCTTCAACCCTGACTACGTTTCGGCGACGTCGGATGACATGGCGCGTTCCCTGGCGACCGGGAAAGCCGCGTTCATCTTCAGCCAGAACAGCACAGTGAACAACGCGCTGCGGTACAACCCGAAGGCGAATCTGGCCTACATGCCTGTTCCGTCGATGGACGGCGGCAAGCCATACCTGATCGGGGGCGAGATGAACGCGTTCGGAATCTCAAAGACGACGAAAGACATGAAGGATGCTAAGGCGTACATCGCGTTCCTGGCGAAGCCTGACAACGCACGGATGCTCGCGAAGGCAGCCGGCTCCATCCCGGGCCTGACCAATGTCAAACCCGACCTCGGCGTGCTTCAGACCAGCTATGACGCGGTCGTGAAGCCCCACAAGTTCCCGTTGGTTCCGTACTTCGACCGGGTTTACCTGCCGAACGGTATGTGGAACACCATGGTCACCACTGCCGACTCGGTTGTCACCGGCGGCGAGTCGAACGTGGCAAGCGGGGTGGCGACAATGTCCAAGGACTTCTCCAGGCTCTACGGGCAAGGCAAGTAGCAGGTCATGACGCAAGCGATGGTGGCGGCCGTTCTTCCTGAGCGCCCGCCACAGGGTAACCTTCCCCGCGCATACAAGCGTGCTGCCAAGCGGCGCGGGGGAGGTCTACTCAACCTGCTGTATGTGCCGGCACTGCTGCTGTTTGCGGTGTTCACCGTGTATCCGCTGGTGAGCGGCATCGGTTTCTCGTTCACCAACTGGGACGGGTACAGCGTCGACAAGGCGTTTGTCGCATTCCAAAACTATGTTCAGCTGTTCCAGGACGACACGTTTCGTCTCGTACTGCTCAACACGTTCATCTACGGAATCGGCAGCACCGTCATTCAGCAGGTGATCGGTTTGGCCTTGGCCATCGCGCTGGATCGGCCGTTCCGCGGGCGGTCGGCCGCCAGGGCGATCATCTATCTGCCCGTGCTCGTGTCTCCGGTGATCATGGGCACGATGTACTACCTGCTGTTCCAATACAACCAAGGCGCGTTCAACGATCTCGTCGTCGCGTTCGGCGGGGAGCGCGTCGCGTGGCTGAGCTCGCAGACCGGCGCAGTAGCGATCGTCGTGGTGGTGAACTCGCTGCAGTTCGTCGGCATCTCGATGATCATCTACCTCGCGGGGCTGCAAGCAATTCCGACCAACTACTACGAAGCCGCCATGCTCGATGGGGCTGGTAGCTGGAAGCGGTTCACCAACATCACAATTCCGTTGCTTCAGCCTGCGTTTGCAACCAGCATCGTGCTCAACCTGATCGGCGGCCTGAAGCTCTTTGACGTGATCAAGGTGATGACAGGCGGAGGCCCTGGATACACCACCAACTCGGTGTCGACCCTGATCGGTGTCACATACTTCGAGAATCAAAGCGCCGGCTACGCGTCTGCAATGGGAGTGATCTTGTTCATCATCATCGCTATCTTCACCCTTGGATTGAACACAATCTTGAACCGCCGACGTTTGGAAGAGCAGTGAGCGCGGCGAACACGGTGTCCGTAGCATCGGTGCCGAGAGGCAAGCGAGGCATCGGCAAGCGGATCGCGGGATCCGCGATCGGAGCAGCGCTGCTGGTCATGGTTGCCGTGCAGCTGGTGCCGTTCTACGTCACGCTCACAACCGCGCTCAAGCAGCAGTCCGACCTGTCTTCGCAATGGTGGTTTCCGATTGCCAAGGTGTACTGGGGGAACTTCGCGACAGCGATCGAGCAGGGCAACATTCTGACGGCTATCGGCAATAGCGCGATTGTCACCATTGCGTCAACGGCGCTGGTCTGCGTCCTTGGCGCTCTCGCGGCCTACCCGCTTGCGCGACGGCAGACGGCTCTGAACAAACTCGTGCTGCTCGGGATCATCGGCCTGATCATGATCCCGCCGCTGAGCATTCTCGTTCCGCTGTACTCGATGCTGAACAAGCTCAATGCCATCAACACGTACTGGGGAATCATCCTGGTGATGGCGACCGCCCAGCTGCCATTAGCGATCTTCCTCTACTCAGCATTCATGCGTTCACTGCCGATCGCGGTCGAGGAGGCCGCAATGATGGATGGTGCCAATCGGATGCAGGTTTTGTTCTGGGTGATCTTCCCTATGCTGAAGCCGGTCACCGCTACGGTCATCATCCTCACCGGCGTTGCGATTTGGAACGACTACGCCCTCTCGGTCTATGTGCTGACCGACCCAGCGGTGAAGACCATCGCGCCCGCGATCGGATCGTTCTTCTCCACGCAGTCGAGCAACCTCGGAGCTGCAGCCGCAGCGTCGATCATGGGCGTTGTTCCCGTGCTCATCGCCTACCTGTTTCTGCAGCGCTATTTCATCAGGGGGATGGTTGCGGGCGCCGAAAAGTGACACGCGATCGTGCAGAAGGTGAGTCGCTAAGGCATTCCGGATGTTGCCTGCTTAGGCTCAAGAGGTCATGATCCGGTTCGACCATATCTCCAAGCAATATTCGGGCACAGCGAGGCCCGCGTTGGGCGACGTCACCTTCGAGGTGCTGCGCGGTGAATTCGTGTTTCTCGTCGGCGCTTCAGGGTCGGGGAAGTCGAGCTGCCTGCGACTCATCTTGAAGGAAGAGAAGCCGACGAAGGGCAAGATCCACGTTCTGGGTCAAGACCTCGGCAGCATCTCCAGCCGGAAGGTTCCGTATTTCCGCCGAAATCTTGGCGTCGTATTCCAAGACTTCCGGCTCCTGCCGAACAAGAACGTTTTCGACAATGTGGCGTTCACGTTGCAGGTCATCGGTAAGTCGCGAGGATTCATTCAAGAAGCGGTCCCGGATGTGCTGACGATGGTCGGCCTGGAAGGCAAGGCGCAGCGCCTGCCTCACGAGCTGTCCGGTGGCGAGCAACAGCGTGTGGCCATCGCACGTGCTGTTGTGAACAAGCCGCAGGTGCTTCTGGCCGACGAGCCGACCGGGAACCTCGACCCGGCGACAAGCGCAGGCATCATGTCGGTGTTGGAGCGGATCAACGCCGGCGGCACGACGGTGCTGATGGCCACACACGAGGCAGCAATCGTCGACCAGATGCAGCGCAGAGTGATCGAGCTTGTCGACGGCCGGATCGTGCGTGACGAGCGTCACGGCGGGTACGGCTACACCGCGGCTGTTCCCGTGCAGCAGGCGCCAGCGGCGGCATCCGAGCCGGTCGTAGACGAGGTCCCAGCCCAGGTCCAACCCGAGCAGCCGATTCGTATGACGCGTCCGGCGTCGCCGCCGCCTACGCCACGCGAGGCGCCAACGCAGACGCCCCCCGCGGCTGAGGTCGATTCTCGCGTCAACGAAACCGCAGCCGTTCCTCCGGTGGCTCCTGTCCGGCCAAACGCGCTGCCGGACCAGCTCACCCTTGCTGAGCGGCTTGGCCTGCGGGCGGCGGCGAACGGCGACGAGGACGACTTCGCAGGCGAACAGAACGTGGGGCCGGTCAAATGAGATTCGCGCTGATTTGGTCTGAGGCTGCGAGCGGACTTCGCCGCAACCTGTCCATGGTGATCTCGGTGATCCTCGTGACGTTCATCTCACTCACCTTTGTTGGTACGGCCATGTTGCTTCAGATGCAGATCGGGCAGATGAAGAACTATTGGTACGACAAGGCGCAGGTTGCCGTATATATGTGTACAGCGACCGACGTCTCGAAGACCTGCCAGGGCGCGGATGCGACAGCGGACCAGATCGCGGCGGTCAAGGCCCAGCTGCAATCGCCTGAGTTGTCGAAGTTCATTAAGAAGTCGTATTTCGAGAACCACAAGCAGGCCTACGCCAAGTTCAAGGAGCAGTTCAAGGACAATCCGGTCGCCGACTATGTGACCCCGGAGTTGCTGAATCAGACGTTCTGGATCAACCTGAAGGATCCATCGCAGTCTGCGGTGCTCTCCGAGAGCCTCTCAGGCATGGCAGGGGTGCAGTCCGTCACGGACCAGCGAAGTTACTTGGACCAGATATTCAAGATTCTGAATGCTGCTAGCTACACGGCGATCGCGATTGCTGCTCTCATGCTGGTGGCCGCTGCCCTGCTGATCGCCACGACCATCCGACTCTCCGCGTTCTCGCGACGCAGAGAACTCGGAATTATGCGCCTGGTCGGCGCATCCAACCGATTCATCCAGACGCCGTTCATTCTCGAAGGAGTCTTTGCGGCGCTCATCGGGTCGATTCTCGCCGGCGGCGCCGTTGTCGGAATCGTTCAGTTCTTCGTGCGGGGCTATCTGGCGCAGAACATACCGTTCACCTCTTTCGTGGGGTTGAACGACGCCGCGATCGTGGTTCCTGTGCTGATCGTCGTTGGGATTGTGCTGGCGGCACTGTCCGCGAATGTGGCGATTTCGCGCTATCTCAAGGTGTAGGGCCGAACGCGTCATGCCGGGCCGCTTGCTGCGCTAAACTGATGGGCTGCTGCGCGCTGAAGCTATGAGATTGCGAAGCAATCCTGCGGCGCCAGCGCAGAGAGCCTGCGACCGACGTAGGTTCTACATTGATCAACACAGGAGAACGCCGTGCCAAGGGAACGTGGCCAGAAGGTGGTGGCCACCAATCGCAAAGCCCGTCACGACTACACCGTTGAGGACACTTTCGAGGCCGGCCTAGTCTTGACCGGGTCAGAGGTGAAGTCACTGCGGGCTGGTCGCGCGTCGCTTGTTGACGGGTACGCGTTCATCGACGCGGGGGAGGCGTGGCTGGACGCGGTGCACATCCCCGAATACATCGGCGGATCTTGGAACAACCATGCACCGCGCCGCAAACGCAAGTTGCTCCTGCACAAAGAGCAGATTCTGAAAATTCAGAACAAGGTCAAAGAGGGCGGATACACGATCGTTCCGCTGTCGATCTACTTCGCGGACGGCCGGGCGAAGGTCGAGATCGCCGTGGCAAAAGGCAAGCGGGAGTATGACAAACGCCAGGCTTTGCGTGAGCGTCAAGACAAACGAGAAGCTGATCGAGCGATCTCAACTCGCCGCCACCTTGGCGAATGACGCTGTCTCGCTAGCCCGACCAATGTCATGACGCGGCGAATCGCGCGTCGACCTCGACACGGATGGTGATGTCCTCCGGTTTGAGTTGCAACTCCTGACCGCTTGGTACCGCCATGCGCGCGCTCACGAACTGAGTCGGCGGCGCCTGCCCGGCGGATGGTGCATCGCCAAGCATGCCTGGATCGCTGAGTGCCAGCGGCCGCACGCTGGTGAGTCCGATGCTGGACGCGTACACGGTCGCTTTCGAAACGGCATTGTCGACAGCGCGTTTGCGGGCGGCTAACGTGACCGATTCTTGGCGCGCCTCTGTCAGAGCCCAGTCGACGCCGAGCACGGTGACACCTTCACGAACCGCCACTGCGCCGACCCAGTCGCCGAGCGCTGCGAAGTTGCTGAACTTCACGTCGAAGTCGATTGCGCTGCGGTAAACGATGGGCAGCTGCTCCCCGTCCTGGTTCCAGGGTCGCTGGCCCCAGACTCGGATGTCGTCAGACGACCACCAGGTCACCGGGCCGTTTTCTGCATCGAGCATGGCTTCGATCTCGTGAGAAAGATTGTGGTGCAGGTCGGCGGTCGAGGCGATCGCATCCTCGCGACGCGAACCCTCGAATCCCACCGATAGCCGAACAGTGGCCCGCTCAGCCGGATGATGGATCGTGAACTCTCCTCGTACGGTGATGATGGTGTCGGACATGGCGCTCAGCCTAGCCGCGCCAAACGAAGCCGCGCTCCGAGCGGGGCGCCCTGTTCAGAGCGCAGCGAGGAGCGACTCCTGCAGATAGCCGAGCCAGAAGTACACCTGCTGCATCGGTTCGGCCTGCTGAGATGTGTCGCCTTCGTCACCGTCTTCGCGAATGCCGAGCCGAACAGCCAACGCGAGCCGCAGGTCTGTGATCGACCGCAGCCACGGACGAACGGAATCCCGGTCGAGCACGATAGCTTCGTCGCCGCGCACGGCCATCGCAACGGTACGAGCATCCGACGTCTTCGCACCTGCAAGATCATCCTCGGTGAATCGCCGGAATTCTGCCGACGCCTCGTGGTCGTCGTGATATGCATCGGGGAGCAGCCTGGCAAGCGCTGGGTCGCGCTCGGCGCCGACCGGCCCAATGTCGCGTTCATCGAGCAAGCCGACGATCTCGTCGGTGAGGCTCAGTATGAGCGCACGTTCTTCAGGGCTGAGCGTCAGCGAGATCGTGGCCCTGTTGCCGCGATTCACCCGCATCAGGCATCCGCCTTGTCGAGCGTCGCCCACAGTCCGTAACCGTGCATCGCCTGCACGTGGCGTTCCATCGCTTCGCGGTTACCCGTTGCCACCACTGCTTTTCCATCGTTGTGCACCTGCAGCATGAGGCGTTCGGCTTTGTGCTTTGAGAACCCGAAGTATTCGCGGAACACGTATGTGACATACGACATCAGATTCACCGGATCGTTCCAGACGATGGTTCGCCATGGGATGTCCCGCGCGGTCGTGCTGCGCGTGTCTGTCTCGCTGTTCGTGAGTGTCACGCCTCCAGCCTGACACAATCTGGGCTGGCGCAGAATGTGCTGGCATAGAACCGAGGTTCGATGTGTTGTATGCTGAGAAGCTCGCTCAGGCGAGGTGCATCTGAACAATTCAACAGCGCGTGACAGCGACTCACACCATGGGGATGATCGGTTTCGACATTGCCTGAGTGATTGTGAGAAGCGGGTCGAGGATCCAGGGTTATCTCGTTAACGATCTCTGGAAAACAATAAGTGCCAATTCAAAGCGCACTGTCTCTGCCCAGGCAGACTTCGCCCTCGCGGCGTAAGTCTCGTTTGCGCAACATATAGAGACCGTCAGACCGGGAATGCTCTCTACCCGGATCCTGGCGCCAGCTAGAGAGATTGCTTCTATGTTCTGTCTTGGGGCATAGAGGGACTTAAACCAGGGCTGGGCTCGTTGGATTAGACGCCGGTGGCAAAGTCCAGAGCCGAGTAGAACGCTTTCGCCGGATACACCCGTAGAAGGCACATGACCACAGCAGTGGACGGGGGTTCAATTCCCCCCATCTCCACCATCGGGTCGCTGTCACGCGTTGTTGTCGAGCGAAGCTCGTCCCATGCCGACATCGGGAACGAACCGTGAGAGCGAGCCGAGCCATGCGTCGGCCGGCTCTGGCCACCAACGTCCAGGTGGAAGCTGACTCAGCGCGTTGGCCACCGATGCAGACGACGATGCCGCCGGCACGACACGGCTCGGTGCGACGCCTGCCAGTGCGCCGAACCACCAGTGTCGCTCCGTGGCAGACAACGATTCGGGATCGCACACGATGTAGTAGTCGGGGAGCGCTTCACGCTCGCCTCGGAGGTGGGCCGTCGCAGCCTGGATCGCGACCTCAAGGGTGCCGACCGGGACGGTGTCTTCGAAGAAGCCGACCCACGCCGCTCTCAATTGCTCGAGCGGATCATGCCTATGCACGACATACGTCGTGTGAGCGCGAGCTATCGTCTGCCGCCATGACGCGGCTTCGGCTTCGGCATCGATAATCGCTCGTACGTTAGGCAGCGCATCAAGTTGTTCGAGCATGACGTGCTGAAGGTTCCCAGCCAGAATCACGACGGTGCTGCTCGGCTTAGCCACGACTCCAAGTCTACGGATGTATGGCCCTAGGCTGAGTGCGTGCCAACAGCTGAGCCGGACCGTCCGCAACGACTGCGATTGACGCTCCATAAGCATGCGATCGGATGGCACCCGAAGCCCACCATCGTGTTCGCGGGTCGAGGATATCCGGCGCAGTGGGGCACTGGAACGTGGCAGGTGCCGG
>Ga0164242_10007252_pt1 | contig 12141 bp, 10 predicted proteins | sample OricomgcompostMG_FD_108783 | JGI IMG/M metagenome (GOLD analysis project Ga0164242, IMG submission 108783) | Miracle-Growth compost microbial communities from Emeryville, California, USA - Original compost - Miracle growth compost (MG) ... | reverse complement strand
TGCTTCTCCGAGACAGGAGGCAGCTCAGCCCATTGCACAGAGCATCGCGAAGAGCGCAGCCGCTGACAATCTCATTGTGCCCCCCGACCAAGCTGCCCTAGAGCCGACGAAAGAGACGAGCATCCACCCTACCACCCAAGACATTCCTCCGTCACCAGCAGCAGTTGTGCCCGACGAGGGAGTCCCGTCACCCGCAGCTACCCTGCTGCCGGAGCGACCAGTAGCACCTGTATCCTCCCCAACCCAGGAGAATGCTGTCCAGCCGGCAATCTTGGAGAAGCCTACCCAGCCGGCAAACGCTGTGATTGAGGAGAAGCCCGAGATCCCAATGGTTTCTACCCCCCAGGAAGGCACTGTGTTGCCCGAAGCCCCGAAGATTCACGAGCAGCTTGCGTCTCCTACCTCCGCCCCGGCTCATGGAAAAGGTGCCCCCGTCACGATTGAAGTTACGCCAGTACAGCCTACCTCAACCCCGACCGCCACCCAAGTCGATGGTTCCCGGGATGAAGAGATCAAGTCCTCCGCACTCGCCCCTGCAGAGGCTGTTGCACCTTATGTGCCCCGGAGGCCTGAAGCGCGTAAGCTTCAACAGCTCATGGCGATCTATCTAGCACGCTGCGACCGTGACGGTTCTAATCCCCTATCACCATACGTAGAAGGGGATGTGGCATATCCGTCACCATGGACGGAGGTCGTCGTCGACAGGCCAGAGCCAACGCCTACCCCAACCCCCGCCGCCATGCTTACCCCCCCTGAGCCGTCGCCTATCGACGACATGTGGGATGGTATGCAACCTCTGAAAGTCAAGGACTTCTTCACCCTCTACCGCGCAGATGTGGCCAGCCGAAAAGAGAAGGGCGAGGCTCCGATATCTATGCAAGAATTCCGACGTTTCTGCTCCTACAAGCGTCAAGCTGCACTTAGTGCGCCTCCTGTAGCCCCACCCAAGCGAGGCAGGAAAGCTGCCCCGAAGGCCACGGCCGCATCTAGGTATCGGAGGAAGGCGACACTTGCCGCGAATGAACTCGACCCTGCTGTTCAGACCCCTGACCAGACACCCCAAGCTTCACCAGCGCCGGAGTCGGCACAGCCGACGCCAGCACGCTCGCCCGAGCCTCTCGAGGACTATACCGAACAAAACGAGCCCCAACAAGAAGTTGATGATGACGGCCAGGTCGCGGAGCCCATTGAGGGAGAGATCGAAGTAGGAGATGCCGAGGCAGCAGATGGCGAAGCGGATGCCGAGATTGATGACGGCCCAGCCGGGCCGAGTGAGATACTCGTGTATCCCAAGAAGCAATATGCCTTCCGAAAGATCCGCCCGGAGTCGGACTTCGCCGAGGCTCTGGCGGACTACCAGAACATGGACACTCCGGCATTATACCGCACTCTAGCTTCGACGACCGAGACTCTCGAGGCATGGCAGGCCGAGTACACAAAGCTCAAACAGATCACGGACGACGAAGATAATGCCAAGCGCAGGCAAGCCAACGATAAAACCATCGAGAACTGGGATAAACGCCAGAAGCTTGATGAGCTTCCCTCATCGCGCCGAACCTTTGACGACTCATTCCAACGACTTCCTGCTCCGTTCGAGGTCAAGGGAGTTCGTGCTCCGGCGCCTTACATCGACGATCCCCTCCTGGAGCGCCAGCGAGCTCAGGACCGTATCCAAGCGCAGGCCTACGGGTTTGTGCACAACAACCACAGCAGCTACATTGGCAGGCAGCGCCCGCGAGAGCAACGCTGGGAGCTGGACGACACGGAGAACGAGACCAGGCTTCGTGAACGTAAGCAGACACAGAAAGCCGCCGATGCTGCCGAAGAGAGTGTCATTATCGAAGGAAAGCGAACTCGGAAGCCTCGTATCCTTGGAGACCAGAGCCAGGAACCCAGCCGTGCGGCGACTCCTGTACCCCCGCCACGCCAACGCCGTAGGCGCAACGCCACCATGGCCGCTGAGTCCGTGAACGGCGACGGTGCTCAGAATGGCGAGGCTGCACATGACGCTGTTGCCGAACCGTCGGCTCCTGTCCGCACCCCACAGAAGCGTGGCCGAGGCAAAGCTAAGGCGAACCAGAATGAGGCAGTCGCTCCCACCATTCAATCCACCGCGCTCCAGTCTTTCGAGAATCAAGCTGCCGTGGATAAACCCAAGGCGACCCGCAAGCGTGGGCGCCCGGCCGCGTCGGCAGAGGGGACTCTGGCCACCAACAATACTAATGGCTTCAATGCGGTCGATGAGGATCCGGCACTGCCTAAGACCAAGCGCCAGCGCACTGGGAGGACCCGTCCTGATGTTGGACTTACCACCGACATTCCTCCCATGTCTTTCTACAGCAACCCTTCTCCAGCGGACACTGGTCTCGAGTCTAGACCATCTACGTCGTCGTCTACCACCACTGTATATACAGTCGGGACAGTGGATTCCTCTTACTCTTTGCGCGACAAGAAGAAGCGCAACTACGCTGAGGATAACGATCCCGACTTTGAGACCCCGCCAATGAAGCGCGCCCGAGGCACCGCGAACAAGGACCCCCAGGGGTCTGAGCCACCGAAGAAGAGGGATCGCCGGAGGAAGAACACGGCGGCGGAGGAAATGGCGGAATATGAGACCCAGGCACAGGCCAGACCTGTGGCAGGTATCGAACAATTCATGGGCACGTTTGACGCAGGGCCACCTCCGCCACCCAGTGGGCCCGTCAAACAGATCAAGGTCGTGCTCAAGAAGAACAATATGTCCACTGCCCCCAGCCCATTGAGTGTTGCAACCCCGGCTTCGGAGGTCTCAACCCCAGCACCGGGCACCGCAACCCCTGCACCAGCCGGAGCTAGGCTAGCCACGAAGGCACCAAAGATGCCAAAGGCCCCGAAGGCCCCCAAGTTCCCGAATGCAGCGGCAGTCCCTACTCCCACTGAGTCGGGTACCAGCACTCAGGCTGCAGCGGACGACGGTGGGGAGCCGGGCGAGAAGCCATACTCTGAGATGACCAAGTCAGAGAAGATGAGATATTCTATGCGACGTAAGTACACTCAATTCCACCTCTACCACTGCTTTACCACCACATCATCTCCCTTGTCTTAGCATTCTCCCCTCTTCCCGCCAGAGTTATTTTAAAGCTAACTTTTCCACAGTACGATGGGCACGAGGCGAGATGCAGGGCGCCGTGGAGAAGCGAAAGAATACTCTAGCCAAGAAGGCAGAGGCTAAGTCCACGGCCGACACCGCCGACGGACAGCAGAAGCCAGCGAAGGCTACCAAGCCGAAGAAGAAATCCGCGACAGGGTCCGGAGTACCCTCCCCGACGGAGATGACACCCACTCCAGCCGTCCCGAGGGAGAATGACGGCCACACAATCCCCCCACCTCCCCCTCCTGGAATCCAGGTTCAGGTTCCGCCGTTCTAAGGGGAAAGCACCCCAAGAAACGCCGAGCAGGCTAGGGCAACGCTTGTCCTTCACATCGACGAATCACATGAGAAACCCCGACAATCGTGGCCTTCGGGAGCCAACCCAATCCCATCCCGGCTAGGAGACTTTTTGTTTCTCGTGTCGGCGTATTGACCTTGTACAGCACCCTCATCCCGGGAACCATCAGGGCATCAAATACCCCTGTACCCTCTATCATTTCCTATTTTACTTCCTTTTCGTTTTTTTTTTCTTTCCTATTCTTTTTGCCCACTCTGCATCGGAACGAGCAGGGCTATTTCTCGGTCACGGTTATTTGCATACTATGCCCGGTCAAGGGCTTTGCATGGCGTTTTTGGCATTTTCATGGCATTGTACCCTGGATGATGCATTTCGGTCAAGCCCACAGGGCAAGGGGGCATTCTACATACATCCATCAGGCACCCCGGCGAGGGATCTTCTTTTGTACTTTATTAGCAAGGGAATAGCTGCTTAGCCCTAACTAATAGTATTTTTCTATGAAGAAAAAAGAGTCTTGGTTTGGTGATAGGGTGCAGGTGTAGCGTAGCCCCCTTCAGCAGCACTGGCAGTCATTGGCGAGATACGGAAGTTGTTTGGGCTTAAGTTAGATCGGAACGATGGTTTGTGGCTTCAAACCACTCCTTATTGTGATAGGGCGCTTAACTATACTGTAAGTTTACCAAGGTACCTAGGCAGATACCCAGTGGTCCGTTTAATTTCAGTTGAACAATGGTATAAATGGAGGCGAATGGTGCAGCTGAAGTAGCCACAAGTGTTCACTCGGTTATGTAGGAAGCAGTCGAAAACACACATTTGCCGATAAAATAACCCTATGCCTACTCAGCAACGAGCCTGCCCACCTCCTCGGCTTCTGCCTTCAACCCCCTCACTTTCTCTAACAAGCGCTGTACTCTTGCTTCGTCCCTTGGAGGGGGTCTAGCAGAAGCCAACGCGAGGCTGACGTCCTCGGCAATCCGGTGCATCATATCTTTCTTGATAACCCGTAGCTTTTCCTCGTTGACGTAAACGAGCAGGTCAATTCGCCGCGACATGGCATTGAACATCTTCGGAAAGAGGGTCCCGTTAGTGATTCGGCCCTGAACTATACCCCTTTGCCGAGACGCCATTCCTGTCCCTGCTCAATGACTCCGGAGTTAGTATGAGGTCTTGATATACATTTGGCTAGGTGAGTAAGCGAAGATAAGCTTGGTTAGGTCTATATACCGGATTGGTTGCTCGCAGACCGATAGGCTGGCAGCATCTCGTTCAGGATAAGCGAGTTATGGTTCGTCTCCTCGGCGTAGCGACGTATGAGGCTATACAGACGGTAAGAAACAGCTTCAGTATCCTGCAATCAACCACTCATCGCTTCCCTAGAGCGGGGAAACTTTTCTTAAAGCAACGAACCTTATTTCACGAGCAAAGTCCCGCTTCGCCAGGTCCAGCTTATACGACCAGTCTCTGATCCTGGCATCAATGCCGTCCTCTAGCGAGGAGCTGAACTCCGGCGGAGAATGTTCTAGAGCAGGCGGTCAGATTAACCTTGCAGCAAACTTATTTATAGATGAAGACTCACGCAGAACGACCTGCTTCAGGTCTAACAGTGCCGTCCGAACGCCCACTAAAAGGGGGCTGAAGACATCAGTAACCTCGTCCTCAACTAAACCCCACTGGAAAGCTAGATCAGATCGCATTTTCCAGATGATCTGACGGTTCCAATCTTCGTGCCCCCTTTTTGGGGTCTGGTGGTTGCCGTTGTTGAGACACCATGCATTGTATTGAGCTAAATGAAACAGAATGGACATTAGCACAGACCGAGACCTGAAATATCCTTCGAGGTCATACTCCAATGCCACTATAATTCGAATTAGCAATTAGCTTCTGATGAAACTTGAGGTTGCAGGCGTCTCTTACACTCTGCCATTCTGTTCCTTTAGAGGCAGCTTCCCTATTCCAAGCGGATTGTCTGCCACCTTCTCTGGCGTTTGAGAGATTGCTCCATGTACTATCTGGATGGGCAGGCATACCTAAAAATTGGAGAACATGCTCCCCGAAGGCGGCGTTAAAGTCTCTTCCGAGCTTTCTTATGTCATTGTCCCAGGTTGAGGTCTGGCATACAAGAGCGTTAGCCCAAGGGTAGTGATAGGGTTAACATCGGTATCACTGACTGCTCTCTCAATTTCTCGAGCAACCACACGAGCAGCCTCTTCTGGCCGGGTCCCGGCTTCCCGTGGGGGAGCTACAGCACTCTGAGCCCACATCTCAAGAGAGTTGAGAAAACTGAAGAGCGTCGATTGGAGGAAATGCCTGGCTTCTCGTAGCTGAGCCTCTGCAGTGATGCTGTGACAGAAACGGCGAAGCTCGGGAATACCACTGGCGACGACGAGGCTAGCTTTCCCCTTGCGTGAGTGTTTGTCATACGCCTTGTTCGAGACGCAAAACACGCTGAGCGTCCCTCCCGGGGTCTTGGCCGCGTAGGCGCGTTGAAGTCCTTCTTTGACATGGTCATTTCGAGCTTCAATAAGAAGCAGTTCCAAACTAAGCGGAAAGGAGATTTAGCTGGGCGCGGAACCATCGCATGGGAAGCCTAACGTACCTTTGCTTTAGCTCCTTCTTTAGCGGCCTGTTTCCCGCTTCCTTTGCAGCTGCAATTTTCTGGTCAAGTTCATCTACGAGGGATTGGGGAATCCTTTTATCATCTCCGCAAAACTCCCGTCTCGCTCTTTTCTTGTCAATATCCTAGGATTATTAGCTTGGGCCCTCGTCATGGATTCATGGCATAAACAAGTACGTACCTCGGATTTCGTGCACACAACTGCAATCTTCAGGCTGCTGGCACCCGACTCCTCCCATTCTAATGGAACGTGGCGAGAGAGGACTGAAAATAGAGAAGACTTCAGCGACTGGTCTGTAATAGCCCTGGAAATCTTGGCTACAATGAAGATATGGTTGCATTTCATCAGGTAATCCTCGGTCGCGCGAACCCTCGCCAGGTTGGTGTCCTGCAAGCCTAAATCCGGTAACGCCCAATTAGCAACACAGTTCGCGGGTCACAGGTATGCGGACCGTAATATACCAGGCAAGTCGGCGAGCACAACTCCTGTCTCGAGTACCCGGGATTTGAGGTAAACACTAGTTCAGAGGTTGATATGGTAAGTGAAATGCCGCCACGTCTTCAGCATTGGCCAGAGAAGTTGTCTTACCGAATGATTTTGGTGAACGGCCAATATCTGTCCTGCATGAACCTCTCTGTTTTCGAGCAGCACTCGTCTGGAGTATCAGCGGTGGCCGTCCACCGGCCATTATCGCTACCCTCGGGCCAGTCGATGTCAAGCGACCACTGACGTAGCTGTTCCGTGACTCTCTCCAATGCCCCCTCGGTCTGGTCCCGGAGAGTTCTTCTTTAAACTCGCGCTTGTGCCCAAATGCGGCCTCTAGAGCTGACCATGCCTGTGCTGACTCTCTCGTGTAACGGGCGTAGTCCTCGGCAGAGGTCTCGGCAGATTCAACTGACGGGTGGTATAGTTGGCGATAACTCCAAAGCAATTCTGTGAGGTGGGTTTCTATCTCGGATGCAGACAGGTAGTCTACTTCGATGGTGATAGGAGCTACATGGGTAGTGGCGCTATGCCGATATTCGGTCACAACGGAGGTGCACGCTGAGCCGATATCCCCCTAGTTGAGTTAGCAGCTGAATATACGGATCTAATTAGGCTGCGATTTAGGTGTTATTGGGCACGAACAGTCTTTGCTACCCCGGGAACATGCAAGAGCGAGTTGATCAGGCTACTCTTCCCTATAATACGTTTAGCTTAAGTGCATCGATTACGTATGTTGCTAAGGTAGCGGTACCTTCTCCAGAATCTCCTAGGACAGCAATGGTGCTTGTATCAGAGCCCTGAAAGGTAGAGAGCCTCTTAGCCTCCTGAAGTAGCCTCTCCAGAGCCTCCCCAGGCTCTGCGAGGGATCCTGATTCTGTGATGGTCACTTCGGCCTTCTTGGCAATACTGATGCCCCTCTTGACGGACGACTGGAACTCGCGAGTGTAAAAACGATGCGTCGGGGCCTGCTCATTGCGAACGTTGTAGGGCGTGGACTCCCTCCTTTCGCTGCCCGGGCCAGATACAGAAAGTTCGGATGTATCCCGGGAATGGGCGTTAGGACTAAGTTCATGAGCCAAGCCATCACTAATCGGCAAGGAAGCAATAGATGGGCCTCCTGCGCCACTGGCAACGACGCTTGGCGGTGAGACCACCATCTGGGGAGTACTCGAGGCGTGGGTACGAGTTGGAGTATGGGCTGTAGCCTGTAGAGAGGGACCAAATTTGGGGAAGGAGAATGTGAAGGGGTCCGGGGATTGGGCACGATCCGAGGGTTGAGGCGATGCTCCCGGGGACGGCAAAGGCGTGGAATTGTGCAAGCCACGGAATGTAAAGGGGCTTGTCGTTAAGTGGTCAGAGCCCCAAGCAACCGAGCCAGATCCGGATTCAGTCGTCGAAGGTCCGTCACTCTGTCGCAAAGGGGTTGAAGGGGTTACTGGGCTCTTCCCACGAGGCTGGGGTGCCGCCTGGCCAAACTGGGAAACCGGAGGAGTTACGGGACTATTCCTATGAGGCTGCGGTGCGGCCTGGCCGAACCGGAAGACCGGAGGAGTTACGGGGCTATCCCCACGAGGCTGTGGCGTCGCCTGGCCAAACTGGAAGACTGGAGGAGGAGACGCACCGCCCCCGGTGGATGAAGGGGGACTGGCAGCGCCGGACTGCGCGCCCTGTGATTCCCTGATCCGAAAGACGAGAGGCGGGTTGGCCGAGGCGCTGCTAGACCCTGTTGTATGTAGCGCTGGCATGGTATTTGGAGGCAAAGAACGGTCATCGGATTTGTTCGGCGACATGGTCTACGATGAGCCACCGCCAATTGCTGCTTTATTGTTAGCGAGAAGAAGAGTGGGAAATGTTAAGTGAGGGCAGAAGTTGATAGAAAGAAAACCAAAATATGCACCAGCATTAAACAAAGACCTTATCGTCATATAGTCCTCCGCGAAGATTGTTTATCAAGGTAGGTTTCGAGCGGCGGTCGTCATTCATGATCTGAGTTGCACCTGTGGCTACGACCCGCCCAAAGGGCCCGTTGCCCTGCGACCCAATTGCGACCATGTTTAAGCGCTGTGCTTAGCGAGCCCATAGCCAATGACGCCCCGAACCGAACCCTGGCCAATGAGGCAGTAACGTTTTACGATGTGCCTCCAAGAGCTGAGCTGAGGAGGTGGCTGGATCAAATGGTTCCTGTTGGTTGCAGGACCGTTTCAAAATGTGAAATGTGGGTGTGGGGGCTTGGCAGCACGCCATCCATTGTTGGAATGGAGGGCCTAATACGAACACTTGGACAGGCGGGTATGCAGGATCTATGATCTATTTAGAAAGAAAGCTTGGTGATGAAAGGAATCGTCTACCTGTTGTGGCAGCAAAACACTACTAAATGAAACTTTGCGCAGTTGTTCCAGGTGCCTCTCCTTGGGCGTTGAGCGCTCGTCGTTTTCTTCGACAAGGTTGCGACTGTGGCATCAACTTTTTGGACTAAGAACTAAACGTGTTTCATCCTTTTGAATTGGGAAATCGAATCTAAAGATGGCTTCTAATTCAGGTTCTATACAGAGTAAGTGACCAGTACCTAAGGGAAGCTCCGTAGAACCCAGTTCATCCCAAACTCATTGTACCTTTTTATTTTACTGGCCTCTACATCTAATTCCTGAGTAGTCGCGTTCCGTAATTCATCCACTTGGCTCTTCTAACATGCGCCATGGTATCATCCGTGAAAATGCCTTCCCTCGGCTATCTAGCGATTACCTCGGAATACGAATCGTAGAGAAAGCGGGGATGGCCTCATCCTTCAATGGCATGAATGCCCGCCGCATCCGTCTTCAACTTCGCGACGTTGAACTGATCGTCTCCCCTCGGCAGCTCTAGCACAACCCTCGACAAGACTGCCGCCCCAAGTCGGACCTCCCCCTCCGTCTCGAGATCCAGCACATGCCCGCCCCTGGTCCTGCCCTCCTCGATGAAGTGCAGATGAATACCGGCGACGCTCACCCCCTGCAGAAACGCCGGAGACCGAAATCCTACCAACGTCCCGCGCACGCCGCCGTCGAACGTGTGCGTCACCTGACGAGATCCCACGGCACGCAGACTCTCGCCAGGAAAGCGCTGACCCTCGGCCGTGCGCACCGTCACGGACCGAAAGACGCCGTCGAGGCGCACGGCGATGTAGAGGTTGTTTGCATCGGGGAAGAGCTTGCCCAGGAGGTCCACCACGGCATCCTTGCTAGAGAGGGCGGCGTCCAGCGTTGTGGTCGGCGCGAAGTGCGTGACCATGGCGAAGGGGGTGACTTCCTCGTCAGGGTCGACACGGCGCACGGTGCCATCGTGCTTCATCTGGTAAACCAAACCGTCGAAAACGATCATTTCACCGGACATGGATCGGAAGGTGCCGAGGCCGAGATCGCCGTTGTTGAGAAGGGTGGAGACGGGGAGGCCGTTGGAGGCGACGCCGTCCATTAGGGCCGAGACGACGGAGTATTGGAAGAGCTCGTTTGTCGCCATGTTTGAAAATGCCGACAGCGGCCGCGCTAGAATGGGGAGAATTATTGGAATGTGGTAATTACGGACTGGAATCGGGGTCGTGTCGGGTCTATATGAACGGCAGGGCGGAGACCCCGGGCCGAGAACAACATGATGTAGGGCGACAAAGTTGGGCTTTTTGGATCTGCAGATGCTCAGTCATGTCACCTACGGACGTCACCTAGTCTCCCCTTTAGCGCAGTGGGGCCTTTAAGTGACACAGTAATTTGGTCATACCGCGGCAGCCATCATTCGCTCACATTTATAGCCCTGCTTACTGTGCAGTACGTAATTACATTACTTGGAGACGCGGTATTTTAGTGTGGTGGCACTGGTGATGGTGATGGCGATTGACCGACGCCCGGCAAGCTACACCATCGCCACGAGGTGAGGGTTTGCTGATAGAAGATTGTAAGCTTCGGTTGAATTTTACAGCACATAGTAATTCCTGAATCTTGCCCTCCTACCTACATCCTAAAGTTTGTAGGTCGTTTTGTTATATCGCACATATGTGTCACATGTAGTCACCTGTGCAACGATAGTTAATGAGTCTGTACGTCGAATATCCAGCCGAGTGCGTAAAAGCTAGCAAAGGTTAGCTAACGGTGAGAGCTGCAAATACTAAGATACTTCCAAGAGACCAATCTTGGTAAGTTTACCAGGAGATAAATCTTATGTGTCTTGTCCAAGTGTCTCGCTCGTGGCCCCTGAATCTCGCTCCCGTCCTACCGTCGTCGTCGTCAACGTCAACAGAGTACGGCGCCACCACGATATCCCACCGCTCCTGTTCCCAAGACTCAACCGACGGCATTGCCTTTGTCACCGCCTTAGCCCACCACTCGTGTGCGCCCAGCTCTCTGACGGAGGCCGCTTCCCGCTCGGGGTTCGCACCGTTGGCATTCCAGCGGAAAAGGAGATAGCACACAGTCTGGCCTCGGCTTGCCTCCATTGTAGCTGTTGGGTGTTCCTGCTGGCTATCGTGCTATCGTCATTAGCCTAGGCTCCGCAGAAATTCGCCGCACAAGGGAGAACGTTGGAAGTCCTTCAGGGCCTCGGCAGACCCCCAGACTGTTCCGTTGTGGGTCAGCAAATATCCATCTAGTGAGACTGTATTGAAGTGACCGAAGAAGCCAGGAAACACTCACAAACAATCAATGCAACCTGCTCTAGATCCTCGACCTGTCTCCCGAGCTAGACTTTCTCACAACCAGCCACGTCTGCAAGAGGGCCAAGATAGGTATTCGAGTGTCTTGTCATCCATTTTGGTCAATCCAGGTCATGCGGCAGATAGAATCGGGTCCAGGTGGTCCGCTTTCGCTCACTTCAGACTCGCTTTATACCTTTCTTTACGATAATTAGCCATAAGCTGCACTGAAGCCTAGCAAGATTGGCAGTTGACAGGGTAGGTTCACATGAGAGCAAGTGAGAAGTGCTAGGTACCGGGTAAGTGGTAAATGACAAGCAAATGGATCAAAGTTGGATATTTATAGCTTATAACGCGCGGGGCGTCACCTGACGCTGATGCCGTTGGAGAGCAGAGGTCTGTGGTAGGCAGCTACCAGGGAACTATAATTAGCTGTGTTAAGTTCAAGGCCCAGTCCTGGGAGTTTGGGCCGATCTGTAGCTGTACGAAGTCAACACCTATTCCTCATCGTACGCCTCCTCGTACTCTTCCTCATACTCCTCCCGGGCCTCCTCCAGCTCTTCTTGCTCGCTACTGCTGGCGTCCGAGTCCTGCGCCGCCTCTAGAGCCTCGTTGTAATCCTCACGCGCCTCCTGGAGGGACTCAGCGTCGCTGGAATCAACTTCCCGCTCGAGAGGAGCGCCGCCAGAGTACTGCTGCGCGTCGGGCTGCGCGTAGTGGCGCTCGCTGTCAGAGTCGCCGTCGTCTAGCATGCACATTAGCCTAGGTACTACCGTTGAACGTGTCGGCTGGAGAACCAGATCACTCACTAAACGCGTTTTCCAACATGGCTCCAGCGGCAAGACCAAGCACAGCGCCCCCAGCACCGGCCATAATCGTCTTTCCCGCTCCACTGCTCTTCTTAGGTTCTTCCCCGTACTGGTAGCCACCCCCGCCGTAGCCATCATGCCCAGCT
>Ga0164242_10007251_pt1 | contig 12142 bp, 11 predicted proteins | sample OricomgcompostMG_FD_108783 | JGI IMG/M metagenome (GOLD analysis project Ga0164242, IMG submission 108783) | Miracle-Growth compost microbial communities from Emeryville, California, USA - Original compost - Miracle growth compost (MG) ... | reverse complement strand
CTCCGTGCCGGGGGGCGAGGCCGCCGATGCCGTGCCGGGAGGCACGGGCGTCGTGAGGTCGGCGTCGACGCTGTCGACCCGTTGCTTCGCCGTGCCGCCAGCGGCGTGCCGTCCCTTGTAGTCAGCCATGCCAGCCGGGATTCCCGGCATAGTGCACGGCTACGCGTCACCGGCGGGTCTTGGTGGTCCTGAGGGTCGTCGAGCGCCGGCCCGGGCCGGGCGCTTGCTCGGCCCACGAGTCGCTGACGGCGTTGGTGTCTTGCTGGAGTGCTTTGCTCTGAGTTTGCGCTGAGTCGGCTGGCTGAGTCTGGGTGATCTGCCTAGTGCGTCGGCTTGTACGTCGGCTTGTGCGTCGGTTCGTGCGTTGGCTCGTGCGTTGGCGGTGTGACTCAGACGCGACTCAGAGCAAAGCACTCCAGCAAGACATCGGCCACCCGACAGGTTGGGGTCGAGACGCCGCCCAATGGCAAATGCCCTTCCCGGGGGTGCGACGCATTCGCATGTTGCGTCGTGTTTGCCGCCCGAAAACTACCGTGAGACCACACTGTAGGGCGGCTCCCAAGGCATCCGTTCGCGGCCGCGGGCGGGCCAACGGCTCATGGGGTGGGGCTTGGTGACGCGGCTGGCGTGACGTCGGCGCCCGCTGGGCCGAGGATCGCCTGGCACACCTGCAACGCCGTGCTGGTCTTCGCGTCGCTTCGGTCGAGAGTTCGAAGCGCTGCTTGCGGATCGGACTCCGTGATCGTGACCCCGTTGTCGCTCATGCAACTCTTGAACGAAGCGAACGTCGTCGCGCTGATGCCTGATTGGCCACCGTCGCCCTGCCCGTTTCCGGCGCCGGCGCTGGCGCCGGCGCGTCGGCCGAACCCTCCGCCGCTCGGAAGCATGCTTGCGCACGCCTTTAGCGCGGCCTGTGCGCTCGGGTCGGCGCTCGCGCTGCCGAGGAATCCGCCGAATCCACCGGGCCCACCGTTGCCAAATCCGCCAGGCGGGCGGGAAAATCCCCCGGCCGGGCGGGAAAATCCCCCGGCCGGCCGGGAAGGAGAATCGCCTCGCCGGGCAAAACTGCCGGTAGGGCGGGGTCGGGCGCTGCCAAAGCCGCCTGCGCCCGGGGTGAAGGAGGGCACGGCCACTCCGTGTTGTCGTAGGCAGGAGGTGTAGGCCTCGAACGCGGCCGATGCGTCAGCGCGCCCCGTGCCGGACGCGGTCGGGGTGGCACTGGACGGCGATTTCGCCGTTGTCGCAGCGTTCTTCGTGCCGCCACCGCACGCAGCGACGAGCAGTGCGATACCAACGGCGAAAGCGGTCACGGTCAACGCCGCGCCCGCCGCTCGGCGTCCGCGCTGATGTGCCGTTGCCATGCTGCCTCCCGCGCCGTGTCCTCGACGTTGCAGATTCTCCGACGCGATTGCGCCGGGGCAATGCCGACGGCTGTATTCGAGGCAACTTCGCAGCTATTTCCCAGCGATCTCCCAGCGGCGCGGGTGGATTCGGCCGCCGCCGACCAGGGTCAGGCCGTGGGCGTGAACGTGACTATTTTTGCGTATCGCAAACGCGGCACGCCGACGTGTGGTGGTCCGAGGAATTGACTGGCTGTCGAATTTCGATGCGCCGCGCAAAAGCCGGAAGGGCCGTTAGCGGGTGAGATGAACCCAGCCTTCGCCCGCGACTCCGCGCCGATCATCGGGAAAGCGGCGCAGCAACTCGCGATCGCGTTCGAACTGCGCGCGCTGCCCCGAGGTGAGGACGACGCCGTCGCGCATCAATCTGCGCACGCGGGCGATCGAGGCGGCGATGGCCGCTTCTTCGCGCAGGCGTATCTCGTGGTCGGGGGCGCCGCGGCGTTCGGCCTCGAGCAACGCTTCGTGTGCCGACCGGCGGCGGACGATGACGACGGGCTCGCCGAGCAGCGGCGGCGTCTCGGCGGCACGTTCGTCGAGGCCCGGCGAACTCGATACGTTGGCGGCGCGTGGGGTGGTCGTGAGGTCGACGGGCTCGGCCGCTGTGTCAGCAGGCCAGACTGCGAGATCAACCGGCATGATCAAGATATCGGTTACGAAGATCGTGACCTGAAGAAAACGACATAAAGTTCGCCCTGATGGTCCCGCAACCGATCACGCGGCCGGTGTCAGCGCGTGCCCATCACGAGGTACGCCTCGGCGAGCCGGCCGGCAGGAAGCCCCGCCCGCTCCGCATTGATCCTCAACCAGCCGCCGACGTGGGTTTCGAGATCGGGCATGTGTGCGGTCTGACTCTCGTGCGCTCGCAGCGCATGGATCTTGCGGTCAAACGTGTCCGTGACGTCGACGTAGTGCAACTCGCCATCGGCCAGCGGCACGCCGCCCATGATCCAGGTTTCCGCCACCACCCACGCGTCGAGCCCCTCGTCGAGACGCAGTTGTGGATGCGCGAAGGGGTTGCGCGCGTCGGGATAGATCGAATCGAGGGCCGCCTCACCCGCCGCCCGGTGGTCGGGGTGGCTGCGCCCCATCCGCTCGTAGTCGCGCTCCGGCGACTGCACCAGCATGCGCTGCGGCCGCACCTGCCGGATGACGCGGCTGATATCGCGTCGCAGCTCGAAACTGGGGACCAGCTGGCCGTCGGGGTAGCCGAGAAACCGCAGATCGTGGACGCCGACCCGCTTGGCCGCCTCCGTCTGCTCGGCGCGCCTGACAGCCGCGATCTGGTCGCGCGGGAATTCTAAGTCGAAGCCGCCGGCGTCGCCGTCCGTGCAGACGCAGTAGACGACCTCGATGCCTGCGTCCGTCCAAGCGGCGATGGTGCCGCCCGAGCCGAAGTCGACGTCGTCGGGGTGCGCGGTCACGACGAGGGCGCGCTCGACCTCGGCGTCCGGCATGGGTGTCGTGGGCACGCGCGCCATCTTACGAGCCGAGGCGGGCGGCTGGGGTGTGCCGTTGTGGCGAGCGCCGTCGTCCGGCGTCCGCGATGTCGGGCCACATCCGTAGACTCGACCGCGATGTCCGCGCATACCGATGAGCTCCTCGCCGATCTCAACCCCCCGCAGCGCGCCGCCGTCGTGCACGAAGGTGGGCCGTTGCTCATCGTCGCCGGCGCCGGCTCGGGCAAGACTCGGGTGCTCACCCGCCGGGTCGCCTACCTGCTGCGCGAGCGGAATGTCGCGCCGTCCGAGATCTTGGCGATCACCTTCACCAACAAGGCCGCGGGCGAGATGAAAGAGCGGGTCGCCGAGATGGTCGGCGGCCGAGCCCGGGCGATGTGGGTGATGACGTTTCACTCGGCGTGCGTGCGCATCTTGCGCGAGAACGCGAAGCTCCTCGGCTTCACCACGACGTTCTCCATCTATGACGCCGCCGACTCCCAGCGGCTGATGACCCTCGTCTGTCGCGAACTCGACCTCGATCCGAAGCGCTACCCTCCTCGCTCGTTCAGCAACCAGGTCTCGAACCTGAAGAACGAGCTCATAGACCATGAGGATTTCTCGCGGAAAGCCAGCAACCATCAAGAGAGAACGCTCGCTGACGCCTACTCCGGCTACCAACGAAGACTGCAGGAGGCCAACGCTTTCGATTTCGATGACCTCATCATGGTCACCGTCAATCTTTTCCAAGCTTTTCCGGACGTCGCTGAGCACTACCGCCGTCGCTTCAGGCATGTGTTGGTCGACGAGTACCAAGACACGAACCACGCGCAATATATGTTGGTGCGTGAGTTGGTCGGCGGCGCGGTGGGTCAACGCGAGAAGCGCACGGTCGACGGCGAGCTGGTGCGGGAAGGAATTTCGAGCGCGGTGCCGCCCGCTGAGCTGGTGGTGGTTGGTGACGCCGATCAGTCGATTTACGCGTTTCGCGGCGCGACCATTCGCAACATCATGGAGTTCGAGCGCGATTATCCTGACGCGAAGGTCGTGCTGCTCGAGCAGAACTATCGTTCGACGCAGACGATTTTGAGCGCAGCCAACGCGGTGATCGCTCGTAACGAAGGGCGCAAGGCGAAGAACCTGTGGTCTGACGCAGGCGAGGGCGAGCGGATCGGCGGCTATGTCGCCGACGACGAGCGTGGCGAGGCGCAATACGTTGCCGACGAGATCGATCGGCTGCACGACGATGGCCTTGCCGCCTACAAAGACGTCGCGATCTTCTACCGCACCAACGCGCAGTCGCGTGTTTTCGAAGAGGTGTTCATCAGGGTCGGGCTGCCATACAAGGTTGTCGGGGGCGTGCGCTTCTACGAGCGGCGCGAAGTGCGCGACCTGTTGGCATATCTGCGGGTGCTCGTCAACCCTGAAGACATCGTCTCGCTGCGGCGCATTCTCAACGTGCCACGCCGAGGGATCGGCGACCGTGCGGAGGCGTGCATCGAGGCGTTGCAGAGCCGCGAGCGCATCTCGTTCGCCCAGGCGCTGCGGCGCAGCGACGAGGCATACGGGATCGCCGCCCGGTCGGCGGCGTCGGTCAAGGATTTCGTGGCGCTGCTCGACGAATTGCGGGCGCTGGCCGAGTCGTCGCCGCCGTCCGAGGTGATGGAGGCCGCGCTCACGAAGAGCGGCTACCTGACCGAGCTCGAAGCGAGCACCGATCCGCAAGACGAGTCACGAGTCGAGAACCTGCGTGAGCTCGTCACGGTCGCCCGGGAGTTCGAAGAGGCGAATCCCGAAGGCGATCTCGCCGCGTTTCTCGAACAGGTCGCCCTTGTCGCCGACGCCGACGAGATCCCGACCGACGGCGACGCGCATGGTGGCGTCGTCACGCTGATGACCCTGCATACGGCGAAGGGCCTTGAGTTTCCGGTGGTTTTCCTCACCGGCTTGGAAGACGGCGTGTTCCCGCATATGCGCTCGCTCACCGAACCGAAAGAGCTCGAGGAGGAGCGCCGGCTCGCCTACGTCGGCATCACCAGAGCGCGCAAGCGGCTGTACCTTACGCGTTCGATGCAGCGCAGCACCTGGGGAGCGCCGTCCTACAACCCGCCGTCGCGCTTTCTCGACGAGGTGCCCGATCCGCTCGTCGACTGGAAACGCGCCGCGCCAGCGCGATTCACGCCGACCGGCGGCTACCGCGCGTCGTCGTCGCCGGCAGCGTTGCGGGGCATGCCGACGAAACCGGCCGGCGCCGGCAACAGGTCAATACCCTCGTTGAAGCCTGGCGATCGTGTCAGCCACGACAGTTTCGGCCTAGGCACCGTGGTTTCGACGTCCGGCCAAGGCGACAACGCGCAAGCGAAAATCGACTTTGGGGCAAGCACGGGCGAGAAGAGTTTCGTGCTGCGCTATGCGCCGCTGGAGAAGCTTTAGCCCGTCGTCGTTTTCACAGGCGGCGACATGGCTGTGCGCGATTCCTGTGACATTCACTCCCGGATTCGGGGGGTAAATGTCACGGCAACTGGGTGGCGTGGCGCGGGAGGGCGAGGCGGGCGGCGAGGGCGACCGGTCAGATGTGGATGCCGCGAGCGGCGAGGAACGGGATCGGGTCGACGACCTGCCCGTTCACGTGCACCTCGAAATGCAGGTGCGGCCCGGTGGCGTCACCGGCGGCGCCGACCAGCGCGATTTCCTGCCCGGGTGTCACTTTGTCGCCGGCCTTGACGAGGAATTTCGACATGTGGCCATACCACGTCTGGGTGCCGTCCCAGTCGGTGATCTTCACGATCTCGCCATAACCGCTCTCCGGCCCGGCGTAGGTGACGGTGCCCGATGTCGCGGCGAGGATCGGCGAGCCGTAGGCGCCGGCGAGATCTATGCCCTCGTGCATGCGGCCCCACCGCCGGCCGAACGGCGAGCTGAGCGCGGCGGAATTGGGCCGCACCCAGCGGTGGGCCTGGGCGAGCGCCTCGGCCTCGGCCTTCGCCGCCGCGGCGGCGGCCTTGGCTTTCGCGGCCGCGGCCGCCGCGGCCGCCGCGTCTTTCACGCGTTGTCTTAACGCCGCCGCTTGTTGGTCGAGCGTGAGCATGACCGCGGCCGCCTGATCGTCGAGCGTCGGCGCCGACGAAGCGCTCGTGAGGGCCGGCGTCGTCACCGTGGCCTCGACCACGGACGCCGGCGGCTCGGCAGCCGCTGGCGGCGCGAGAGCTTGCGCGGCCGGCGAGATCGGGACGAGCGCCGATCGGGTCAATCCGCGATCGGCGCGTGGCGAGGGCGCCCGTGCGGGCAGCATGCGCTTGTCGTGCTCCGCGGCCATGGCGCTGCTCATCGAGGCGCGCGACGTCGTCGCCTGCGCTGCCGCGTGCGCGGAGGACGACGCGTCGTCGTCTGACGCCGCCCACGCGGCGCCGGCCGAAAGGCCCGCCAGAAGGCAGCCGGCGACCAGCGCTCGGCTACGACGTGACGGCACGGGTCGGCGTCCTTACTGGCGTTTGTCGGCGGTGCGCCGACCGGGAATGGCGCGTCGGAGGATCGGCGGCGCTGAGGTTACCCACCAAAGGGCCATCCGGCCAAGTCCTGCCGGGGATACGCTCCGAACGACGCTTTTGACTGGCTTGAGCGAGTTGAGCGGAGGCGAGCCCTATGGCGGACGCCGGCCGGGTGCGGGTCGTGGTCGCGAAACCGGGCCTCGACGGGCACGATCGTGGCGCGAAGGTGGTGGCTCGCGCTCTGCGCGACGCTGGGGTCGAGGTGATTTACACCGGCCTGCACCAAACGCCCGAGCAAATAGTCGCGACCGCGATCCAAGAGGATGCGGACGCGATCGGCCTCTCGGTCTTGTCGGGCGCGCATATGACGTTGTTCACACGCGTGCTGGAGTTGCTGCGCGAGCGGGACGCGTCCGACATCGTGGTGTTCGGCGGCGGGATCATTCCCGACGCTGACGTTCCGGAGCTGAAATCACTCGGGGTGGCCGAGGTTTTCACGCCTGGCGCGAGCACATCGAGCATCGTCGAGTGGGTGCGCGAGAACCTCGGCGGGGCGGCGAACCGCTCGGGCTGGGCGGGCACGCCGCGGTGACACAGCGGCCGGGGCGCGCCTGACCCGATGGCGTGGCGGTGGCGGGCGGTCGGTTAGCCTCGCAGATGACTCGCGCCCCGGCTTTGAGGACGGCAACGTGGACCTGTTCGAATACCAGGCCAAAGACCTGTTCGCCGCGCACGGCGTGCCGGTCACGCTCGGCGACGTCGCGACGACCGCCGATCACGCGCGCGAGATTGCCGAGCAGATCGGCGGCCGCGTGGTCGTCAAGGCGCAGGTGAAGACCGGCGGCCGCGGCAAGGCGGGCGGTGTGAAGCTGGCCGACGACGCCAACGACGCCGGCATCAAGGCGAGCGCGATCCTGGGCATGGACATCAAGGGCCACACGGTGCATCGCGTGCTCGTCACCGAAGCCAGCGATATCGCCGAGGAGTACTACTTCTCGTTCTTGCTCGACCGCTCGAACCGCACGTTTCTCGCGATGGCTTCCCGCGAGGGGGGCATGGAGATCGAGCAGGTGGCGGTCGAAAAGCCTGAGGCGCTGGCGAAGATTCCGGTCGACGCGATCCACGGCGTCGATGTCGCGAAGGCCCGAGAAATCGCCGAGGCGGCAGGCTATCCCGCCGACGTTCTCGACCAGGCCGCTGACGTCATCGTGAGCTTGTGGGACGTCTTCGTCGGCGAAGACGCCACGCTCGTCGAGGTCAACCCGCTGGTGAAAACGCCTGACGGCAAGGTGCTTGCCCTCGACGGCAAGGTGACTCTCGACGACAACGCGGGTTTCCGGCACCCCGAGCATGAAGAGCTCGCCGACACCTCGGCGTCCGACCCGCTTGAGGCCCGTGCCAAGGCCGACGGTCTCAACTACGTCAAGCTCGACGGCGAGGTCGGCATCATCGGCAACGGCGCCGGCCTGGTGATGAGCACGCTCGACGTCGTCGCCTACGCGGGCGAAGAATTCGGTGGAGTGCGGCCGGCGAACTTCCTCGACATCGGCGGCGGCGCCTCGGCCGACGTGATGGCGGCGGGCCTCGGCATCGTGTTGTCCGACCCCTCGGTGCGGTCGGTGTTCGTCAACGTCTTCGGTGGCATCACCGCCTGCGACGCCGTGGCGAACGGCATCGTCGCCGCGTTGGCGAAACTGCGCGAGGGCGGAACGCAGATCACGACGCCGCTCGTCGTCCGCCTCGATGGCAACCGAGCGGCCGAAGGGCGCGAAATCCTCGCCGGCGCAGGGCTTTCTGGCGTCGAGCAAAACGACACGATGGACGGCGCGGCCCGCCGTGCCGCCGAATTGGCTGCGAGGTAAGGCGAAAAATGGCGATCTTCCTTGACCGGAACAGCCGGGTCATCGTGCAGGGCATCACCGGCTCGCAGGGCGCGCAGCACACGCGGCGCATGCTCGCGGCCGGCACCACCGTGGTCGGTGGCACCAACCCGAAGAAGGCTGGCACGACCGTCGATTTCGACGGCGTCGCCCTGCCGGTGTTCGGCGGGATCGCCGAGGCGATGGCGAGCACCGGCGCGAACGTCGTCGTCGCGTTCGTGCCGCCCGCGGGGGCGAAGGCGGGCATGATCGAGGCGATCGACGCAGGCATCGAGCTCGCGGTCGTCATCACCGAGGGCATTCCGGTGCACGATTCGACGGCGGCGTGGGCGTACGCGTGTGAGAAGGGCAACAAGACCCGCATCATCGGCCCGAACTGCCCCGGCGTCGCCTCGCCCGGGCAGTCGAACGCCGGGATCATCCCGGCCGACATCACCAAGCCGGGGCGCATCGGGCTGGTGTCGAAGTCGGGCACGTTGACGTACCAGATGATGTACGAGCTGCGTGACATCGGATTCTCGACGTGCGTCGGCATCGGCGGCGACCCCGTCATCGGCACCACGCACATCGACTGCCTGCGGGCCTTTCAGGACGACCCCGACACCGACGCCATCGTGATGATCGGTGAGATCGGCGGCGACGCCGAGGAGCGGGCAGCCGCGTTCATCGAGGCGTCCGTCACCAAGCCGGTGGTCGGCTATGTCGCCGGGTTCACGGCGCCCGAGGGAAAGACGATGGGCCACGCGGGGGCGATCGTGTCCGGTTCGTCCGGGACGGCGCAGGCGAAGAAAGAGGCGCTGGAGAAGGTCGGCGTCCAGGTCGGCAAGACGCCGTCCGAAGCGGCCCGCTTGATGCGCGAGATCATGGCGTCGCGGTAGGGCCCCGACGGCGGCTGGACACAGCCGACAAGAACGTTCGTCGTTCGTCGCGCCAGGCGCTGCTTGTTTCGCCGGTTTGTCTCCTTCATCCGCTGTGACAAAGCGGGTTTGGCCCCGTGGCCAGTATCAGGCGGCCAGACGTGGGCTCCTCTTGATGCGACGGCGGCGCGGCGAGGTGTCGTGATCTCGTTGGCCCGCCGCCGTAGACAGCAAGGCCTTGTAGCCCCAATCATGTCTAGAACTTTGCGCGGCGCAGAAGCGGCCGTGACGTTAACAGGAGGATGACCTCATGTCCGGCTTCGACCTGAAGCAGATCAACCGCAATGACCAACTCATCGTCGGCGGTGGCATTGTTGCGTTCATTGCGTCATTCCTGCCCTATTGGGGGTGGTCAGGCGGAGGCTACAGCGCGAGCACCAGCGCGTGGACCGGTTACGCCACCATCGGGCTTCTGTTGTTGTTCATCGCCGCCCTCATCGTCGCGGCGCGGGTCTTCATGAACGCGACGTTGCCCAAGCTGCCCCTCGGGCCGAACCTTCTGGTCGCCGCGTTGGCCGCCCTCGGCACCATCCTCGTGATCATCCGCGGCTTCACCTACCCGCACGTGAGTGGTGTCGGCGGGTCGGTCGGCGTTATGTGGGGCGGTTACGTTCTGTTCATCGCCGGGATCGTCATGACGGTCGGCGCGGTGATGAACTTCCGGTCGTCGGGCGAGAAGCTCGCGTGGGACGCGTCGGCGCTGAACCGACCGGCCACACCGGCCGCGGCAGGGGGCACACCGGTCGCGCCCTACACGCCGCCGGCGGCGCCGGCCGCCGAGCAGCCCGACAAGCCCGACCAGGGCACGCCGAGCGTCTGACTCGAAACCCGGGCAGCTCGAACGCGCAGCAAAGCAGGGGCCGGACGGCGAAAGCCCGTCCGGCCCCTGCCGGTTGTGACGTGTGGCGCGGCGACACCCCGAGCGGGCGCGGTTTCGGCGCATCGCGCCGCCCGGCTGCCAGCATGGACCCATGGCCGACACCCTCGCCCGGCCGGCGTCCAGCGCAGGCAAGGCCGCCGCGGGAAAGACGCCCGCGACGCGTGACGGCGCCGACGCCGCGAAGCCGCGCCCGACCGCGCTTGTCGGCATCGCGGTGGCCTTGTGGACTGCTGCGCTCGGGCTCGCCGTGCTGGTCTGCCTCACCCTCACCGCGTGGGTCACCGCGACCCACCACGACGGCGCGATCCATCCGCCGCTCGCCACGGCGATCCAGGCCTGGTTGTTGGCGCAGCACGCGGCGATCGGCCTCGGCGGCGCCGGAGTCCGCTCGTTCACCTTGATGCCGCTGGGCGTCACGATCGGGCTTGGCGCGTTGCTGGCGTACGGCGGTCGCCATGCGGCGCGGCTGTCGGGCGCCACCGACCTGCTCGACGTCGCGACGTCGACGCTGGCGCTTGCTCTGCCCTACGCGGTGATCGCGGCGTTGTTGACGAACCCGGCTCACGACGGCGGGTCGCGCCCCTCGCCGCTCGGGGCGCTGACGGGCGCCTTCGTGCTCGCGCTCGTGTGCGCCGGCGGCGGGGCGTTGCGTGAGACGGGGCTGCTGCCAGGCGTGCTCGCCCAGATCCCGGCCAAGGCGCGCGCCGCGACACGCGCCGGGCTGGCGGCGTCCGCGATCGTGACGGGTTTCGGCGCGGTCGTGCTGGCGCTCGGCTTGGCCGGCCACGCCGAGCGGGCCGCGCGCCTCGCGTCGTCGGCGCATGGCGGCTACGTCGGGGTCGCGCTGATCGCGGTGATCTCCGCCGCCTACGCGCCGAACGCGGTCGTGTGGGCGTCGGCCTACTCGCTCGGGCCGGGATTCGCCGTCGGCGCGCACACGTCGGTGACGCTCGCCGGCGCCCAGGTGGGCGCGGTGCCAGCGTTTCCGTTGCTTGCTCCGTTGCCCGACACGGGGCCCGCGCCCGCTTACGCATGGTTGGTGATCGTCGGCCCGCTGCTGGCCGGCGTCGTGGCCGGCTGGCTGCTCTCCCGCGGCGAAACAGCGTCCACGCCGGACGCCGACGGCCCATGGTGGGCGGCTCACCGGCTGCTCCCGGCCGCATGGGGGCTGGCGGCAGGCGCCACCGGGGGCGTCGCGCTCGCCGTGATCGCGGCCCTTTCCGGAGGCTCGCTGGGCGGTGGGCGCATGAGCGCGCTCGGGCCGTCGCCATGGTGGGTGTTGCTCTTCGCCACGATCGAGATCGGGCTGATCGCCGCCGCGACGATCTGGCTGCGGGGCCGGACGCGCGCACGCGCGGATGCCGGCGAAGCCGGCGTCGACCGGGTCATCTCGCTCGACTGACCGGCCGATATCGTGGGTCCGCATCTCAGCCCGCGAAGGAGAGCCGTTGCCTGTCAGCCCGCTGCGGGTCGTCGTCCTGGTCTCGGGGGAGGGCACGAACCTGCAAGCGCTGCTCGACGCATGCGCCGATCCGTCGTACGGCGCCACGGTGGTCGCAGTCGGGGCCGATCGGCACGAGACGCGCGCGATCGCTCGCGCCGAGGCGGCCGGCGTCCCGACTTTCGTCTTACGTGTCAAGGATTTTGCCGAGCGCTCGCAGTGGGACGCCGCGTTGGCTCAAGCGGTCGCGGCGCATTCACCGGGGCTCGTGGTGCTGGCCGGATTCATGAAACTGGTCGGCGCGTCGAACTGGTTCATCCAGCTACCGTTCGTGCTGGAGGCGGTGTTCGCCGGGCTGATCGGCGCCATCATCTCGTTCGTGGTGCTCGCCGTGGCCAAGGCGTTCCTGCTGGACAAGACGTTGTCGGGGATCTTCACCGCCGGCATCATCCCGCCGATCAGCTGGAACGACATCCTGCTGACGTTGCCGTTGCTGCTGCTCGTCGCCGCGGTGATCAGCGCCGTCACCGGCTGGGTCACGCTGCGGTTCCGACTGCGCACCTGACCACCTGCTCGACCGGCCCGGCCGGGTCGCCCGCGCGGGTGGCCCGGCCGGTTCGTGTCCGGCGGAAACGATTGGACGCGGTGGGTGGCCGGTCCCGTACCATGGGCGCTCGGTCGGGCAACAGGGGCGCCG
>Ga0164242_10007250_pt1 | contig 12142 bp, 9 predicted proteins | sample OricomgcompostMG_FD_108783 | JGI IMG/M metagenome (GOLD analysis project Ga0164242, IMG submission 108783) | Miracle-Growth compost microbial communities from Emeryville, California, USA - Original compost - Miracle growth compost (MG) ... | reverse complement strand
TTGTACCGTTCTGATTTCAATCATACTATATTTATCAGTGTGTCTTACTGCTTAGTTAGCATATGAGCCGTGTGTTTTTGTACGCACAGCTCATAAGATAAATAGTCGTTCAGTCACTATATTGTTAGCATTAGAGGCTCAGCTCTGAAATAATTCCTTCAATTTTTGCATTGAGGGATTCCAGTTTGCTGTCAAAAGCCTCTTTTGATTCCAGCGGCGTCTGCACACTAAAATAAAATTTAATTTTAGGTTCAGTACCGGAAGGACGCGCAGAGATTTTCGTGCCGTCTGCCAGGATAAACTGCAATACATTGCTTTTGGGAAGATCGATGTCCCAGCTTTCTCCACTTGAAAGGTTTTTACCTTTTTTAAGCTGATAGTCCAGTAACTGAACGACCTGGGAGCCGTTCAGGGACTTAGGCGGATGCTCTCTGAAACCCTGCATCATTTCAGCAATTTCTTCCTGTCCGCGCATTCCTTTACGGGTAATGCTTTTGAGTTTCTCATAAAATAAGCCGTATTCTATATACAGTTCAATGAGTTTGTCATATAAAGTCTTTCCCTGGTTTTTTTCGTAGGCTGCCATTTCACATAATAGCGCCACAGCAGAAACGGCGTCTTTATCACGCACCTGATCGCCGATCATCAGTCCGAAGGACTCTTCGCCGCCAATAATATAATGTTCCTTGCCGGCTCTATCGCGGATCATTTCGGCAATCCACTTAAAACCGGTGAGTACATTATAGCAATGAACCTGATTGTTTGCGGCAATTTTATCAATCATGTCGGTGGTAACAATGGTTTTTACGACCATATCATCCGGACGGGCGATCTTTTTCGCTTTTCTGGATTCCATAATATAAGTGAAGGCTAATACAGCCGTCTGATTGCCATTCATCAAAACCCATTCACCCTTATGGTTTTTAATGCCGATACCCACTCTGTCGGCGTCCGGATCGGTACCCAGCAGGATATCCGCATCTAATTCTTTAGCCAGTTTTAAGCCCAGGCTCATCGCTTCAGACTCTTCCGGATTAGGGTAGACGACTGTCGGGAAATTCCCATTGGGAACTTTTTGTTCTTCCACAATATGTACATTCTCAAAGCCAAAAGTCTTCAGTACATCCGGTACCAGTTTGATGCCGGAACCATGAATCGGGGTGTAAACAATTTTCAGATCTTTTTGCTGCTCGATGGCATCCGGATAAACGCTCAGACCTTTCACCATCTGGATATAAGCCTGGTCAACCTGCTGGCCGATAATTTCAATGAGGGATTCACCACCGGTAAATTTAACGTCTTCAATATTTTTAATCTTGGCTACCTCATCCATGACATTGATGTCATGTGGAGGAACCAGCTGGGCGCCATCATCCCAATAAGCTTTATAGCCATTATATTCTTTTGGATTATGGGAGGCGGTACAAACGACACCCCCCTGACATCCTAAATGGCGGATAGCAAAAGAGAGCTCCGGCGTAGGACGCAGATCATCAAATAAATAGACTTTAATGCCATTGGCTGCAAATACGCCTGCGGCTGTTTCTGCAAAAAAACGACTGTTATTGCGAGGGTCATGTGCCAGGGCTACCTTAATTTCTTTGCCTGGAAAGGATTTGTTCAGATAGTTGGCAAATCCCTGAGTGGCCATACCGACCGTATATTTATTCATCCGGTTGGTGCCAACTCCCATAATGCCTCTGAGGCCACCGGTTCCAAATTCCAGATCTTTATAAAAGGCTTCCGTTAAATCATCCGGATTTTCTGTCTGTAATCTTCTGATCTCCGCCTTGGTCTGATCATCATAATTGCCATTCAGCCAGCTGTCAATTTTTGCCTGAACATGCTGCTGGATTTGTGCATCTGTATTTTCTGCCATAATCTTAGGGATTAAATCGTTTAAGAATATTAAGGGTTTTGTTTTTTGTCGATTGTCTGAACAAAGGTCCGTTGCGTCTTTTGCTATATTTTATTTGGTTTTTCCGTGTCAAAAATAACGCCTGTTATCTCTGCATTTTCTATTTCTACCCGGATATGATCCTGTCCGGTGGTTGCCAGTGAGAGACCGATATAATCCGGTTTAATGGGAAAAAGCCGGTGCATGCGTTCAATCATTACCAGCGTCTGGATCCTTCTGGGGTGATATTCCAGCAAAGGCTTCGTTGCATACAGCAAAGTCTTTCCCGAGTTACTGACATCATCGATAATGATGATATTTTTTTGGTTAAAATCCATCGGTTCAGACAGCGTCACCGTTCCGGGATGAATTTTGTCCAGACTAACGGTCAGTATTTTAATGGTAGTGGAAATATACTGCCGGATAAAACCTTCCAGCTGTCTGGCCATGGCAGTACCGTTTTGCTCCACGCCAATCAACACCAGCTCCGCGGTGTCATCTCCTAAATTTTCTGCAATTTCAAGGGCCATCCGGTGTAATTTTTCCCGGGCGGAACTTTTGCTTAATATCGAATCTTTTGCCATCATAATGCTTATAAATAAATGACCTTGAATCCATTTTCTAAAGGTCGCATTTTTTTAGAAACTGTTTGAGGCCCTAAAATTAGTATATATCAGTTATAATCTGCTATAACATTCATAATTATAGGCTATCTTAGCGCATCAACTAAAATGTATGCATATTATATCTCAGTTTTTATTTGTCGTGCTTTTTGCGGTGGCCATATGGCAGTTTACTAAAAAATGCAGACAAATAAAAAGAAATATTAATCTTGGCCGGGATAAAAAAATAACCGACCGTAAATCTGAGCGAATTAAAAATGTACTGCTGCTGGCGCTGGGGCAGAAAAAAATGTTCCGCAATCCACTAGTGGCTATTCTGCACTTATTTGTTTATGGTGGTTTTATAATCATTAATATAGAAATACTGGAAATTATTCTGGATGGGCTCTTAGGGTATCATCGCCTGTTTTCCGGCATCGGCGGTCTGTATATCTTTTTGATTAATGCTTTTGAAGTGTTGGCCTTCCTGGTGCTGGCAAGCTGTGCCATATTTCTGGTTCGAAGAAACATCGTAAAGGTTAAAAGACTGGTTTCTTCAGATCTGAATGGCTGGCCCCATGATGATGCCAATTATATCCTGATTGCAGAGATTACCCTGATGTCCCTGTTTTTAATCATGAATAGCTGCGACACCATCCTTGCCGGCAGAGGGGTGGGGGAATACGTCAATACCCCAACGACGCATTTTTTGATCTCCGGTGTCCTCCATGGATTATTTAATGGGTTGAGTAGTAGTGCTTTAATTGCGATAGAACGCAGTTGTTGGTGGCTGCATATTATAGGCATACTGGCTTTCATGAACTATCTTCCCTATTCCAAGCATTTACATATTATTCTGGCCTTTCCCAATGCGTATTATGCCAGCCTGGAGCCGAAAGGAGAGATGCCTAATATGCCAGATATCCAAAAAGAAGTATTAATGGCGATGGAACCGGACGCTCCCGCAGCGCAGCCTGAACTGGATCAGGATGGGCAGCCGCTGCCGCCACAGCCATTCGGCGCTAAAGATATCTTTGACCTGAGCTGGAAAAATCTGATGGATGCCTATAGCTGTACGGAATGCGGCCGCTGTACCCAGGCCTGTCCTGCAGCCGGTACGGGCAAGGCATTAAGTCCCCGGCTGATCATGATGAAAACCAGGGACCGGGTTGAAGAGGTGGGTAAAAATATTCAGAAAAACAAGACCTTTCAGCAAGACGGCAAAAGCCTGATGTATGATTACATTACGGTTGAAGAATTAAATGCCTGTACCACCTGTAATGCCTGTGTGGAAGAATGTCCGGTCAGTATATCGCCGCTGGATATCATCTTTCAGTTGCGCCGTTTCCTGGTCATGGAAGAAAGCAAGGCACCTCAGGAATGGAACAGTATGTTCCAGAATATAGAAAACAACTTTGCGCCGTGGCAGTTCTCGCCCGATGACAGAGACCGGTGGATGCAGGAAGCATAATTCAGGGTATATGATCCGGTCTGGCTGTCCGGTCATTAATATGCAAGTATGATGGAGCAGCAAATAGAAATCTACAGTATAGATACGGAATTATTTAAACTGGACGGCGGGGCCATGTTCGGGGTCGTACCTAAAAGTCTATGGGAGAAAAGCCTGCCGGCGGATGCGCATAATATGTGTGATCTGGCCATGCGCCTGCTGCTGATAAAAGAGGGGAGTCGCTTAATTCTGATCGATACGGGCATTGGTAATAAACAGGACGAAAAGTTTTTCTCCAGGTATCATTTACACGGTCCGGATACCTTGGATCAATCCTTACAAAAAATCGGATATAACCGCTCCGACATCACGGATGTATTTTTAACGCATCTGCATTTTGATCATGTAGGGGGCGCTGTCCAAAAGGAGGATACCGGACATCTGATCCTAAGTTTTCCAAATGCGACCTACTGGTCCAATCAACTGCACTGGGACTGGGCCGCTAACCCCAATGCCCGGGAAAAAGCCTCCTTTTTACCGGAAAATCTACTTCCTATAAAAAACAGCGGCCGTTTAAAATTTTTACCGACCCAATACCCAGATTCAGATAAAATTTTAATTGAGTCCGATAATATAAACAATTTCAGCGAATTAGGTAAATCGTGGACCAGCGATTTACTCCCTTTTACCGAGCACATAAGCTACCAGGTCGTAGGCGGTCACACCCGGGGCATGATGGTGCCTTATATAAAAATCGGAAGCAGGACCTTGGTATATGTTACGGATCTGATTCCAACCGCCAGCCATTTTCCACTACCTTATATCGCCAGCTTTGATGTATTTCCATTAATGGCCATGGCGGAAAAAGAGGCTTTTTTGCAAAAAGCCCTGGAGGAGCAATATATAATATTTTTTGAACACGATGCTGTAAATCAGTGCTGTACCGTTAAAATTAATGAAAAAGGCAAGGTAGTTCCCCGTGAAATCTTTACTTTGGATAAATTACCCGGTCAAAGTTGACAAGATAATAACAAAAGAGCGCTAAGAAAACCCTTAAATGCCCTTAAAAGATGATGATGACAAGAAAGTACAACCTGTTTGCACTCGGCATAAGTATTACCTTTTTATGTATGGCCAGCTGTTCCAGAGGCACGGTTCCGGGACGTATTGACCGGCTTAAGGCAGAAAGAGATCTGGCGATGGGTGGCGGAGCCTCCGGCGAAACGGCCACAGATAAACCGGTGGAGCTTGGTAAAAAGTCTAAGAAAAGTAAATCCAAAAAGAGCAAGTCCACCGCCTCCAACCACCATACAGTGGAAAAGCTGCCGCAACCGGTTAAGGCGGACCCATTTTTAGTGGATACGGCCTTTGCCAATCAGACTTATGATAAGCTGACCCAGGATTATGCAGACACCATCCTTGCCAAACCTGCGCAGCGTATTAAAGATGTTCAATACGGGGAGGCCTTTGTCGGCACGACTAACTTTAATTTGCGTAAACCGCAATATGTGATTATTCACCATACCTCTCAGAATTCTCTAAAACAGACCGTATATACCTTTACCTTGGAAAGAACCCAGGTAAGCGCCCATTATGTGATCAGCAGAGACGGTACCGTCCAGCATATGCTTAATGATTATCTCAGGGCCTGGCAGGCCGGCAAAGGCAGATGGAATAATATTGACGACATGAACTCCTGTTCCATTGGCATTGAACTGGATAACAATGGGGTAGAGCCCTTTACGGACAAGCAGATTGACGCTTTGTTAAAGGTGCTGCAGGCGCTTAAAGAACGTTTCGCCATTCCGCAGTCTAATTTTATAGGCCATGGGGATTATGCGCCGGTTCGAAAAAATGACCCCAATGTCAATTTCCCCTGGGCTAAACTGGCCAGCAAAGGGTTTGGCTATTGGTATGGTGACACGACCGGTGTGGAGGTACCCAAGGATTTCAATGAGTACCTTGCCCTGCGCATTATAGGTTATGACGTCTCTGATGTCAGTAAAGCCATCATCGCCTTCAGAAGACATTTCTGTGGAATAGAATCCACCGCAAAAGTCTTGTCACCGGCAGAAAGAAAGGTCTTGTATAAATTGTATACTAAATACCTGTAATATTTAAAAGGAATTTAAAATGCAGCTCATTCAGAGCTGCATTTTAATTGAAGTGCTTTGATCTCTTAATAGATTAATATAAAGCGGCGATGGTGGTTTCGTCCTTTAAGGGTGACTTTATTAGTAGACTGCGTGTATGGCCCCTGGGCTGCGGCATGGTAAGCAGCGCTCGGCCTGATCCGGCAGGCTCACCGGATGGCCACGCCGGGGATCAGCGCACTGAAGGCAGGTCTAGTGCTTGTTAATGAGCTTGTTAAGGAAGAAGTCTTCGGGGAAAACCTGGTACTTAGCCCTTATTTTTGACAGGCTTATTTATTTGGGTCATAAAAGTCACTTATTTTTGTAAGGGTCAGGTTAAAAAGCGCGGTTATTTTTATAACCCATCAAGAACTAATAAGTAAACAAATCATTGATTGGCAGGTACCGTCCTGCGTTCAGCGTATTGAAGCATTCTATGGCGAAAATTAAAAAAGCCTTTTTTTGTAATAGTTGCGGTTATGAGAGCCCCAAATGGCTGGGCAAGTGTCCCAGTTGTGGTAACTGGAACACTTTTGTGGAAGAAGTGATTCAGACAGGAGCCAACCCATCTCAGGCGACCAGTTGGGGGGACTATCATCAACCTGCAGACCAGCCATCTGCAACAGGCAACAGCGGCAAAAGTAAGGGTACCAAAATCGTGACCCTGGATCAGATTCAGACCAGGGAAGAGGCCCGTATTCAGGCCGCAGATGCAGAAATCAACCGGGTACTGGGGGGAGGTATTGTACCGGGTTCCATTGTGCTGGTAGCGGGTGAACCGGGTATCGGCAAGAGTACTTTATTTTTACAGGCAGGGCTGGAACTCAGTAATTACCGGGTTTTATATATCAGCGGTGAAGAAAGCGAGCAGCAGATAAAAATGCGGGCTGCCCGCATCAGTAGCCAAAATGACCAGTTCTATTTACTGACAGAGACGGTTACCCAGGAAATCTTTAAGGAAATCCGTAAATTAAAACCAGAGGTTTTAATTGTAGATTCCATACAAACCCTGCAGTCCAATATTATTGAGTCTTCTCCGGGCTCCATATCCCAGATCAGGGAATGTGCCGCTGAGTTTCAAAGGTTTGCCAAAGAAACGAATACGCCTGTTTTTTTAATCGGACATATTACCAAAGACGGCTCCATTGCAGGACCTAAAATTTTGGAACATATGGTGGATACCGTCCTGCAGTTTGAGGGGGACCGCCATTATGCCTACCGGATACTCAGAACCTTAAAAAACAGGTTTGGCTCTACCGCTGAACTGGGTATCTATGAGATGACAGCTACCGGGATGCGTCCGGTAAGCAATCCTTCAGAGATTCTGATTACCCAGAAAACCGAGGAGCTGAGTGGCAGTGCCATTGCCGCCAGTATGGAAGGCATGCGCCCCTTACTGCTCGAAGTCCAGGCGCTGGTAACGCAGAGCGTCTATGGCACCCCGCAAAGAACGGTCAGCGGCTTTGACCTAAGAAGGTTGCAACTACTGCTCGCTGTGCTGGAAAAACGAGGCGGATTTTTATTTGGCATGAAAGACGTCTTTATTAATATCGCCGGCGGTCTGAAGGTGGAAGACCCGTCCATAGATCTGGCCGTTATCTCGGCTTTACTCTCTTCCTATGAAGATAAACCGCTGCCGCCAACCATCTGTTTTGCCGGAGAAGTGGGGCTGAACGGCGAAATTCGCGCAGTCAACCGGATCGAACAGCGGGTCCAGGAGGCAGAGAAGCTGGGATTTGAACAGATCATCGTCTCCAAATACAATAAAAAGGGTTTTGATCAGCAGGTTAAGGGTATAAAAGTGACGGCGCTCGGCAAAGTTGAAGAACTTTATGATCTGCTATTTAGAGATTAATCACAAAAAAATAAAAACTTATAGTATTTTAGCCACCTCATTATACAAAACTTTAAAATTTATTCATGCAAAACAACCAAACCATGCAGAAAACTCAATGGGGACAGTTCTTAGTCCTGATTATTGTTTTCTTCTTCTGGGGCTTTGTGGCCGCCAGCAATGACATCCTGATTCCCGTCTTTAAAGAGAATCTGCACTTATCCCAGGCGCATAGCCAGATGGTCTCTTTTGCCTTTTATTTTGCCTATACGGTAGGCTCTATCATCTTTATGGTGATCAGTGAAACCCGTAAAAAAGACTTGTTACAGGATTTAGGATATAAAAACGGTATTTCTGTGGGCTTGATTATCTCTGCCCTGGGAACCCTGCTGTTTTTTCCTGCAGCCCAGACATCTTCCTTCCCCCTGTTTATCTCAGGACTGTTTATCGTAGGGCTGGGTTTTGCCTTGCAACAGATAGCCGCCAACCCACTGGCGGTGATTATGGGAGACCCTAAAACCGGTTCTCAGCGTTTAAGCCTGGCGGGCGGTATTAATAACTTCGGTACCACGATCGGCCCCCTGATTGTCAGTTTTGCCATTTTCGGTTCTGTCACTGGAGATCACTCCCACGCTTCCATCAGCAGTATTAAGGTTCCGTATCTGGTGCTGGGTGCTGCCTTTATCCTGGTAGCCATTATCTTTAAGTTCTCGAGTGTGCCTAATAAGATCAATCTGGAAGAAGTAGCCGAAGAAGAAGCTGCAGATGATTCCAAGGTGCTGCACAGATCCAGCGTTTTTAAATACCCGCAGTTAGTGCTGGGTATGGTGGCCCTGTTTTTATATGTTGGGGTGGAAGTATCCACGGCCTCTAACCTGCCGGAGTTCATGAAAGAGCATTTAGGAACGGCTACAGAAAATATCGCACCTTTTGTATCCTTATACTGGGCGAGCCTTATGATCGGCCGCTGGACAGGGTCCATTGGAGCCTTTGATATCTCTCAGGGAGCTAAAGGCGTCTTAAGAGTACTGATGCCTTATATCGCTTTTGGGGTGTTCTTAGCCGTCAATAAAATAGCCCAGCATGACGTTACTCCTTTTTACATCTATGTGATTATCATCCTGGGGCTGATTATCTGTGATTTCTTAAGTAAGGGTAATCCGGCACGTCAGCTGTTGATTTTCAGTTTCATGGGAATCATTGCCTTGCTGATCGGTATTTTTGCCGATGGTATGGTCAGCGTCTATGCCTTTATCAGCGTAGGTCTGTTCTGCTCTACTTTATGGCCTTGTATTTTCACCCTGGGTATCGCTGGGCTGGGTAAATACACCAATAAAGGCTCTAGTCTGTTGATTATGATGATTATGGGGGGTGGTGTGATGAGCCTTTTCCAGGGTTTTCTGGCTTCTCCCGATATCCTGGGCATCCAACATAGTTACTTCATTCCGGTCTGTTGTTTCGCTTATCTGGCCTTCTACGCCTGGAGAGTTAAAAAAATATTAGCAAGTCAGGGCATCGATTATGACGTAAAAGTCAGCGGCGGGCATTAACTTTGCAGGCAATCTGGTTTTACGCTAATTTAACCCGTTTAATCTAAAAGCAATCATCGTAAAAACAACTATGTTATCTATTCCTATTTCACAACAAATGGCCATTGGTATTGATATCGGTGGGACCAACACGGTATTTGGTATAGTAGACCACAGAGGCGAAATCGCTTACCGTGGGGCAATCTCAACAAAAAAGCACGACAATGTCGACGATTATATAGAGGAACTGTATAATGCGATTATGCCGGCCCTCAATCAGTTTGGCAGTGACAAACTGGTCAGAGGTATTGGTATTGGTGCTCCTAATGGCAACTACTATAACGGCAATATCGAATACGCACCGAATTTGCCCTGGAAAGGAAAAATTCCGCTGGCCTCTTTGATTCAGCAGAAATTCAATCTGCCTTCCGCCCTGACCAATGATGCCAACGCGGCAGCAGTGGGAGAGATGACCTATGGCGCTGCCAAGGGCATGAAGGATTTTATCATGATTACCCTGGGTACCGGGGTGGGCAGCGGTATTGTGGTAAACGGAGAAATGGTGTATGGCCATGACGGTTTTGCCGGTGAGCTGGGCCATACCATTATTATACCTGGCGGACGCAAGCACTGGTCTACCGGAGCAGAAGGGTCCTTGGAAACCTACGCCTCCGCAACAGGTGTCAGCCTGACGGCCATAGAGCTGCTTAAAAACAATCCGGACAAACCCAGTATTCTCAGGCATTATGAAGAAAACGAGATAGATAGCCGTCTAGTCTATGACTGCGCTATTCAGGGAGATGATATCGCCCGCGATACCTATACCTTTACCGGTGAAATCCTGGGTAAGGCACTGGCTAACTTTGTGATGTTTTCTTCTCCGGAAGCCATCATCCTGTTTGGCGGATTATGTAAGGCAGGTGCCCTAATTTTCCAGCCTGCTAAAAGGGTGATGGAAGAGAACCTTTTGCCGATCTATAAAAATAAAGTGCAGATTATCCCCAGTGAACTTAAAGAATCTGATGCCGCCATTCTGGGCGCCAGTGCACTGGTCTGGGAATTAAAATAAGCTGCTGTTTATTTATAAAATACGGAAATGTGAACAGCATAACGCTTCATTAACATTTCAGGGAATTCATTAACGACGCCTGTTGTGCAATTTAAATAAATTCGCTGACAGGCGTTTGTTTTAGGGCAACGCCATTAATAATCAGTTTAAAGTAAGCTATTCATGAAAAGTACAATGATTGTATCAGCAGCGTTTCTGTTACTGGCAGGATGCGCTACCCAGTCAGAATCCGGCGCCAAGCAGGATGTTTTACAGTATGTGGACCCCTATATAGGATCCGCCGCACATGGCCACGTATTTGTGGGGGCCAGTGTGCCTTTTGGAGCCGTTCAGGTAGGACCTACCAATATTACCCAGGGCTGGGACTGGTGTTCCGGCTATAATTATTCGGACAGCGTGGTCAGAGGGTTCTCGCAACTGCATTTAAGCGGAACCGGTATCGGTGATTTAGGAGATGTCCTGATGATGCCTTACCTGGGACCGCTACGTACCATGACCGGTACGCAGCAGGATCCAACCTCCGGTTACAGCGCGCATTATAGTCATGATCATGAAACAGTTGCTCCCGGTTATTATAGCGTACAATTATCTGATAACGATATCAAGGTGGAACTGACCGCCTCCAAGCGTGTTGCCTTGCAGAAATATGAATTTCCCGGCACGGACAGTGCAAGGGTCATCATTGATCTGGAACAGGGCATCGGCTGGGATCAGCCGGTCCAGACGCATATCTCCCGGCTCAATGATACTACCCTTGTAGGCTACCGGTTTTCAAAAGGCTGGGCCAATGATCAGCGGCTGTGGTTTGCCATCCGCAGCTCTGAACCGATCAACAGATGGGACGTCTTTGACTCCACGGCTTTCAAATCCAATGATTCACTTACGGCAGTCAGGACCAAGGGGGTGATTTCCTATGGCAAAGACCTGAAATCCGTTTCCTTTAAAATTGGGATCTCTCCGGTGAGCACGCAAGGCGCCCTTGGCAATATCGATGCGGAGATGCCGGGATGGAATTTCGCAGCTATTAAAGACAGTGCTCAAAGCAGCTGGAGAAAAGCCCTTGCCACTATAGAAATCGAAACGCCGGATACCGCTAAAAAACGAATTTTCTATACCGCCATGTATCACTCCATGATTGATCCTGCTTTATTTAATGATCATGACAGCACGTACAGAGGTACCGACAAAAAGGTGTATGAGCATGCGCCTTTTGACAATTACTCTGTATTCTCCATGTGGGATACTTATAGGGCCCTGAATCCGCTTTACACCCTGATACAAAGACCGCGGGTGACAGATTTTATCAATTCCATGCTGGCCATATACAGACAGCAGGGTAAGCTGCCCGTCTGGCATCTGAACGGCAATGAAACCAACTGTATGGTAGGCTATAGCGCAGCACCGGTTATTGCGGATGCAATTGTCAAAGGCCTGGATGGCTTTGACAAGGAACTGGCCATAGAGGCACTGGTTAAAACCGCCACTAATGGCGAGTTCGGGCTTAATTATCTGAAGGATCTGGGTTATATTCCGGCAGATAAAGAAAACGAGTCGGTCTCCAAAGCGCTGGAATATGCCGTCGATGACGGCAGCATTGCGCTGGCCGCAAAAAAACTAGGCAAAACAGAG
>Ga0164242_10007249_pt1 | contig 12143 bp, 9 predicted proteins | sample OricomgcompostMG_FD_108783 | JGI IMG/M metagenome (GOLD analysis project Ga0164242, IMG submission 108783) | Miracle-Growth compost microbial communities from Emeryville, California, USA - Original compost - Miracle growth compost (MG) ... | reverse complement strand
GGGCTGTACCTGCGATGGGACACGTTGTGGGAGAGGCTGGCTGGTGCCTGCCGGCCCGGCGCGACGTGCAGTGAATTGCTGTCTGCCTACGCCGACGCCGGCGAACCCCTGCCGCCGGTGCCGGTAGCTCACGGCCTGGGACTGGGATTCGATCCGCCGGTGGTGTCGCCTCAGCTTCGCAACACCGCCGCCGCCGAGCGGCTGGAACCCGGGATGGTGCTATCGGTCACCGGTTATGTGTTCGAGCCCGGTGTGGGCGCGGTCTTCGGGCGGGAGGCGGTGCTGATCACCGACGGTGGCCACGAAGTCTTGACCACCAGCCCGTTCGCCACCGGCTGCTGAAGGAGCAGATCGCCAATGTCTGGCACACCAGGTTCATCGCCACGGCCCTCCGCCGACGAGATCATCCGCTACCACAAGGACCCGGCCACCAAGATCGCCACGATCACCTTCGACCGGCCGGAATACCTCAACGCGCCCACGTCGGCGGCACGATTGCGCTACGCGGACCTGCTGCGCGGGGCCAGCGTCGACAACGACGTCAAGGTGGTGGTGATCCGCGGTGTCGGCGATAACCTGGGCAGCGGAGCTGACCTGCCGGAGTTCATGGAAGGTGTTGACGAGCCCGAAAAGCGCTTGGCGGAACTGCGTTTGGAAGGCATGGATGTCACCTATCCGCCCCACGGCACCTTCCGCAACGGCGCCACCATCAGTGCCTGGTATGCCAACGTGCAGGCCGGTAACCGGCCGCTGCAGGAGCTGAAGAAGATCAGCATCGTGGAAGCCAAGGGGTACTGCTACGGCTGGCACTTCTACCAGGCCGCCGACGCCGATCTGGTGATCTCGTCCGACGATGCGCTGTTCGGCCACCCGTCGTTCCGCTACTACGGCTGGGGGCCACGGATGTGGACCTGGGTGCAGATGATGGGGCTGCGCAAGTTCTCCGAAATGGTTTTCACCGGGCGCCCTTTCACCGCCGCGGACATGGAGAAGTGCAACTTCCTCAACAAGGTGGTGCCCCGCGATGAGCTCGAAGCCGAGGTCGACAAGTACGCGCTGGCCTGCGCGCGTAACCGCCCGGTCGACACGGTGTTCATGCAGAAGATGTTCTTCGAGGTGTACAAGCAGCATCAGGGCGAGTACATGGGCAGCCTGTTGTCGGCGTTCTTCGAGTCGATGGGCTCGGGGGTGGCACCGGACTCCGACGACCTGATGCTCGACGACGCCATCGATTCCGGGCTGTCCGGCGCGGTCAAGGACAACGATGCGAGGTTCCCGCCCGACTTCCGGCTGAGCAAGTCCAGCCGCGACGAGGACAACTAGCCCGTGCTGCCGCTGGACGGTTTCACCGTCGTCGATCTGTCCACCGGAATCGCCGGCGCCTACTGCACCAAGTTGCTGTCCGACGGCGGCGCTGAGGTCATCAAAGTCGAGCCGCCACAGGGGGATCCCCTGCGGTACTGGTCGGCATCCGGGGCCGCCACCGGCGCGGATGGCGCATTGTTCAGCTTCTTGGCCGGCGGCAAACACAGTGTCGTCACCGATCCAGCCGACTCCGACGACGATTTCGTCGGCGCCCTGCTGGCCGGGGCGGATGCGGTGGTGTGGTCACGCGGCTCGGCGGTGGCCGAACGCTTCGCCCCCGAACGGATGCGCCGCGACCACCCGCACCTGATCGTCACCGCGATCACCCCGTTCGGGCTCGACGGGCCGTGGCGCGACCGTGCCGCCACCGAGTTCACCCTGCAGGCCTGGTCGGGCGGGATCTTCGGGATCGGCCGCGGATCACCCGACCTGCCTCCGGCTTTCGTCGGCGGACAAGTCGGCGAGTACCTCGCCGGCGCGTACGCGAGCGCGATGACACTGGCCTCGTGGTACGCGCGACGCAACGGCGCGGTCGGGGATCTACTGGACCTGTCGATGCTGGAGACTCAGATCCTGGGTCTGACCTACTACCCGGTCAGCTACTTCGAGATGCTCGGCCGGCCTTGGCGCGACGCCCGCAAGGTCACGGTCCCCGGAATCGCCAGCGCCAAAGACGGTCTTGTCGACGTCGGGTGCGGCACCGCTCAGCAGTGGTTCGATCTGTGCGCGATGACCGGACACCCAGAGTGGATCGACGAGGACTCGCCGCTGTCGATCACCCAGCAGGCCAACGAGAAGGCCGAGGCGATCTACGCCTGGGTGAAAGAGCAGACGGTCGAGGAGATCCGCGACCTGGCCACTGCGTTCCGGATCCCGAACGCCCCGGTTGCCAACGGCGCCAATGTCACCGAGCTCGACCACTTCCAGTACCGCAGCTCTTTCGTCACCAACCCCCGCGACGGCTTCACCCAGCCGGGCCATCCCTACCGGCTGACCCCCGCCTCGCTTCGCCCGCCGCAGCCCGCACCACGTCTCGGTGAACACACCGAGGCCTACCAGATGTCGGTGATGCCGGCCCGCCCGGCGCCGGCTCAGGACCGGCCGGAAGTCCTGCCGTTCAGCGGCCTACGGGTGCTCGACCTGACCACGTTCTGGGCCGGCCCGAGCTGCACGCATCCGCTGGGGATGCTCGGCGCCGACGTCATCCATGTGGAGTCGACCCGCAGACCGGATGGAACCCGCTTGATCGCCGGGATCTCGGTCAGCGAACCGCAATGGTGGGAACGCTCGCCGATCTTCTCGGCGCTGAACACCAACAAAAGGGGCCTCACCGTCGACCTGCAGCACGAGGCGGGCCGCGAGGTGCTGCGGAAGCTGATCGCGACCGCCGACGTGATCGTGGAGAACTTCACCCCGCGGGTCCTCGAGCAGATCGGGTTGGACTTCGACACCGTCCGTGCGGTGCAACCCACCGCAATCATGCTGCGAATGCCCGGTTTCGGGCTGGACGGTCCCTGGCGAGACAACCCGGCGTTCGCCTATGTCATCGAGGCCGCATCCGGGGTGAGCTGGCTGACCGGTTTCCCCGAACGCAACCCCTACGAGCCGTACTCGATCGGTGACCCGAACGCCGGAGTCCACGCGCTCAACGCGCTGCTGCTGGCCCTGGAACACCGCAACCGCACCGGGCAGGGCGTGCTGGTGGAAGCGGCGATGGTCGATGCCGCACTCAACATCGCCGCCGAGCAGGTGATCGAATATTCGGCCTACGGAGCGCTGCTGCAACGCGACGGCAACCGCGGGCCGACTGCCGCCCCGCAAAACCTCTACCGCACCGCCGATATCGACGAATTCGGCCGGCTGGACTGCTGGGTGGCGATTGCGATCGCGACCGACGGACAGTGGGAGGCGCTCCGCGACGCGCTGGGCCGACCGGGCTGGGCGATGCAGCCGGAGCTGGCGAGTGTCGCCGGGCGCCGCGCCCAGCACGACCTCATCGACGTCCACCTCGGTGCCTGGTGCGCCGAACGCGGGGGTGACGAGATCGTCGAACTGCTGTGGCCCCTAGGGGTCCCGGTGGCCAAGGCGGTGCAGCCGCACCGGCAGGCCGAGTTGCCGCAGCTGTGCTACCGGGGTTTCTTCGAAGTGGTCACTCATCCGGTCAACCCGGCGGTGCGGCACAGCACCCTGCCAGTGCGGTCGACACACGGGCCCAATCGATTCCATCGCCGGCCGGCTCCGTTGCTCGGCGAGCACAACCACGAATTGCTGTGCGAGCTGGGCCTGTCCGACGCCGAGATCGCGGCGCTGGAGGCGCACGGCGTGATCGGCAGCGCACCTACTCGTTGAGTCAGCGCCCAGGGCGGGCCTGCTCGCGCTACTTCAGGCAGCTTCCGGCATCGACCGGCAGCGTGACGCCGGTGACGTACCGCGCCTCGTCAGAGGCCAGGAACAGCACAGCGTTGCTGATGTCCACCGCATCCACCCACGGAATCGGCAGGGTGTGGAACATCTGGCAGATCGGGGCCATGTCGTCGGGACCCGGGTTCTCCAGGTCGGGGCGGAACATCTTCCAGGTGCCCTCGTTCATGATCATTCCGGTGCTGACATGGGTGGGGTGCACCGTGTTGACCCGGATCATGTGCTGGCCCAACTCGACGGCGAACGAGCGCATCAGGCCCACCACGCCGTGCTTGGCGGCGACGTAGTTGCCGCAGTGCGGATAGGCCTTCAACCCGCCGACCGAGCTGGTCAGGATGATCGAACCACCCTTGCCTCCAGAAATCAGGTGCGGCACACCGGCTTTGACCGTCTTCCACACGCCCGACAGGTTGATGTCGATCATCTCCTGCCAGTCGTGTTCGCTGCACTGGTCCAGGGTGTCGCCACCGTTGCCGATGCCGGCGTTGGCGACGATGATGTCCAGGCCGCCCAGCTCCTCGACTCCGGCGTCCACTGCCGCCTTGAGCCCATCGAAGTCGCGCACGTCGACTTGCGCGGTGAAAATCCGGCGGTTGCGCGCCTTGACCAGATCGGCGGTCTCGGCCAGTTCCTCCGGGGTGGCCGGGGGAATGGGCGAGTTCTCGACGATCGGCTTACAGACATCGATCGCGATGATGTCGGCGCCCTCCTCGGCCAACCGGACCGCGTGGCTGCGGCCCTGACCGTGAGCCGCCCCGGTGATGAATGCGACCTTGCCTTCAACACGTCCAGCCATGGAAACCTCACTTCTTTCAATTACCGGAAAACCTTGGGGTACATAGGGGGATCAACTCACGGAATGATCGCCGGCATGGAGACCCAGCCCCGGACCGTCGACGTCGGGGAGATCTGCGTCGCCGACAGATCGACCTCCCACTCGGGGAAGCGCTTCAGGATCTCCTCGAGGGCGATCCGCGCCTCCAACCGGGCCAGCGCGTTGCCGACACAGAAATGGGTGCCGTGGCCGAAGCCCAGGTGCGGCCGGCGTTCCCGGTGGATGTCGAACACGTCGCCGTCCGGCGGGAACCGGCGGTGGTCCCGATTGGCGGCACCGATCAGCAGCAGCATCGCCGAGCCTTCCGGCACGGTCTGGCCGTAGTACTCCACGTCGCGGGTGACGTAACGGGCTGCGTGTGGTGCCGGCGGCTCGAAGCGGACCAGCTCCTCGACCGCCCGCGGGATCAGGGCCGGGTTGGCCGCCATCTCCGCCCGCTGGTCGGGGTGCTCGGCCAGCACCTTGCCGCTCCAGCCGATCAACCGGGTGGTGGTCTCACTGCCCGCGGTCGCCAGCACGGTGAGAAACAGGTGCAGTTCCTCCCGACCCATCTTCCGCCGGGTGCCGGTCTCGTCCTCGAACTCAGCGTTCATCAGCTCGGTGATCAGGTCGTCGGAGGGATGCTTCGCCCGCCAGTCGATGTAGTCGGCGAACACGTCGCCGGTGGCGATCGGCCCGTCGGGGTTGTCGGTCATCTTCTGACCGGGCGCGGTGCGAATGGTGGCATCGCCGTGCTCGGTGACGCGCTTCTGGTCGTCTTCGGGGATACCCAGCAGCATCCCGATCACCCGCATCGGCATCTGGGCCCCGAGGTCGTTGACGAAGTCGAACCGCCCGGTGCCCACCAGCGGGTCCAGGCAGCGCGCACAGTACTCCCGGATCTGCGATTCCAGCGCGTTCATCCGGCGTGGGCTGAACATCCCCGACATCAGGTTGCGGTGGATGTCGTGGATCGGCGGGTCCTCGAATATCAGGATCCCCGGCGGAATCTGCATGCCGGACTTGATGATCTCCAGAACGGCGCCCTTGGCCGAGCTGAACGTCTGGTAGTCGGCGAACGCGGCGTGCACGTCATCGAACCGGCTCAACGCGTAGAAGTCGTGCTCTTCGTTGTAGTACAGCGGCGCCTCTTCGCGCAGCCGGCGAAACATCGGGTACGGATCGTTGTTGAGTTCGACGTTGTACGGGTCGTAGTGCGCTGCGCTGGTGGTTGTCACCGTCATGGTTATCCGTCCTTGGTCGCTGCGGTCAGAGGCCGGCGGGGACGGGAGCCGTTACCGGGGTGAATTCCAGGTGCAGTTCGGTCAGGCCGCGCAGGATGAACGTCGGCTCGAAGGTGAATCGGCGATCACCGGCCGGGCCGTGCTGCGACTCGTCGAGCCGGATGTCAGTCATCCGGTCCAAGATGCGTTCCAGCGAGATCCGGCTCTCGGCGCGGGCCAGGGGAGAGCCCGGACAGGTGTGGCTGCCGCGGGCGAACGCCAGGTGCTCACGCACATTGGGCCGGTCGATGCGGAACTCGTGCGGGTTGTCGAACTTGCGGGGATCGCGGTTGATCGCCCCGGGGAACACCACCACGACGGTGCCGGCCTTCAGCTCGACCCCGCCCAGGGTGGTGGTCTTGCGCACCAGTCGGGGGTCGGTCTTGACCGGGCTTTCCATCCGCAGGGTCTCTTCGAGGAAGTTCGGGATCTTGCTGCGGTCCGCGCGCAACTGGTCCACCAGGGCGGGGTCCTCGGCCAGGAAGCGCAACGCCGCGCTGAGGAGCTTGGTGGTGGTCTCCTGCCCGGCGGCGAACAGGAAGGTGGCGCTTTTGACCACGTCGGCGATCTCGGGGATCGACCCGTCCTCGTAGGTGGCGGTGGCCAGGTCGGTCAGCACGTCACCGCGCGGCGTCTCGCGGCGGTCGGACAGGTAACGGCTGAACTTGTCGTCCAGCCAAGCCAGCGGGTCGTGGGCCAGTTCTTCGTGATCGAGCGCGCCGATGCGCGCACCAGGCTGCGGCGCGCCCAGCACCTCTTGGAACACCGGCCGATCCTCGTCGGGGACACCGAGCAGGTCGGCGATCACCAGCAGCGCAAAAGGCCTGGCGTAGGAGGTCAGGAATTCGCAGCTGCCGCTGTCGATGAAGTAGTCCAGCTGGCGATCGGCCAACTGCCACATGAAGTCCTGGTTCTCCTTGAGCCGCTTGGGGGTGAGCAGCCGGCTCAGCAACGACCGGGCCTTGGTGTGCGTCGGCGGGTCCATGGTGACCATGTGCTCGCACATCGGCATCAGGTGGCGGTGCGCCTCGATCTGCTCGCTGATGTCGTCGCCCTCGGGGGTGAACGGCAGCGGCGGGAACGGTCCGCCGACCGCGACCAGGTTGGAGTAGGTGTCGGAGTCGCGGTAGATCTCGTTCGCTTCTTCATGACCGGTCACCGCGACCACGCCGTAGACGTTCAGCGGGGTGACCGGGCTCTGGGCCCGCAAGTAATCGAAGTACGGGTGCGGGTCGGGAATCAAAGACTGGTCGGTGAAGAAGTCGATGGTGTCGAAGTCGGTCAACGTGGACCTCTCTGCAGAATGGGCTGACAGGTGCTGAGCATCTGCTTAGCATGGGTGGGACCGGGGGTCAAGGGTTGGCGCGGCATTACTATGGCCGCCGGACATGTAAAGGTGGATGACGACGATGCGGAGCGCACGGTATGGCCGAATCGGCTAAGGGGCAGCGCAGAATTGGCGCCCCGGATGCGAAGAACCGGACCCTGCTGCTCGATGCCGCAGAACAGCTGTTGCTGACCGCCGGTCACGGCGCGGTGAGCTCCCGCCGGGTGGCCGAGCAGGCCGGCCTCAAACACCAACTCGTGCACTACTACTTCCGGACCATGGACGACCTGTTCCTGTCGATGTTCCGCCGACGTGGCGACCAGGGGCTGATCGAACAGGCCGCGGCACTCGCGTCGCCGCAGCCGTTGTGGGCGCTGTGGCGATTCAACACCGACTCGGCATGGACGGCGCTGACGATGCAGTTCATCGCGCTGGCCAACCAGCGTGAGGCCCTGCGGGCGGAGATCGCGACCTACGCCGAGCGGCTTCGCGCCGAACAGATCGACGCGGTGGCCGGGCTGCTGGCGCGCTACGGCATCGACGCCGAGGAGTTTCCCGCGACGGTGCTGATGGTGCTGATGACCAGCGCGTCGCGGATGCTGATCATCGAGCACGAGGCGCTGGGCATGACCCTCGGCCACGCCGAGACGGTGGAGTTCGTCGAGCGCTGGCTGCACCGTCTCGAGGGCGAACCGGGAGCCCCGCGGACCGGCGTCGCGGTGTCGTCGGGGCACGCGCCGCACTAGCGTTGCGCCCGGTTCTGCTGCAGCCGATCGGCGGCCGCCCAGTGCTCGTCGGCGACCCACAGCCGAGCGAACGCCGCCACCGCCTCGTCGGCCGACGCTCCGGCGAGCACCCGCTTGATCTCACCGGCCGACGGATTGGCCAACGACCGTGCCAGCCCGCGCCATTCGGCCTCAAACGACTCCCGGGGCACCACCCGGTTCACCAGCCCGATCCGTTCGGCCGCTGCGGCGTCGAGCATGGTTCCGGTGCCGGCCAGCAACAGCGCCTGACTGTGGCCGACCAGTGCGGCAAGCCGCTCGGCGCCGCCCCAGGCCGGCATGATCGCCAGCGAAACCTGGTTGAAGGCGATCTTGACGTCGGCGGCGGCGATCCGGATATCGGCGGCAACCGCCACCTCGGCCCCGCCGCCGAGTGCGTGGCCGTTCAGCGCCGCGATCACCGGTGCCGGGAAAGCCGCGATCCGGTCGCACAACAAGCGCATCCGCCACGCCATGACTTGCGCCTCGGGCTCGGTTCGGATGGCCGCGAGTTGCTTGAGATCACCGCCGGAGACGAAGGCGCGGTCGCCGCCGCCGGTGATGACCAGCGCCCGTGCCGCGGCTACTGCGTCAAGCGCACGATCCAGCTGATCCATCGTCTCCGGCGCGATCGCGTTGCGTGCCTGGGGACGATCGATCGTGATGACCGCCAATCCTTCATCCAGCTCGACATCAACCATGACTCTCCAATGAAGATATTGGCATTCTCGGATTAGGAGAATAACATCACGGGCGTCATGCGAAAGATTCCGGACGACTTGGCGCGGCGCTACGAGGCCAACGGCTGGTGGACCCAAGAGACCCTCGGTGACCTGCTCACTTCGTGTCTCGCCGCAACGCCGGACGGCCGATTCGAGGTGCACTCGGCGGTCCGCCCATGGCTCGGCACCTTCGGTGAGGTGGAGCGCACCGCGCGCCGCTTGGCGGCCGGGCTATCTGCCCGCGGCGTCGGCCCCGGTGACGTGGTGGCGTTTCAGCTGCCCAACTGGATGGAGGCCGCCGCGACCTTCTGGGCGGCGGCTTTCCTGGGGGCGGTGGTGGTGCCGATCGTGCACTTCTACGGGCCCAAGGAAGTGGGCTACATCCTGGCTGCCAGCAAGCCGCAGGTGTTCATCAGCGCCGATGAGTTCGGGCGGATGAGGTTTGCGCCCGAACTCGTGGGCGATGTTCCGATAGTGGGGATAGTGGGCGCGCCCGTCACCGGACCGAACTTCGAGGATCTGCTGGCCGCCGAGCCGATGGCCGGGACGCTCGCCACCGATCCGGGCGCACCGGCGCTGATCGCCTACACCTCCGGAACGACGCGAAACCCCAAGGGAGTCATCCATTCTCACCAGACGCTGTGCTTCGAGACGCGCCAGCTGCTCGCCAATTACCCCAAAGACCGGGGCCGGCAGCTGACCGCAACCCCGGTCGGGCACTTCATCGGCATGCTGGGAGCGTTTCTGATCCCGGTACTGGAGGGCGCGCCGATCGACCTCGCCGATACGTGGGATCCTGCGGCGGTGCTGGCCTTGATGGCCGATGAGGGCGTGTCGATCGGCGGCGGGCCACCGTATTTCGTCACCAGCCTGCTCGACCATCCGGATTTCACCGCCGAACACCTGCGCCATATCCGCCACGTCGGCTTGGGCGGATCGACGGTGCCCGCCGCGGTCACCCGCCGGTTGGCGGATCTGGGGATCTTCGTCTTCCGGTCCTACGGCAGCACCGAACACCCGTCGATCACCGGTTCACGGCCGGACGCCCCGGAGGACAAGCGACTGTTCACCGACGGCGACGCGCGGCCCGGTGTGGAGATCCGGTTGGCCGCCGACGGCGAGATCCTGAGCCGCGGCCCGGACCTGTGCCTTGGCTACACCGACGACGCCTTGACCGAGGCGGCGTTCGACGCCGACGGCTGGTATCACACCGGCGACGTCGGTGTGCTCGATGCCGACGGCTATCTGACCATCACCGACCGCAAGGCCGACGTGATCATCCGCGGCGGCGAGAACATCAGCGCCGTCGAGGTCGAAGAGGTGCTGTTGGCACTGCCGGCCGTCGCCGAGGCGGTGGTGGTCGCGGTGCCCGACGCCCGACTGGGAGAGCGGGCTGCGGCGGTCGTTCGCCTCAAACCCGGGTGCGCATTGCCGACCATGCCGGAGCTGCGGGCCCATTTCGAGCGCACCGGCGTGGCGCCGCAGAAATGGCCCGAGGAGCTGCACGAGGTCGGCGATTTCCCGCGCACCGCCAGCGGCAAGGTGCAGAAGTACGTGGTGCGCCAGCACCTGGCCGACAAGGTTGCACCGACACGCTTGTGAGAATATGATTCTCACAAGCTGAAAAGGAGCATTTCATGGGTCAACTGTCACACCGCGTCGAGATTCCTTTCCCGTTGTTCGACGCCGACAACCACCTGTATGAGCCGCCGGAGGCGATGACCAAGTACTTGCCCAAGGAGTACAAGGACATCGTCCAGTACGTGGAGATCAACGGGCGCACCAAAATCGCCATCCGCGGCCAGATCAGCGAGTACATCCCCAATCCCACCTTCTCGGTGGTGGCCAAGCCGGGCGCCTGGGAGGAGTACTTCAAATTCGGCAACCCCGAGGGCAAGAGCAAGCGTGAGCTGTTCGGCGAGCCGATGAAGTCGATTCCGGCGTTCTTCGAGCCGGGGCCGCGCCTGGAGCTGATGGATGAGCTCGGCGTCGACCGCTCGCTGATGTTCCCGACCCTGGCCAGCCTGATCGAGGAGCGGTTGCGCGACGACCCGGTCGCGATCCACGTCATCATCCACTCGCTCAACCAGTGGCTGGACGAGGTCTGGGGCTTCAACTACAAGAACCGGATCTTCACCACGCCTGTGATCACCCTGCCCATCGTCGAGAAGGCCATCGAGGAGCTGGACTGGGTGGTCAAGCGCGGCGCTCGCGCGATCTTGATCCGCCCGGCGCCGGTGCCCGGTTTCCGTGGGCCGCGGTCCTTCGCGCTGCCCGAGTTCGACCCGTTTTGGGAGAAGTGCGTCGAGTACGACGTATTCGTGGGCATGCACTCGTCCGACAGCGGCTACTCGCGTTACACCTCCGAGTGGGACGGTGCCGCCCAGGAGATGCTGCCGTTCCAAACCAACGCCATGGCGATCCTCAACGAGTGGCGCCCGATCCAGGACGCGGTGGCCTCCTGGGTGATTCACGGTGCGCTGTTCCGGCACCCGAAGCTCAAGGTGGGCATCGTCGAGGCCGGCTCGAAGTGGATGTTCCCGCTGTTGGACTCCATGGCCGAGGTGTACAAGAAGGCGCCGGAAGCCTTCGTGGGCAACCCCATGGAGGAGATCAAGAACCGCATCTACGTCAGCCCGTTCTACGAAGAGGGCATCGACGACCTGATCAACCTGATCGGTGTGGACCAGGTGCTCTACGGCTCCGACTGGCCGCACCCGGAGGGTCTTGCCGAACCGACCCACTATGTGACGGCGCTGCAGCACCTTCCGGTCGAAGACCAGGCCAAGATCATGGGCGGCAACCTCGGTCGCCTCGTCACCGTTTAGGGTGACCCGCTGGCAGACCATTCCCGAGATGGTCTTGAGCGTCGGCGATCGCTTCGGAGATGCCGAAGCGATCGCCGACGGTCCGTTACGGCTCACCTTCGCGCAGCTGGCTGACCGGATCTTGTGCGCCGCAGGAGCCTTCGCCGATGCCGGTATCGGCAGAGGTGACCGGGCGGCGATCTGGGCGCCCAACTCGGCGGAGTGGATCATCGCGGCTTTCGGGCTGCTGACCGCCGGGGGAGTACTGGTCCCGGTCAACACCCGATTCAAGGCGGCCGAGGCAGACGACGTCATCCGGCGCAGTGGAGCCAAGCTGGTGCTGGTCGAAAAGGGTTTCCTGGGACTGGATTTCACCGCGCCGCCCGGCATTCCGGTGATCGACCTCAAATCAGGCTTCCTGGGTTCCGGTTCGCCCATGCAGCGCACGGTCGACGGTGATGATATCGCCGACATCATCTTCACCTCGGGTACGACCGGCCGGCCCAAGGGCGTGATAATGAGCCACCAACAGAATCTGCGGCTCTACGCCGAATGGTGCGACCTGGCCGATCTGCGTGAGGGTGACCGCTATCTGATGGTCAATCCCTTCTTTCACACCTTCGGTTACAAAGCGGGCTGT
>Ga0164242_10007248_pt1 | contig 12143 bp, 7 predicted proteins | sample OricomgcompostMG_FD_108783 | JGI IMG/M metagenome (GOLD analysis project Ga0164242, IMG submission 108783) | Miracle-Growth compost microbial communities from Emeryville, California, USA - Original compost - Miracle growth compost (MG) ... | reverse complement strand
TCCGACGCAGTCGAGGCCGAGGCCGCCGCTGAAGCCGAAGAGGCCGTCGAGGCCACCGACACCGACGACGAGTCCGTCGACGCCGGCGAGTCCGACGAGAAGTAACACCTAGCGCACGACGCGACCCCCGCGCATCCTGATGGATGCCGGGGGTCGCGTCATTTCCGCGCCGGACCCTCCGTCACTCCGTAAGGAGCGCTCGTTCTCCGCCTTTCGTCCCTTCTCCGCTTTCGATCGCCGTTCTTCGTTCAAGTGGCGCAAAGTGGGGCCGATGACGCCGACCTCGCCCAGAGTGTGTGACTTGAACGGAGTAGGCCCGGAGCGGTGAGGCAGTGCCGCGTTCCTGTCGCGAAAAATTGGGGTGACACGACCGACCAGGTTGCGCGACCTGAATGCAGTGATCGCGCCCCGTGGCGGGGTCCCCGCCACGTGGAAGGGCTTCCACCGGAGCTATTAGTCCACCATGAGCGAGGAGGGGCGCGGCGCCAGGAATCGGTCCATGACGAGTTCGGCGGCGCCCTGTGCGGCGACGTGCTCGCCGACCGCTGAGCCCGCTACTACGACGTTCCTCGAGACAACGGATTCTCGCTCAACCAGCCGTGCCAGCACGGGAAGGAACATGCCGCTCAGCCGGTCCCACAGAGGCCCCCCGAGAACGACGTGAGGAATGTCAAGCATGTTCACCATCACGCCGAGACCCACCGCGACACGCTCGGCTGCCCGTTCGAGCACACGGACGGCTCCGCCGTGGTTGCCCGCCGCGAGCTCGCAGAGCTGCGTGCATGCATTGTCGATGGCGACGTAGTCGTCGAGGTCGGGAAGCGGCACGAGGCCCAACCGGGCTGCCTGGATCACCAAGGCTTCCGGCACACACGAGGCGGCCAGGCTGCCTCGCCGACCGCTCCATTCGAGCTGTTCGGCAGACGGGTCTACGAGGATATCGCCGATCTCGCCGATGTTGTTCGTGGTCCCCCTCAGCACCTGATTGTCCATCACGACGGATGCGCCAACGCCGGACCCCAGGTATAGGAAGATGAAGGAGTTGTTCTCCGCTCGCGAGGAACGTAGCTCGGCGGTCGCGGATGCTGTGACGTCCTTGTCGAGGAGCACCGGAAGGCCGGTGGCATCGTGCAGGTCCGCGCAAAGGCGGACATTGCGCCAGTTCGGAAGCTGCGGGGGGTCGACGATGACGCCCGTCCGCACGTCGAGGGGACCGGGGGCGGCGATACCCACGCCGAGCACACGTTCCTGCACCACCCTCGCCTCGGCGATGAGACCCGTGATGGCGTCGGCGATCGCGGACGTGACACCCCCGGGGTCGGTGGCCTGCGGCGTGCGCAGGTAGGTCTTGTGTCGCAACGCGCCGCCGAGATCGAGGAGCACGACGGTCAGCCGTGCGGGATCCACGTGCACGCCGATGGAGTATGCGCCGTCCTCGTTGACGACGAGCGGGATGCTCGGCCTTCCGCGTTCGGTCTCGCCCGGAGCGCTCTCGACGATCAGGTTCTCCTCGAGCAGGCGGCGGCCGATGTTGGAGACGGTCTGCGAGCTCAGACCGGAGAGCCGCTGGAGGTCTGCGCGACTGGCGCCGGGCGACCGTCGCACCAGGTCGAGGATGACGGCCTGATTGAAGTCGGCCAGCCGGATCTGGTTGCTGCCACGTCGCATTCAGTGACCTCCGGTCGTGAGTCTAGGGCCGTGATACTGATTATTCAAACTGATAGATAAAAGAATGCTGGCAACGCCGGTCGCGTGGGAGTGAAGAATCCCAGCGAATCCGGAAAGTTCGGGGAAATGTATTGACAAGCTCGAGGCACATCCCTAGCGTGAGTCCCGCGCTTTGATCAAAGCATTGGACAAAAGAGTCCGCACTCGAACCCCGACGAAGCGCAGAGAGGTGAAACGCAATGAAGCGCACTCGGCCCTTCGCCGCCGCACCAAGCGCAGCCTTCACCCGTCGAGGCTTCCTGGGCTTCGCGGGCGGCGTCGCCGCAACAACACTCCTCACCGCGTGTTCCAGCGGACCCAGTGGGTCCAGCGCGTCCAGCGGAGGCACCACCACGATCAAGATCGTCGAGTACCAGCAGGCACGCGCCGACATCATGAAGAAGCTCATCCCGCAGTTCGAGAAGGACATGGCCGCGCAGGGCAAGAAGATCAAGGTCGATCTCATCGCGGACATCCTGACCGATGCCCAGTTCAAGACCAAGATCACCCAGCAGTTCCACTCGGGGACGGCGCCGGACCTGATCGACACCGGGGCAACGAACATCGCCGGTTACGCCGGTGCAGGCTACTTGCTGGAACTCGACGACGCGCTGCATGAGTGGAGCGGCTGGAAGACCTTCTACCCGACGGTCAAGAAGGTGATGAAGCAGCCCGACGGGCACTACTACGCAATCCCGCACGAGGCGAGCGTGCAGAGCCTGTTCTATCGCAAGGACGTGCTCGAGAGCATGGGCATCTCCACCTCGCAGCCGAAGACCTGGGACGAGCTGATCGGGCGTCTGAAGAAGGTGACGGTGAAGACCGGTGAGCCGTCGATCGTCATCCCTGCGGGGACGGCGTGGGGCGGCGGAACGTGGTCGGAGGGCTTCCTCCCGATCGTGGCCGGAACCGGCAGCACGTTCTACGACGCCAAGACGGGGAAGTGGAAGGTCGAGAGCAAGGGGCTGACGGCAACCTTCGAGCTCTACAGCGAATTAGTCGACAACAAGCTACTCCCCGTGCAGGACCTCTTGAACCCGAACCCGTGGGAGCCGACGAAGTACGTCGACTTCGTGAAGGGCACGCTCCCCGTCTCCGCGCAGGGCACGTGGGGCTGGCGGTACGACTGGGGCCCCGACGGAGCGGCGCCGATCAAGGACGTGCAGGAGAAGGTCGCGACCTGGGACTACCCGTCGCTCATCGACGGCACCGAGCCGTACTCGGTCGGCGGCGGCGGTTACGTCTACGCCGTGAACGCCAAGTCCAAGAGCCCGGATGCCGCGATAGCGTTTGCCCAGTGGCTCGCGTCGGGCAAGCCCCTCGCCCGGCAGCTGGTGAAGACCGGCGCCGCCGCGCCCCGCTCCGGCATCTCGGGCATCGAGCCGTACAAGAGCGAGCCGACCCTTCTCGACGCGGAGGCAAAGCTCAAGACGAGCGTTCCGGCACCGGTGGGTGATGGCGCCGACCAGGTCTCGCAGGCCGTGCAGGATGCGACCGAGAAGATCCTGACCGGAGACGCCAACGGCAAGCAGGCGGCGAAGTCCTTCGCGGCCGACGCCGCCAGCCTCCTTGGGAATTCCCTGGTCGCTCAATGACGACTCTCTCCGTTCCCTCCGCGCGGAAGCGCCGACGGCTCCAGCGCAGGGGCCTGCTGCCCCTGCTGCTGGGGCCGTCGGTCCTGCTGATCGCGCTCTTCGTGATCGCCCCGGCCGTCTACAGCCTCTATCTGGGCTTCACGAACACGCAGCTCACCGGATTCGCCGCTCGGGACCCGAAGTTCGTCGGCATCGACAACTACACGTACCTGCTCAGCTCGCCGGACTTCCTCGGCTCGCTGGGCCGGACCGGGGTGTTCGTCCTCTTTTCGGCGATCATCGGGCAGACCGTGCTTGGTATGCTCGCCGCGCTGCTCCTGAGCCGCAAATGGATGCGAGGAAAGGGGCTCTTCGGGGCCGCCGTGCTCCTTCCCATGGTGGTGCCCGAGGTCGTCGCATCGCTGGCGTGGGCCAGCGTGCTCTCCCCGCGGGCCGACGGCACGCTCAACCGGCTGATCGACCTCCTGGGCGCGCAGCCCGTCGCATGGCTCCAGGCGGCGCCGATGGTGTGCATCATCGTCGTCAACGTTTGGCGTGGCATCGCCTTCGCGATGATCATGTTCCAGGCTGCTCTGGAAGACGTACCGGAGGAGCTGATCGAGGCGTCGCGCATCGACGGCGCGAGTGCACGGCAGGTCTTCACCAACGTGACGCTGCCGCTCATCCGCGGCCCGGTGTTCCTCTACCTGCTGCTCACCACGATCACCACGGTCGGCGTCTTCGGCCTCGTCTACTTCCTGACACAGGGCGGCCCGGGTTCATCGACGCAACTCGTGTCGATCTACATCTTCGAGCACGCGTTCGAGTACTCGCAGATCGGTCTGGGCAGCGCGGCATCCGTCGTGCTCCTGGTGGTGCTCCTGGTGCTCGGGCTCACGTACGTGCGGCTGGCGAAGGTGGAGGTGTGATGAGCACGACGATCGCATTCGAATCCCGTGAGGAGACGGAGCGGACGCAGGGTTCCCGGAGCCCAGGGCCGCACCGGGGACTCGCGCCCTTCGTGGTCGTGCAGCGCACGCTGCAGTACATCCTGATCGTCCTGCTGGCGCTGTTCTGCCTCATCCCGTTCGCCTGGCTCGTGCTGAGCGCGGTGGACGCCCACGCCGGTCCCACGGTGCAGATGCCGACGCTCAGCCTGGACAACTTCGTCCGGTTCTTCACGAGCGCCGACACGCCCCGCCTGCTGGTCAACAGCCTGATCATCTCGGTGGGCGCCACCGCGCTCAACCTGGCGCTCGGGATGATCGGTGCCTACGCCCTCTCCCGGTTCCGTTTCCGCGGGCGCACGACGTTCATGTTCGCCATCCTGCTGGTGCGCGTCATTCCACCGCCCGCGACCATCGTCGCGCTGTACCTGATGCTCGTGCAGATGCATCTCGACGACAGCTATCTCGGCCTCATACTGGTCGAGGCCGCGGCGTCACTGCCCGTCACGCTCTGGTTGCTGAAGGGTACGGTCGATGCGGTGCCGCAGGACGTCGAGGAAGCGGCGTGGATGGACGGATGCTCCCGCCTCGGTGGGATGCGCCGCGTCATCTTCCCGTTGATGGGACCCGGCCTCGGCGCGGCCGCCATGCTGACCTTCATGTCGGTCTGGGGCGACTTCCTCACCCCACTCGTGCTGCTCCAGTCGCCGGATCTCTACCCGCTCTCGATCGGGCTCTTCCGAGCGTTCAGCGCCTTCAACCAGGTCGACTGGGGCGTGCTCGCCGCGAGCGCCGTCATCTACATGGTCCCGCCCGCGGTGCTGTACATGGTGCTGCGCAAGTACCTGCTCAAGTCGAGCCTCGGCGGAGCGCTCAAGGGATAGCGCACCGCCCACTCCGGATGCCCGGTGCCGCATCGATCCACGAACCACATGCCCAGAACCACGAGGAGTCACCCTGCCCATGGCCGAAGACGCCAACCCGAACGGCCGAGTCCGTCTCGACGCCGCTGCGCTCGCGATGCTGCGTGTGCGCCGATTCACCGCGTTCCGCATCGCGCGCGCCGTCTACCGCGAGAAGCGGCCGGTGACGCGGATCTCGGCCTGGACCATCGGCGGCGAGCCCCTTCCGTTCGCTGACGCGATCGAGCAGCGGTTCACGCCGTTCGAGCTCGGGGCCGAATGGGGGCGTCCCTGGGACACGGTGTGGTTCGACGTCGAGGGCGAAGTGCCCGACGACTGGGACCTCGATGAGGCGGAGCTCGTGGTGGACCTCGGGTTCAACTCGGAGCAGCCGGGCTTCCAGGCGGAGGGGATGGTCTATCGCCCGGACGGCAGCATCGTGAAGGCGCTGGAGCCACTCAACTCGTGGATCCCGTTCGACAGGCACGGGCCATTCCGCGTGCTCGTCGAGGCCGCGGCGAACCCGGTCATCCAGGTGCCGTACGAATACGAGCCGACCCGGCTCGGCGACAAGGCCACGGCGGGCGACGACTTCCACTACCGCCTCAGGGAGATCGCCGTCGCGCGACGGGATCCGATCGTGTGGCAGCTGCTGCAGGACGTCGCGGCGCTGGACGGACTCGTCGACGTGCTGCCGAAGCACGGCGCGCGACGAGCGGAGATCGTGCATGCCCTCGAACGCATGGTCGACGTCATGGACCCGGATGACATCCCCGGCTCCGCGTCCGCCGGTCGCGACGTCCTCGCTTCCGTGCTCGCCACGGCCTCCGCCGACAGCGCCCTGCGCGTCTTCGCGGTCGGACACGCGCACATCGACTGCGCGTGGCTCTGGCCGACACGCGAGACGGTGCGCAAGGTGGCGCGCACCTTCTCCAACGTGCTCGACCTGGCGGGACGGCATCCGGAGTTCGTCTTCGCCGCCTCGTCCGCCCAGCAGTTCGCGTGGCTCAAGGAGACGCAGCCGGAGCTCTTCGAGCGTGTGCGGTCCGCGGTCGCCGCGGGCATCATCCGTCCCGTCGGCGGCATGTGGGTCGAGTCCGACACGAACATGCCGGGCGGCGAGTCGCTGGTGCGTCAGTTCGTGCTCGGCAGCCGCTTCTTCCTCGACGAGTTCGGCGTGGAGACGTCGATCGTCTGGCTGCCCGACTCCTTCGGGTACACGGCGGCGCTGCCGCAGATAGCCAGGGCGGCGGGCGCGCGGTATTTCCTGACCCAGAAGCCGTCGTGGAACGAGATCAACCCGATGCCGCACTCCACGTTCGAGTGGGAGGGCATCGACGGCTCGCGCGTCTTCACGCACTTCCCGCCCGCAGAGACTTACAACTCCGACCTGGGCGCCAACGATCTCGCGCGGACGGAGCGCACATTCCACGAGAAGGGAAGGGCCAAGAACGTGCTCGGGCTGTATGGCTGGGGCGACGGCGGCGGGGGACCGACGCGGGAGATGCTCGCCATGGCCGAGCGCAAGCGGGACCTCGATGGCTCGCCCCGCGTGACGCTCAGCGACCCCCTGACGTTCTTCCGCGCCGCTGAGGCCGAACTGGCCGACCCGCCGGTCTGGCAGGGCGAAATGTACCTCGAGCTGCACCGCGGCACGCTGATCTCACAGCAGCGGAGCAAGCGAGGCAACCGTCATAGCGAGGCCCTCCTGCGCGAGACGGAGCTGTGGGCTGCGACAGCGGCGGTGCGCACGGGGGCGCCATATCCCTATGACGAGCTGAAGAAGGCATGGCAGGTGGTGCTGCTGCAGCAGTTCCACGACATCCTTCCCGGGTCCTCGATCGCGTGGGTGCATCAGGAGGCCGAGCGCAACTACGCCCGCGTGCAAGCAGAGCTGGCGGAACTACGAGACCGTGCCCTGGATGCGCTCGCCGGCGACGGCGACCAGCCGGTGACGGTGAACGCGGGCCCGCTCCCGCGCGGCGGCGTCGCCGCGATGGGCATCGGGCCGGGGCATCCTGTCGTTGTGGCCGTGCCACGTCGCGAGGGCGGGCGGGTCGTGCTCGAGGACGCCACCCTGCACGTGGAGTTCGATGACCGCGGAGTGATCGTCTCCGCGCGGGATCGTCTCGCCGATCGCGAGCTTCTTCCGGCCGGCGCGGTCGGCGGTCTGCTGCAGCTGTTCCGCGACACCCCGAGGGAGTGGGATGCCTGGGACATCAACGAGGAGGACAAGCGCTCGGTGCGTGACCTGCTCGAGCCGGTGTCGGTGCGAACCACCGACGACGCGCTCCTGGTGCGTCACGGGGTGGGCGAGACGACCATCGACGTCGCGGTGCGCCTGGTCGACGGACGCCTCGATTACGCGTTCGACATCGACTGGCATGAGCGGCAGAAGCTCCTCAAGCTCGCGTTCCCGCTCGATCTGAAGGCGAGGATGGCGACGTCGGAGATCCAGTTCGGCCATCTCGACCGGCCGCTTCACCAGAACACGTCGTGGGACGAGGCGCGCTTCGAGACGGTCGCGCACCGCTGGGTGCACGTGGGGGAGCAGGGCTACGGCGTGGCGATCGCCAACGATGTCGTCTACGGCCATGACATCCGCAACGACCGCGGCGAGGACGGCCGGCCTGCCACGACCGTGCGGCTCTCGCTGCTGCGGGCGCCGCTGTACCCGGACCCCGGCGCGGACCAGGGCGCCCATCGGTTCACCGTGAGCGTGAGGCCCGGCGGCATCCCCGAGGCGATCGCGGACGGCTACGCGCAGCACCTCCCGCTCCGCGAACGGCGGGGTGCGCCCGTTGCCCCGCTGATCGATGTCGACGACGACGCTGTGATCGTGGAGAGCGTCAAACTGGCGGAGGACCGTTCCGGCGATCTCGTGGTGCGCCTCTACGAGGCGCATGGAGGTCGCGCGCGTGCCACGCTGCGCACCGGGTTCGGCTGGATCTCCGTCGAGGCAACCGATCTGCTCGAGCGGCCGATCGAGTCCGAGTCGGTCGTGGTCGGTGCGTCGGTCGTCGGCGAGACGGAGCCCACGGTGGGTCTGAGTCTCCGGCCGTTCCAGCTCCTCACACTCCGCTTCACGGCGCCCACCGCGACACACTGATCAGATGTCTCCGACGAAGGGAACACGAACGATGCCGCTCGACGCGACGACCCAGCCCCGACCCGAGTATCCGCGCCCTCAGTTCCGGCGCGGGCGCTGGATGAACCTCAACGGCAGGTGGGGGTTCGAGATCGATCAGGGCGACAGCGGGCGCGAGCGCGGGCTCGTGGATGCGCCGTTGAGCGGTGAGATCATGGTGCCATTCGCGCCGGAGAGCGAGCTGTCCGGCGTCGGATCGAACGACTTCCTGCACGCCGTCTGGTACCGGCGCACCGTGCGCGTTCCCTCGGAATGGGACGGCGATCGCGTCCTGCTCCACTTCGGAGCCGTCGACCACGACGCCACAGTCTGGGTGAACGGGACCGAGGTCGGCCGGCACCGCGGCGGGTTCTCGAGCTTCTCGTTCGACATCACGGATGCCCTCTCGTCGGACGAGGAGACGACGATCGTCGTGCGCGCACGCGACGAGCCGACCGCGCCGCAGGCCCGCGGCAAACAGTCGATCGACTACGCGCCGAAGGCGGCGAAGTACTGGCGCACGACCGGCATCTGGCAGACCGTTTGGCTGGAGCCGGTGCCGCCGACGTCGCTGCGGCGGCCGCGGATCACGCCGAACCTCGCCGGCGCCTCCTTCTCCGTCGAGCTCTCGCTCACGGAGAGTCCGGCCGGAGGCACCGCTCGCCTCGTGCTCGTCGACGAGGTGGGTGAGGTCGCGCGCCGCGAGGTGCGTGCGGATCTCGACCTCGGACTGCGCGTCGAGCTGCCGGTGCCGCAGGATCGCGTGCGGCAGTGGTCGCCGGCGGATCCATTCCTCTACGGCCTGAGCATCGAGCTGCTCGACGCGAGCGGCGCGGTGCTCGACAGGGTCGACTCGTACGCCGGCCTCCGCAGTGTGTCGATCCGCGGAAAGGCGGTGCTCCTCAACGGCGAGGTTATGTTCCAGCGGCTCGTGCTCGACCAGGGCTGGTATCCCGACGGCCTGATGACGGCGCCGAGCGACGAAGCACTCGTCCGCGACATCGAGCTGTCGCTCGCGGCGGGCTTCAACGGCGCGCGACTCCACCAGAAGGTGTTCGAGGAACGCTTCCTCCACCACGCGGACCGTCTCGGCTATCTGGTGTGGGGCGAGTTCGGGGACTGGGGCTGCAACACCGAGAAGGGCCGCAGCACGAACCAGCGCCCCGACGCGTCGTACGTGCAAGAGTGGCTCGAGGTGGTGGAGCGCGACTACTCGCACCCGGCGATCATCGGCTGGTGCCCGCTGAACGAGACGTGGCAGGAGTACGGCGATCGCATCACGGCGCTCGACGACGTGATGCGAGGGATGTTCCTGGCCACGAAGGCGTACGACATCTCCCGGCCCGTGCTCGATACGTCGGGCTACGCCCACCGTGTGGCCGAATCCGACATCTTCGACAGCCACGACTACGAGCAGGATCCGGCGCTGTTCGCCGCGAACTACGACCGCCTCGCGGCCGGCGAGCCGTACGTAAACCGTTCGGACGACACCGGGGAGTCGTGGTCGATCGCGTACCGCGGCCAGCCGTTCTTCGTCAGCGAGTTCGGCGGCGTGTGGTGGAATCCCGAGGAGGCCGCGCGTCCCCAGACAGCGACCGGGTCGTGGGGCTACGGCGACCGCGTGCGCGACATCGAGGCGTTCTATCGGCGCTTCGATGGCCTCGTCGGCGCGCTGCTCGATCATCCGCAGATGTTCGGGTACTGCTACACGCAGCTCACCGACGTCTTCCAGGAGCAGAACGGCATCTTCGGGTTCGACCGCTCGCCGAAGTTCGATCTCCAGCGCATCAGATCCGCCCAGTCGCGCCCGGCGGCGATCGAGGGCGTCGAGGTGATAGACGGGACGGCCGGCACGAAAGGCGGCGGCCGATGAGCGCGCCGAACGTGGTCGTGATCTACGCGGATGACCTGGGCTGGGGCGATCTCGGCTGCTTCGGCGGGGAGGACATGCGCACCCCGGTTCTCGATCGGCTCGCCGAGTCGGGCGTGCGGCTATCGCAGTGGTACTCCAACTCGCCGGTCTGCTCGCCGTCGCGTGCATCGCTGATGACGGGCCGCTACCCGGCGCACGCCGGCGTCATGTCCATTCTCGGCGGCTCGCGGCACACGGTCGGGCTGCCGCACCAGGGCACGATCGCCGAGGAGCTCGGGCGCCGCGGGTACCGCACAGGCATCTTCGGCAAGTGGCACCTCGGCGCAGCGCACGAGTACCGGCCCAGTAGGTTCGGTTTCGACGAGAGCTTCGGTTTCCGCGCGGGCTGCGTCGACTACTACTCGCACATCTACTACTGGGCGAACCACAATCCGGTGCACGACCTCTGGGAGGACGACCAGGAGATCTGGCAGAACGGAGAGTATCTGACGACCGTGATCGGCGAGCGTGCCGCCCGGTTCATCGCGGAGAACGCGAATCGGCCGTTCTTCGCCTACGTCCCGTTCAACGCGCCGCACTACCCGATGCACGCTCCCGCCGAATATGTCGAACGTTTCGCGCATCTGCCGCAGGACCGGCGGATCATGGCGGCGATGATCGCGGCGATGGATGACGCGATCGGCGTCATCCTCGACGCTCTCGACGCGCATGGCCTGCGCGAGAACACCGTCGTGTTCTTCTCGTCCGACAATGGTCCGTCGAGGGAGAGCCGCAACTGGCTCGACGGCGAGGAGGTCTCATACCACGGCGGATCGGCGGGCGGACTGCGCGGGAGCAAGGGGTCGCTCTTCGAGGGCGGCATCCGCGTGCCCGCGATCATCTCGTGGCCCGGCATGCTGCCTGCAGGCGCCGTGCATGATGCACCGGCCGTGATGATGGACATCCCGCCCACCCTTCTGGAGGCGGTCGACGGCCGTCCTCCGGAGGGAGATGCCTTCGACGGGGTGTCGCAGCTCGGCGCGATCCGAACCGCGGGCGGGCGAGAAGCTGGGCCTGTGGCCGGCGAACGGGACCTGTTCTGGACGCACGACGGCCAGTGGGCCGTGCGCAGGGGCGCGCTCAAGCTGGTGGAGAGCCCGCAGGAGGGGATGACGCCGCCCGCGGTGCTCGGGCGTGCACTGTTCGACCTCGAGTCGGATCCCGGCGAGCAGACCGATCTCTCCGAGCACATGCCCGACGTCGTGGCCGAGCTGGCGCAGGAGCTCAGCGGCTTTCGCGCGCGAAGTGACGGATGGCAGCGCGGCTGGGAGGTCCGGTCGTCTGTGGGGTGAGTTCCCTCGTCGGTCGGCCGATCCAGCGGTCATCAGGACGAACGCAAGCGCACTCTAGAATGACCGGGTGTCGGAAGGAAGCGACGAGGTCGACGCAGCGGTGACGGATGCCGCCGAGCCGGCCACACGCATCCGTCTCGGCATCGCGTACGACGGCACGAACTTCAACGGCTGGGCACGGCAGCCGGGGCTGCGCACCGTGCAGGGCGTGCTCGAGGAGGCGCTGCGCACGCTGTTCCGTCGTCACGAACCGCCGCCCACGCTCACCGTGGCGGGCCGCACGGATGCCGGGGTGCACGCGCTCGGCCAGGTCGCGCAAGTCGACCTGAGTCCGGAGCAGGCGGCGGCACTGCTCAACCCGCGCAAGCCACGGAACGCCGCCCATGACACGGATGCCGCGGCAGCCTTGCGCAGGCGGCTCACCGGCATCCTGGGTGCGGGCGACTCCGATGTGGTTGTCACGGGCGCCGAACTGGCCGAACCCGGATTCGACGCCCGCTTCTCCGCGCTGTGGCGACGCTACGAGTACCGAGTTGCGGACGCGGCGGCGCCGAAGAACCCGCTGACGAGGTTCAACACGGTGTGGCATCCCGCCGCTCTCGATGTCGACGCCATGGATGCCGCGTCCTCCACCCTGCTCGGCCTCCACGACTTCGCCGCGTACTGCAAGCCTCGTGAGGGA
>Ga0164242_10007247_pt1 | contig 12144 bp, 10 predicted proteins | sample OricomgcompostMG_FD_108783 | JGI IMG/M metagenome (GOLD analysis project Ga0164242, IMG submission 108783) | Miracle-Growth compost microbial communities from Emeryville, California, USA - Original compost - Miracle growth compost (MG) ... | reverse complement strand
GCGTCCACGACGCCCCGCGGGCCAGGAGTAAGCCCGCGACCCCGGGTGCGCGCAACAAGGACGCGCCGGCCGCTACCCTCCCTCTCCCAACCAGCGGGAAACGTGCGCCCGCATTTCCAACAGCTTCCGTTCGGCCCCTGGTGGCGTTCGCGCCGCTTGCCTTGCCGATCGGGCCATACGCGCCCATTTCAGGGGCTCGATGCCCCTTCATCTTACCAAGGTCGCGGTCGGTTGCGCGGAGGTCGAGGCGTTGCGCGCGCGGCTGGCGGGGCGGGCGAGCGGGGGCGCGACCTTCATCACCACCCGCTTCCGGCCCAAGCGCGAGGCGGAGCTGATCGGCGGATCACTCTACTGGATCATCAAGCATCGGCTGGCGGCGCGGCAGACGATCCTGGGCTTCGCCGAGGAGGAGGACGGGCGGCGCTGCCGGATCATCCTTTCGGCCGAGCTGCTCCCCGTCCGCGCCCGGCCGAAGCGCGCGCATCAGGGCTGGCGCTATCTGCCCCACGCCGATGCGCCGCCCGATCTCGGCGGCGAGGAGGCGGACGGCCTCGCCGCGCTGCCGCCCCCGCTTGCGGCGGAACTGGCGGCCCTGGGATTGATCTGAACAGACTCCCTCTCCCCAACGGGGAGAGGGTTGGGGTGAGGGGGAGCGAGCGCAGCGAGCGCCCTCCCTATCAAGCGGGGGCCACCCTCCCCCAACCCTCTCCCTCAAGGGAGAGGGCTTTACGACGCTTCTTCAGTCGTCATCTTCAGTTATCATCCCCCATGCCCGCGCTCTGATGCGCGCAGGTGACGTCGCCGGAGCCGGAGCGGGTGATGGCGCAGTTGGCGGGGCCGGCGATGGTGATGTCGCCCGATCCGGCGAGATCGACCTTGGCGGTATGCTGTGCGCCGACGGTGATGTCCCCCGATCCGATCAGTTGCACGCTGGCGTCGTCGACGTTCAGCTTGCCGCCGTGCACGTCGCCCGATCCGGTCAGCATGAAGCGGCCCTGCCGGGCGCGGCCGGATACGGTGAGGTCGCCCGATCCGGTGGCGTTGGCGGTGAGGCTGGTCACGTCCGCCGCGCCGACCGAAAGGTCGCCCGATCCGGCCAGGGTCAGCGAAAGCGTATCGCCCTTCACCCTGTCCACCGTCACGTCGCCCGAGCCCGCCAGCGCCGCCGCCGTAAGGCTGCGCGCGCCGACGTCGATCGTCACGCGGCCCTGGTTCATGCCCGGCCAGCCGCCCCAGCCGTCATGCTTCGGCCGGATCACCAGCGTATCGTCGCTGACCGTCACCTCCAGCCGATCGAGCGCGTCGCTCGGGCCGCTCGCCTTGGCCGACGCGGGCGCGCCGACATGCACGCGCACGTCGAACGGCCCTTCGACGCGCAGCTTGCTGAAATCGGTGACGGTGTAGCCGCGCGTCGCGCCGTGGGCCGAACTGGTGCAGCCCGTGCAGACGGCGAGCGCGAGAACCGAAAGCATCGCGGGGCGGATCATGGCGGTCTCCTTCAGACGGGCAAGGCTCAGCCGCAGCGGACGCTGCCGAGGCCGGACTTGTGGATCGAGCATCTGGGATGCCCGTCGATCGCGACGCTGCCAAGCCCCGACAGCGTGACGTCCACCGGGCCGTCGATGCGGGTGCGGACATGACCGGTGCCGGACATCGAGACCCGCCCGCCTCGCGCGGCGAGCCCGCCTGCCTGGATCGAACCCACGCCCGAGACATGCTCGTCGACAACACGCGCGGTTCCGCTGACGCTGATCTCGCCCGTGCCGCCGACATTCAGGCGAACGCGATCGGCGCGCAGGCCGTTGACGCGGATATTGCCTGCCCCGCCGAGATCGGCGGTGAAGGCCGGCGTACGGACCGGATCGACCGTCATATTACCCGCCCCGCCCAGCGCCACGCCGGCGATCTTGGGCATGGTTATGGCGATATGGAGATGATGCTCGCGACGAAGCGAAACAGACTCATGTACCCAGCCGATCAACAGCCGCCCCTTATCGACCGTGACGCGGAGCCGCCTCAGCATGTCGGGATCGCCCTCGGCACGGACGGAATAACCCGGCCCCTGTCGAATGGCGACGTCGGCGACCGCCTGCAGATCGACGCGATCGAACCCGCGCGCGGGCCAATCACGGGTGGCGGCGCTGGCGGGGGCCGCCGCGATCCCGGCGGCGGCGAGGGTGAGGACGGGAAGAACAAAGCGCATCGGCGGGTCTCCACTGTGTTGCTGTGACAATACACCTTTGGCGAGCCGTGGCAAGAGGGATCCCCGCGACGAACGCCACACCGCTGTTCAGCTTCGCTTGTCTCTCCTCTTCATTTGATCCATGCGCATCGCAGATGCCGGGCGCACTCCATATCAGGCGAGGGCCGACGCGACCTCGGATGCTGGCGATCCTCGCCTGCGCCCTTTTCCTGCGCATCCTGATCCCGCAGGGCTGGATGCCGGTGCAGACGGCGCAAGGTTGGCGGCTCACGCTCTGCTCGGGCACCGGCCCGATGCGGCTCGGCCATGCCGACGGTATGCCCGCCATGAAGGGCATGCACCACCCGCCGCGCGACCAGAGTTCCGCGCCGCCCGACCAGCTCTGCCCCTTCTCCAGTCTCGCCCAGGCGCTTGACGAGCCGCCCCTGCCGGTTCTCGATCTGCCGCGCCTCTTCGCCGACGTCTTCCTCGCCGACCTGCCCCCGGCCGTCGGCATCGGCCGCGGCCTCGCCGCGCCGCCGCCGCCCGCCACGGGGCCGCCCTCGATCGCCTGACCGGATTTCCGCCCGCGCCCTCGGCGCACGGGCGGCCCTTCGCCATTCCAGTCAGGGGACGATCATGTCCTTCCGCTTCCACGCGCTCGCCTGCGCATCTCTCGGGGCATGCGCCGCTGCCGCGCACGCCCAGACCGCGGACTCCGCCGCGCCCGCCGACATCCTCGTCGTCGGCCAGCGCAAGGCGCCGTTCTCGATCGAGCCGCGCGGCCTCTCCGTCAGCCTTGGCGACGAGCAGTTCGCCGGGGTCAACGCCGTCAATGTCGAGGATCTGATGAAATATGCGCCCGATTTCTTCGTGCGCAGCCGCTATATCGGGGACAATAACGGCGTCCCCGGCTTCCGCGGCACGCACAGCACCCAATCGGCCCGCACGCTGGTGATGGTCGACGGCTTCGTCATCTCCAACTTCCTCGGAAACTCTTACAGCTATCCGCCCGCCTGGGGGGTGATCGGCCCCAGCGAGGTGCGGCAGCTCGATATCGTCTATGGGCCCTATTCCGCCCGCTACGGCGGCAACTCGATGGGCGGCGTAGTCAGCATCGTCACCCGCCCGCCGGAGCGGACCGGGGCTTTCTTCAACCTCCAGAACTTCTATCAGCCCTACGACCAGTTCAGGACGCATGACGATCTCTGGGGATGGTCGGCCGAAGGCGGGGTGGCCCTGCGCGGGAAAGGCAGCCCGTGGGGCCTGAGGCTGTCGGCCCGGCGGCTGGTCAACCATGCGCAGCCGATGCAATATTATCAGCTCGGCTATGCGGCGGCGATCTACGACGATCCCGCCGCGGGCGCGCCGGTCCGGGGCGCGGTGGTCGATCCCGGGCTGATGCCGGTCGCCGGCACCAAAGTCGTGACGCCGGTAATCGGCGATTTTTCGCTGATCCGCACCCGGCAGGATCAGACCCGCGCCGAGCTTCGCTACGACAAGGGCGATGTTCACGGCGAGCTGCTGTTCGCCTATTGGTGGAACGAGGAGCGGACGCTCGATCCAAAAACCTATCTCACCGACGCCGCCGGGCGGCCCTTCTATGGCGATGCCGGCGGCATCGTCAGCTTCGGCGGGCACAGCTACACGCTGAACCCGGCGAGCAGCTTCCGGCAGGGGCTGGCCTTCAAGGATGAATGGCTGGCGGGCGGGCGGATCGAAGCGCCGATCGCCGGCTTCAACGTGCGGCTCAACCTCTCCACCCTGCGCTTCGCCCGGCAGGACAGCTATCAGTCGAACGGCCATGCCGCCGGGATTGCCGACGGGGCCGGGCAGCTCACCCGGCAGGGGCCGACCGGCTGGTATACGGGCGATCTGCTCGCCACCCGCACGATCGGCCGCCACGCCATCGCGATCGGGATCGACGCCAACCTCTACGAAACCGATCAGAGTGTCTTCGATACCGTCCACTGGCGGAGCAGTGCGGGGGCGACGCTCGCCAGCCGCACCTTCGGGCGCAGCAATATGATCGGCGGCTTCGCGGAGGATGCGATCGCGCTCGGCGACGCCACCCGGCTGACGCTCGGCCTGCGCTATGATCGCTGGCGCGCCTATGACGGCGGGCTCAGCGGCGTCGCCATGTCGGGCCCGCAAGCCGGCCTGCCGGTGACGCAGCATTATCCCGACCGCGCCGCCTCCGCCTGGAGCCCCAAGCTGGCGCTCAAGCGGGATTTCGGCGGCGGCTGGACGGCCGAGCTCAGCCTGGCCACGGCGACGCGCTTCCCGACCGTCGGCGAGTTGTTCCAGGGCTCGCTGAACGGCGACGGCGGCTTCAATCCCGACAGCTTCGATCCGAACCTGAAGTCGGAGAAGAGCCGGGACGCCAACCTGCTCGTCCGCAAATCGCTGGGCCGGGCGACGCTGACCGGCAGCGCCTTCTACCAGCGCGTCCGAAACGCCATCTTCCAGTTCACCGGTTTGAATCGGAACGGCGTACTGACCTCCAGCTACAAGAATGTCGCGCTCACCCGCCAATATGGCTTCGAGCTGATCGCCGAGACGCACGACTGGCCGCTGGAAGGGCTGGACATCGACGCCAACGCCGCCTGGATCGACGCGATCACGGTGAGGAACCCGGCCGATCCGGCCTCGGAGGGCGTGCAGTTCCCGCGCATCCCGCGCTGGCGGCTGAACGGCAATATCCGCTACCGGGTGACGCCCCGGCTCCAGGCGGCGGTCGGTCTGCGCTACGCCAGCCGCCCCAACAGCGACCTGGACGGCCTCTATCGCGGCGACGATTACGGCTACACCTCCGAGCTGTTCGCGCTCGATCTGCGCGCCGACTATAAGGTGAACGAGCATCTGCGCCTGTCGGCCGGGATCAACAACCTGACCGACGACCGCGCCTGGGTCTATCACCCCTATCCGCAGCGCACCTTCCTGCTCGAAGCGGGGGTGACGCTATGAGCCTCCATCCCCCCGGAACCCGCTGGTACAACGCGGTGTGGCGCTGGCATTTCTACGCCGGGCTGTTCTGCATCCCCTTCGTGCTGTGGCTATCGCTGACCGGCTCCATCTATCTCTGGCGACCACAGATCGAGGCGTGGCTGGAACGGCCCTATGATCACCTCGCCACATCCGGGCCGATCGCCTCGCCGGACGCGCAGGTCGCAGCCGCGCTGAAGGCTGTGCCCGGATCGAGCCTAAGCCAATATATCCTGCCGCAGGCGCCGGACCGGGCGGTGCGCATCCTCGTCGCCGATTATGGCGTGGTGAAGCGCGTCTACCTCGATCCGCACAACCTCGCCGTGCTCCGGGTCGTGACGGAGGAGAAGCGGCCGATGCGCATGATCTTCCATCTTCACGGCGAGTTGCTGGCTGGCCCGTTCGGCAGCTATCTCGTCGAGACCGCCGCCTGCTGGGCGATCGTGATGATCCTGACCGGCCTTTATCTCTGGTGGCCGCGCGGAAGGCGGGGACTGGCTGGCCTGCTCTATCCCCGATTGCGGCTGGGCCGCCGCGCTTTCTGGCGGGACATCCACGCCACCGCCGGCATATGGGTATCGTTCTTCGCGCTCGGCCTGATCTTGACCGGCCTGCCCTGGGCGCAGGGCTGGGGCAGCTATCTACAGGAGGTGCGGCAATTGACCGGCACGGCCGCCGGCCCGGTCGATTGGACCATCGGCGGCAAGCCGCAGGGGCAAGGGGTGCATGCCGGACACGGCGGCATGGCCATGCCCGCTCCGCCGATCCGGCCCGGCGAGCTTGCCCGCGTCATCGCCACCGTCCGGCCGCTTGAGGTAGCCCCGCCGGTGCTGATCGCGCCGCCCAAGCGAGAGGGCGCGCCCTGGACCATCTCGTCCGACGCCGCCGATCGCCCGCTGCGCAGCGACGCCGTGATCGACGGCGCGACCGGCCGGGTGCTGAGCGTCACCCCCTTCGCCCGGCGCCACTGGATCGACCGTATCATCGGCTATGGCGTCGCCGCGCATGAAGGCGCGCTGTTCGGCCTCGCCAATCAGATCCTCGGCACGCTGACCGCGCTGTTCCTGATGATCCTCTCCGTCTCGGGCGCCGTGCTGTGGTGGCGACGGCGGCCGACCGGATTGCTGGGCGCGCCGCTGCCCCTCTCGCGTCCCCGCTTCGGCGCAGGGCTTTTGGCAATGGTCATAGCGCTGGCGCTGTACCTCCCCCTATTCGGCCTGACGCTGCTCGCCACATGGGGAATCGAATGCTTCGTTCTGGCGCGGATGCCGGCGGCAAGAGACTGGTTGGGATTACGAAAGGCACGAGAGAACGAAGCATGACGAATGCAAGCCGTGGATCGCAAAGTGCATCTTCCGCATGCACCTCGGGATTGATTTCAGTTCGCAACGAATATACCTGCCGCGGCAATCATTGCCTGGGCAGACACTCATGGAAGGTCCCTTCTATCAGGTCGAGAGCTATCGGCCGCGCATCTCGATCGGCTATCTGCTCCGCCGCGTCTCCAAGCTCAGCCAGAACCAGGTCGAGGCGGGGTTCGACGGCAACGACATCACCTTCACCCAATGGGCCGTGCTGGCGCTGACGGCGAACGACGTCGCCGATACCTGCACCGGTCTCGCCCGCGATCTCGGTCACAACAGCGGCGCAATGACGCGGGTGATCGACCAGCTCGAGGAACGGGGGTTGCTGACCCGCACGCGCGGCGCCTGCGATCGGCGCGTCACCAATCTCGCCATCACCGACAAGGGCAGCGCCACGGTCGCGAAGCTGGCGGGAAGCGTGGTCGATCTGTGGAACGAGATACTGGCGGATTTCGAGCGCGACGAAGCCCGGCAGCTCATCGCGCTTCTGACGAAGCTGCTCGCACGGCTGGAACAACTGGAAAGTCGACGGGAGGGATCGGCATGAAGACTCCTGGAGCCCTCGCCGCATTCGGCGCGCTGATCCTCGCCGGTTGCGCGACGCCGCACAGCAAGGTCGCGGTCGCACCCGTCCCGTCGGCCTCGCTCGGGCTGGGCAGCGCCGCCGCGCCCCGGATCGCCGCCGACTGGTGGACCGCGCTCGGCGATCCGCAGCTCGACCGGATCATGGCCGATGCGCTTTCCGGCAGCCCCACGCTCGATTCCGCCCTGGCACGGGTGCGCGAGGCCCGGAGTGTGCTCGCCGGTTCACAAGCGGCGCGACTGCCGCAGATCACCGGCGACGCGAGCGAGCAATATCAGCGGCTGAGCAGCCGTTACATCATCCCGCCGCCCTATGGCGGCAGCTTCCGCTGGGTCGGGCAGGCGCAGGCCAATCTGAGCTGGGATCTCGATTTCTGGGGAAAGCAGGCCGATGCGATCCGGCAGGCGAGCCACGCCGCCGATGCCGCCGCGCTCGATTATGACGCAGCGCGCCTCGCGCTCGCGGGTTCGGTTGCCCAGACCTATATCGAGCTGGCCCGCGCGGAGCGGCAGATCGCCATCGCCCAATCGACCGTCGGCCAGCGCGATCAGTCGCTGCGCCTCGCCAGGTTGAGGGTGAAGAGCCAGCTCGACAGCTCCATCGACGTGCGCGCTGCCGAGACGCTGCTGGCCGAGGCGCGGCAGGCGCTGGTCCGCGCCCAAGGTCAGCGCGAGATGGTGATCCATGCGCTCGCGCTGCTGGCCGGCCGGGGTGCGGATTATTATCCGACGATCCGGCCGACGACGCTCAAGCTCGATGCCGTCCTGCCGCTGCCGAAGGAATTGCCCGCCGATCTGCTTGCCCGCCGGCCTGATATATTGAGCGCCAAGGCCCGGATCGAGGCCGCGGCCTCGGGGCGGAAAGTCGCGCGCAAGGCCTTCTATCCCGATATCAACCTGCTCGGCCTCGCCGGCCTGCAGGCGCTCGGTATCGGCAACCTCTTCACCGGCGGCGCATCGACTTACGGGGTCGGCGCGGCGATCCATCTGCCGATCTTCGAAGGCGGCAAGCTCAAGGCCGATTATGAGGGCGCGACCGCCAGGGTCGACGCGGCGATCGCCGCCTATAATCAGGCGGTGCTCGGCGCGGTGCGCGAGACCGCCGACGCGCTGACCGGGGCGCGGACGGTCAGCGCCGATCTCGCCCAGCAGCGCCAAGCCGCCGCCGGCCTCGCCGACGTGCGGCGGCTCAATGATGTGCGCGTGGCGACCGGGCTCAGCTCGCGGTTCGATCTGATCGGGTCCGACGTCCGGCTGCTCCAGGCGCAACAGGAAACCGCCAATCTCGAGGCCGATCGGGCCGTGGCCGGGATCAAGCTGCTGGTCGCCGTCGGCGGCGGCTTCGATCCCGCCGCCCCTGCCGTCGCCTCCGCCGTTGCCGATGCAAGGACCGCCCCATGACCGACGCCCTCAACGACGATATCCGCCGGGACGAGCCGGCCGCGGACGCCATCGCTGGGGAGGCGGCGCCCCGCATGGAAGCCGCTCCGCCCGCCGAGCGCGCCCGGCCCCGCGTCCGGCGTCGTTTGCTGACGCTCCTCGCCATTATCGTGGTGGCGGCGGTAGTGGTCTACGGCGTCTGGCGTCTGTTCCTGGCGACGCCGAGCGAGTCGACCGACGACGCCTATGTCGGCGGCGATATGGTGACGATCACCGCGCGCGACCCGGGCACGGTGATCGCGCTCTATGCCGACAACACCGAGCGGGTCCGCGCCGGCCAGCCTTTGATCGATCTCGATCCGGCCACCGCTGATGTCGAATTGGAGGCGGCGGCCGCCCAGCTCGGGCAGGCGGTGCGCGGCGTGCGCGCCGACTTCTCCGCCGTCAATGCCGCCACCGCCGAGGTGACGCAGGCCGAGGCCGATCTTGCGCGTGCGCGGAACGATCTTACGCGCCGCCAACAGGCGGCCGCGCAAGGGGCCGTCTCCGGTGAGGAGGTGGCGCATGCCGCCGATACCATGAAGACGGCGACCGCCGCGCTCACCCTCGCCAAAAGCAAGCTCGCCCAAGCGCGCACCCAGGTGCAGGGCGCGGATGTGCGCAGCAACCCCGCCGTGCTGGCAGCGATCGCCAATTACCGCCGCGCCGCCATCCGCCGCAGCCATATGCACATCGTCGCGCCCGTGAACGGCACGATCGCGCAGCGCACCGTGCAGATCGGCCAGCAGATCAACGCCGGTACACCGCTGATGGCGGTGGTTCCTCTGGAGCGGGTGTGGATAGACGCCAATTTCCGCGAGACGCAGCTCGCCGATCTGCGCGTCGGCCAGCCGGCGACGATCACCACCGACACCTATGGCGGCGACGTCACTTTCCACGGCCATGTCGTCGGGCTGGGCGCGGGCAGCGGCAACGCCTTCGCGTTGCTGCCGCCGCAGAACGCCAGCGGCAACTGGATCAAGATCGTCCAGCGCGTGCCGGTGCGCATCGCGCTCAACCCGGGTGAGTTGGCGAAGCATCCGCTGCGTCTCGGTCTGTCGGTCGATGTCGATGTGAACACGTCGGATCGATCGGGCTCGCTGCTCGGCCATGAGGCGCGGCAGGCCTTTGCGACGCGGCCGAGCGACAGCCCCGACGTCGAGGCCGCGATCGACCGCATCGTCACCGCCAATACGGGCCGCGCGCGGTGAGTGGAGCGCAGGGTCAGGCGCCGCTTCAGGGCGGGGCGCTGGCGCTGACCGCTTTCGCGCTGGCGCTCGGCACTTTCATGCAGGTGCTCGATTCGACCGTCGCCAACGTCTCGCTGCCCACCATCGCGGGCAATCTCGGCGTCAGCGCCAATCAGGGCACTTGGGTGGTGACATCGTTCGCGGTGGCGAACGGGGTGGCGGTGCCGCTGACCGGCTGGCTGATGGGCCGGTTCGGCGTGGTGCGCACCTTCGTCGTCTCGGTGGCGCTGTTCACCCTCGCATCCCTGCTGTGCGGCCTGGCGTGGAGCCTCGATTCACTGATCGTCTTCCGCGTCCTGCAGGGCGCGGTATCGGGGCCGATGATCCCGGGCAGCCAGGCGCTGCTGATCGCCATTTTCCCGCCCGAGAAACGCGGAACCGCACTCGGCGTATGGTCGATGACGACGCTGATCGGCCCGGTCGCGGGGCCGATCCTCGGCGGCTACATCTCCGATAATTATCACTGGAGCTGGATTTTCCTGATCAACGTGCCGGTCGGCATCTTCTGCGCGATCGTGTGCTGGCGCGGGCTCAAATCCCGCGAGACGCCGACGCGCAAGCTGCCGATCGATTCGATCGGGGTGGCCATGCTGGTGATCTGGGTCGGCGCGCTCCAGGTGGTGCTGGACAAGGGCAAGGACGCCGACTGGTTCAGCTCCATCTTCATCGTCGTCGCCGCCATCGTCGCCGGCGTGGTGTTCCTCGCCTGGCTGATCTGGGAGCTGACCGACGGCCATCCCGCGGTCGATCTGCAGCTGTTCCGCCGCCGCAACTTCACGCTCGGCACGATCGCCTTCTGCCTGGGATATGCGGTGTTCTTCGCCAACGTGCTGCTGATGCCGCTGTGGATGCAGACCCAGCTCGGCTACACGGCGACCTGGGCCGGCCTTGTCGCCGCGCCGAGCGGCATGGTGGCGATCGTGCTGACGCCGTTCGTCGCGCGGGCGAGCGGCAGGATCGACGCGCGCATCCTGGCGACGATCGCCTTCATCGCCTTCGCCGTCTCCTTCTTCATGCGATCGCACTTCACCACCAACGATGATTTCTGGACCTACACCATTCCGCTGCTGGTCCAGGGCGTGGCGATGAGCACCTTCTTTCTGGCGATGCTGACGATCCAGCTCGACGGCATCCCGCCCGAGCAGCTCCCGTCGGCGACCGGCATCTCCAATTTCGCACGCATCACCAGCGGCAGCTTCGCCGCATCACTGATCACGACGATGTGGGATCGGCGCGAGGCGCTGCACCAGAGCCGGCTGGCCGATCACTTCACCGCCTTCGCACCCGGCTATCGCGAGGCGGTGCGCACCTTGCAGGGATTGGGCGCAAGCGCCTTGCAGGCCTCCGGCGCGATCACGCAGCAGATGGTGCAGCAGGCCTATCTGCTGGCGGCGGACGATCTGTTCTGGCTGTCCGGCTGGATCGCGCTGGTGATGATCGCCCTCGTCTGGTTCGCCCGCCGTCCGGCGAGCAGCGCCCGTCACGTCGCGGCGGATTAGGACCGCAACTGGATCGGCCTTGGCGCCGATCCAGCCTCGGACCGAGCTTATCCGACCCGCTTGACCGCGTTGCGGTGCGCGCCGAGCGGGCCCTTGCGGCGGCGGAAGGGACGTGCTTCGCCGGCCTCGGGGCGATGGCCGCCGGCGCGCGGAGCGCGGTCGGCGTGCGGGCGCGGATTGCCGCGGCCGCCGGAGACGGGCCGAGGCGCGGGCTTGGGCAGCGCGCGCACCATCTCGACGAAGTTCTCGGGCAGCGGCGTGATCGTGCAGCGGACGCGGGTCAGCCGCTCGATGCCCTTGAGATAAGAACGCTCATCGTCCGCCACGAAGCTGATCGCGATGCCGTCGCGCCCGGCACGCGCGGTGCGGCCGATACGGTGGACATATTGCTCCGCGATGTTGGGCAGCTCGAAATTGATGACGTGGCTGACGCCCGGCACGTCGATGCCGCGCGCGGCGATGTCGGTCGCCACCAGCAGCTTGATATGGCCGTGGCGGAAGGCCTGGAGCGCGGCGGTGCGCTGCGCCTGGCTCTTGTTGCCGTGGATCGCCGCCGCGCGGATGCCCGCGCCTTCGAGCGCGCGCACCACCTTGTCCGCGCCGTGCTTGGTGCGGGTGAAGATCAGCGCGCGCTCGATCGGCTCGGTGCGCAGCACATGGGTGAGCAGCGCCTGCTTCTCCGCCTGGTTGACGAAGGTGGCGTACTGATCGACGCGCTCGGCCGTCGTTGCCTGCGGGGCGATGCTGACGCGCACCGGATCGGAGAGGAAGCGGCCGCCGAGATCGGCGATGGCGGGCGGCATGGTCGCCGAGAAGAACAGGCTCTGGCGCTTGGCGGGCAGCAGCTTGTCGATCCGCTTCAG
>Ga0164242_10007246_pt1 | contig 12146 bp, 9 predicted proteins | sample OricomgcompostMG_FD_108783 | JGI IMG/M metagenome (GOLD analysis project Ga0164242, IMG submission 108783) | Miracle-Growth compost microbial communities from Emeryville, California, USA - Original compost - Miracle growth compost (MG) ... | reverse complement strand
CGATGAGCTGGTCGAGGAGGGAGAGCGTGTCACGTGGCGAGCCTCCGCCGGCGCGGACGACGAGCGGCAGAACGCCGGGGGCCACGGACATCCCCTCGCTCTCGCACATGTGCTGCACGTAGTCGAGCATCTGGGCAGGAGGCACGAGCCGGAACGGATAGTGATGCGTGCGCGAGCGTATGGTGCCGATCACCTTGTCGGGCTCGGTCGTCGCGAAGATGAACTTCACGTGCTCCGGCGGTTCTTCCACGATCTTCAGCAGCGCGTTGAAGCCCTGCGGCGTGACCATATGCGCCTCGTCGAGGATGAAGATCTTGTACCGGTCGCGAGCGGGAGCGAAGATGGCGCGCTCACGGATGTCACGGGCGTCGTCGACACCGTTGTGGCTCGCCGCGTCGATCTCGACGACGTCGAGCGAACCCTGCCCTCCCCTGCCGAGCTCGATGCAGCTCTGGCACTGGCCGCACGGGGTGTCGGTGGGGCCCTCCGCACAGTTCAGGCAACGGGCGAGGATGCGCGCACTCGTGGTCTTGCCGCACCCCCTCGGCCCGCTGAAGAGATAGGCGTGATTCACGCGATTCGTGCGCAGCGCCGTCATCAGCGGCTCGGTCACCTGAGACTGGCCGATCATCTCGGCGAACGTCTCTGGCCGGTAGCGGCGATACAGGGCGGTGACCACGCGTCAATGGTAGTCGGGACCCCCGACACACGATTGAGGTCGCGAACGGTGCCGATGAACTCTGGAAAGCGCGGCGTCCTGTGGCCGGAAAGCCCCCAGTGGCGCGGAGCCGTCCACCCCCTGGACGGTCCCCCTCCGCGCCCTCGAGGTCGTGCCCCGACACGACCTCGAACCGCCTGTAACCGTAGCGGCTCAGTGGCGGCTGAGGTCAAGCGCCCGAACAAGGTTCACCCCCTAACAGGGGCGAGCAACGTGGACCGTGGTGCACCGGAGCCCCGTGTTCGAGGACGTCTTCCATGCCATATTCAGACGTCTAGATATCGCACAATCTGGTCGTCCCGCGAGCCCCTCAAGTGGGGGCACGTGAGGTCTCCCCACACCGTGATGTGGCCGCTAACGTGAGCACGGGCCCCTCGGGGGCCGTATCGGGATTTTCGGGAGTTGCGGCATCGGTCCGCGGTCGCACTTGTCTTTGAGAGAGTGCTGCGGCGATCGCTGTCGCCTACGGATGGTTCAGCGCTGCTGTCTTGAGTGCTGCCCGTCTGACTACGCGTCGGCGTGCCGCCGCAGTTGGGGGAAGTTGATGTCGCATCAAGTCGAGGCGTTCCGGCGGCGCCGCAAGCACAGGACGGCCGCGGGCGTCGCGGGTTCGGCCGTCGCACTCGGATTGGCCGTTGCACTGGTCATCCCCGGCGTGGCCAACGCAGCAGGCGTCGTGTCGCAGTCGAACGGGCAATTCCTCAGTTCGACGTTGTTCACCCAGGCGAATCTGGCCGGCGTCGCGGGTCTTGCCGGTGTCACCGCCTCGAACACGACGGCCACCGGTGACGTGATCGTCGACAGCCCTGCACTGGACGCGACGGCTCTTCAGGCGCTGAACGTGACCGTAAGCGGCACGAACCTGCTCGGGGGCAACGGAATCATCCAGCTGGGGGCCGTCGGGCAGTTCGCCCGGGCGAACGACGACGGGTCATCCTTCGCCTTCTCGGGCGCGGTCAGCCAGGCGCCGAGCCTCGTGGGCGTCTCGACGGCGATCCCCGAGTCCAACCCGATCGGCACGCCGACCGGAACGGCACAGATCGCCGTCGGCTCCTCCACCGCACCGGTCGGACTGAACGTCTCACTCGGTGCACTCGCTGCCGGGGCGAACGAGACCACGACCGGAACGCAGACCGGCAACTACACGCTCGGCTCAGCGGACATCACGGTCAACGGCAACGTACTGAGCCCGATCGTGCAGAGCCTGTACACGCCGCTGCAGACGCTGATCACAGCGCTGGGCGTCGCGGGTGTCACCGTGCCGAACCCGCTCAACTCGGACGGCAGCGTCAAGATCTCGCTCGCCGATCTGCTCGCGGCGGCCGGAGTGACCAGCGTCAACGACCTGTCGCCGGACACTAACCTGCTCTCCTACGTGCCGGAAGCGGTCGCCACAGTCGTGACCAACGACGTGAACGGCGTTCTCGCTGCGGCACAGGCAAAGGTGAACTCACTCGGCCCCGTGCTTGGTGTGACCCTTGCAGCTGCACTCGCGACGGCTCAGGGCATCGTCAACCCGATCCTCTCGGGCCTCAACACCACCCTCGTTGGGCCGCTGGGAACCGCCATCAGCGGGCTTGCTGCGCTGAACGTCAACGTGCAGACGACGAGCAATGGCTCCTTCACCGAGACGGCCGCGCAGCTCGAACTGCTCGGCGGAACCGCCGCCACCATCAACCTCGCCAACGCGACGGTCGGACCGAACGCCGGCCCCAACGCCGTTCCGATCGTGAACCCGGCCAGCGCCGGACTCGCAGGAGGAATCGCGCTCCTCATCGGTGGCGCCTGGTTCATCGCCTACCGCGCACGCCGCCGCACCGCGGCCCTGCCGGTGGCCTGAAAGGAACTCGAACGATGTACGGAGGAAAGATCGGCGGCGGAATCGCCGGTGGCGCAGGCCTAGCGGGCCTCGCGAGCACCGGGTCATCGATTCCCGTGGGATTCATCATTCTCGCGAGCATCGCCATCGCCGTCGGAGCGCTGATCATCGTGCGCACCGTGTACCGCAACCGTCGGCACAACGTGGCGAACGGGCGCTAGTCGCACGTCATCCATCGGGGGAAGGCAGACGTCACCGAAAGGGTGTCTGCCTTTCCCCATTGGCGTCGTTCACGACGAAGCGATCCACGCAATCACTCGTGAATGACAAGACGCGCCTGCAGGCGGCCGCCTCTCCAGGAAGCACCACTACCCATGACAGCGAGTGAATCGACCCAGGCTCTCGCCTTCGTCTTTCTCGTGATCTTTCTCGCCTACGTGCTGATGATCATGATCCCGTTCCTGCGCCGCAAGCCGGACCCCGAAGGCGACCCTGAGTCGTTCTCGTGGCACGTCTTCGTTCCGTGCCGCGACGAGGAGGCCGTGATCGGGCAGACCGTCGGTCGCCTTCGCGGGCAGTTCCCGAACGCGCACGTGTGGGTCATCGACGATGACAGCGATGATGCGACAGCGTCGATCATCGAGGGCCTGATGGCCGGGGATCGCCTCGTGCACCTCGTGCGACGTACGCGGCCCGACGCCCGCCAGGGCAAAGGCGCTGCACTGAATGCCGCCTACCGCGCCCTCGGGGCATGGCTGCCACACGAGGCCGACCGCGATCGCACCATTGTCGCCGTGGTCGATGCGGACGGGCGGCTCGCGTCGAATGCGCTACGCCAGGCATCCGGCCCGCTCGCCTTCGGCGATCCGGCTACCGGTGCGGCCCAAGCGGCGGTGTGGATGTCGAACCGCGACGCCGATCGGCCCGCAAAGGGCGGAAAGGCCCGGCAGTGGTGGGGCCGCTACCTGGTGCGGATGCAAGACATCGAGTTCCGTACCACGATCGCCGCCATGCAGTGCCTGCGTGGGCGCACCCTGTCGGTCGGACTGGGCGGCAACGGCCAATTCACGCGATTCAACGTGCTCGAGCGCATCGCCGCTTCAGCGGGAGCGCCCTGGCACGGCTCGCTGCTGGAGGACTACGAGCTTGGGATCCACGTCATGCTCGCCGGCTATCACAACGTGTACATGCACGACACGCACGTCGAGCAGGAGGGGCTGCCCTCCCTGCGCCGGCTTCTTACCCAGCGCACCCGCTGGTGCCAAGGCGGCATGCAGTGCGCCCGCTATCTGCCGGGAATCTTCGGATCGCAGTACATCACGAATTCCGGGGCGCTCGAGGCCGGTTACTTCCTGATCATGCCGTACGTGCAACTCATCGGAACGGTGCTCTGGCCGACCGTATTCATCACGATGATCGCCGAAGGCGCCCTGAGCGCCGACGGGCTCGCAGCGTGGCTCGCGGCGTCATGGTGGCTCGTGCCGCTCATCGTGCTCACAGGCATCCTTCCCTTCGCCATCTGGCCGCTGCTATACCGCCGTGCCGGTGCCGCGCCGGGGCGTTCCATCGGCACCGCGCTGGCCTGGGGGTTCGGCTACTGGCTGTACATGTACCAGAGCTACGTCTGCGTGCTGCGCGCCTTCGCACGACTGATCACCGGACGCAACGGCTGGGCGAAGACCCGGCGGAACGACGAAAGCGACGGGCAGCTGCTCGCGCGAGAGGCATGAGGCGACGATGACCACCACCCCACCGCCTTTGGCGCTGCGCACGCGCGCCGGTGGCGCGAGCCCCGTCAGCGTCGCCCTCGGAATCCTGCTGATCCTGCTCGCGGTCTTCTTGATGATCCAGCAGACTGCCTTCCGCACGGTCGAGGCCACTGTGACGGCCGGGCTCGTCGGGCTGTTCACGCACGGCCGCGTGCAGAGTGCAGGCGACGTGGTGTACTTCGGGCTGGGCACGGGCAACGTGCACGGCATCCTGATCACGACGCTCTGCTCGAGCGTGATCCTCGTCACGCCGCTCCTCGCCCTGGCAGGCATACTCCTTTTCCTGCCCGGTTTCAGGATGCTCCGCATCGCCTCCGGCCTGCTTCTCGCGTTGGCCATCGCGGTCACGTGCAACATGCTCAGGTACGCCGGATCGGCATTCGCGTTGCAGACGTGGGGCACGAGCGGATTCGACGTGGTACACGAGTACGCGGGATCGCTGCTGGTCATCTTCGGCTTCGCCGGGTCTTTCATTCTGCTGATCCGCATCGCCTCACGCTCGCGTCGTCGCCATCGCCATGCCAGGCACGGCGGATGAACGGCACAGGCAAACGGACTTTCATCCGGGCCCTCACTCTCATCGCCGTAGCGCTCGTGGTCGGCACATCGTTGACCGCGTGCGATAGCGCACTGCCCGGTGTCTCCACTTCGCACCCCGTGGTGGGCAGGTGCACCGACCTGACACTGTCGCCCGAGATCGATTCGACGAGCAACGCCAACCCTTCGGTGCTCTGCTCGAAACCGCACACTATGCAGACGTTCGGAGTGAACACCATCGGAACGCCGCTTTCGACGTGGAAGACGAGGCCGGGTCAGCAGCAGCTTCAGAGGCTGCAGTCGTCACTGTGCTCGCTGTCGGCGCTGCGCATCTTCGTTGGTGCCGTAGCGGGCGACTCGTTGACGAACGTCTCGATACACGGCTATTTCCCCACCAGGGCCGATTGGGCCGACGGCGCGCGCGCGGTGAGTTGCGACGTCTCCGTGAACGACCCGGACGGCGGCCCGCGCAGCATCACGCACAGCCTTGCTCAGGTGATGTCGAAGCCGGAATCCTCCGCCATCCGCACGTGCTACCGGCAGAAGGCGGAGCCCGGCGGCGGGTGGAGCCTCACCGGAGCGGTGACCACCTGCGACAAGAAGCACAGCAGCCAGGACATCGACTACTGGGTCACCATCGATACCGCTACACCCACTCCGGCCGCGATCTCGGCGATCTGCGGACCGCCGGCGCAAGGGTACGTCGGCCCTTCACGCATTCGATCGCTCCTAGTGTCCGGAGTCGTCGTACTCCAGGCCAACAAGACCGCCCAGCTTCGATGCACGATCGGAGGTGAGAGCGCACGTGGCTACGTCACCGGAGCAATCCTCGCGGGCTGAGGAACAGCTCCGATCAGGGGCCGAAGTACTGACCCAGGAGCGGCCCGGCGATGGCGGGGACGGCCGACCGTCGACCACCGTCGGCGACGCACCTCAGCCTCCGGTCTGGCGTAACGCCTGGTGGCGGCACCCGTTGCTGGTGCGCATCGTCGACTGGGGCAGCACGCACCTGATGCCCGGCCCTGCGTCGCGCCGACATCGGCATTTCTGGCTCGTCGCCGCGCTCTGCGGCGTGGGCGCAGCCGCCGTGCTGCTCCTTCGCCTCTTCGTGCCGACCGGGGTCGGAATGGGCGATCAAGGCGACGGGAACAGGCTGCTCTGCGAGCTCGGCGTCGGCAATGACGAGCCGTACGACTATGTGAAGCAGACCCAGTACGTGTTCCCGCACTGGAGCCCTCATCAGTGGTACGGCGAGTCCTGCGGGGCTGACGGCTCCGGCGAACCGTATTACTCCACGCAGTCGCTCTTGCTCTGGCCGGCCAAGGTGCTCACGCCGATGTTCGGCTGGGGAAACGGGCTCGACACCCGCGTGGTCGGGATTCTGTGCGCGATCGCCTTCGGCCTGCTCGTTATGCTCTTCGTCACCCAGCTGCCCGGTCGGTCCGGCTTCCGCATCCTCATCGCGGCCGGTGTCACCGCGGTGATGGCCGATGGTGTGTTCGCCGATTTCTTCATCTCGCCCTACAGCGAAGCGGCGTGCTTTCTCGGTGTCTTCGGAACGATGATCGCGCTGATGTTCCTGTGGCGCAGGGACGGCACCGATCTGCTCGGCCTCCTGCTCGTCGCCCTCGCCTGCGCGTTCACCATAGGCGCCAAGACGCAGATGGTCTCGATGCTTCCGGTGGTGGCGGTCGCACTTCTCTGGCGGCCTTACCGGAGCCGTCACGCGAATCTCGACCATGGAGGCGCCTCGGCACGACGGGGTTTCGTACGCAAGCTGGCACTTCGCATCCCCGCCCTGCTCATCGTGCTCGTGCTGGCCGGAGGGACCGCGGCTTACCTGGCCGGCCAGCCGAAGCGATTCACCGAGCTGAACACCTACAACGCGATTTTTGTCGAACTGCTCCCGCACAGTCCGAATCCCGTGAAAGACCTCGAGTGGTTCGGACTCGACAGCAGCTTCGCAACGAGCACGGGAACCACGGTCGCATCGGCCAATTCCGCGGTGTACAACCCGCACTACCCGGAGTTCCTGCACAACGTGACGGAGACGAAGATCGTTCTCTTCTACCTGGAGCACCCCGAACGCCTCATCTCCATGGCCGACCGCGGCCTCGACGCGATCGCGCATCCCGAGCTCGGATACATCGGCTCGTACATGGCGAACAGCGGCGAACCGCCGTGGGCGAAGGAACACCGCTTTTCGCCGATCCTCGGCATCTCGGCCTTCTATTCGACGGTGCCGCTTCTGATCGTCGTCGTGCAGTTGCTCACGGTCGTGCTCGCCACAGCGGTCGCCGCACGGCGTCGACTCGGCGCGCGTGCACGCGCCTTCGGGCTCGCGGTCGTCTTCGTCGTCTTCGCGCTGTGGACGCAGTTCTGGGCGGTGATGCTCAGCGAGGGCGCGTCCGAGATCTACAAGCACATGATCGTCGCGACCTTCATGACAGGTCTCTGCCTTCCCGCGATCGCGGCCCTGATCATGCTGCTTCGCCGCAATACCCGGACGCGAGACAGAACGGGAACGACGGATGCCGTTTGACCCTTCGGTGACGTTCGTCTACGGCACTCGGCCGGAGGCCGTCAAGATGGCGCCACTGATCCGGGAACTCCGCGCGCGCGGCACGGTGCGAACGCGCATCCTCGTCACGGGACAGCACCGCGGCATGGTGCACGAGGTGAACGACCTGTTCGGGATCGCCCCCGACGCCGATCTCGGCATCGCGCGCCCCGGCCAGTCCCTCACCGGAATCGCTGCAGCGGTGCTCTCCGGCGTCGCCGCGGAGCTCGAGGCGCACCGCACGGATGCCGTCGTGGTGCACGGCGACACCTCGACATCGTCCGCGGCGGCGCTTGCCTCCTATTACTCGAAGGTGCCGGTCGTGCACCTCGAGGCGGGGCTGCGTTCCGGCGACATGCTCTCGCCGTTCCCGGAAGAGGGCAATCGGCGTATCACCGGCCAGCTGGCGTCGCTCCACCTGGCACCGACGCCTGATGCGAGAAACAACCTGCTCGCCGAGAACGTCGCGGCGGACGCAATCGCGATCACCGGAAACACGGTGATCGACGCGCTGCTGCACACTGCCGCTCGCTCGGTGCCCCTCGAGGAGCCGCGCATCGAGAATGCCGTGCGAGCCGGCCAACGCATCGTTCTGGTCACCGGGCATCGCAGGGAATCGTGGGATGGCGGACTCCGACGAACGGCCATCGCGCTCGAACGCGTCATCGTCGGCCACCCGGATGTCACCGTTGTGCTGCCACTGCACCCGAATCCGATCGTCCGGAGTGAAATCGAGCCGGTGCTTCGCCACCACGACCGGGCCATCATCACCGAGCCATTCGGGTACTCGCGATTCTGCACGCTGCTCGCCGCCAGCCACTGCGTGGTGACGGACTCCGGCGGGATTCAAGAGGAAGCGCCGAGCCTGGGCAAGCCGGTGCTCGTCACCCGCGACGTCACGGAACGTGCGGAGGCCGTGCGAGCGGGAGTGGCGCGGGTCATCGGCACCCGTACCGACGACATTGAGCGCGAGCTGAGCCTGCTGCTCGACGACCCTGGCCTCTACGCCCGGATGAGCCGCGCCGTCAACCCGTATGGAGACGGGATGGCCGCTCCCCGGGCGGCGAGCGCCATCGAGAGCTTCCTCGGCTTCGGAGAGCGCATGCCCGATTTCGCTGTTGAGCGGCCGGTGGGAATCTAGCTGCTCGACGGCCTTCTACCCGGCCGCCTGCAGCGTCTGCCGTGCGATCTCGAGCTCCTCATTCGTCGGCACGACGAGCACCGTGACGCGCGAGGCATCCGTGGAGATCACGCGCGGCCCCGTATTCGGCGCCTCGTTGCGGTCCGCGTCGACCTCGATGCCGATGCCCTCCAGCCCCGACAGGGACCGTGAACGCACGACCGCGGAGTTCTCCCCCACGCCGGCGGTGAACGAGATGACATCGACCCCGCCGAGCTCCGCGAGATACGCCCCGACGTAGCGCTTGATGCGCCGCACGTAGACGCCGAGGGCGAGGCGCGCCGTCTCATCGCCGGCATCCGCCGCCCTGGTCAGATCGCGCATGTCTCTGTGGCCCGACAACCCGAGCACCCCGGACTTCCTGTTCACGAGCTCGTCGAGCTCGTCGGCGTCCATTCGGGTCTTGCGCTGCAGATAGAGCAGTACGGCTGGGTCCATGTCGCCGGTACGGGTGCCCATGACGAGCCCCTCGAGCGGCGTGAAGCCCATGCTCGTATCGACCGAACGTCCGCGGTCGACGGCGCACGCGGATGCCCCGTTCCCCAGGTGCAGCACGATCTGTTTCAGTTCCGTAAGCGGCCGCTGCAAGAACTCTGCTGCGGCCTCCGACACGTACTTGTGGCTCGTGCCGTGGAATCCGTACCGACGGATGCGCAGGCGCTCCGCGAGGGATGCCTCGAGCGCGTAGGTGTAGGCATCCGGCGGCATCGTCTGGTGGAAGGCGGTGTCGAAAACGGCCACCTGCGGCAGGTCGGGGAACGCGTGCTGCGCCGCCTTGATGCCCTCGACGTTCGCCGGGTTGTGCAGGGGGGCGAGGTCGGAGAGATCCTCGATGTTGATCAGCACGAGCGGCGTGATGAGCGTGGGCTCGAAGAACCTCGCCCCGCCGTGCACGACCCGGTGGCCGACGGCGACCGGTGGATGCTCGTCGAGGCTCGGCCCGTGCTCCCGGAAGCCGGCGAGCATCACGTCGAAGCCGGCGGTGTGATCGGGGATCTCCACCGAGCGCTCCCAATGGCCCTCCGGCGTGTCGTGGCTCACGTGACCGGTGGCCTCGCCGATCCGCTCCACCAGGCCGGACGCCAAGCGCTCCTCGGACTCCGCGTCGATCAGCTGGTATTTGAACGACGACGACCCGCTGTTGATGACCAGTACCGATGCCATAGCCCCTCTAGCTCTGCGCCTGGATCGCGGTGATCGCGATCGTGTTCACGATGTCGTCGACGAGCGCCCCGCGCGAGAGATCGTTGATCGGCTTGCGCAGTCCTTGCAGCACCGGTCCGATCGCGACAGCACCCGCGGAGCGCTGCACCGCCTTGTACGTGTTGTTGCCCGTGTTCAGGTCGGGGAAGATGAACACGGTCGCACGGCCGGCCACGCTGGAACCGGGCAGCTTCGCGGCGGCGACGGCGGCATCCGCTGCGGCGTCGTACTGGATCGGGCCCTCCACGAGCAGCTCAGGTGCCCTGGAGCGAACGAGGGATGTCGCCTCCCGCACCTTCTCCACGTCGGCGCCGCTGCCCGACTCCCCGGTCGAGTACGAGAGCATCGCCACACGTGGTTCGATGCCGAACTGCTCGGCAGTGGCCGACGAGGAGATCGCGATGTCGGCCAGCTGGTCGGCCGTCGGGTCCGGGATGACCGCGCAGTCCCCGTACACCAGCACCCGATCGGCGAGCGCCATCAGGAACACGCTGGAGACGACCGAGACGCCCGGTTTCGTCTTGATGATCTCGAACGCCGGACGGATGGTGTGAGCGGTCGTATGCTTCGCGCCGGAGACCATGCCGTCGGCGAGGCCCAGCTGCACCATGAGGGTGCCGAAGTACGAGACGTCGGTGACGACATCCGCCGCCTGCACCCGCGTGATGCCCTTGTGCGAGCGCAGCCTGAAGTACTCGTCGGTGAAGCTCTCGTGCAGCTCGGGATCGAAGGGCGAAAGGATGCTCGCATCACCGAGCTCGACGCCGAGCTCCCGTGCCCGTCCGAGCACCGTCGCCTCATCGCCGAGGATCGTCAGGTCGGCGATCCCGCGCGAGAGCACCACACCCGCCGCCTTGAGAATGCGATCGTCGTCACCCTCAGGGAGCACGATGCGCTTGCGGTCAGCACGCGCCCGCTCGATCAGCCGGTACGCGAACGCGAGCGGCGTGACCACCGGGGCGCGCTCGACGTCGAGCATGCGCAGCATCACGTCGGGAGCGATGCTGCGGTAGAACAACGCGAGAGCTCGCTCACGCTTGCGCTCGGAGTCCGCGGCCAGCCTCCCCCTGGTGTGCGTGACGCGCACCGTCGTCTCGTAACTGCCGTACCCGGTCGCGATGAGCGGCACCTTGGTGTGGATGCCGTCCAGCAGCCGCTCGATCGGCTCACTGAGCTCGAATCCTCCGTTGAGCACGACGCCGGCGACCGACGGGAAGGTGCCCGACGCGTTCGCCATCAGCACGGCCAGAAGCACCTCGGTGCGGTCGGCGGGGAGCACCACGACGGACCCCTCGATCAGCCGGGTGAGCACGTTCTCCATCGACATCGCTGCGACCACGACGCCGAGCGCCTCGCGCTCCAGAAGCTGCGGGTCGCCGGAGACGAGCTCGCCGTCGACGGATGCCATGATCGACGCGACCGACGGCGCCACCAGCACCGGATCTTCCGGAATGGCCCATACCCCGGGCTGGGATTCCGCGGTCCCATCCGGCATGGCCGATGTCACGGCCCGCACGATGTCGTCGAGACAGTCGGGGTCCGCGCGATTCACCACGACCGCGATCAGCTCGGCGTGCTCCGCGTGCAGCGACGCCACGGCCACCTCGGTGAGCTGGCGGACGTCGGAGGGAGTGCGGGCATCCGCTTGTCCGAGCCGTTCGTCGGCACCTCGGGCGACCCGTCCGCCCAGCACGAGCAGCACGGGCGAGCCGAGGTTCGCAGCGATACGCGCGTTGTAACCCAGCTCGGTCGGGGTGCCGACGTCGGTGTAGTCGCTGCCGACGATGACGACGACGTCGCTGGATGCCTCCACCGCTTTGTATCTGTCGATGATGCGGGAGAGCGCCGCGTCCGGATCGGCGTGCACGTCGTCGTACGTGACCCCGAGCGCCTGCTCGTAGCCGGTCTCCACACCGTCGAGCTTCAGCAGCAGATCGAGCACGTAGTCGCGCTCCGTCGTCGACCTCGCGATCGGGCGGAAGACACCGACCCGGCGTCCCTGCCGCAGCAGCAGGTCGACCACCCCGAGCGCGATCGTGGACTTGCCACTGTGCCCCTCCGCCGAGGTGATGTAGACGGAGCTCACGCGTTGTCCCCTCCGGTATCGGTCGAGCGATTCACGGCGTCCGAGTGCCCCCATGCCCAGTTCGCGACTTCGGGGATGTCCTCACCGTACTCGCGCGTGTACTGGCGGGCGGCGAGGCGGGCATCCTGCATGCGCTGCCGCAGCTGAGCGTAGCGTTCGGCCAGTCCCGGCACCCGGTCGATCACGTCGATCACCAGGTGATACCTGTCGAGGTCGTTCAGCATCACCATGTCGAACGGCGTCGTGGTGGTGCCGTTCTCCTTGTACCCGCGGG
>Ga0164242_10007245_pt1 | contig 12146 bp, 9 predicted proteins | sample OricomgcompostMG_FD_108783 | JGI IMG/M metagenome (GOLD analysis project Ga0164242, IMG submission 108783) | Miracle-Growth compost microbial communities from Emeryville, California, USA - Original compost - Miracle growth compost (MG) ... | reverse complement strand
TTCAGCGTCGATAACCTGTCGCTGATGGCGCTGACGATTGGCACGGGCTTCGTCGTCGACGACGCTATCGTCATGATCGAGAACGTCGTGCGGCATCTCGAAAAAGGCGAGAAGCCAATGAAGGCGGCCCTCGACGGCGCGCGCGAGATCGGCTTCACGGTCATTTCGCTGACGCTGTCGCTCGTTGCCGTGTTCATACCTCTCCTTTTCATGACCGGCCTTGTCGGCCGCATGTTCCGCGAATTCGCGCTGACGCTGACCATTGCCGTCGTCGTCTCGGCCGTCGTCTCACTGACCCTGACGCCAATGATGTGCGCGCGGCTTCTCCGTTCTGAACATGGAGAAGGCAGCTCGAGACTCGGCCGGCTGTTCGGCACGTTCATGGACCACGTGATCGACGGGTATAGGCGTTCGCTCGAGTTCGTGCTGCGCCACCAGCCGGCGACCCTCTTTGTCGCTCTGATGACGATCGTTCTTACGATCTGGCTCTACGTCATCATGCCGAAGGGCTTCCTCCCCGATCAGGATACGGGAGCGATAACCGCGGTTGTCGAAGGCGAGCCGCAAATCTCATTCGCGGAAATCTCGCGATTGCAAAACGACGTCGCGAAGATCGTCGCCAAGGATCCCGATGTTTCGGGGGTCGCCTCTATCGTCGGGATCGGGCAACTCAACGCAACGCAGAACGTCGGCAATCTCAAAATTCTGCTGAAGCCGCGAAGTGAACGCAAAGCAAATGTCACGGAGGTCATTCAGCGCCTGAAGCATGACGTGCGCTCCGTTGCTGGAACGATCGTTCATTTTCAACCCGTGCAGGATGTTCAGATCTCCACCCAGTCGAGCCGCGCCCGCTATCAATATACGATGGTAAGCACAAATGCCGCCGAGGTTTCGGAGTGGTCGAAACGCATGGCGGATGCGCTGAAAGATTCTCGATACCTGCGCGACGTATCGTCGGAAGAAGTCGAAGGCGGACTTGTCGCCAGGATCACCGTCGACCGTGTCACCGCCGGCCGGCTCGGCGTCACGATGCAAGCGATCAACGACGCCCTGAGCAATGCGTTCGGCCAGCGGCAGGTTTCGACCATTTACGAGCAGGCCAACCAATACCGCGTCGTACTCGAAGCGGCGCCGGAATATCGCAGCGATCCGTCGCGGCTGAACCGTCTCTATGTGCCGTCGAGCACGACGGGGACGCAGGTTCTGCTGACCTCTGTCGCGTCGATGAAGTATGAGACGGCGCCCCTCGCGATCAGTCACCAGGATCAATTCCCGGCGACGACCATCAGCTTCAACTTGGCGCCGAACGCATCGCTGAGCGACGCCTTGCATGCCATCGATACGGCCAAGAAGACGATCGAGCTGCCCGCGACCGTGAATGGCACCTTCTATGGCGATGCGGCAGAATTTTCCAAATCGCTGCAAGGGCAGCCGTGGCTGATCTTTGCTGCGATCGTCACCATCTACATCGTTCTCGGGGTTCTCTACGAAAGCCTGATCCATCCGTTTACGATTTTGATGACGTTGCCGTCCGCCGGTATCGGCGCGGCGCTGGCGCTGGAGCTTACCGGCAACGACCTGTCGTTCGTGGCGCTGATCGGCATCATCCTGCTGATGGGCATCGTCAAGAAGAACGCCATCATGATGATCGACTTCGCGCTCGATGCGGAACGCACGCGCGGGCTCACACCTGAAGCGTCGATCATGGAAGCGGCGCTCCTTCGTTTCCGGCCGATCATGATGACGACGCTTGCAGCGCTTCTCGGCGCGTTGCCTCTGGCGATCGAAAAGGGCACCGGCTCGGAGCTTCGCAACCCGCTCGGCATCACGATCGTCGGCGGCCTGCTGCTCAGCCAGTTGCTGACGCTCTACACGACGCCCGTAATCTATTTGGCGATGGAACGGCTGCGGGCTCGCCTCACCGGCCGCCCGGCGAAGCAGACTGGCGAAGCTCCCCATGTTGCGTTAGCGGGCGATGCCGAGGCTGCATCCGATGAGCCTCGCCGTGGCTTCGAAGAAGCGGCCGAGTAGCGCCATGAACGTATCGCGCATTTTCATCGAGCGGCCAATCGGAACAGCGCTGCTGGCCGTTGGCCTCTTTCTGGCTGGCGCGATGGCCTACATCTTCCTGCCCGTCGCGAGCATGCCGGCGATGGAATTCCCGACGATCCGGGTAAACGTGACGCGTCCCGGCGCTGATCCCGCGACCATGGCAGCGAGCGTCGCGGCGCCGCTCGAACGACGTCTTGGCGAAATCGCGGGCGTCACCGAGATGACCTCGACGAGTTCGCTCGGCGCGACCAGCATTACGATGCAATTCGAACTGTCGCGCAGTGCGGACGGTGCGGGCCGCGACGTGCAGGCAGCCCTCAATGCTGCGTCGGCAGATCTTCCCGGCGACCTGCCTCAGGTTCCGACCTTCAGAAAATACAATCCGTCTGGCGCGCCGATCCTCATCCTGGCTCTGACGTCCGACACGATGACGACCAGCGATATCTACGACACGGCCGACACCATCATCGCGCAGCGCATTTCGCAGGTCGACGGCGTAGCCGATGTGATGGTCAGCGGCGCCGATCAACCGGCGACCCGGATCCAGGTCGATCCAGCGCTCACCGCCTCGATGGGCGTCAGTTTCGAGCAGGTTCGCGCGGCCGTGGAGGCGGCGAACGATCTCTCGCCCATCGGCTCCATAGACGGCGGATCGCGGAACATCATTCTCGCGACAAATCCGCAGATGCGGGATACGGAGGATTATAAGAACATCGTCGTCAAGAACATGCCCAACGGCGACATCGTCCGCGTCGGCGACGTTGCCAAGGTTGTTCTCGCGACACGCAATCGGCTTTCGTCGGCGCGTTTCGACAACAAGCCCGGGGTGCTGCTCATCATCACAAAGACGCCGGAAGCCAACGTCATCGACACGGCCGATCGCGTCAAAGCTCTCTTGCCGCAGCTCAAGGAGTGGACGCCGGCGGGGATCAAGATTTCGATCCTGTCGGATCGCACCGGCACCATCCGCGCATCCGTTCATGACATGCAGTGGACGCTTGCAATAAGCATCCTGCTCGTCATGTCGGTGGTCTTTATATTTCTGAGGCGTTCGACGCCCACAATCGCGGCGGGCATTACGGTTCCACTGTCGCTTGCGGGAACTTGCGCCGCGATGTGGGCGGCTGGATATTCGATCAATAATCTGACACTGATGGCCTTTGCCGTCGCGATTGGCTTCGTCGTCGACGACGCCATCGTGATGATCGAAAACGTCTATCGCAACATGGAACGCGGCATGAAGCCGGTCCAAGCGGCGCTCGAGGGTGCACGGCAAATCGGCTTCACGGTCATCTCGATTTCAGTCTCGCTGATCGCGGCGTTCATACCGGTTCTCTTCATGACCGGAATTGCCGGCCGGCTGCTGCACGAATTTGCGATGACGCTGACGTTCTCGATCATCATTTCGGCCGTCGTTTCGCTGACCGTGACGCCGATGATCTGCGCACATTTCATCAAGAGCGGCGCGGAGCATCGGAAGTATTTGGCCGACCGCCTGTTCGAGGGAGCGCTCGGCCTGATCGTCAAGGCCTATGCTTTCACCCTCAGGATTGCGCTCCGCCATCAGGCGATCATGCTTGCGGTGTTTGTCGCGACGATCGCGCTGACCATCCATTTCTATCAGACCATCCCCAAAGGCTACCTGCCGGAGGACGATACGGGCCTGATCATCGGCATGACGGAAGCCAGTTCCGATACGTCGTTCGCGAACATGGGCAAACTTCAAGATCGCGCTTTGAAAGTTGTCATGGCGGATCCGGCCGTCGCGAATGTCGGTTCGTCATATGGTAGCGGCGGGCGGAATTCGACGCTCAATCAGGGCCGCATGTACATCGGTCTGAAGCCGCTCGACGAACGCGGCAACGTCTCGACGGCGGACGTGATCGACCGCCTGCGCAAGCCGCTCGGCAAGATCGTCGGATTGGCGACGCGCCTGGTGCCATCGCGTGATATCCGCACCGGCGCGCGTGAGGGCAAGGCCGACTATCAATATACGCTGTGGTCCTACGACGATAAGCTTTACGACTGGGTTCAGAAAGCCGTCGCGGCGGTCCGCAGCGTGCCTGGCGTCGTCGACGTAAGCTCCGATCGTGAGCAAGGCGGCCTGCAGCTCAACGCCGTCATCAACCGCGATACGGCTTCGAAGCTCAACGTCTCGATCAGCGACATCGATAACGCGCTTGCCAATGCCTTTTCGCAGCGCCAATTCTCGACGATTTACGGCGATCGCAATCAGTATAAGGTGATCATCGAAGTCGATCCGAAGCTTCAGCGTGATCCGAGCGACCTCGACCGAATCTACGTGCCCAGCCTCAAGGGCACGCTCGTCCCGCTCTCAAGTCTCGTGACACTGGAACGCAGCACCGAACCACTCGTCATCAATCATCAGGGGCCTTTCCCTTCCGTCACGATCAACTACAGCCTGCGGCCCGGCGTCAGCATGGATACGAGTCTCAAGGGCATCGAAAAGGCACTCGGCGAGTTGCACATGCCGGAATCGATACGAGGCGAGCCCGCAGGAGATGCCAAAGCGTTTGCCCAGCAAGCGGCGATGCAGACCCTGCTGATCGTGGCAGCATTGCTCGCGATCTATATCGTGCTCGGCGTGCTCTATGAGAGCCTCGCTCATCCATTGACGATCATCTCGACGCTGCCCTCCGCCGGTCTCGGCGCCTTGCTGGCGCTCAAAGGCGCGAACATGGATCTTTCCGTCATCGCCTTTATCGGCGTCATCCTGTTGATCGGCCTCGTCAAGAAGAACGGCATCATGCTCGTCGATTTTGCGTTGAGTGCGGAACGCGACCGCGGACTGTCGCCAGAAGAGTCGATTTACGAAGCTTGCCTGGTGCGCTTCCGCCCCATTCTGATGACGACGCTTGCGGCCCTGCTCGGCGCGGTCCCGCTCGCTATTGCTGTCGGGCCTGGATCGGAAATTCGCCGCCCGCTCGGCATTACGATCATCGGCGGCCTCGTCGTCTCGCAAGTGCTGACGCTCTACACGACGCCGGTCATCTATTTGCTGCTGGAAAAGCTGAAAAGGCGACTGGCGCGCAAGCACAGCAAGGAACGCGAGACGGCTGTTTCGGCACACTGACGGACGTGCTCGCGGCGTCGCTGCCGCTCCGCGCGGCTTTTTGAGGCACGCGACGCGTTGGCCACCGCGGGGCTGGCTAAATATCTGAGAAATCTTGCGATCTTCTTTTTCTGCATAACGGATATTCCGTCCGTGTGCATTGCGAAGGCGTGGGCTTTCGCACATGCAAAATCACAACATTTGGCACGCTCGAGAAGGTGTACTGACGCAATGGGAAAGCCCGAATTCATTGGCAAGAAGTCGAAGGCTGCCGGCGGCTGGGGCGCACTGAGGAGCTGCGGAAAGAAGCTGCTCGCGAGCGGCGCACCGCTTTCCGGCGCCGTCACGATGTTGAAAGCCAATCAGCCAGACGGCTTCGACTGCCCCGGATGCGCATGGGGTGATCCGGAACATGGCTCGTCATTCGAATTCTGCGAGAACGGCGTCAAAGCGGTGGCCTGGGAGGCGACCGACAAGCGCGTGCCACCCAGCTTCTTCAAAACCCACACCGTCAGTTCGCTTCGCGGCTGGACCGACTACGAACTCGAACGCGAAGGCCGGCTGACGCATCCCATGCGCTATGACGCGGCGAGCGACACGTATCTCCCCGTCACCTGGGACGAGGCGTTCTCGGAAATTGGCAAGGTCCTGCGCAGCCTGGACAGTCCGGGCCGGGCCGAATTTTACACATCCGGCCGTGCTTCCAATGAAGCCGCGTATATCTACCAGCTTTTTGTGCGGCTCTACGGCACGAACAATTTTCCCGACTGCTCCAACATGTGCCATGAGGCGAGCGGTATCGCGCTCGAAGAGTCGATCGGCATCGGCAAGGGCACCGTCGTCCTCGAAGATTTCGAGAAGGCCGACGCGATATTCGTCATCGGACAGAATCCCGGCACCAATCATCCGCGCATGCTGGGAGATCTGAGACGAGCCGCCCAGCGCGGCGCCCGTATTGCCGTTTTCAATCCTGTCCGTGAAAAGGGCCTGGAGCGTTTCGCCGATCCGCAGAACAAACTGGAAATGCTGACGGGCGGCAGTACGGCAATCGCGAGCGAATATTATCAGGTGCGTCTCGGCGGCGACATGGCAGCGGTGCGCGGCATGGCGAAAGCCGTCTTTGCCGCCGACGATGCCGCCATTGCGGCGGGCAAGCCGTCTGTCCTCGATCGCAAATTCCTGGATCAGCATACGTCGGGTATCGAATTTTATCGCGCGGCCGTGGATATGACGTCCTGGGAGGCCATCGAAGATCAGTCAGGTCTTTCGCGCGCCGAACTCGAAGGCTTGGCGCAAATCTACATCGCTTCCGAGCGCACGATCTGCACGTGGGCCATGGGCGTTACGCAGCATCGCCATTCAGTCGCGATGATCCGCGAAATCGCAAATTTCATGCTCCTTCGTGGCAACGTCGGCCGGCCCGGCACCGGCCTCTGCCCGGTGCGCGGCCACTCAAACGTTCAGGGCGACCGCACGGTCGGCATCAATGAAAAGCCGCCGCGCGAGTTCCTCGACGCTCTCGAAAAGGAATTCGGCGTTCCGATGCCGCGCCAGCATGGCCATAACGTCATAGCCGCGATCGGCGCAATGCTGGATGGATCGGCGCAGGCATTCATCGGCCTTGGCGGCAACTTCGCACGCGCAACGCCTGATACGTCGCTGATCGCAAAAGCGCTGAGGAAGCAGAAGCTGACAGTCAACATCGCGACGAAGCTCAACTACTCGCACCTGCTTCCGGGCGAAGTGAGCTATGTGCTTCCGTGCCTCGGGCGCACCGAAATCGACCGCAATTCAGACGGCGTGGCGCAGATCGTCACCGTCGAAGATTCCATGTGCATGGTGCACGGCTCGGGCGGCATCAACAAGCCGGCTTCGCCGGAGCTTCGCTCCGAGGTCGCGATCATCGCCGGGATCGCCGAAGCGACGCTCGGATCGAAGATCGTCGATTGGAAGGCACTCGGGCATCATCACGATCGCATTCGCGACCTCATATCCCGCACCGTTCCCGGTTTTCATAACTACAACGAACGCGTGCGCAAGCCGCGCGGGTTCCGGTTGTATAACGCCGTCGAGCACCGCGTCTGGCAGACACCGTCGCGCAAGGCAACATTTTCAAGCTGTGAGCTTCCCAGCCAGACCGAGCACCAACGCGCAGCAGGCGAAAAAGGTCTCTTCGTGTTGCAGACCTTTCGTTCGCACGACCAATATAACACGACGGTCTATGGCCTCGACGATCGCTACCGGGGCATTTATGGCGAGCGCCAGATCGTGTTCATCAATCCTGCCGACCTCGAACAGATCGGTGCACGGCCGGGCGACCGCGTCGATATCGTCGGGCAGCACGACGATGGCATCGAGCGCGTCGCCAAGAGTTTCCGTGTCGTGCCGTATGACGTTCCGCGCGGCTCCGTTGCCGGCTACTATCCTGAACTGAATGTGCTGGTGCCGCTTTCGAGCGCGGGCGAACAAAGCGATACGCCGACGTCGAAATCGATCCTCGTCTCGTTCCGCCTCGCGGAGGCCACAAAAGCGGCATGACCTCGGCAGCCGCCCGCGACGAGGTCTCGGAAGACCGGTTCATGCAGATCGTGGAGGCGATCTGCGCGTCGGACCCCTCGCTGACGCCGGTCAGCTCTGCCCTAATCGCGGCGCACCATCTCGGGATCGCCCAAGATAGCCGGACGTTTTCGCGCAATCTCGGGATCGCCCATGCGTTGGTTCTTCGCGAAATATCGGCAATAGCGGGGGAAGACGGGTTCTTGTCCATCGTCGGCCGAAACGAGCGCACGCACCGGATCGAGTTCGCATTGACGGACAAAGGCAAGCGGCTCGCCGACCTCGCGGGCATTTGAAACGGCGAATTTTCGAAATCTCTTTGTAACGCGGGCCGCGCGGAGCAAACTTTCCAACAATTGTCTGCTAACCTCCCCCGAACTGCGACGCAGCCGTTTGCTGCGTTCGGCCGGACCAGGAGCGACATGGCCCTTTTCTCGCATCACGACCTCAACGCCTTTATCACCAGCTACGGCTATTGGGCCATTGCGGTGATCGTGGCACTCGAAAGCATGGGTTTGCCGCTCCCCGGTGAAACGATGCTTATCCTCGGCGCGGGTTACGCTGGAGGCCACGGCGGCAGTCTCCTGCTGGTGATCCTCAGCGCGACCGCCGGTGCGATTGTCGGCGATAACATCGGCTACGCTGTGGGCCGCGAGCTTGGGGCGCGTTTTCTCCACGTATACGGTTCAAAAATCGGACTGACGCCGAGCCGCATCAAGCTCGGCCAGTATCTGTTCATGCGCTACGGAGGGAAAGTCGTTTTCATCGGACGCTTTATCGCCGTTCTGCGTGTCCTGGCCGCGTTTCTCGCTGGCGCGAACCGCATGGCGTGGCCACGTTTCGTCGTCGCCAATGCCGCCGGAGCGATCGTGTGGGCAACGGCCATCGGTGTTGCAGCCTATTGGCTCGGCCGGGGAATCCATCGGATCCAGGGCCCAATCGGAGTGGCGACGGTCGCTCTGGCCGCTGCGGCGGCGATATGGATCATTTTCTATTTGCGCCGGCACGAAGCGGAGATGCAGGCGGCGGCCGAGAAAGCCTTTCCAGGACCCGCTCCATGATCTTGTCCCGGCTCCATGTAATGGCCCCTGCACCGAGAACAGTCAGCTTAACGGCAAAGCGCGGAAGCAGTCGTCGCTATTGCACGCCAGCGTAGCCGTTCGGAGGGAACGGCAAATGGGTACTCCACGTCAATATATGAGAAACTCTGCAATGCAGAGTGGTACCCATGCTCGCGAGACAAAATCCTCGATGCCCAGGCCATCCGAAACAGACGCAGAAATGTTCGGGCCATCGCCATCGATGCCGAAAGAGCAAATTGCCGCTGTGTTCAGCTCGCGTGCCCCGCCAAATAAGTTGTCGATTCATCCGGGATCGCGCGGATCCTTGCCTGTGATTCTCGGGATGGCTTTTCTTTGCGCTGCGTGGCTCGGCCCGCTTCCGTCTCTTGCGCGAACCGCCTTCTCTCCGGGGATGATTACGCATCTGTCCGTCGTTGCCTTGGCCGGACCGCTGATCGGCTATGGGCTAGCCGCTTCCAGATACTCTTCCGACGAAGGCGCCGGTACGCCCTTCATTCTCCTCGTCGCCATGTTTTGCGACATGGCGGTTGTCGTCGGTTGGCATTTGCCGAGTTTGCATGATGCGGCCGCTCGATCATGGATCGTGTTCGCCATCGAGCAGATAACGTTTCTCGCAACATCCCTGAGCCTCTGGTACTTCGCGTTTCAACGGCGTGAAAATATCGCCGTAGGCGCTTTCGTATTGTTCATGGTGTTCATGCACATGACGATTCTGGGTTGCGTTTTAGCAATTTCGCCGCGGCTGTTTTACGATCCTGACGTCTGTCTGGGAGCATTCGGTTTCACTCCGCTCCAAGACCAAAGGGTCGGCGGCGTTCTAATGGCAAGCTGGGGAGCCGGCGCGTACCTGCTCGGTTCGGTGGTTCTCCTTTTCAGGATGATCGGAAGAACCGACGAACGCTAGCTCGAGATCAAACGCTTGATCTTCGTCAAAGCTGCCCTTGTGCCGAGTTCACTTTCCTTGATCGTGTTCTGCAGGCGGCCATCTGCAGTGATGAGGAACACCGTCGATGTGTGATCGATCGAATACGTCCCTTCCGGCTGCGGCTTCGACGCGCGAAAGACGCGATACTTATCGAGTGCAGCGGAGACCGTACCTGGGCTTCCTGTCAATCCGATGAGCCGCGGCGAAAACGCGGCAAGATAAGCTTTGAGACGCGCGGGCGTGTCATTCTTCGGGTCGACCGTGATGAAGATCCATTGCAGCTTCCCCGCGTTTTTTCCGAGCTCTGTTATATTTTCCGCAAGCGCCGACAGGGTGGTCGGACATATATCGGGGCATGAGGTGTAGCCGAATGTCAGTAAGCGTGGCTTGCCTTCGAACGATGCGTTGGTGAACGTCTTCCCATTTTGATCGACCAACGAGAATTTGGGATCTAGAAGCGAGCCAACGCCCGGTGGTGGTGCAAGATCTGAATCAAAGGCGACGCGGAGCACCATCGCGCCGACGATCAGGGCCAAGGCCGAGACAACGATCAAAGAAAATGCGTTTGCCGACTGTAGCGGTGCCAATTTCGCGAAGCGCAGGTTCATGGCCGCAGATAACTTTTGCAATTCGAGCGTATGTCGTCCGAATCAATCGTTGCCGACGCGCGGAACTCCGTATGCATCAAGCACTGCATTAATTTGCGATTTGCGCACCGAAATGGCGTGGTTGAGTTCTTCCAATAACGCCGTGTCATCCTTTCGGACGCCCATGGATATCTCATACGTCAGACCCAGATCGAGGGCTGACGGGTCGAGAAGTATGGGAGTGACTTTGAGCGCGACCGGCTGCATTTTGGCAAAGTAACCGGCCGTCGGGCCCCACATGATAGCCACATCGATTCCGCCCTTGGCGACAGCATCAACGATCGGAGCCTGAGGCGTATCCATCGAATAATCATTTTGCACCAAAAATCCGTGCACATTGTTGACAATGCCTCGTCTCGTCAGATCGTGGACGGGCGGCGTGTTCGCCCCGTCGTTGCCAATGATTTGAACGCCGATGCGCAAGGTCTTCAACCTTGGATCATCGAACCTGGAGATTGGAGGCGCATCCGCCCGTTGCACGAACGCATAGCTCGAACGGTAATAAGGCCTCGTCGGCTTCAACATGTGAAGCGATGATGGGACGCCCATGATGACGTCGCATAATCCCGAGTTGAGCGTCGTGCGGATGAATCCGCGCCGTTGCGCGTGCCAGGTGTACTGCACCCGTGCGCCCATCTCATCAGCGACGATCGCCGCAATGCGATTTTCGAATCCCGATCCATCGCTTTTCGAGAATGGCAAGTTGTTCTGGTCGGCGCAGACGCGAAGTTCGCGTGCGGCGGATGGAATGGCCTGACCGGCCAAGAGCAGCAACGCCAATGGCCACAAACTGAAAACGCGCGACAGATTCACAGTTGGCAATGGATTCCTCGCTGATTTGTCATTGGAGCGTATCGAGATAAGCCGCGATATCGCGGGCTTGATCCTGGCTGATGCCCATGTTCGGCATCGCGTTGCCGGGAACAACCGCCTGCGGATCTTTCAGCCACCTGACCATGTTGTCGGGCGTGTTCCTGAGTTTACCCGCGAGATAAACGCGCTTCGCTATGGCATTGAGCGGCGGCCCGACTTGGCCGTCTGCATCGGCGATGCCCGGAATCGTATGACATGTGCCACATCCGAACTTTTGAATAAGGGCCACTCCAGCGTCCGGATTGCCGCCGTTCCTGTTCGCCTGAACGGAACTTTGTCCGCAGCCGCCGAGCGCCAAAGGAAGAACTGCAAATCCGCGGATGACATAAAATATGAAGCGCCGGCGCAGTCTCGAATACCGCATTGGCTGATCGCTTCGGGATTGCCACGTCGCGACTCCGGTGCTTCGCCTGCTTACGATGTGCATGGCTGCACCGCGACGTTCACGACGAAGCTGAACACGATTGCGCTGATAAACAAGGCTCCGATCAACATCCCCCAGAGCGCAAGAAAGTGCTGCCTGCCCTCACCAACCTCAGTCACGGCGCGGAAATGGCCGGTGTCGCCCGGTGTGGTCTCACGCCAGCTGCGATAGGCTTGCCACATCGCAATGGCCGTCACCGCGATTGCTATGAGGTCGATGACGATGAATCCGGAAGGCTCAGACAGCCATCTGTGAGACGCACCCGGGTGCAAACAGGCATTGCTCGCCAGGATGAATTTCAGGAAGAGATCGACGGACCAGGCAAGCGGCCCAATAATCAGGATGAAGGCGAGGAACGCCAAATTGTTGAGACTTGGCGAGAACGGCGCCTTTCTTACGGTGGTTTCTTTCATGTTCGACCCATCAGATAGGGCGTTATGTAGAAGGTGAAAAAGACGGCGAGCCAGATCACGTCGATAAAATGCCAGTAGATGGCTCCGATCGAAACGTAGGA
>Ga0164242_10007244_pt1 | contig 12147 bp, 8 predicted proteins | sample OricomgcompostMG_FD_108783 | JGI IMG/M metagenome (GOLD analysis project Ga0164242, IMG submission 108783) | Miracle-Growth compost microbial communities from Emeryville, California, USA - Original compost - Miracle growth compost (MG) ... | reverse complement strand
CCACCGCACCGACAGCTCGGAGTCCGCCGGCGGCGGGCCCGGCAGCCGACCGGTCGCCGACGTGGCGCGCAGCCCGTCGAGCATGAGCACGAGGTAGCGGTGGCGCAGTTGCGCCGTACGCTCGGCGTCGCCGAGATCGAGGCTGCCGAGCTGCTCGATGAGGAGGGTGAGGTCGGCGCGGCTCACGTCGGCGCGGAGCATGCCACTGCCGCGGGCGGCTCGCAGCACCCGGTCGGTGACCTCGCCCGACTGGGCGGCCAGCTCGAGCAGGCGCTCGTCCATGACCACCGACCCGGCCAGGCACGGTGTCAGCTGGTGGATGCCCTCGTCGACCACCTTGCCCATGAACGTGGCCAGTGCCGACCAGGGGTCCTCGGAGTCGGCCAGTGCGGCCTCGCCGAGGGCGATGTAGCGGCGCAGATTGTCATCGCACACCGCGCGCAGCAGGTCCTGCTTGTTGCGGTAGCGCCGGTAGAGACCGCCGACCCCCATCCCGGCCTCGCGCGCCACCGCGGCCATCGTCGCGCGGGGGTCGCGCAGCAAGACCGTGCGGGCAGCGTCGAGCACCCGCCGGTCGCCGCCGCTTCGAGGCATGGCCCCAAGACTAGGCGGATTCCTCCACGCTCGCCCGCGTACGGAACTCGCTCCGCGCGGCGACGCACCGGTCCGGGTAGTCCGCGAAGACACCGTCGACACCTGCCTCGAAGAGTCTGGTCGCCTGGTCGCGACCGGCGCGCAGCGTCCAGACGAACACCCTCAAACCCGCTGTGTGCGCGGCATCGACCAAGCCCGTCGCGGGCTGTCCCTTCTTGCGGACCATCGACTTCTTGGGCCCGATGGCGTCGGCGTACGACGCGATCGCGTGGCAGTCGACCGCACCCCACGAAGGCTCCATCAACTGCACGAGCGGCAGGTCGGTGAGAGGGCTGATCCGACGTACGAAGTCCTGCTCGAAGCTTTGGATCCACACCCCCGAGCCGCGCTGGTCCATGCTGTGGTCACGCAGTGTCTCCAGCAGCGGATAGGTGATCGGGAGACCACGCTCGGCGAAGTAGGACGGATGCTTGACCTCGACGTGCAGCCCCACCCGGCGCCCGCGGCGGACCGATTCCTCCGCGACGAGCAGCAGCAGGGTGTCCAGGGTGATGACCCGGTCCCGGTCCGTCGGCGCTCCCAGGCTGTAGAGCTCCTCATAGGTGAAGTCCTCGGTGAACCAGCCGGTGAGTCTCTTGCGGCCGACCAGCTTGGTCGTACGCCGGTCGGCGAACTCCGCTCTCGCGGCGACGTCGGTCGTGCGGCTGAGCTCGTTCTCGTGGCGGAGCACGAGCACGCCGTCCTTGCTCATGACGACATCGGTCTCCAGCGAGTCCGCGCCCTGCCTCAGCGCCAGGCGATAGGACTCCAGGGAGTGCTCGGGAAGGTATCCGGGGGCACCGCGGTGCCCGATGACCAGCGGCCGGTCGGCGATCATGTCGCCACGGTGTCGGGCCGTGTCGACCTCGTGGCCAGCACGACATGAACCATGGGTGACCATTGGACGCATGGAGCTTGAGCGTCTGCCCGTCCTCGACCACCTCGATCTGGTCGCCACGACCGTCGCGGAGGCGTTGAGCGGCTGGCCGGGCGCCGCCGAGGTGCTGGTGGCTGAGATCGATCCGGCCCTCGCCGACACGGCCGCGTTCAATCAGGCCTATGACCGGCCGCCCGGGGCCGGCGCCAACTGCGTGGTCGTCGCCGGACGTCGAGACGGCGAGGAACGGATCGCGGCGTGTCTCGTGCCGGATGACCGCCGGGCCGACGTCAATCGCCTGGTCAAGCGGCTCCTCGACGTCCGCAAGGCCTCCTTCCTACCGATGGAGCGGGCCACCGCCGACTCCGGAATGGAGTACGGCGGGATCACGCCGGTCGGACTGCCCACGCAGTGGCGCATCCTCGTCGACGCGGCCGTGCTCGACCGACCCGACGTCGTCATCGGCTCCGGCGTACGCCGCTCGAAGCTCTTCCTTCCCGGTCGGCTCCTGGCCGATCTACCCGGCGCTGAGGTCGTCGACGACCTCGGGGCCTGAATCCACCCGTCAGGGCGTGTCCTCGCCTCGCCAGACCACGCCCTCACGGATGATCCGGGCCGGTGTGCCGGCCACCACGGTGGCCGGCGGCACCTTCTGACCGCGGACCAGGCTGCGCATCCCGACCACGGCGCCTTCGCCGATCTCGACATGCCCGGTGACGATCACGTCGCGCCCGAGCCAGACGTGTCCGCGAAGCAGGATGTGGGCGCCGTAGGGGTTGATCCGACGGCCGGTCCCGGCGTCCTCGAGCCGATGCATGTCGTCGGTCGCGATGTAGACGTTCGCCGCCCAGAGCTGGTCGTGCTCCGCGACGACGGAGCCGCCGTTGCGAGCGTCGACCTGGGCACGCGAGGTCGCGACCACGCCACTGCTGAGGATCACCGCCGAACCGCCACCGCAGTAGATCTCACCGGCGGAGAGATGGCTGTCCGGACCGATGTAGACGGTGGCACCGTCACCGCCGAGCAGCAGGCAGGTCAACGCCTCCAGGTCGGTGCCGACCACGACGAGCGCATCCCGGAAGGGATAGGTCGTCATCAGCCCGATCAGCCGGGCGGGCGGCTCGTAGCCATCACGGGAGTAGAGCGCGTTGCCGGCCTCATGCCACCAGTCCGGCAACGGGCCGGTGATCTCTCGATAGCGCAAGCCGACGAGGGCCCCCGGGTCGAGGCCCGCGGCGACCAGACGGTCGCGGTGGTCGTCGGTGAGCACGTCGCCCCGGATCCACGGCATGGCGGACAATCTAACCGGGGACAGGCTCGTCATGGCCGACCGAAGCGGCGAGACTGGACGCGTGGACGAGGACAGCCACCGCACTCCCGACGGCCGCAACGAGACACCCGAGGAGCGCCTCGATCGACTCTGGGGCGACCTGCTCCAGGAGCTGCGGGTGATGCAGACCGGCGCCCAGCTCACCGCCGGCTTCCTGCTCACGCTCCCCTTCCAGCAGCGGTTCAGCAGCCTCGAGAGCGCCCAGCGCGGCCTCTACCTCGCGCTGGTCGTCCTCGCCCTCCTGACCACCGCCCTGATCATGACGGCGATCCGGGTCCACCAGCGGCTCTCGGGTCGCCATATCAAGGAGCGCGTCGTGCACAGTGGGCGCAAACTCCTCGGCGGCGTTCTCACCACGCTGTCCCTGCTGATCGTCGGCATCAGCGTGCTCCTGTTCGACATGGTCGTCGACTGGGGCATCGCGGTCACCGTGGGCGCGGTCTTCGGCATCCTCCTCGCGCTGCTGCTGCTGGCTCTGCCGCGATACCTGATCGCGGCGCCGCGGTGGCCCGAGGACCGCTGAGGTCCGAGCCCGCCCCGATCAGAGGGCACGCAGCCTGGGGAGGATCTCCTGGCCGTAGAGCCTCAGGAACCTCGCCTGGTCCGGGCCAGGGGCGTGGAAGACCAGGTGGGTGAAGCCCATGTCGAGGTACTCCCTGATCCGCTCGACGTGCTCGTCGGGCTCGGTGGAGACGATGAACCGCTTGGCGGTCGCCTCGACCGGCAGCTCGTCGGCCAGGCGCTGCATCTCGACCGGGTCCTCGACCGAGTGCTTCTGCTCGGCGGAGAGGCCGAGCGCGCCCCAGAACCGGGTCGCCTCCATCGCGGCGTCGCGGTCGTGGTCGAAGGAGACCTTGACCTCGATCATCATGTCGACCTCGTCCGGGTCGCGCTTGGACAGCTCGATCCCCTCGCGCACGGCGGGCAGCAGCGTCTCGGTGTAGAGCTCGCGGCCCTTGCCGGAGGTGGTGATGTAGCCGTCGCCGGAGCGGCCGGCGTACTTCGTCGCCGCCGGGCCGGAGCCGGCGAGGTAGATCGGGACCGGGATCTCCGGCTTGTCATAGATCGTGGCCCGGTCGAGCTTGTAGTAGTCGCCCTCGAAGGTGACCCGGTCCTCCTTCCAGAGCCGCTTGATGATCCGCACCGCCTCGCGGAAGCGGGCGAAGCGCTCCTTGCCCTCGGGCCACTGGATGCCCAGCGGCACCTCGTTCATCGACTCACCGGTGCCCATGCCGAGCACCACTCGGCCGGGATAGAGCGACCCCAGCGTCGCGAAGGCCTGGGCGACGATCGCCGGGTGGTAGCGGAAGGTCGGGGTGAGCACCGAGGTGCCCATCGTGATCCGCTCCGTCCTCGCCCCGAGCGCGCCCAGCCAGGTCATGGCGAACGGCGCGTGCCCACCGTCGTGTCGCCAGGGCTGCAGGTGGTCGGACACGAACACCGAGTCGAAGCCGCACTCCTCGGCGAGGACGCCGTACTCCAGGAGCTCGGTGGGAGCGAACTGCTCGTTGGATGCCTTGTAGCCGAACTTGATCTGGGTCACCCCTCGATCTTTGCACGCGGTAGTTTCGGCGCCCATGAAGCTCTCGATGCCATTGACCTACTTCGGCAACCCGCGTGAGACCGCCGACCAGGTGGCCGACCTGGAGAAGGCCGGCCTGGACCAGCTCTGGGTCGCGGAGCCCTACGGCTTCGACGCAGTCTCGCTGCTGGGCTACCTCGCGGCGAAGACCGAGCGGGTCGAGCTGGGCGCCGGGATCCTCAACATCTACAGCCGTACGCCGGGCGCACTCCTGCAGACCGCGGCAGGCCTCGACAACGTCTCGGGTGGCCGGGCGGTCATCGGGCTCGGCGCGAGCGGCCCTCAGGTGATCGAGGGCTTCCACGGCGTGCCGTACGACAGGCCGCTGGCCCGCACCCGTGAGATCATCGGCCTGCTCCGGGCCGGCCTGCGCGGCGAACGGCTGGTCAGCGACGGGATCTACAAGCTGCCGCTCCCCGCCGACCAGGGCACGGGGCTGGGCAAGCCGCTCAAGCTGCTCAACCGCCCCGAGCGCGCCGACGTCCCCTTGTGGGTGGCGGCCCTCGGCGCCAAGAACGTCGCCATGACCGCCGAGATCGCCGACGGCTGGCTGCCCTTCCTCTTCCACCCCGAGAAGGCACGCGAGGTCTGGGGTGACGCGTTGGCGGCCGGGCTGGCGAAGCGCTCCCCGAAGCTGCGACCGCTGGAGGTCTCCGCCGGCGGGCTGCTCGCCGTGACCGACGACGCCGACCAGGCCAAGGCCTACCTGGACCAGGTCCGCGGGATCGTGGCCCTCTACGTCGGTGGAATGGGCGCCCGCGGCAAGAACTTCTACAACGACCTGGCCATCGAGTACGGGTTCGAGGCCGAGGCGAAGCAGATCCAGGACCTCTATCTCGACGGGCGCAAGCGCGACGCCGAGGCGGCCGTCCCGACCGCGTGGCTCGAGGCCACCAACCTGGTGGGACCGGCGGGGTTCGTGAAGGAGCGGATCGCGGCGTACGCCGATGCCGGGGTCACCAGCCTCCAGGTCACCCCGGCCTTCGGTACCGACGCCGCGGCCGCCATCGCCCAGGTCAAGGAGTGGATCTCCTGACCTTCCCCCGAGCCCGTACCAGGGCGACCGCGGTCGATCTCGGGGGAAACCCGGATGCCCGAGGGGGTAAAGCGTGCTGCGCTGAAGGGCATGCACCGACGGCTCGCAGGCGCCCTGACCGGGCGGAGGACGAAGTGGCTGGTCCTGGCGGCGTGGATCGTGATCTTCGCCGCGGGAGCCACCTTCGCGCAGAAGCTGACCGACGTCCAGGACAACGAGGCGTCCTCGTGGCTGCCCGCCAGTGCCGAGTCCACCCAGGCGCTGCAGCGGCTCACCCCCTTCTCCGACCCCGACGACATCCCGACGCTGGTGGTCTACCACCGCGCCGGCGGCCTCACCGCCGCGGACTATCGGGCGATCGGTGAGCAGGCCACCGAGCTGGCCACCCTCAAGGGTGTCGTCCGCCAGGACGGCAAGCCGCCGGTGGTGGCGCCGGCGGACGAGGCGACCGGTCAGCGAGAGGGCCTGGTCTCCCGGGACGGCGAGGTGGCGACCGCCGTCCTCACCTTCAACTTCGGCGCCAACGGCTGGAACGACTTCCCGCCCGTCGCCGACCGGCTCCGCGCTCTCACCCACCTCACCGGCGGCGAGGTCCATCTCGCCGGTCCAGGCGGCCAGGCCGCCGACGCTGCCGACGCGTTCGCCGGCATCGACGGCACCCTGCTCTACGCAGCGCTCGGCGTCGTGGTCGTGATCCTGCTCTTCACCTATCGCAGCCCGTTCCTGTGGCTGTTGCCGATCCTGTCCTCCGTGGTCTCGTTGTTCACCGCCGAGGCGGTGATCTACGTCCTGGCGAAGTACGCCGGCCTCACCGTCAACGGTCAGAGCCAGGCGATCCTGAGCGTCCTGGTGATCGGTGCCGGCACCGACTACGCGCTCTTGCTGGTCGCGCGCTACCGCGAGGAGCTGCGTCGCCACGACGACCGCCACGAGGCGATGGCCTCCGCGCTCCACCGGGCCTCGCCCGCGATCATCGCGAGTGCCTCCACGGTCGCGATCGGCATGCTCTGCCTGCTGCTCGCCGAGATGAACTCCACCGCCGGCCTGGGTCCGGTCATGGCCGTCGGCGTGGTCATCACGCTGATCGTGATGCTGACGCTGCTGCCGGCCCTGTTGGTGGTCGGCGGCCGGTGGATGTTCTGGCCGAAGCGGCCGACCCACGGCTCGGCCGAGCCGACCACGACGGGACTGTGGGCCCGCGTGGGCCGACGGATCGCACCCCGGCCGCGCGCCGTGTGGGTCAGTACGGCGGTCGTCCTCGGCGTGGCCTGCCTCGGGCTCCTGACGTTGCACACCGGCAACATCCCCAACGACGAGCAGTACACCAAGGACTACGACTCGGTGATCGGCCAGCGCACGCTCACCGACCATCACCTGGCCGACACCTCGACACCGATCCAGGTGGTGGCCGACGCGGACCGGGCGCCGGCCGTGGTGGCCGCGCTGCGGCGTACGACGGGTCTGGGTGCGGTCTCCGACGACGTGCCGGCGGTCGACGGGGTGAAGTACATCGAGGTCGCCCAGTCGCTCGACCCGGCCAGTGACGCGGCCGCAGCCCAGGTGGAGCTGGCCCGCAACGTCGTGCACCGAGTGCCGGGCGCACACGCCCTGGTCGGCGGCTCGGCGGCGCTCTTCCTCGACACCGAGCGAGCGGCTCACCGCGACAACGCGGTGATCATCCCGATCGTGCTCCTGGTCGTCATGGTCATCCTGATGCTGCTGCTGCGGGCGCTGCTCGCGCCGGCGCTGCTGATCCTGACCGTCGTGCTGTCCTTCGGTGCCGCGCTCGGTCTGTCGTCGCTGGTCTTCAAGCTCGTCTACGGCTTCCACATGGCCGACTCCGGTTTCCCACTCTTCGTGTTCGTCTTCCTCGTCGCCCTCGGTATCGACTACAACATCTTCTTGATGAGCCGGGTCCGCGAGGAGACCCGCACCGTCGGGACCCGGCAGGGGGCGCTGGTCGCGCTCTCCTCCACCGGCGGCGTGATCACCTCCGCGGGGTTGGTGCTCGCCGCGACGTTCGCCGTGCTGGGCACGATCCCCCTGGTGTTCCTGGCCGAGATCGGGACGGCGATCGCCCTCGGCGTCATGCTCGACACCATGATCGTGCGCGCCATCCTGGTCACCGCGCTCAACCTCGACCTGGGCGGCCGGATCTGGTGGCCGAGCCGCCTCGACCGGAGCAACCGGCCCGCCGTCGTACCCGCGGCGGCGGAGACCGCAGAGACCTAAGGCGTACCCGAGATCGGGTGGGAGGCCTCCCCTACATGAGGGAGAGCCGGGATTTTCCCAGAGCTCTTCCCAGGCCAGCCCCGATCGTCGTCGGCGTGGCCCCTCTCGGGGCCGACCCGACAACGAGGGGGACCTTGTGAACGCACCACACCGAACCACCCAGCGGCGCGCACGCCGCGGCGTACGCCGTTGGGTGCTCCCACCTGTGACCGCCACCGCCCTCGCGGCCGGTGCGCTGGCCTTGCTCCCCGGCGCGGCCTCGGCCGAGTCGGGGAACCTCACCTACAGCTGCACCTACGGCGATCTGGTCTCGGGCCCGGTGCAGACCACGGTCACGATCGACACCGACGCACCCGACACGACGCCGGTGGGCACGCCGCTCCAGGTCCTCACCACGACGGCGCTCACGGTGCCAGACAGCGTCCACAATGCGATCAGTGCCAAGGGCGCGACAGCCGTCCAGTTGGTCGCCACCGATCCCGACGGCGTGACGGTGGACTACGACTTCGGCGGCACCTCCACGCCGGTGCGCACCCACCCGGTCTTCCACTTCGCCGACTGGGTCTTCACCGGAACCAGCGGCGGGGCATACAGCATGAACCCCGGTCCCAGGATCCCCGGCACCTACGTCGTGCACGCCGACGCCATCGACCTCGACCTCGACGTCACCGTCGGCGCAGCCACGACGACGTACCCGGTCAGCTGCACCGTGCCCTCCGGGCAGCTCGTCGACCAGATCCTGGTCACCGACGCCACCTCGACCGCACTCTCGCTGAGCAGCTCGACAGCGACCTACGGCGGCACCGCGCCGGTGGCGACAGCGACCGTGACCCGCGCTGGCACGCCGACCAGCGCCTGGCCCGCGCTCGGGGGCAGGGTCCAGTTCTCCGACGGCGACACCGTGCTGGGCACGGCCCCGGTCACCTCATCGGGCACCGCGACGTACACCCTCTCCGGGCTCGGGTCCGGGCACCACAGCATCACCGCCGCCTACGTGCCGGGCACCGGCGACGCCTACCAGGCCAGCACCTCCCCGGCCGGCGCCCTGACGGTCTCGACGCCGACCACGACGAAGGTCACCACGCCCGCCACCGCCGACCTCGGCACCGCCGCGTCCGCCTCCATCGCTGTGACCGGGGCGGACGGCAGCACCCCGACCGGGAGCGTGCAGGTGAGCGTCGACGGCGGCACACCGACGTCGGCATCGCTGTCCGGCGGCAGGGCGACGGTCGCGCTGCCGACCGGCAAGCCGGGCACCCACGCCGTCACGGCGACCTACGGCGGCGAGGACGTCTTCCTCACGAGCTCGGGCACCGCGTCGTACCACGTCGGGTCACCAACCTCCACCGAGGTCAAGCTCGACAGCTCATCGTGGTCCTACCCCGACGCGGCTCCCGGCGCCACCGCGACCGTCACCGCACCGGGTTCCGACGCGACCTGGCCCCCGATCGAAGGCTCGGTGCAGTTCTACGACGGCACGACCAAGGTCGGGACAGCCGACGTCGACAGCGACGGGCACGCATCGCTGGCCCACCTCCCGGCCCTGGCTCTCGGCGACCACCAGATCACCGCGGAGTACACGCCGACCGGCGACGCGCCGTACGCGCTGAGCACGTCGGACCCGCAGAGCCTGCACGTCGTCACCCGGACGAGGACGACGCTGAGCGCACCCGCCTCGGTCGCCATCGACACCTCGGCGAAGGCGACCGCGACGGTGACGAGCTCGGAGGGCAGCATCCCGACCGGCACGGTCACCTTCACCGTCAACGGCGCATCCACCGCCGTGCCCCTCTCGAACGGCACCGCGTCGTTCACCCTGCCGACGGGCGCGGCGGGCAGGCGCGATGTGACCGCGACCTACGACGGTGACGGCGGGGACTACCTCGCCAGCGACCCGGTCAGCGCCTCCTACGTCGTCGGGGCGGCAGCGACGCGGACCACCGTGTCGCTGAACCACAGCTCGGCGGCGTACGGCCTGAGGACGACGCTGAAGGCGAGCGTGTCGAGCTCGAAGGGGAAGCCGGCCGGCACGGTGAGGTTCAAGGTGGGCAGCCACGGCTACACCGCGACTGTCAGGAACGGCACCGGCTCCTACACCCTGCCGAAGCTCGCACCAGGCAGCTACAAGGTGTCCGCGACCTTCATCCCCAGCAACTCCGCGACGTTCGCCGGGAGCGCCACGACCGCCACCCCGACGCTGCGGATCACCAAGGACGCGACCCGCACGACCACCTCGCTCGGTGGCGTCAGACTGCACCAGCGGCCGACCGAGGCCATCGCCGTCCACAGCACCCACGGCGCGTTGGTGACCGGGAAGGTCAGGGTGCAGCTCAAGCGCTACGGCACGGTGACGCAGACCCGCACGGTCACGCTCGCGAACGGCAGGGCCACGGCGACCTTCTGGAAGATCGGTCGGGCCGGCACCTGGCGGATCGTCACGACGTACGTCGGCAACGGCTCGTTCACGAGGTCCAGCGTGACCAAGACCGTCGTGGTGAGGAAGCCCGCCGCGCACACCAGGGCCGCGAAGCACTGATCTGCTGACCTCGCCCTGCCTCGTGGCGGTGGCCACCCGGTGACCCCGGGCGGCCACCGCCACGCTGCGAGATCGCTCCTCCCGCTCCGCCCGGTTGCACACGACGCACCCGCACATGGTGGGCTGGTGCCATGCGGATCGCGGGCAAGCTGACCGGACCGGTCTCGGCATGGGTCGTCACTGCGGCGTGGCTGCTCATCGTCGTCGTCATGGGCGCGGCCTTCGCCGGCCAGCTGGCGAAGGTCCAGAAGGACGATGCCGCCAGCTGGCTGCCCAGCAGCGCGGAGTCCACCCGGGCGCTCCACGCCCTCGACGCGGTCCAGGACCCGAACGACATCACCGCCACCGTGGTCTACCACCGAGCCGGCGGCCTGACGCCGCGCGACCTGCGAGCGATCGCCGCGCAGGCACCCCGCATCGCGAAGCTCGACGGCGTCACCACCGACAAGCAGACCGGCAAGCCGTCGGTCCTCGCCCCCCTCACCCCGCGTCTGCGCAAGACCCTGGTCTCACCGGACGGCCAGGTCGCCACCACCCAGGTCACCTTCAACTTCGGCTCACAGAGCAACGACCGGCTGCTGACGGCGGTCGACCACCTGCGCGATCTGGTGCGGATCCCCGGCGTCGACACCTACGTCGGCGGGCAGGGCGGGGACGCCGCCGACCAAGCGAAGGCGTTCCAAGGCATCGACGGCGTCCTGCTGCTCTCGGCCATGGCCGTGGTCGTCGTGATCCTGCTCATCACCTACCGCAGCCCGGTGCTGTGGATCCTGCCGCTGCTCAGCGTCGGCGGAGCGCTCGTGACCGCGATGGGCGTGGTCTACCTCCTTGCTCAGTACGCCGGTCTCACCGTCAACGGGATGAGCCGCGCGATCCTCTATGTGCTCGTCTTCGGTGCCGGCACCGACTACGCCCTGCTGCTCATCGCTCGCTACCGGGAGGAGCTGCGCCGCCACGTCGACCGGCACCAGGCGATGGCCTTCGCGCTGCGCCGCGCCGCCCCCGCGATCCTCGCCAGCGCCGCCACGGTCAGCCTCGGCATGCTCTGCCTGCTCGTTGCCGAGCTCAATTCGACCGCAGGGCTGGGTCCGGTGTGTGCGGTGGGCGTCGTCGTCTGTCTCGTGGTCATGCTCACCCTGCTGCCGGCGCTGCTGGTGCTCTGTGGCCGCTGGGTGTTCTGGCCGGCCCGCCCGACCTACGGCTCCGCCGAGCCGACCGCGACCGGTTTCTGGGCCCGCGTCGGCGCACGCATCGCGCACCGGCCCCGGGCGGTCTGGGTCACCACCGCGCTCGTCCTGCTCGTCTGTGCCGGCGGCCTCGCGACGCTGCGGGCCGGCGGCCTCTACGGCGCCGACCAATACACCAAGACCTTCGACTCGATCACCGGCGACCGGCTGGTCGCGGCGCACGGTCTGGCCGATCAGTCCAGCCCGGTGGAGGTGGTCAGCGATCCGGGCACGAGGGCCGCCGTACTCGCGGCGATGAAGAGGGCCGGGTTCCGCGACGCCGTACCTGTCACGACCCCGCCGGCCACGGTCTCGGTCGTCGCGGCACCCCTGTCCGTCGACCCCTCCTCCCAGCGGGCGTACGACGCCGTACGGACCGCGCGGGCCGCCGTCCACGCCGTGCCGGGCGCGCACGCGATGGTCACCGGGCTCTCGGCGAGCAACCTGGACATCCGCACCGCCACCGATCGCGACGCCCAGGTGATCATCCCCTTGGTCCTGGTCGTGGTGATGATCATCTTGATGCTGCTCCTGCGCGCCGTCCTCGCCCCGCTGCTGCTCATGCTCACCGTGGTGCTGAGCTTCGCCGCCGCGCTCGGGCTCTCCAGCCTGGTCTTCGACAAGGTGCTCGGTTTCGCGGGGGCGGACCCGAGCTTCCCGCTCTACGTCTTCGTCTTCCTCGTGGCGCTCGGCAT
>Ga0164242_10007243_pt1 | contig 12147 bp, 12 predicted proteins | sample OricomgcompostMG_FD_108783 | JGI IMG/M metagenome (GOLD analysis project Ga0164242, IMG submission 108783) | Miracle-Growth compost microbial communities from Emeryville, California, USA - Original compost - Miracle growth compost (MG) ... | reverse complement strand
GCATGCAGGCCCACGCCCAGGCAGGCCGCCGTCCAGGCGTCGCCGCTCTGCGCCAGCAAGGCGGCGATCGTGCCGGTCAGCAGGTCGCCCATGCCGCCCGAGGCCATGCCCGGGTTGCCCCACGGGCAGACCGCCACGCGTCCCGCCGGATCGGCGATCAGGCTGCCCGCGCCCTTGAGCACGGCCACCACGCCGTAGCGGCTGGCCAGTTCGCGCACGGCGGCGAAGCGATCGGCCTCGACAGTGTCGACCGTGCCGTGCAGCAGCCGCGCGGCCTCGCCCGGATGCGGCGTGAGGATCGCCGGATGCGCGAACCGGCGCGGCTCGCGCGCCAGCAGGTTGAGACCGTCGGCGTCCAGCACCAGCGGCTTGCCGGCTTCCAGCGCCGTGAGCCACAGCGCATGGCCCCAGGCCCGCTGGCCCAGCCCCGGCCCCAGCGCGAGCACGCTGGCCCGCGCCAGCAAGGGCTCCAGCGACTGCGGCCCGTCCACCGCGTGCGCCATCAACTCCGGCCGCGCGGCATTGAGCGCGCTCTGGTGCTCGGCGCGGGTGGCCACGCTGACCAGACCGGCTCCCGTGCGCAACGCCGCCTCGCCGCACAGGCGGATCGCGCCGGCGGTGCCGTGGTCGCCGCCGATCGCCAGCACGTGGCCGTTGTTGCCCTTGTGCGCGGCGCGCGCGCGCCGCGGCAGGCTCGATGCCTGCAACAGCCGCGCGTCGGGTGCCGTGCCTTGCCACAACGCCTCGGGCAGGCCGAGCGTGTCCAGCTCCAGTTCGCCTACGTGATCGGCGGCCTGCCCGGTATGCAGGCCCCGCTTGGCGGCGATGAAACTCACCGTGACGGCGGCCCGGACCGCGGCGCCCGGGCAGTGCCCGCTATCCGCGTCGAGCCCCGACGGCACGTCCAGCGCCAGCGTCGGCGCCGCATCGGCGGCGAGCCGCTCGATCAGGGCCGCGACCGCCGCCTCCGGCGGACGCTTGAGGCCGGTGCCGTACAGCGCGTCGACATGTACGTCCGCCGCCGGCAGCCCGTCGTCCGGATGCCAGAGGCGTATGCGGCCGCCGGCGCCGGTCCACGCCTCGCGCGCCCGCGCGGCATCACCGCGCGAGGCGTCCGCCAGCGCGACCACTTCCACCTGCAGGCCCGACTCGCGCGCCAGCGCGGCCAGCAGGAAGCCGTCGCCGCCGTTGTTGCCGGGACCGCAATAGAGCGCGATGCGTCCGGCCTGCGGCCAGTGCCGGCGCAGGCTCGACAAGCCGGCCCACGCCGCGCGCCGCATCAACTCGATGCCGGGGACGCCCAGCACGTCGATCGCCCGCCGGTCCAGCGCGCGAACCTGCTCGACGGTGTACAAATCGTGGCTGCGCGCATGGATGGGCATGGACGGATTATGTCATCCGCGCCCGCCCGCGGGCAGCGCCTACAATGGAGTCATGCCTGCCGTTTCCACCATCGACCACGCCGCCCTCGCCCGCGACATCAAGCGCTGGGCGCGCGAACTCGGTTTTGCCGAGGCCGGCATCAGCGGCACCGGGCTGGCCGAGGACGAGGCCCATCTGCTGCGCTGGCTCGACGACGGCCACCACGGCGAGATGGACTACATGGCCCGCCACGGCACCCGCCGCAGCCGCCCCGCCGAGCTGGAACCGGGCACGCGGCGGGTGATCTCGGTGCGCATGGACTACGTGCCGCCGGGCACGCGCAACGCCTGGGAGGTACTCGGCGACGGCGAGGCCGGCTACGTGGCGCGCTACGCGCTGGGCCGCGACTACCACAAGCTGATGCGCCAGCGCCTGCAGAAGCTGGCCGAGCGCATCCGCGCCGCGGCCGGCGACTTCGGCTACCGCGCCTACGTCGACTCCGCGCCGGTGCTGGAGAAGGCGCTGGCGCGCAACGCCGGGCTGGGCTGGATCGGCAAGCACACCGTGCTGATCAACCGCCGTGCCGGCTCGTACTTCTTCCTCGGCGAGCTGTACACCGACCTGCCGCTGCCGGTGGACCCACCGGCCACGGCGCATTGCGGCAGTTGCCGGCGCTGCATCGACGTCTGCCCCACCCGCGCCATCGTCGCGCCCTACCGGCTCGACGCGCGCCGCTGCATCGCCTACCTCACGATCGAGCTGAAGGGATCGATCCCGGTGGAACTGCGCGAGCCGATGGGCAACCGCATCTTCGGCTGCGACGACTGCCAGCTGGTCTGTCCCTGGAACAAGTTCGCGCAGCAGAGCGCCGAGCCGGATTTCGCGCCGCGCCACCGTCTGGACGGCGCCCGGCTGGTCGAACTGTTCGCATGGAGCGAGCAGGCATTCCTCAGCCGCACCGAAGGCATGGCGATCCGCCGCACCGGCCACGAAGGCTGGCTGCGCAACGTCGCGGTGGCGCTGGGCAACGCACCGCCGTCGGACGCGGTCCGTGCCGCGCTGAACGCCCGCGCCGACCATCCCTCGGCGATGGTGCGCGAGCATGTGACCTGGGCGCTGGCGCGGCAATGCCGCGCAATGCCGCGAAGCGAAGCCAGGCCGACCACCGGTATCGAGCCATGCACACGTCCGCCCAACCCGACCTGACCACCCCACCGCACCTGCTCGACGTGCTCGACGAGCTGCGCCAGCGCGAACCGATCTTCCACCGGCCGGCGTTCGGCAGCACGCGGGCGGACTTCGAGCGCATGACGGCGGACGATTTCTGGGAAATCGGCGCCTCCGGCCGGCGCTACGGGCGTGCGTACGTGCTGGACGTGCTCGATGCGCGGCGCGACTCTCCGGCGCACGAATCGGACTGGGAGACCCGCGATTTCCACTGCCGCGAACTGGCGCCGGACACGTACCTGCTCACCTACACCTTGCGCCAGGGCGAACGCGTGACGTGCCGCGCCACGATCTGGTGCCGCGCGGACGGGGGCTGGAAGATCGTCTTCCACCAGGGCACCGTGGTGCAGGCGCCCTGACGGAATCGGTGGGAGCAACTGTCTCTGTGGGAGCAACTGTCTTTCGCTCGGCGCCGGCTTGCCATCCCATTTTCACGGGAGTGGCTTCTGTGGGAGCGGCTTCAGCCGCGACCGGAGCTATGAGATGTCCGTATCGGCCCAGCCTGTCGCGGCTGAAGCCGCTCCCACAAGAAAATGCTCTCGGGCGGTGAGCACAATCGGTTGCTCCCTCGACAGGGCCAAGCGCAGGGTTCCGTCGCTCAGGAAAGCCAACGTCGATGCCCTGCGCCTTTCGCCCCGGGAGCCCGCTCATGAGTTGCGCTTCAGGATCGGCTTGAGCAACGGCCTTTCCTTCGCTCACCGCCAGACTACTGTGGGAGCAACTGTCTCTGTGGGAGCGGCTTCAGCCGCGAGGCTTTTCCTGATCCAGATCAAGAGCCTCGCGGCTGAAGCCGCGCCCACACGGAGCCTTCTGGCAGCCAAGCGGCGAAGCGAAGACGGTTGCTTCCACCCCGGCCGGGCCGTCAGGCCGCGGCCATCTGCTTGGGGATCGAGCGGTTGGTATGGCTGATGCGGTTGCCCGGCCCCTGCGCGATATAGACGCAGGTGGGCTGGAACTGCTCCAGCTCGGCCTCGTTCAGCTGCGCGAAGGCGGCGATGATGATGAGGTCGCCCTTCTGCACGCTGCGCGCGGCGCTGCCGTTCACCGAGATGATGCCGGAGCCTTCCTCGGCGCGCAGCGCGTAGGTGACGAAACGCTCGCCGTTGTCGATGTCCCAGGCGTGAATCTGTTCGTACTCGCGGATGCCCGCGGCATCCAGCAACAGCCCGTCGATCGCGATCGAACCCTCGTAGTGGAGTTCGGCGTGGGTGACGGTGGCGCGGTGGATCTTCGCCTTGAGCATGTTCAGTTGCATGACTTGGGTTACCGGCAGGGACAGCCTGCATGACCGTGCATTATCGAACCGTCGACATTGCGCCGCAACATCGACACCCTCGCTCCCGATATGCGGGCGGCTCAGTCGAACAACAAGTTGTCGATCAGCCGGGTGTTGCCCAGGCGGGCGGCGATCAGCGCCACCAGGCCCGTGCGCTCGCCCGCGGCCGGCTCGGACAGGTCCTCCGCCCGCCGGATCGCCACGTAGTCGGGCGCGAAGCCCGCCCGCTCCAGCTTCGAGGCCGCCGCCTGCTCCACCACCGAAAGCGCGTGGCCCTTGCCGACCAGGTCGCGCATCTGCTCCAGCATGGCGTGGATCTGCGGCGCCAGCGCACGCTCCGCGGCGGACAGGTACTGGTTGCGCGAGCTGAGCGCCAGCCCGTCGTCCGCGCGCCGGGTGGGCGCGGCCATCACCTTCACCGGCAGCGACAGGTCGCGCACCATGCGCTCGATCACCTTGAGCTGCTGGAAATCCTTCTGGCCGAACACCGCGATGTCCGGCTGCACCAGGTTGAACAGCTTGCACACCACGGTGGCGACGCCGTCGAAATGCCCCGGACGGTGCGCACCCTCCAGCGTCTCGGTGATCTGTGGCACGTGCACGCTGACGCCATGCCCGGCGCCGAACGGGTACATGGTCGCCACCTCCGGTGCGAACAGGAGGTCGCAGCCGTGCTCGGCCAGGCCGGCCTGGTCCTGCGCCAGCGTGCGTGGATAGCGCGCGAAGTCCTCGTTCGGCCCGAACTGGGTGGGATTGACGAACACGCTGGCCACCACCCGGTCGGCACGCGCGCGCGCCAGCTTGACCAGGGAATAATGGCCCTCGTGCAGGTTGCCCATGGTGGGCACCAGGCCCACCGTCTGCCCCTGCGCCCGCCAGCCGCGGACCACGGCGCGCAGCGCCGGCACGTCTTGCACTGTCTGCATGTGATGCGCCTGTGGTTTCAGTTGAAGCAATGCTCCGGCGCCGGGAAGGCGCCGCTGCGCACGTCGGCCACGTACGCCTCGATGGCCGCCGCCACGGAATCGCGGCCGGCCAGGAAATCCTTGCTGAACTTGGGCCGCTTGCCGGGGGTGATGCCGAGCATGTCGTGGATCACCAGCACCTGCCCGTCGCAGTGCGGGCCGGCGCCGATGCCGATCACCGGGATCTGCAGCGACTTGGCCACCTGCTCGCCCAGCGAGGACGGCACGCCCTCGAGCACCAGGATCGCCGCGCCGGCGGCCTGCACCGCGCGCGCCTCGGCCAGCACGCGCTCGGCCGCCTCCTGCTCGCGCCCCTGGATGCGGAAGCCGCCGAACTTGTGCACCGACTGCGGCGTCAGCCCGAGATGCGCGCACACCGGGATGGCCCGCGACACCAGCGCATCGATGGCGTCGAGGATATGCGGCGAGCCGCCCTCGATCTTCACCATCGCCGCGCCCGCCTCGCCCACCAGACGTGCGCCGGCCTCCAGCGCATGCGCCACGTCGCGGTCGGCCATGAACGGCATGTCCGCCACCAGCAGCGTGGCCGCAAGGCCGCGCGCCACCATCGTGGTGTGGTAGACCATCTGCTCCAGCGTCACCGGCAGTGTGCTGGCGTGGCCCTGCACCACCATGCCCAGCGAGTCGCCGACCAGCGCCACGTCCACCCCGGCCGCCTCCAGCTGCCAGGCGAAGCTGGCGTCGTAGGCGGTGAGCATGGCGATTCGTCGCCCCTCGGCCTTCATCGCGTGCAGGCCCGGCACGGTGATTGGCTTGCGCGCGGGGGCATTGGCATGGTGCACGTACACGGCGATTCCTCGGCAGCTTTGCAACGAAAGAGAGCGCCGATTATCCGGCGCGGGGACGTCGCGGCTCAAGGCAGCACGTCGCAGCCCGATCGGTCGACGCGCGAAAGCAGCTGGTCGACCCGGCCCATGCCCGGCACGTCGAGCGACGGCGCGATGTCGGCGAGTGGCAGCAGCACGAAGGCACGCTCGGCCAGGCGCGGATGCGGCAGGGTGAGCCGCGCATCGTCCAGGCGCACGCCGTCCATGTGCAGCAGGTCCAGGTCCAGCGTCCGCGGCCCGTTGCGCTCGGCGCGCACGCGGCCGGCATCGCGTTCGATCGCCATCAGCGCATCGAGCAGGGCGTGCGGCGCCAGCGCGGTGTCCAGCATCGCCGCGGCGTTCACGAACGGCGGCTGCTCGAGCACGCCCCACGGCGGGGTGAGATAAAGCCGCGAACGCGCCCGCAGCCGGCTGCCCGGCAGCCGGTCGAGCGCGTCCATCGCCGCCAGCACCTGTCCGCGCGGGTCGCCCAGGTTGCCGCCCAGTGCGATGTAGGCGGTCGTCACGTCGCGCCCGGCTTGCCCGCCGGCTTGCGCCGGCGGCGGCGCTTGCGCGGCGGTGCGGATGCCGGCTCGCCGACATCGCCGCCGCCGCCGTGGCTGGGCAGCGCCGCCGCCAGCGTCTCGTGCGGCAACTGCTGCGCGTGCGCCCACCACTGCCCCAGTTCATGGATCGCCGGCGACTCGGCACCGCGCAACAGCAAGAAATCGAACGCGGCGCGGAAACGCGGGTGCGCCAGCAGCCGGAACACCTTCTTGCGCTGGATCTGCTCGAAGCGCGGCTGCAGCGACCAGATTTCCTCCATCGTGAAGGTGAAGCGGCGCGGGATCGCCACGCGCTGGCATTGTTCGGCCACCACGTGCAGGGCCGCGCGCGTCCAGGCCTCGGTGCCGTCCTTGCCCTGTTCGATCCAGGCCCGCGCCTGGTCGCGCACCTCGCCCCACAGCAGCACCGCGAACAGGAACGCCGGCGTTACCGACTTGCCGTCGGCCACGCGCGCGTCGGTGTTTGCCAGCCCCTGCTCGAGCAGCGCGCGCAGCGCCTCGTCGCCGCGCTGCAAGGCCCGCGCGGTGGCGGGGAACATGAACTTCAGCAGGTCGCACTGCTCGAGCAGGCGGAAGCTCTCGAGGCCGTGGCCGGCCAGGAACATCTTCAGCGACTCGTCGAACAGCCGCGCCGGCGCGGCCTCGGCCAGCAGGCCGCCGAGTTCCGCGAACGGCGCCGCGGCCGCGGCGTCGATGCGGAAATCCAGCTTGGCCGCCAGGCGCACCGCACGCAGCATGCGCACCGGATCCTCGCGGTAGCGCGTGGCCGGATCGCCGATCAGGTGCAGCACGCGCTGCTCCAGGTCGCGCATGCCGCCCACGTAGTCGCGCACCGAGAAGTCGCTGATGTCGTAGTACATGGCATTGACGCGGAAATCGCGGCGCAACGCGTCCTCCTCGATCGTGCCCCAGACGTTGTCGCGCACGATGCGGCCGTCGACGATGCGCCGCTCGCCGTCGCCCTCGTCCTCCTCGCCGGTGCCGCGGAAGGTGGCCACCTCGATGATTTCCGAGCCGAACACCACGTGGGCGAGGCGGAAGCGGCGGCCGATCAGGCGGCAGTTGCGGAACAGCTTCTTCACCTCGTCCGGCGTGGCGTTGGTGGCCACGTCGAAATCCTTCGGCTTGCCGCCGAGCAGCAGGTCGCGCACCGCGCCGCCGACCAGGAACGCGTCGTAGCCGGCCTCGTTCAGCCGGTACAGCACGCGCAGCGCGGCCTTGCTGATGTTCTTGCGGGAGATGATGTGCTGCTCGCGCGGGATGATGCGCAGCGCGGGCGCTTCGTCGGTCCTTGCTTTGCGGTTCAAGCGGTCAGAATCCTTGCGGGCAGGCCAGCCCGGTTGGGCTTTAACGGGGGCGAAACCACGGCAAACGCCGCGCCGCGGCTCCGTTGCCGGGGCCGGCGCACGGCGGCGATCGGTCCGGGACGCGAGTCGTCGCGCGAGGGCATTGCCGGATAAAACATTTCCGCTATACTACCGCGCTTCGCAGCAATACGCTCCCATCGTCTAGTGGCCCAGGACACCGCCCTCTCAAGGCGGGAACACGAGTTCGAACCTCGTTGGGAGCGCCATAATTTGTGCGATCGTCCATGATCGCGGCTCGATGCGGTGATACGGCGAGCATCCAGTCCGCCGTCTGGCGAACGCCCAAAGCGGCCACCCATGGCCATACTCTTCATGAGAGCATCGCTTCGTTTCGGCTACAAAAGGTCGCTTCGCTTCAGCTGCAAGAGCGCTGCTTCGCTTCACTCCACAAGTCGAATCGCCCCATGACCTTCGTCGTTACCGACAACTGCATCAAGTGCAAGTACACCGATTGCGTCGAGGTTTGTCCGGTCGACGCCTTCCACGAAGGCCCCAACTTCCTCGCCATCGATCCGGACGAGTGCATCGACTGCACGCTGTGCGAGCCCGAGTGCCCGGCCAACGCCATCTACCCGGAAGACGACGTGCCCGCCGGCCAGGAAGGCTTCGTCGCGCTGAACGCCGAGCTGGCCAAGGCATGGCCGGTCATCACCGAGCGCAAGGATTCGCCGCCCGACGCCAAGGATTGGGACGGCAAGCCGGACAAGATCGGCTTGCTGGAGCGCTGAACGCGGCAGCTTGCCACGCCGTCTGCGAGCGACCCGAACGAGCCACGAAAAACGCCGCCTCCTGGGCGGCGTTTTTCGTGGCGGCGTTGTCTCTCAGCCCGGACGGCAACGGCCTTCGTCAGTGGCCGCCCAGGCTCGACCTCAGCCCGTCGACCACCTTGGCCACCGCCGCCGCATTGCCCTGCGCGCGCACTTCGCTGGCGTTGTCGCCGCTGGCCGCCACGCTGACCTGCACCTGGTGCGGCGTGGCCCCCGTCGCCGCGGCGTTCTTGTCGTGGTGGAACATGCGATGGAAGAAGCCGTGCTTGCGCTCCACCTTCGCCGCGGCGAGCACCGACAGCGTATAGGTATGCGCGGTGTCATCATGCGACTCCACCTTGCCGAGACTGCCCGACTGCAGCGCCTGCCCCACGCGGGCATAGCTGTCGTTCACGTTGCTGGACAGCACGAAGCCGTCCTCGATCACGCCGCCGCGGCCATTGACCGAGGCCGTGGCACCGTTCGAGGTCGGCAGGTTCGCACCCGGCGGCGGAATCACCAGCGCCTCGCTGGCCGACGGCGTATCGAGGTTGGGCGGGATCTCCAGCGGCGACTCCTGCTTGGCGGTCTCCCAGCCCTTGGTCGAACGGAACATGCCGCAGCCCGAAAGCAGCAGGCCGGTGAGTGCCAGGGCCGGCAGGGCAACGGCGAGCGAGGATTTCTTCATGTAGTCGTATTCCGTCAGGTAAGTCGGGCGGCCGCTTGAGGTCAGGCAGCGTCCGCCAAGGATGCCAGAGTCGCCAGCGCCGTGCGCAACCGCGCCCGCGCCGGCCCTTCTTCGAGTTCCACCAACGGCAGCCGCGGCGCCGCCGATCCCAACCCCAGCTCCGGCAACCCCGCCTTCACCGCGATCGGATTCGGCGCGCATTCCAGCGCCTGCAGCAGCGGGGCCAGCGCCTCCCGGCAACGCGCCGCGCCCGCCCGGTCGCCCGAGCAGGCCGCGTCGCACAGGGCGCGGAACGCCCTGGGCACCAGGTTCGCCACCACCGAGATGGTACCCGCCGCCCCGGCCAGCATCGCCTCGTCCGCCGTGGCGTCGTCGCCGGAGAGATAGACGAAATCCGGGCGCACAAGTTCCGCAAGGGCGCGGATGCGCCCGGCGTCGCCGCGCGCTTCCTTGATGCCGACAATCGCCGGATGCTCGCGCAGCGCCGCCACCGTGGCCGGCTCGATGTCGCAGGCGGTGCGCCCGGGCACGTTGTAGAGCAGCACCGGCAGGCCGCCCTGCTCGGCCACCTCCAGGAAGTGCCGGCGCAATCCTTCCTGGGTGGGCCGCACGTAGTACGGCGCCACCACCAGCGCGGCGTCGGCGCCCAGCTCGCGGGCGCGCCGGGTGGCGGCCACGGTTTTCGCGGTGCCCGCCTCGCCGGTGCCGGCGATCACCGGCACGCGACCGGCCACGCGCTCCACCGCGAACGCCAGCAGGCGCGCGAACTCGTCGTGGTCGAGCATGTGCGCCTCGCCGGTGGAGCCGGCCACCACCACCGCCTGCGTGCCGCCGGCCAGCTGGTGGTCGAGCAGCCGCCCGAAGGCCGCCAGGTCGAGCGCGCCACCGGCCTCGAACGGGGTGGCCAGCGCACAGATGCTGCCGCGAATGTTCATTGCGCTTTCCGCATGAAACCAAGCCCCGCATCATACTTGCGGGCTCGCCGAGCGGACAAGTAAGCTGGGCGGCGTGCTTCACCGTCCCGCCCCGCGCGGGGTTTCCACAGGCCAGTCTCTTGAACCGTTCCTCCCACCGCGCCGGCGGCGACCACCAACTGCTGCTCCAGACCCTCACCCCGTCCGGCCGCGCGCCGCTGCTGTCCCTGGCGCGGCGCATCGCCGACGCCGGCTGCAACCTGGCCGACGCGCGCGTCTCCACCATCGGCGACGATACCTCGCTGATGCTGCTGGCCACCGGCGCCTGGGACGCGGTGGCCAAGCTGGAAACGGCACTGGACAAACTCGGCCGCGACGACGACCTGCACCTGGTGCACTACCGCACCGAGCCGCGCGAACCCAGCGGCCAGTTGCTGCCCTATCTGGTGGAGGTGGTGGCGGCCGACCGGCCGGGCATCCTGGTGAAGATCGTGGAGTTCTTCAGCCGCCTGCAGATCAGCGTGGAGCAGTTGAGCTCGATGCGCTACCAGGCGATGCAGACCGGCACGGCGATGTTCCAGGCGCAGTTCACGGTGGGCATTCCCGCCGAACTGCACATCGCCGCGGTGCGCGACGACTTCCTCGAGTTCTGCGACGGGCTGAACCTGGACGCCATCATGGATCCGGTGAAGTTCTAGGATGCCGCGACCGGCGCCGGCTGACAAGGCTGTTTCCGTCGCCCTGCCCGCGCTAGTCTCTTCGCCGTGAGCCTTAGGAGAAACCCTGCGGTTTCGGAGAGACCATGCCCGACCTAGGCAAGAAAATTCCCGCATTGACCGGCACTACCGGCACCGGCGACACGCTCCGGCTCGCCGACCTCGAGGGCCACTGGATCGTGGTGTACTTCTACCCCAAGGACTCGACGCCCGGCTGCACCAGCGAGGCGAAGGACTTCCGCGACCTCTACCCCGCCTTCCGCAAGCGCCATGCCGAAATCGTCGGCGTCTCGCGCGACTCGGTGAAATCCCACGCCAACTTCGCCGCCAAACAGGAGCTGCCGTTCCCGCTAGTCTCCGACGCGGACGAGGCCTGGTGCCGCGCCTTCGACGTGATCCACGAGAAGGTGCTGTACGGCAAGCGCTACCTGGGCGTGGTGCGCAGCACCTTCCTGATCGGCCCCGACGGCAAGCTCGCCGCCGAGTGGCGCGGCGTGAAGGTGCCCGGCCACGCGCAGGCCGTGCTCGACGCCATCCCCGCCAAGTGAAGCTTCTCCCTTCCGCTGTCGTCTCCGCGGCATCGGCCTGCCGCGGCCCACTCACCTCCCGCCCCGCGAGGTTTCTTCCGCATGACCGGAAGCAAGCGCATCTACGCCCTTGACACCAACGTACTGCTGCACGACCCCACGTCGCTGTTCCGCTTCGAGGAGCACGACGTGTTCATCCCGATGACCGTCCTGGAAGAACTGGACGAAAAGAAACAGGGCACCTCCGAGGTTTCCCGCAACGGCCGCCAGGCCAGTCGCTTCCTCAACGAACTGATCGAGCGCGGCAACGGCCACGGCATCAGCAACGGCCTGGAACTGGCCAGCCCGCATGGCCTCAACCTCAAGCGCGGCGCCGCCGTGGGCCGGCTGTACTTCCAGCAGCGCACCACCAATGGCCACGGCAAGGCCGACAACCAGATCCTTTCCGCGGTGATCGAACTGCGCGACGAGAACCCCGATCGCCCGGTGGTGCTGGTCAGCAAAGACATCAACCTGCGCATCAAGGCGAAGATCTACGGCATCCACGCCGAAGACTACGAGAACGACCGCGCACTGGACGACTTCGCCCTGCTGTTCACCGGCTCGGCCGAACTGCCGGAGGATTTCTGGGAACGCCATCCGGAAGTGGAATCGTGGAACGAGCGCGGGCGCACCTTCTACAAGCTCCAGTGCGCCGAACACGAGGACTGGTACCCCAACCAGTGCCTGTTCCTGCCCGGCGAGAACAGCGTGGAACTGCGCGTGTTGGCGGTGGACGGGAAGCAGGCCACGCTGGCCCTGCTGGACGACCATAGCCATCCCAACCACAGCGTGTGGGGCATCGCCGCGCGCAACCGCGAGCAGAACTTCGCGCTCAACGTGCTGATGGATCCTGACGTGGACTTCGTCACCCTGCTGGGCACCGCCGGCACCGGCAAGACCCTGCTGGCGCTGGCCGCGGGCCTG
>Ga0164242_10007242_pt1 | contig 12148 bp, 13 predicted proteins | sample OricomgcompostMG_FD_108783 | JGI IMG/M metagenome (GOLD analysis project Ga0164242, IMG submission 108783) | Miracle-Growth compost microbial communities from Emeryville, California, USA - Original compost - Miracle growth compost (MG) ... | reverse complement strand
CGGTAGACCGAGGCCAGCGCCCACACGTTGAGCGCCCACTGCGGCAGCTCGATCAACGCGCGGCAGGCGCCGGGATCGCTCACGCCCAGCCAGCCGGCGATCTTGAGGACGCCCGCGATCACCAGCGGGAAGCCCCAGTTGCGCAGCCCGTCCCGCCACTCCCAGGCCAGGATCCCGTAGCCGTGGACGCGGAAGTAGGCGGGTTCGAGGAACTGGTAGACCTCGTCCGGGTGGGCGCGGCCCAGCTGCCAGACCGCGAGCACCGCCGGGATCGCCGCCAGGACCGCGCACCAGGCCCACGGGATGCTGTGTGCGAGCGCGACGGGGTCGGCGCGCTCGGACGCGGGCTCGGGGACGACGGCGACGGGCGCGGACGGGCTGGTCACGGCGGCGCGCACCCTACCTCAACCCACCGCCGGTTCACGGCCTCAAGCGAGCGAGCGCCTCGTGCGCTGCCCTCCCATTCTGGACGTGAGGGAGCCCATGGATCGCCCTGGCCCTTTTGTTAGGTTGGCGCAATGGGTTACCTCGTCCTCGCCCGCAAGTGGCGCCCGCAGACCTTCGACGCGATGACCGGCCAGGAGCACGTGGTCCGGACCTTGGGAAACGCGATCAAGGGCAACCGCGTGGCGCACGCGTACCTCTTCTGTGGCCCGCGCGGCGTGGGCAAGACCACCGCGGCCCGGCTTCTGGCCAAGGCGCTCAACTGCGAGAAGGGGCCCACCCCGGAGCCGTGCGGCGAGTGCCGCGCGTGCGTGGAGATCACCCAGGGCAGCTCCATTGACGTGGCGGAGATCGACGGCGCGTCCAACAACGGCGTCGAGAACGTGCGCGAGCTCCGCGAGAACGCGAAGTACCTGCCGCAGCGGGACCGGCACCGCATCTACATCATCGATGAGGTGCACATGCTCTCCACGGCGGCGTTCAACGCGCTGCTGAAGACGCTGGAGGAGCCACCCGGGCACGTGAAGTTCATCCTGGCCACCACCGAGCCGGCCAAGCTCCCGGACACCATCCTTTCGCGCTGCCAGCGGCACAACTTCCGGCGGATCGGCTCCGCGCAGATGCTCTCGCGGCTGAAGGAGATCTGTCAGGCAGAGGCTTCGGGGATCTCTGATCGCGCGCTGAGCTTGGTGGTGCGGCAGTCGGAGGGCGGGATGCGCGATGCGCTCTCGCTTCTGGATCAGGTGTTCTCCGCCTGCGGAGAGGCCCCCACCGACGAAGAGGTCGCCGAGGCGCTGGGCGCGATCGACCGGACGCTGGTCCAGGACCTGGCGAAGGGGCTGGTGCACCGCCAGGTGGCGCCGCTGTTGGAGCGGGTGGAGGAGGCGTTCAACCGCGGCGTGGACCTGAAGCGGCTTTTGGAGGAGCTGGCGCTGGAGCTGCGGCACGTGTTCGTGGCCAAGGCGATGGGCGCCCCGCCGAAGGAGCTGGCGGAGCTGGACCAGAAGGCGGTGGTCGCGCTGGGGAAAGAGGCGGACGCGTCGCAGCTGGCGCGCCTGTTCGACGTGGTGCACGGGGCTGTCCGGGACGTGAGCCAGGCCGCGCAGCCGAAGCTGGCGGTGGAGATGGCGCTGCTCAAGGCGGTCCACCTGGCACCCGGCGCGGCGATCCCGGAGCTGGTGGCGAAGGTGGAGAAGCTCAGCCAGGGTCTGCCGGTCGCCTCGGCCAAGCCCAGCACCGGGGCGCCGGGAGGTCGCCCCGCTCCGGCTCCCTTTCGCGCCTGACACGGTTGCACGCAGCGCCTCGGCGCGCGCACCCGCACCCGCGCCAATTGGAGCACCGGCGCTGGCAGCAGCTCCGGCAACTGCACCGGCTCGAGCCCTGGCGCCCGCCCCCGTGTCATCCCGAGCGGACCCTGAGCGTGGCGAAGGGGGAGTCGAGGGACGCTCGTCACCGCGGACCGCGGCCGGAGCTGTGAGTCCGGGCCTCCGGGCTCCGGACAGTGACGCGGATCCGAGGGCTCCTCGACTGCGCGCCGAAGGCGCTCCGCTCGGAGTGCTTCCCCCGGCCCAGCTGCCCAACACACCGGCCGAGCTGCCCGACCGGCCGGCCCGGCTTCCCAGCTTCGAGCCAGTCGACACCGAGGCCGACGTGCGCCTCTTCCCGCCGGAGGGCTCGGCCGAAGGTTGCGCTTCGGGCGAGTGTCTCCCGGGCGCCTCCAGCCCGGTCGCGGCGAGCGAGTCTCCCTCAGACGAGACGTCCGAGGACGACGCCCCCCCAGCGCCCGACAGCGCGCCGTCCGGGACCCGGGACGATCTCTCGCTGTCGCTCACCGACCGTTGGCGTCAGGCGGTCGAGGTCGTTCGCCGGGTCGCCCCGCGGCAAGGCGCGTCCCTGGCCTACTCCCGCCTCCTCTGGATCCGCCCCGGCGAGGTCGCGATCGCCTTCCAGGTCGCGCACGGCTTCCACAAGGCGACCGTGGTCACCGCCTCCAGCAAGGCGACGATCGAGAAGTGCTTCAGCCAGCACTTCGGCCGGCCCACGGTCCTCAAGGTCGAGACCGCCCCCGCGCCTGCGCCGGGCACCGCTTCTGCGAACGGGGTCGCCGGGGCCAACGCCCTCCCCGGTCCGAGCATCGCCGAGCAGGAGCAGGAGGTGCGCCGCCGGCGCGATCAGGAGACCGAGGCCACGGTGCGGACCCACCCCGCGGTGCGGGCCGCGCTCAAGCTGCTCGGCGGTGAGATCGAGCACATCCAGATGCTGGAGCCCGCGCCCCCACCGAGCTTGAGCCTGGCCGAAGGGCCCGCGACCGACTCGAGCGTCTCCGAGGACGCCTGACATTGCCCTGGGGCTCGCGTACCGTGCGCCCCTCCAAGGTGCCTCCCCGAGGCACGTCTTTCAGGAGCCGAGGACCGAAATGCCTGGAGTCGATCTCAACTACTTCATCCGTCAGGCGAACAAGCTGACCGAGAAGATCGAAGCGCGGAAGGTGCAGCTGGCGGAGGAGACGGTGGAGGGGAAGGCCGGCGACGGCCGCGTCACCGTCGTCTGCACCTGCGCCCAGGAGATCAAGAGCATCAAAATCGACAAGGCGGTGCTCGATCCGGAGGACACCTCGATGCTGGAGGACCTGGTCACCGCGGCGGTGAACTCGGCCTTGACCGCGAGCAAGGAGCACATGCAGCGGGAGCTGGCCAAGGTCTCGGGCGGGATCAAGATCCCCGGCGTGACCTGACCGATGACCCCGGATCCGCTCAACCGCCTGGTCGCGCAGCTGGCCAAGCTCCCCGGCATCGGGGAGAAGACGGCGCAGCGGCTGGCGTTCCACATCCTCCGCGCCCCGCCGGACTTCGCGCAGGAGCTGGCGCACGCGCTCCACGAGGTGAAGGAGAAGGTCCGCCTCTGTGACCGCTGCTTCAGCTTGACCGAGCACGCGCTGTGCGGGCTGTGCACGGATCCCAAACGCGAGGATCGGGCGCTCTGCGTGGTGGAGGGGCTGGCGGACCTGATGGCGCTCGAGCGCACCCGGGAGTTCAAGGGGCGCTACCACGTGCTGCACGGCGTGCTCTCGCCTCTGGACGGCGTGGGGCCCGATCAGCTGCGGATCAAGGAGCTGCTCACCCGCCTCCAGGACTCGGTGGTGGACGAGGTGATCGTGGCCACCAACCCGGACGTGGAAGGCGAGGCGACCGCGCTCTACCTGATGCGGCTGCTCAAGCCGCTGGGGCTCAAGGTGACCCGCCTGGCGCAGGGCCTGCCCATGGGCGGAGACCTGGAGTACGCGGACCCGGCCACCCTGTCCCGCGCGCTCACCGGCCGCCGGGAGCTGTAGCTCGGAGCGCCCATGAACTGCCCGACGAACTGCCAGACCCACCGCCCACGAGCGCACCGTCGCGGGCTGCCCATCGTGTGCCTCCTGCTCCTGGGCTGTGCCTGCGCCCACGCTCCGCCTTCAGCGGGTTCCAAGGACGCAGCCCCGAGGTCCACGGCCCCAACCGCCGCGCCCGCCGCCGTACCCGCTGCGGAGGCTCCGGCGCAGACTCCAGCCGAAGGAGCGGCGGAGGCCCCCGCCCGGACCCAAGGAATCGGTCAGCCGTTCCGGGACATGGCCGGGCTTCCCCCTGCGCCTGCTCCGCGCGTCTTGCCCCCGGAGCCGGGCCCGGAGGACGTCCAGTTCGGCGCCTGCGATCTCCACTGGTCCCCGCCCGATCGCCCCAGCTCCTCGGGGACGAGGAGAAAGAAGAGGAGACCGCCGGAGCCCCCGCTCCTCCTCGCCTACGCCCGAGGCCACTGCTTCGGGACTTGCCCCGCCTACACCGTCCGGCTGCACTCGGATGGCGCGCTCGAATTTGAGGGCGAGACTTGTGTCCAGTCCCACGGCCACTGCACCGCGACGCTCAGCAAGGCCCAGCTGGAGCGGGTCACCGTGCTTCTCCAGGGCGAAAAGCTCAGCGGAGACGTGGAGGACTTCCAGCCGATCACCGACCTCTCCGTGGACTCCCTGGTGGTGGAGCCCCCCGCCGCCGCCGCGCAGGCCACCGTGCGCTGGAACTCCTACGGGAACCGGTACGACCAGCTCCTGGATCAGCTGGACCGGCTGCTCGGGACCCGGCACTGGATCGGGGTCCTTCCGCCCACCGCGCACCGCTGCCCGGACTGAAGCCCACCGAAACCGGGATTCCCCAGGGGTTGCCCTCGACTCGGGCGATCCCTTAAACCAGAGCGATGCTCGTCCCCGTGCTCGTGGCCCTCACGCTCTTCGGCGCTTCCGACGCGAAGCTGATGCAGGCCCAACAGCTCCTCGACTCCAAGGACTGTGACGGCCTGGCCAACATGTTCCGCGCGGTCAAGCCGGAGGATCCGCGGGCGGATCTGGCCACCGCCCGCTTCCTGGTCCAGGCCGCCACCGAGTGCCGCAAGACCGACAAGCTCCTCGCGCTCGACCTCTCGCAGAAGGCCACCAAGCTGGCGCCCACCGACTACGGGGTGACGACCTCGGAAGCGGAGAGCTTCATCTCGTTGGACCAGCGTGGGGAGGCGGCGAAGATCCTGGACGACACCATCCAGGCGCACCCCGGCGAGGCCGCGCGCGCCCGGTTCCTGCGCGGACAGCTGGCGGACGTGGAGCACGACTGGGCCATCGCCGCGCAGGTGCTCAAGCCGCTGGCCGAGGATCCGCAGTACGGCCCCCAGGCCCAGGAGATCCTCACCCGCGCGGAGGCCGGGCTCCAGGAGGACGCCCAGGCCGAGGCCCAGCTCAAGGCGAACGAGGAGCAGATCGCCGCCAACGCGATCAAGGGCGAGGCGATCGCCACCTCGCGCGCGCCGCTCAAGGGGCTGCCCCGCTCCGGGACCCAGATCTGGGCCGGCCGCGGCACGATCAAGTCCGGCGGCTCCAAGACCTTCCTCACCAAGAACGTCAAGGCGGGGGTGGACTACGTGATCCACGCCATGGCCACCTGCACCGGGCCGAAGAAGTCGTCTTCCGGCGGGCGCGGGCGCAAGCGGCACAAGGGGAGCTCGGCGCCGCGGGCGGAGACCTTCGGGCTCAACTTCAAGGCCTTCATCGGGTCTTTGGACCCCATCCCGCTCGACGCGGACGTCGGCCACACCCGAAACGACCGGCCGTTCCGGGCGCTGGAGAACAACCCGCAGATCCGGATCGAGGACATGACGGACACCCAGGTGAACGTGAAGTGCTCCATCACCGACGTCTCGGTGCGGGTCCCGTGACGGCCACCACCCCGGAGGTGCCCGGAGGGGCAAGGCCCATCTCCCGTCGCCGTCTTCTTGCTGGGCCCCCTCCGCTTTGCTACAGATCCCCCTCTCGCCAGCGAGCACCAACCCGCCGGAATCTCTTCGGAAAAGTGGGCGGGGGCGCGGGCTTCACCGCGTTCGGCAGGTAAGGGGATCCGTTTTCGCCATGGCCACGCAACTGGTGATGTACGAAGAGGAGTTCACCCAGATCAACGCCATCTGCGATCGCCTCACAAAGGACGCGAACGCAAAGGTGGTGTTCCTGGTGGACAAGAACGGCCAGCTCATCTCGGCGGCCGGCCAGACCCAGAACATCGACACCACCTCGCTGGCCTCGCTCACCGCCGGCAACGTGGCGGCGATGGGCGGTCTGGCCAAGCTGATCGGTGAGAACGAGTTCCCCAACCAATTCCACGAGGGCCAGCGCGACTCGCTCTACATGACGATCGTGGGTCAGCGGGTGGTGCTGGTGGTGATCTTCGACAACCGGACCAGCCTGGGGTTGGTGCGGCTGCGGATCAAGAAGGCGTCCGACGAGCTCACCCGGATCTTCGAAGCCTTGCTCAAGAAGACCGCCACCCCGGGCATCGGCTCTCCGTTCGCGGAGATCTCCGACGCGGACATCGACAACCTCTTCAGCGAGTAACCCAGGAAGCCATGTCATTCATCAATTACTCGTCCCGCGAAATCAACTGCAAGATCGTCTATTACGGCCCTGGGCTGTGCGGGAAAACGACCAACCTTCAATACATCTACAACAAGACCAACGCGGAAACGAAGGGCAAGCTGATCTCCCTCTCCACGGAGACGGACCGGACCTTGTTCTTCGACTTCCTGCCCTTGTCGTTGGGGGAGATCCGCGGGTTCAAGACGCGCTTCCACCTGTACACGGTGCCGGGGCAGGTCTTCTACGACGCCAGCCGGAAGCTGATCTTGAAGGGCGTGGACGGGGTGGTCTTCGTCGCGGACAGCCAGGTGGAGCGGATGGAGGCGAACCAGGAGTCCCTGGAAAACCTCAAGATCAACCTGGCAGACCACGGCTACAACCTGGACAAGATCCCCTACGTGATTCAGTACAACAAGAGGGACCTGCCCAACGCGGTGGCGGTGGAGGAGCTGCGCGAGACGCTCAACCCGCGCACCGTCCCCGAGTACCAGGCAGTGGCCCCCACCGGCGTGGGCGTGTTCGACACCCTGAAGGCGGTGGCGAAGCTGGTGCTGAGCGAGCTGCGCAAGGGCGGGTAAAGCGCGAAGGGGCGCTCCGGCGCTCCTGGGCTTGTCCGAAGGACGAAGGGCCGCTCCCAAAGATCAAGGTGCAGCGAGAAGGGCGGCGCAGGCGTCGCCCTTTTTTGCGTTCGGGCTCAGCCGACGGCGAGGTGGGTGAGGTAGTACGCGGCCAGGGCGACCAGGGCGGACGCGGGGATGGTGAAGATCCACGCCCAGATGATCCGCCCCGCCACGCCCCAGTGCACCGCGCGCGAGCCGCGGGTGGAGCCCACGCCGACGATGGCGCCGGTGATGGTGTGGGTGGTGGAGACCGGGATGCCCAACGCGGCGATCCCCAGGATGGTCACCCCGCCACCCATCTCCGCCGCGAACCCGCCGATGGGCTGCAGCTTGGTCAGGCTGTGCCCCATGGTGCGGACGATCCGCCAGCCGCCGAAGAGCGTCCCCAGGGCGATCGAGCCTGTGCACAACAGCTCCACCCAGAGCGGGATGTGGAAGGCGCGGTCGGACCAGATGGTCCCGTAGAGCACCACCGCGATGATCCCCATCACCTTCTGGGCGTCGTTGGTGCCGTGGCTGTAGGAGAAGATCCCGCTGGAGACCAGCTGGAGCTTGCGGAACCAGCGGTCCACCCGGGCCGGGGTTTGCCGGTGCGCCACCCAGTTGCAGGCGATCATCACCGCGGTTCCCAGCACCATCCCGATCACCGGCGAGACGACGATGAAGAGGACGATCTTCCCGATCCCGTCCGCGACCAGCCCCTCCGTCCCCAGGACGGGCAGCGCGGCGCCGATCATCCCGCCGGCCAGCGCGTGGGAGGACGAGCTGGGCAGGCCCCAGAGCCAGGTGAGCAGGTTCCAGACGATGGCGCCCAGCAGCGCGGCGAAGATGACGGTGAGCACCACCTTCGAGCCCTGGGCCTTGAGGAGATCGAACTGGATGATCCCCTTCCCCATCGTGTTGGCCACGTGGAGCTCTCCCCCGAAGGCGGCGAGGAAGTTGAAGGAGGCGGCCCAGGCCACGGCCAGGGCAGGGCTGAGCACCCGGGTGGAGACCACGGTGGCGATGGCGTTGGCCGCGTCGTGGAAGCCGTTGAGGAAGTCGAAGATCAGCGCGACGACGATGATCCCCACCACTGCGGTGAGCATCGTCAGGAGTGCTCCAGGACGACGCCTTCGATCACGTTGGCGACGTCCTCGCAGCGATCGGTGGCGGACTCGAGGAGCTCGTAGATCTCCTTCCACTTGATCACGGTGAGGGGGTCCGCCCCGCTCTTGAACAGCTTGGCCAGGCCGCTGCGCAGCAGGTGGTCGGCTTCGTTCTCCAGCCGGTTGATCTCCACGCAGGCGGTGAGGATCCCCTGGGGCTTCTTGATCGTCCGGAGGGCGGCCACCGCCTCCTGCATCTTGAGGGCGGAGGCGTGGAGGACCCGGCCCAGCTCGCGGGCCTCCTGGGGGACGTCGGTGACCTCGTAGAGGAGGATCCGCTCGGAGGCGCCGTCCGCCAGGTCGAGCACGTCGTCGATCCGGGAGAGGAGCCTGTGGATCTCCGCGCGGTCGAAGGGGGTGATGAACTGCTTGTGGAGGCGCTCGAAGGCCTTGTGGGTGATCTCGTCGCCCAGGTGCTCCACTTCTTTGATCCGCTTCACCTTGGCGGCGGCGTCGGTGAGGTCGTTGAGCAGCTCGCGGAGGAGCCGCGTCCCCTCCAGCGTTGCCTGTGCCTGCTGGTCGAAGTCGTTGAAGAACTCGTCCGACCGCGGCATCAACTTTTCGAGCATCTCGCCTCCTGCGGCCTGATAACCCGCCCGGGACCTGCGGCAAAGGAGATCGCGCTGCCTTTGAACAAGGCCCAGTCGCGGTCAGGAGACCGCTCCCACAGGTCAAGGGACACAGGCCAAGGACACTGGCCAAGGGAGACCAGGGCAAAGACACAGGTCAGGGACAGGGCGCCGGGTCAGGGGGCGGGCTCGAGGCGGCTGCGCGGGACGTACCTGGCCTCGCGGAGGACCTCGTTGGCCTCATGGACCAGGGTGTCGTGGAGCTCGGCGGTGCTGGCGAGCACGTCTCCAATCGAGAGGTCGAGCGGCGCCCCGTCAATCTGGGTCATCTCCCCGCCGGACTCCCAGACGATCAGCGCGCCGGCGGCCAGATCCCAGGGCTTGAGGCCGATCTCGAAGAAGCCGTCCAGGCGACCGCAGGCCACGTAGGCCAGCTCGAGCGCGGCGCTCCCCAGGCGGCGGACGCCCTGGGCGCGGGTGAGCATCCGGGTGAAGAGGCCCACCGGGACGTCCGGGTGCTCGCGGACGTCGTAGGGGAAGCCGGTGCAGAGCAGCGCGCGGTCCAGGGTGATGCTGTGGCTGGCCTGGATGGGCGCGCCGTTGAGGGTGGCGCCCAGGCCACGGGCGGCCGAGAAGAGCTCCTCGCGCATGGGATCATAGATGGCGCCGGCGAGCAGGCCGCGCGGACCCTCCACCGCGACGCTGACGCAGAAGTGCGGGAGTCGGTGGCTGTAGTTGGTGGTGCCGTCCAGCGGGTCCACCAGCCAGCGCGGGCCGCCGGTGCCACGGGACATCCCGCTCTCCTCGGCGAGGATGGCGTGCGTGGGGTGGCGCTCTTTGATGTAGGCCAGGAGCAGCGCTTCACTGGCGCGGTCCGCGTCGGTGACCAGGTCGATGCCGCTCTTGTATTCGATGGTCCGCGCGTCATTGAAGCGGGCGCGGAGGAGCTTCCCGGCCTGGACGGCGGCGGTCTCGGCGGTCTCCCGGAGGTCGTGCAGGCTGTCGTCACTCAAAGGGAACCCCGTTCATGGTGAGCCTTCGAAGCAGCGTGGCTGCCAAGGATCACTTCTCCGCCAGGAGCTGCTCGATCTCGTGCTGGTACTTGGAGAGGAACTCCTCGGCGAAGCCCTCGTGGACGTAGCGGACCTGGCCCTTGCGGTCGACCAGGAAGGTGGTCGGCATGCGGGTGACCTTGAGGGTGTCCTGGGAGAAGTTGCCGCCCGGGTCGAGCAGGATCGGCAGAGAGACCTTGGTCTCCTTCACGAACGCGGCGATCTGCTGGGGGTCCTCGTCGATGTTGATGGTCTCGACCTTGAGGCCCTTGGCGCCGTACTCCCGCTGGAGGTCCTGGTAGAGCGGCAGCGCGTCGCGGCACGGCTCGCACCAGGTGGCCCAGACGTCCAGGAGCACCACCTGGCCGCGGTCCGCGCTCAGCGTGTACGGCTTCCCGGACCCGTACTCGGGCAAGGTGATCTCGAGCGAGTGCCCTGCCCGCTCGTCGCCAGTGAGGTTGGGGAGCGGCGGACGGCGCACGCACCCGCTGCCCGCCACGCCGAGCGCCAAGGTCCCCCAAAGCCAGGCCCGTCGCGTCATCACGCCTCCCCGAATCGCGCCTTGAGCGCATCGATGAGCTTCGGGATGAAGCCGCCGAACGCGCCGTTGCTCATCACCAACAGGACATCCCCCTTCTGGGCGCCGGAGGCAACCTCCCCCACCAGCGCTTCGACGTCCGATGCACCAAACGCCGGGATGCCCTGCGCGCTCAGCTCCTGGACCAGCCGCGGAATGTCCAGCTCCTCGCCGGTGGGCACGCGGTCGGTGCGCTCGGGGACGCGGACCGTGGCGCGGGCGGCGCCGTGGAAGGAGCGCGCGTACTCCGCCTGGTGGATGTTGCGGCGGCTGGTGTTGGAGCGGGGCTCGAAGATGGCCCACAGCCTCCGCCCCGGGTTGCGCCCGGCGACCGCGGCGATGGTCTCGCGGACCGCGGTGGGATGGTGGGCGAAGTCGTCAATCACGGCGATCCCGTTCACCTCCGCGCGCAGCTCCTGGCGGCGCTTCACGCCCTGGAAGGTGGCGAAGCCCTCGCGGATCTGCTCCACGGTGAGCCCCCGTCCGCGCGCGGCCACGTAGACGCCAAGCGCGTTCTCCACGTTGTGCGCCCCGCCCATCGGGAGGCGCAGCTCGCCCTGGGTTTGGCCGTGGTCGAGCACCTCGAAGCGCGCGCCCTCCGGGCCGAAGGAGAGCCTCTGGGGCCGGACGTCCGCGCCGGAGTCCTCGTGGCCGGAGTAGGTCACGACCTTGGACCTGGCCTTCTTCGCCATGGCCACCGCGTTGGGGTAGGCGGCGCTGACGGCGAGCAGGCCCTCGGGCGGGAGGAGCGCGACGAAGCGCTCGAAGGCGGCCTCGTAGTGCGGGAGGTCGCGGTAGATGTCCGCGTGGTCGAACTCGACGCTGGTGAGGATGGCGGTCTTGGGCTGGTAGTGGAGGAACTTGGGCCCCTTGTCGAAGTAGGCGGTGTCGTACTCATCGCCCTCGACCACGAACTCGGGGCCCTGCCCCAGGCGGTAGTTGCCGGAGTAGTTCTGGGTCACCCCGCCGACCAGGAAGCTGGGATCGCGGCCGGCGCTCGCCAGCACGTGGCCCATCAAGGAGGAGGTGGTGGTCTTCCCGTGCGTCCCGGCGACCACGATGGCGTGGCGCGGCGCGAGGAACAGCTCGCCCAGGGCTGCGGGAAAGCTCATCTGGGGGAGGCCGCGCTCGCGGACGGCGGTGGCCTCGGGGTTCACGCGGCGGATGATGTTGCCGATGATCACCAGGTCCGGCTGCGCGAGGTCGAGGTTCTCCGGGCGGTACGGGGTCAAAGCCTGGATGCCCCAGACGCGGAGCATGTCGCTCATCGGCGGGTAGAGGTTCTCGTCCGAGCCTGAGACCTCGAAGCCTGCGGCCTTGAGCATCCCGGCGAAGGAGCCCATCCCGGTGCCACCGACGCCCACCAGGTGGATGCGACGGACCTTGGAGAAGTCGACCTGGGAGACCACGTTTCCGTTGTCGTCGGCCATGCGTGTCTTGCCTTCAGACGAGCCCGAGCGCTTCGACCACCGCGTCGTGGAAGCGCGGCCGGAGCTCGCGAATGCCCAGGGCGTCGCGCCCAGGCAGGGTTCGGTTGGTGAGGAGCGAGACCACGAGGTTTCGCGAGAGATCGATCCAGAGGCTCGTGCCGGTGAAGCCGAGGTGGCCCACGGCGCCCGGGGAGCGGTTGCCGAGGAAGCGGCCGGCGGAGGAGACCGATGTTCCCCCTGCCTCTGTCCGGGAGGGGGTGTCGAAGCCCATGCTGCGGGTGCTGCCTTCGACCTTTCGATCTCGCGCCAGCAGCATCTGCCACAGCGGTGCCGGCGCGAGCGCGTTCCCTCCCCGGAACCCGTCGAGCACGACCTGGCCGAAGCG
>Ga0164242_10007241_pt1 | contig 12148 bp, 11 predicted proteins | sample OricomgcompostMG_FD_108783 | JGI IMG/M metagenome (GOLD analysis project Ga0164242, IMG submission 108783) | Miracle-Growth compost microbial communities from Emeryville, California, USA - Original compost - Miracle growth compost (MG) ... | reverse complement strand
GACGAAGATCGCGCCCGCGCTCGTCACGCGCTCGGCGACCGCGGCAGCGTCGCGCGTCTGGATCTCGAGGTGCTCCGCGCCGTAGGCGTTGACGACCTCCAGGCCCGCCGCCACGTCGTCGACCAGCACGATCGCCGACTGCGTGCCGCTCAGCGCCGTCTGCACGCGCTGGCGGTGGTACGTCGCATCGACCCGGTCGACGAGCTTCGCCTCGACCGCGCCGGCCAGCTCGACCGACGGCGTGACGAGCACCGACGCGGCGAGCGGGTCGTGCTCCGCCTGCGAGATGAGGTCGGCGGCGACGTGGTTCGCGTCGGCGGTGATGTCGGCGAGCACCGCGATCTCGGTCGGGCCGGCCTCCGCGTCGATGCCGACGACCCCGCGCACGAGGCGCTTCGCGGCGGCGACGTAGACGTTGCCGGGCCCGGTGACGACGTCGACCGGCTCGCACAGCGTCTCGCCGTCGACCTCCTCGGAGCCCGCGGCGCCGTACGCGAACATCGCGACCGCCTGCGCGCCGCCCACCGCGTACACCTCGTCGACGCCGAGCAGCGCCGCCGTCGCGAGCACGACCGGGTCGGGCAGGCCGTCGCGGTCCTTCTGCGGGGGCGACGCGACCGCGAGCGACCGGACGCCCGCGGCCTGCGCGGCGACCACGTTCATGACGACGGACGACGGGTACACCGCGAGCCCGCCGGGGACGTAGAGGCCGACCCGGCGTACCGGGATCCACCGCTGGCGCACCTGCGCGCCGGGCGCGACCTGCACGGTGAAGTCGGCGGGCCGCTGCGCCGAGTGGACCAGTCGCACCCGGCGGATCGTCTCCTCGAGCGCCGCGCGCACCTGCGGGTCGAGCACGTCGAGAGCGGCGGTGATCGCGTCGGCGGGCACGCGCAGCCGCTCGGGCCGCACGCCGTCGAACCGCTCCGCGAGGTCGCGCAGCGCCGCCGCGCCGCGCGCTCGCACGTCCGTGATGATCGGCGCCACAACCTCGGCGGCGTGCTCCACGTCGACCTCCGCGCGCGGCAGGGTGTCGAGCAGCTCGCGGCGGGACAGGGTCCGGCCTCGCAGGTCGATGCGGGTGATCACGCCCGAGAGTCTAGGCCGGGCGTCGCCCCGAGCCCCGGAGTGAGCCGGTGCGGACCGCGTGACGCGGCACACTGGCCGCATGACGACCGTGCCGATCAGCGACGACTCCATCCGGCTGGGGCAGTTCCTCAAGCTCGCCGACCTGGCCGACTCGGGCTCCGACGCGCGCGAGCTCGTCGCGGACGGCGCGGTGCGCGTCAACGGCGAGCCGGAGGTCCGGCGCGGACGCCAGCTCGTGCGCGGTGACGTCGTCGAGGTCGACCTGCCGACGGGCATCCGCAGCGCGACGGTCGGCTGACACCCTCCGCCCGCTCCGGTTCCTGAGCGTTCTCGACCTCGGCGCGTCGGTTTCGCTCAGGAACCGCGCGGGGGTCCCCGACGTCGACGTCGCGTTCGCGGGCTGCTCGCGCGTCGCGGACGCCGACACGTTCTTGAGGGTTCTCGACCTTCCCGCGTCGGGTTCGCTCAAGAACCGAGTGCTTCGCCGTCAGGGCCAGAGCAGGCCGGCGCTCCACCGGTCACCGTCCGGCCGGTACAGCACACGCGTCGCGCTGCGGCCCGGCGCCGTCTGCCAGAACTCGACGGACCGTGCGTCGAGCGCGTACACCGCCCACGCGGGGTCCACCAGGTCGGGTTCCGCCTCGATGCGCGCGAGCGCCGCGTCGTACTCGGCCTGGAGCTCGTCGAGCGAGCCCAGCGGCTCGCTCTGGCGACCCACGAGCGACGTCGCGCGCGACTGCGGCGGCCGGGCGAGGAAGTCGGCCGACGCCTGCGCGTCGGAGAGCCGCCGCACCGTGCCCGCGACCTTGACCTGACGGGACCGCGTCGGCCAGAAGAACGTCATCGCCGCCGACGGGTTCGCCGCCAGCTCGCGGGCCTTAGGGCTCGTGCGCTCGGTCGCGAACAGCCACGCGTCGCCGACGACGTCCTTGACGAGGAGGGTCCGCGCGCAGACGACGCCGCCCGGGCCGGCGGTCGAGAGCACCGCGGCCTGCGGGGCGGGCGCACCGGCGTCGATCGCGTCGAGCAGCCAGCGCACGAACAGCTCGCCCGGCGACCCCGGTGCCTGAGCGGGGTCGAACGGCTCCGCTGTCCCCGCGAACGACGGCACGGCCCGCAGCCGCGCCCGCAGCGGGCTGTCGCCCGGCACGTCCGGCCCTCCGGGCAGGTCACGGACCGCCCCACCCCAAGCGTCGCCCGTCGCGGCCGGCCCGTCACCCGTCACGCGAGGCAACCCGGACCGAGCAGCGCCTTGAGGTCGCCGAACAGCGACGGCGACCGCTCGACCCGCAGTCCGTCGTCCAGCCGCATCACCGTCGAGCGACCCGGCTGCGTCAGCCGCACGTGCACCTCGGTGACGCCGGGGTGCGTCGAGAGCACCTCGCGCAGGCGCTCCACCACGGGCGGGGTGCACCGCGAGACCGCGAGCGACACCGTCACGGGCGCGTCCGCCGCCTGCGACACGTCGGGCAGCGACACCTCCATGGCCTGGAGCTGCATCGTCTCGTCGCGCCGGCGCACGCGGCCGCGGATGACGACCACCGCGTCCTCCGCGAGCGCCGTCGAATAGGCGACGTAGGTCTCACCGAAGAACATGACCTCGACCGAGCCCTCCATGTCCTCGAGCGTGACGGCGGCCCACGGGTTGCCCTGCTTGGACATCTTGCGCTGGAGCGACGTGACGAGGCCCGCGACCGTGACCGTCGACCCGTCGGGCCGCTGCTCGTCGGCGAGCAGCGTCGCGATCGACACGTCCGAGGCGGCGGCGAGCACGTGCTCGATCCCCGCCAGGGGGTGGTCGGAGACGTAGAGGCCGAGCATCTCCCGCTCGAAGGCGAGACGCTGCTTCTTGTCCCAGTCCGGCAGGTCGGGGACCGCGACCGAGAACCCGGGGCCGTCGTCCGCGCCGAGCACGTCGGCGAACAGGTCGAACTGCCCCTCGGCCTCCTTGCGCTTGACGCCGATCACCGCGTCGACCGCCTGCTCGTGCACGAGCAGCAGGGCGCGCCGCGTGTGGCCCAGCGAGTCGAACGCGCCCGCCTTGATGAGCGACTCGATCGTGCGCTTGTTGCAGACGACCGCGGGCACCTTGTCCAGGAAGTCCGTGAACGAGGTGAACGCGCCCTTCTCCTCGCGCGCCGCCACGATCGCGTCCACGACGTTCGCGCCGACGTTGCGCACCGCGGTCAGCCCGAACCGGATGTCCGTGCCGACGGCCGTGAAGTTCGCCTCGGACGAGTTCACGTCGGGCGGCAGCACCGTGATCCCCATGTGGCGGCACTCGCCGAGGTAGAGCGCCGACTTGTCCTTGTCGTCGCGCACGCTCGTGAGCAGGGCGGCCATGTACTCGCCCGGGTAGTGCGCCTTGAGGTAGGCGGTCCAGTACGAGACGAGCCCGTACGCGGCGGTGTGCGCCTTGTTGAACGCGTAGTCGGCGAACGACTCGAGCACGTTCCACAGCGCCTGCTGCGCCGCCGAGGAGTACCCACGCTCGGTCATGCCGGCGAAGAAGTCGGCCTGCTGCTTGTCGAGCTCGGACTTCTTCTTCTTGCCCATCGCGCGGCGCAGCACGTCGGCCTGGCCGAGCGTGAAGCCCGCGACCTTCTGCGCCGTCGCCATGACCTGCTCCTGGTAGACGATCAGGCCGTAGGTCGTGTCGAGGATCTCCCGGAGCGGCTCCGCGAGCTCGGGGTGGATCGGCGTGATCTCCTGCAGACCGTTCTTGCGCAGCGCGTAGTTCGTGTGGGAGTTCACGCCCATCGGGCCGGGGCGGTACAGCGCGAGGACCGCGGAGATGTCCTCGAAGTTGTCGGGCTTCATCAGCCGCAGCAGCGAGCGCATCGGCCCGCCGTCGAGCTGGAACACGCCGAGCGTGTCGCCGCGGGCCAGCAGGTCGTACGCCTTCGGGTCGGTGAGCTCGAGCTCCTCGAGGACGAGCGGGTCCTTGCCGTTCGCGACGATGTTGTGCAGCGCGTCGTCGAGGATCGTGAGGTTGCGCAGCCCGAGGAAGTCCATCTTGATGAGGCCGAGGCCCTCGGACGTCGGGTAGTCGAACTGCGTGATGACCGCGCCGTCCTGCGGGCGGCGCATGATCGGGATGATGTCGATCAGCGGCGCGCTCGACATGATGACGCCGGCCGCGTGCACGCCCCACTGGCGCTTCAGGCCCTCGATGCCCTTGGCCAGCTCGACGACGCGCTGCGCGTCGGGGTCGGCGGCGTGGACCTGGCGGAACTCCTCCGCCTCCGGGTAGCGCGGGTCCTTCGGGTCGAAGATCCCCGTGAGGCTGATGTCCTTGCCCATGATCGCGGGCGGCATCGCCTTGGTGAGCTTCTCCCCCATCGCGAACGGGAAGCCCAGCAGCCGGGACGAGTCCTTGAGGGCCTGCTTGGCCTTGATCGTGCCGTACGTGACGATCTGCGCGACGCGGTCCTCGCCGTACTTCTCCGTGACGTACCGGATGACCTCCCCGCGCCGACGCTCGTCGAAGTCGACGTCGAAGTCGGGCATCGAGACGCGGTCGGGGTTGAGGAACCGCTCGAAGATCAGGCCGTGCCGCAGCGGGTCGAGGTCCGTGATCTTCATCGCGTACGCCGCCATCGAGCCCGCACCCGAGCCGCGCCCCGGCCCCACGCGGATCCCGTGGTCCTTCGCCCAGTTGATGAAGTCGGCGACGACGAGGAAGTACCCCGGGAACCCCATCTGCGTGATGACGCCGGTCTCGTACTCGGCCTGCTTGCGGACGTCGTCCGGGATCCCACCCGGGTAGCGCTGGTGGAGGCCCTTCTCGACCTCCTTGACGAACCAGCTCGTCTCGTCCTCGCCCGGCGGGCACGGGTAGTTCGGCATGTAGTTGGCGCGCGTGTTGAAGGACACCTCGCACATCTCCGCGATGCGGAGCGTGTTGTCGCACGCCTCGGGCAGCTCGGCCCAGATGCGGCGCATCTCCTGCGCCGACTTCACGTAGTAGCCCGTGCCGTCGAACTTGAACCGGTCGGGGTCGGCGAGCGTCGAGCCGGAGTTGATCGCGAGGAGCGCCTCCTGCGAGGACGCGTCCTCCTCCTTCGTGTAGTGCAGGTCGTTGGTCGCGACGACCGGCGCGCCGATCGCCTCGGCGAGCCGCAGCAGGTCCTTGAAGACGCGCGTCTCGATGTCGAGCCCGTGGTCCATGAGCTCGACGAAGAAGTGCTCCCGGCCGAAGATGTCCTGCAGCTCGCCGGCCGCACGGACCGCCTCGTCCCACTGGCCCAGCCGCAGGCGCGTCTGCACCTCGCCCGACGGGCAGCCCGTGGTGGCGATGAGGCCCTTGCCGTACCGCTGCAGCAGGTCGCGGTCCATGCGCGGCCACTTGCCCATCTGGCCCTCGAGCGAGGCCAGCGAGCTCGCGCGGAACAGGTTGTGCAGGCCCTCGTTGTCGCGGGCCAGCAGCGTCATGTGCGTGTACGCGCCGCGCGCCGAGACGTCGTCCGCCTCCTGGCCCTGCTGGCCGAACCGCACGCGCGTCTGGTCGAACCGGCTCGTGCCGGGGGTGACGTACGCCTCGACGCCGATGATCGGCTTGATGCCGGCCGACGTGGCCTTCGACCAGAAGTCGAACGCGCCGAACAGATACCCGTGGTCGGTCGTCGCGATGGCCGTCTGGCCCAGCCGGTTGACCTCGGCGAACAGCTCCGGCAGCCGCGCCGCGCCGTCGAGCATCGAGTACTCGGTGTGCACGTGCAGGTGGACGAAGGACGAGTCCGCCCCACCCGCCGAGGTCGTCGCGCTGGAGCTGCCTGCCGGGGATGCCACGCGCCGAGTCTAGGTCGCACCCCCGACACCGGGCGTCGCCCGCGCCGGGGCGCCGCGAGCGCCCGGGGACCTCGCCGGCTCAGGCCGGGTCGGACTGCCGGCGGGCGTCGTCGCGGTCCCGCAGCACCGCGCGGCGCAGCTCGCCCTCGACGCGCCGGCGCAGGCGCGGTCCCCACGGTCGCTCGACCCAGCGGTGCACGGCCCAGGCGGCGCCGAGTGCCGCGGCGACCGCGAGCGCGAGCGCGACCGCGTCGGGGGTCCGCCCGCGCACGTGCGCGACGATCCACCACCCCCAGTACTCGTGCAGCAGGTACAGCGGGTACGTCAGCAGCCCGAGCGTGGTGAGCCAGGCCAGGTGCACGCGCCGCAGCGGGGTCAGCACGGCCACCGCGACCGCCGCGAAGCACGCGGCGACGACGAGCGCGCCGCCCAGCCGGCCCGCGTCGACGCCCGTCGCGGCGGCCACGGCCCGGGTGGTGGGCCTCGCGCCGACCGTCGTCGCGACGAGCACGTTGCACGCCAGAGCGGCCCACGCGACGAACGACCGGCGGTCGCGCGCGACGAGGTACAGCGCCATGCCGCCCGCGAAGAACGACGCCTGCGGCGCGATGAGCAGCGTGCCGATCCCCTGGAGCCCCTGGGTCGCGCAGATCGCCGCGACGGCCGGCCAGAGCAGCACCACCGCGTACAGCCGCAGCGTCGTCATCCCGACCGCGAGGAGGACCGCGACCAGCACGTAGAACCGCAGCTCGGCCCAGAGCGTCCAGTAGACGCCGTCGACGTTGCCGACCCCGAACGCGGTCTGCAGCATCGTGAGGTTGAGCGCGACGCCGTCCCCTGACACCTTCTTGCCCTGGGGCCACAGCGCGAGCAGGAGCGTGCCGGTGGCCAGCACGGCGACCCAGTAGGCGGGGAAGATCCGCCCGACGCGCGAGGCGGCGAAGCCGACGACGTCCCGGCCCCAGGCCGACATCAGGATGACGAACCCGCTGATGACGAAGAACAGGTCGACCCCGAACGCGCCGAACGCCGTCACCCGGTGCAGCGCCGGGAAGTGTGCCGACGCAGGCTCGCCCCATGCAGCGGACCCGTACGCGGTGAAGTGGTAGGCCACCACGAGCGCGGCCGCGACGAACCGCAGGCCGTCGAGCGTCGCGTACCGCGCACGACCGTGCGCCGGGACCACCGCGACGGGCCGCGCCGGCTCCCTGTCGCCGTCCGGCGCGACGCCGGGCTCGACGACGGCACCGGTCAGCGCGGGGGCGGGCGGCACGCGCGAATGCTAGCGATGCGGAGCACCGGCGTGCCGACGACGCCCCGAAGGCGGCGACCGAACGCTCAGCGGTAGCCGGCGGAGACCACCTCGAGCGCGCGCGCCAGGTCGTCCGGGTACGCGCTCGAGACCTCGAGCCACTCGCCCGTCCCGGGGTGCTCGAACCCGAGCCGCACCGCGTGCAGCCACTGCCGGGACAGCCCGACCCGCTCGGCGAGCGCGGGGTCCGCGCCGTACGTCAGGTCGCCGACGCACGGGTGACGCAGCGCCGAGAAGTGCACCCGGATCTGGTGCGTGCGGCCCGTCTCGAGGTGCACCTCGACGAGGGACGCCGCGGGGAGCATCTCGAGCACCTCGTAGTGCGTCACCGACGGCTTGCCGTCGGCGACCACGGCGAACTTCCAGTCGGCGCTCGGGTGCCGGCCGATCGGCGCGTCGATCGTGCCCGTCGTCGGCTCCGGGTGGCCCTGCACGAGCGCGTGGTAGACCTTGTCGACCGTGCGCTCCTTGAACGCGCGCTTGAGCACGGTGTACGCGTGCTCGCTCTTGGCCACGACCATGAGGCCGCTCGTGCCGACGTCGAGCCGGTGCACGACCCCCTGCCGCTCGGCGGCCCCCGACGTCGAGATGCGGTAGCCCGCGGCGGCGAGCGCGCCGACGACGGTCGGCCCCGTCCAGCCGGGCGACGGGTGCGCCGCGACGCCGACCGGCTTGTCGACGACGACCACGTCGGCATCGTCGTGGACGATCCGCATGCCCGGGACGGGCTCGGGCACGACCTCGACGGCCGCGGGCCGCGCGTCCGGGATCTCCACCTCGAGCCAGCCGCCCGCGACCAGGCGGTCCGACTTGCCGAGCTCGCGCCCGTCGAGCCGCACCCCGCCGGTGGCCGCGATCTCCGCGGCGCGCGTCCTCGACAGGCCCAGCAACCGGGACAGCGCGGCGTCGACCCGCTCGCCCGCGAGCCCGTCCGGGACGGGCAGCGACCGCAGGTCAGGCATCGGCGCGGGGCTCCGGCCCGGCCGTGGACGGTGCCGGCGCCTCGGTGGCCACGTCCGGCTCGCCCGGTGCGGCGTCGCCGTGCACGCCCGGTGCGGCCGCGTCCGCCGGGACGTCGGGCTCGTCCGGCGCACTGCCGTCGTCCGCGGGCTCGCGGAGGTGGTCGCGGGTGCCGTCGAGCCGGACCCCGAGCGCCGCGAGCACGACGATCATCGCCGCGGCCACGACGATCGCGATGTCCGCGACGTTGCCGACGAACCAGTCCCCGTACGCGATGAAGTCGACGACCTTGCCGCGTGCCACGCCGGGCTCGCGCACGAGCCGGTCGGTCAGGTTGCCCAGCGCGCCGCCGAGCAGCAGCCCGAGCGCGACCGCCCAGGCCGTCGAACCCAGCCGCCGCGACGCCCGCACCACGACGATCACGACACCCGCCGCGACCAGCGTGAGCACCCACGTCATCCCGGTCGCGACCGACAGGGCGGCGCCGGGGTTGAACACGAGCTGGAGCCCGAGCAGGTCGCCCACGAGCGAGCGGCGCGCTCCGTCGTCGAGCGCGTCGAGCGCCCACGCCTTCGTCAGCTGGTCGACGACGAGCACGCCGACCGTCAGCGCGACGAGCGTCGCGAGCAGGCGCCCGCGCCTCGTGGACGCGGGCGCGCGCGACTCGTCAGGGATCGTGGAGGGCACCGCAGGAGTCTACGGGCGGCTCAGCGCCGCTCCTCCCGCTGCTTGCACTCGACGCACAGGGTCGCGCGCGGGAACGCCTGGAGGCGCGCCTTGCCGATGGGCCTGCCGCACGACTCGCACGTCCCGAACGTGCCGTTGCCGATCCGGGCGAGCGAGTGCTGCGTCTGCGTCAGCAGGTCGCGCGTGTTGTTGACGAGCGTGAGCTCCTGCTCGCGCTCGAGCGCCGACGAGCCGGAGTCCGCCTGGTCGTCACCCGCGCCGTCGCCCGAGTTGCGCAGCAGGTCGGACAGCTCGGCGTCGGCCGACGCCAGCTCGCCCGTCAGCCGGTCGACGTCGGCCGTCAGCTCGTCCGCGACGTCCTTGACCTCGCGCACGGTCCACGGCTTCTCGCCGTCGCGCACGGCGAACTGGCGGACGAGCTTGGCGAGCTCCTTCGCGTCCCCGGTCAGGGCGACGGCGGTGAGCGAGTCGTTCATGGCCACGACGGGCCCCCGTTCTCGAAAGTCAGGCGACTGTAATGGGCGGTGGAACCGGACACAACACGCCACGCCCGGCTGAGCCGCGGCGTGGCGTGCGTGGTGGAGCGGTGTGGCCTGACCAGGGCCGACGGGCGCGGGGCGCCCGGGGTTGCTAGAGGCCCTGCGAGTCCCCGACGGGCTGTGCCTGGCCGGAGCGCGGCGGGAGCGCGTTGCCGCGGTTGTCGAGGTCGCCGAGCAGGTTCTCGAGGTAGCTCTTGAGCCGCGTGCGGTAGTCCCGCTCGAAGCTGCGGAGCTCGTCGATCTTGCGCTCGAGGAGCGAGCGCTCCTGCTCGAGCTGGCCGAGCGTGCGCTGCGACGTCTCCTCCGCCTCGCGCACGATGCGGGCGGCCTGCGTCTTCGCGTCGCCGATGAGGCGGTCGGACTCCTCCTGGCCGCTGCGCACGTAGTCGTCGTGCAGCTTCTGGGCGAGGGCGAGCATGCCGGTCGCCGACTCGGGCTCGCTCGTCCGGCCCGCGGGCGCGCTGACCGGTGCGACCGGGGCGACGACGGGCGCCGGCTGCGCGACCGGGGCGGGCACCGGCTCGGGGACGGGCGCGGGCGTCGGCTCGGGCTTGGGAGCGGGGGCCTGCTGCTGCGCACCGGCGCGGCTCAGCTCGGCGATGCGGCGCTCGGCGGCCGCGAGCTTCGTCTTGAGGTCCTCGTTCTCGTTCTGCAGCTCGCGCAGGGTGTTCACGACCTCGTCGAGGAAGTCGTCGACCTCGTCCTGGTCGTAGCCCTCGCGGAACTTGGTCGCCTGGAACTTCTTGTTCAGGACCTCGTCTGCGGTCAGCAGCGCCATCGTCGTCACCTCTGTCGGTCGAGCTGGTGGGTCAGGCCGGCGGTGATGCACCGACCGCCTCGGGCCACCGTAGCGGACATTGCCTCACCTGCACCTTCCCCGACACGGCGGCCACACGCGCGGGTCACGGCACCCGCACTCAGCCCGCGGAGAGCGCGCTGAGCACCGAGAGGAGCACCGTGCAGAGCAGGAAGAGGACGAAGAAGGCCAGGTCGAGCCGCACCGCGCCGATGCCGACCGGCGGCAGGACGCGGCGGAGCAGGCGCAGCGGCGGATCGGTCACCGTGTACACCGTCTCGGCGACCACGAGCGCGATGCCGCGGGGGCGCCAGTCGCGCGCGAAGAACTGCACCCAGTCCAGCACGAGCCGGACCAGGAGCAGCAGGAAGAAGATGAGGACGACGACGAACAGGACGGACGCGACGACGCTCACGTCAGCTCTGGTTGTAGAAGCCCGCGCGACTCTGCTCCGGGGCGGCCGCGTCGCCCGCGACCTCGACGTGCGCGGGCGAGAGCAGGAACACCTTGCTCGTCACGCGCTCGATCGCGCCGTGCAGGCCGAAGATCAGCCCGGCCGAGAAGTCGACCAGCCGCTTGGCGTCCGCGTCGTCCATGTCGGTGAGGTTCATGATCACGGGCGTGCCCTCGCGGAACGCCTCGCCGATCTTGCGGGCGTCGTTGTACGACCGCGGGTGGATCGTCGTGATGCGCCGCAGCTCGTGCGCCTGCGGGGCCGGCGCCTGCGCCGGGACCGACGCACGGGTCGGGCGGTGCAGCGGCGTGACCTGGGCCTCGTACTCGTGGGGCACCGCGACCTCCTCCTCGTACTCCTCGAGGTACTCCTCGTGCTCGGACCGGTCGTCGGCCAGGCCGAGGTACAGCATCGTCTTGCGCAGCGCTCCGGCCATCGCGATCGCTCCCTCCCCGGGACCCGGCCCCCCGCCGGCCAGTCGCCGACGCCGCAGGGTCCCCTCGGGTCCGTCTGCGCGTCACGCTAGCAACGGGCCGGGCCCGCCCTTCGCGCGACACGCCCAGGTCAGACCAGCCGGACGACGCCCGCGAACCGGCCGGTGCCCGCCGAGCGGCGGTGCGAGAACAGCGCGGGGTCGCGGAACGTGTCGCGGCCGTCGACGTGGACGTCCGCGACACCGAGCTCGCGCAGGACCGCGACGACGCCCGCGGGCAGGTCGAGCGCGGGCGTGCCCCAGGCCGTGGTGGCGGCCGTGGCCGGGACGACCGCCGCGACCTCGTCGCGCATCGCGGCGGGCACCTCGTACGACGCACCCGCGATCGAGGGACCTGCCGCGGCGCGCAGCCGGCTCGGGTCGGCGCCCGCCGCCACCATCGCGGCGACGGCCGACTGCAGCACGCCCGCCACGAGACCGGCGCGCCCGACGTGCACGGCCGCGACGACGCGCGCCTGGGCGTCGGCGAGCAGCACGGGCACGCAGTCCGCGACGTAGACCGCGACCGCGACGTCCGGCGACGTGGTCACGAGCGCGTCGGCCTCCCCCGGCTCGCGGTGCTCGGGGTCGACCCGCACCGCACGCGCACCGTGGACCTGGGTCGCGACGACGAGCGGCGCGCCCGCCCAGCGCTCGACGCGCAGCCGGTTCTCGGCGACCGCGGCCGGCTCGTCGCCGACCGCCGCACCGAGGTTGAGCGCGTCGTACGGCGGCCGGCTGACCCCGCCCGCCCGCGACGTGAACGCCGCCCGCACGCCCGGGCCCAGGTCGACCGCGACGACCGGCAGGTCGTCGGCGCGGGCGGTGCGGCCGGGCACTACTTCAGGAAGTCCGGCACGTCGAGCTCGTCGCGGCGCGGCGCGTCCTCGGCGAACACGCGCGGCACCTCGAGCGGGCCCGTGAGCGGCTTGGGCTCGGCCTCGGCGGACAGGAACGCCGGCACGTCCGGCTGCTGCGCGGGCGCGCCGTTCGTCGCGCGGGTGCCCGCCGCGACCGGGACCAGCTCGTCCTCGGGGTCGACGACCGG
>Ga0164242_10007240_pt1 | contig 12148 bp, 12 predicted proteins | sample OricomgcompostMG_FD_108783 | JGI IMG/M metagenome (GOLD analysis project Ga0164242, IMG submission 108783) | Miracle-Growth compost microbial communities from Emeryville, California, USA - Original compost - Miracle growth compost (MG) ... | reverse complement strand
CTTCAGCAGTACCCTTTTCAATTTTATTTCTGCCTCTATTCTTTTATTGCTTTACCTCTGGTTTGTGTTGAATGTAGAATGGAAAGAGTTTCAAAGAATGCCTGTGGTGGGCAAATATTTTAAAGCCGGAAATATTTTGATTAGAAGAAAGTGATAGTAAAGCAACAAATTTTGAGGATTCTGTTTTTTGCTTTAAGGTTTTGCCACCAATTGAAAGAATTAGCACGAATAAAATCTCACTAAAACTTTGAAGGATTATTTACCTGAGGATTCCAGCAAAGCAACAAATATGGTCGATTTTGATTACAATGGTTGCTTTAGTCAAGCAATTTCCAGGGCATTTATTTCCAGTTTAAAACCCAACTCTTGCATAATCCTTTCGCAATCGTTCCATTCCAATCCAAATGATTTTACATCCGCCAAGCCAAGTTGAGCCAATATATTCCGAATCGTATGAACATTATCATCCTCATAAGAAGAATCTTTAAGTGATTTTTCGGCCCAGTCAGTTAGTTCTGACAATGAAAGCTGGTGTTTTAAATAGGCTAGTAATTTATCTGCAATCGTTTTTTTTGTAATCATTATTTATAATTTTTTATGCCCTTTATCTATAGGATGTTTTTCGTGTATTTCTCTTAAAACATTCTTCTCATCATACACCTCCTGCCAAAACTTTAAAGTTTTTTCTTCGCTATCAACTTCTTTTAGATATAATGCTTTCCAACCCATTCTGCCTTTTATTTCAAACGAATATATCCTGCTTCCGTCTGCCTTTTCTATCCATCTTTCAAATTCTGCTTCATTTTTTCTCCGTTTTATTTCATTCATGAGTAGAAGATGTTTCGCGATAAATAAAGTTATCTATAAAATTGCAATTTTTTCTGCAAATCCTATTATTAAATTCATTCAGAAAAATCAGTACTAAATGCTATAGGACAGCAAGAGTATAATTAGTGGTCCCATTTCATTTTTAAGGAAAATTATCTTTTCTCATTGTTGTCTTTTTGACCGTATCATCTTACCTTTGCCGCCAAATTAAAATCAGGACTTTTTAATAAAAATTTTATGGCAAATACCGGAAAAATAAAACAAATAATCGGGGCAGTTGTTGACGTGCATTTTGGAACGGGTCAGCTTCCCGAGATATTTAATGCTTTGCAACTAACCAGGGAAAATGGCGACAAACTGGTTTTGGAAGTTCAGCAACATTTAGGTGAAGACAGTGTTCGTACAATCGCCATGGACAGTACCGAAGGGCTGAAACGCGGAATGGATGTAGTTGATACCGGCGCGCCAATTATGATGCCAACAGGCGATGACATTAAAGGTCGATTGTTTAACGTAACCGGCGATGCAATTGATGGTTTGCCACCAGTAAGCAAAAAGAATGGCCGTCCGATTCATGCTAAACCGCCATTATTTGAAAATTTAAGTACTGCAACTGAAATATTATTTACCGGAATCAAAGTTATTGACCTCATCGAACCTTATGCAAAAGGTGGAAAGATCGGTTTGTTCGGCGGTGCCGGTGTGGGAAAAACCGTTTTGATCCAGGAACTGATTAACAATATTGCGAAAGCTTACAGCGGTTTGTCTGTATTTGCAGGAGTGGGAGAGAGAACCCGTGAAGGAAACGACCTGATGCGTGAAATGATCGAAGCTGGCATCATGAAATATGGTGATAAATTTATTCATAGTATGGAAGAAGGCGGTTGGGATCTTGATGCCGTAAATATGGAAGAGTTGAAAGATTCAAAAGCAACTTTCGTGTTTGGACAGATGAATGAGCCGCCAGGAGCAAGAGCTCGTGTTGCTTTGAGCGGATTGACTGTTGCAGAATATTTCCGTGATGGAGAAGGAACCGGAAGAGGAAAAGATATTTTGTTTTTCGTAGATAATATCTTCCGTTTTACACAGGCTGGTTCTGAAGTTTCTGCCTTGCTTGGCAGGATGCCATCTGCGGTAGGATATCAGCCGACACTTGCTACAGAAATGGGATTGATGCAGGAAAGAATTACTTCTACAAGAAATGGATCAATTACCTCCGTTCAGGCGGTTTATGTACCTGCTGATGACTTAACTGATCCCGCGCCGGCAACAACTTTTGCACATTTGGATGCAACAACAGTATTAAGCCGAAAAATTGCTGACCTTGGAATTTATCCCGCAGTGGATCCATTGGATTCAACATCGAGGATTTTGTCTCCGGCAATTGTTGGTGATGAGCATTATGATTGTGCCAATAGGGTGAAATTAACTTTACAGCGTTATAAAGAGTTGCAGGACATTATCGCTATTCTTGGTTTGGATGAATTAAGTGATGAAGATAAATTAATTGTGAGTCGTGCACGTCGTGTTCAGCGTTTCCTTTCTCAACCTTTCCATGTGGCAGAGCAGTTTACAGGTTTAAAAGGTGTATTAGTTTCTATTGAAGATACAATTCGCGGATTTAATGCAATTATGGACGGGGAAGTAGACGAATATCCGGAAGCAGCATTTAACCTTGTTGGAAACCTCGATGACGCTATTGCCAAGGGTAAAAAAATGATGGAAGCCGCGAATTCCTAATTAGCTTTTTAGCTAATTAGCGAAACAGCTAATTAAATAAATATGAATTTAGAAATATTAACACCAGATAAGAAAATTTTTAGCGGCGATGTTTACGGGGTGCAACTTCCGGGCATCAGTGGTATTTTTGAAGTTTTAGACAAACATGCGCCAATTGTAAGCGCTTTGAAAGCCGGAAAGCTAAAAATTTTAAAAGATAAAAATGCAACAACGCTCTATACAATCCAGAGTGGCTTTGTAGAAGTGATGAATAATAAAGCAACTGTTTTGGTAGAAGGAGTGAAAGAGCGTTAATTAATTGCAGCTATTTTCATGAACCTGTAAGGTTGTTGAAACTTTGATTTCATCAAAGATTTCTTCCAATCTTACAGGTTTTTTTATTTAATGATATAATAAACACAAGTAGTTACAAAATTTCTGAGGTAGGGTATTTTGCTTATCAATGAATTTTGCTTCTTCGGCTTCACATTAAATTTGTATTCATAAATCGGGTTGAATAAATAATGGATTTTGCTAACGATTGCATAATTTGTTTCCTTCACAATTCTTTCAAATCGCTCAATAGAAATTCCGGTTTCTTTTATTTCAATCAAATCATTAATGACATGTTGTGGTTCTTTAAACATTTTCAAAACGCTCTTATATAATGGTGTTGGCAATAAATGGAAATACGGAACCTTACCCAGCTTCTTTTGACACAATTGCTGGTGGCCTCCAAAAGGCATTTGCCAGGGAGGAAATCCAAAGAAAATAATTCCTTGAGGAACAAGAAAATCCTTTAACCTTTTCAATAGTTTTTGCTGGTCATGGATGTGTTCGATTACATCTTTTAGAATGATGATGTCAAATTTTCCGCCAAGACTTTCAACATCAGTATCATAAATGTCTTTTGCAACAAAAGAAAGCTTATTGTTTTTAATGTCTTCCGAAAGCCATTTCTTACCATTTTCAATTCGTGTTTCATCAAATTCTACACCTACTCCTAAACATCCTTTATTAATAAAAGCTTTTAAAACACCCCCTTCGCCGCAACCAATTTCCAGAGCACGCATCCCTGGCTCAATCGAAAAATTCGATTCAATAAACGGTAAAATATACTTCTCTGCATTTATTTGCTGGATATCAAAATATCTTTTCCTGTCTGCATGAAATTCAAACATCGATCGATTGAGTTGTTTCTTAAATAAAGTGCCGCGAAATTAATTATAAATGCCAGGAGAATTTTTAAAAGTAAACTTCTAAAAATGAAAAAACCTCTTATTTTTCAACAAGAGGTTTTTATAATGAATTGCTGGTATTATCTTTTCTTTTTATTTTGTTTTCTTGTACCAAATATGTTTCCTGCTTTAAATCCATTTCCTTCAGGGCTTCCAAGACGTGTCATTGCGCAACGGAAACCTACTGTGCTGCTTGATTCATCCTGCGACATAAAGCGCCGTGCACCTGGTGACAACCAGTAAGGGAAATCATTCCAGCTACCACCTTTAATTACTCTTGATTTATCACTTACTAATGTAGTAACACCATAACCATAAGTTACATTTGAAATTGAGTCACCATCAAGATAGTTGATAACATCACCTTTCTGATAGTTACGGCGGAGGGCTGCTACTGAGTCCGGAACCACTTCCTTTTCCAGTCTTCCCATTGTATCTCTTACGTATTCTCCTGATTCATCTTTAAGAAATCTTTCAAATTTATTACCGCGGAAAGGATTCACATCATCTTCATCCAAAGGCGTCATCGGGCGATAAACGTCTGCTACCCATTCGCTAACATTACCACTCATATTATACAAGCCATAGCCATTTGGATAGAAAGATTTTATTGGTCCGGGAATAGCTGCACGGTCATTCAAGCCACCGGCAACCCCCATCACGTCTCCACTTCCTCTTTTAAAGTTGGCTAAAAATTCTCCCTGCCAGCTTCCACGGCGGTTATCCCGAAGGCCGTTTACATTTTTACTCCATGAGTAAACCTGGTGGTTAGATATTACTTCTTCACCATGATTTTTTTCTTTGGTACGTGGTTTTGGATTTTGAGCAATAATTCCATACGCTGCATATTCCCATTCTGCTTCTGTTGGCAAACGATAGCCAGGTAAAAGGATTCCATCTTCCAATGTTACCACTTTTCTTGGCCTTCCGCTAACATCTTTTAACGCGCCTTTCTTGGGAGCTGTTTTATTATTGATTAGATCAGCATTCATGATGTAAGTGTCAGTATTGAATGTTGCATCAGCACCTCCACCTTTCATTGCAGCTACCGGTTCTCTTTTATTCAAATAACCTTTGTCTATTAAGATCTTTTCATTTACCCTATCTGTTCGCCAAATGCAAAAATCATGTGCCTGCTCCCATGTTACACCCACAACCGGATAATAATTATAAGCAGGATAACGGAAATAATATTCTACATATGGTTCATTGTAGGCGAGTTCACTTCTCCAAACCAATGTATCTGGAAGCGCCATTCTCATAATTGTCGTATCAGCATCAAATGTATTTGACAGCCAATACAAATATTCGCGGTAATGTACGTTAGCTACTTCAGTTTCATCAATATAAAAAGAATTGACACTGACTCTGCGCGGAACATTATTCCAATCCCCCATGACATCTTCCTCCTTTGAACCCATTACAAATGTACCACCCTGGATAAACACCAATCCAGGCCCGGTTTTTTGTTCATTTGCTTTTAATACATGGAAGTTGCCAAAGTTTTTGTCGTCGTAATTCCATCCGGTAACAGCAGATTGGTCTTTCTTTTTACCGAATATGCCTCCGTTCTTACAAGAGGGAAGTGTAATTAATGCGGCCAGGGCAATTAGGGTAAGTTTGCTGGCAGAGACTTTTTTTAACATGTACATTCGTTTTGCAGATTAAATAACGAAAGGTTTTCTTTCTTATTGTGAAAGGGATAATTTTCTTATGCGAATATAGAAACTTTATTTTGTTATTGCTTTAATCTATAAAACCAAAAATCATGCACAAAACTAATTTTGCAATGTCTTCACAATTGGTCCTCTTTTTTTCATCACATTTGTTTCCATGTAAGAAAGATCAAACTTTTTATTAGATATTCTACAATAATTTATTGCCAGAATCGTTCAATATGGAACGCAAAAGTTATTAAACCAAATAAATATTCACTTTCTGATCATTCAATTTTGCCAGCTCATCATGTTGAAAAATTAATTGGATGTTAAGAAAAAAAAATTATTTTTACAATCTTCAACCCCACGTTTATAAGGAGACTTCTACCTAATCAGAACATAAAATACACATGAAAAAAGTCATTTTAAAGTTGACGGCTCTGGCGATGCTGATGGGAACAACAATATCTGTTAATGCCCAGGATGCAAATCCTATAAATGTGGTTACTACTGCCGTTCCGTTTTTACGTATTTCTCCTGATGCCCGCTCTGGGGGGATGGGGGATGTAGGAATTGCAACCATTCCTGATGCAAACGCCATCTTCTGGAATCTTGCAAAAGTTCCATTTGCCCAAAGTAAATCCGCCATTGCTTTAACCTATACTCCATGGTTAAAAGGCCTGGATCTGAACGATGTGTATCTTGTTTCTGCCGCCGGTTATTATCAATTAGATGACCTCCAGGCAATCTCTGGTTCTGTAAGGTATTTTAGTTTGGGAAATATCCAGTTCACAGATAACCTTGGGAATGACCTTCAAACTTACCGTCCACGTGAATTTGCGGTAGATGGAGGTTATTCAAGAAAACTTTCTGAAAGCCTGGGATTGGGAATCTCTTTACGGTTTATCAGTTCTAATCTTGCAAGTGGACAATCTTCCAGCGGTTCAACTTATAAAACCGGAACTTCTGTGGCTGGCGATCTTTCTTTATTTAATGACGGCTCGGAAGGAGGAACAGTTTCAGGATTGAATTGGGGAATTGCGCTTTCTAATTTAGGCTCCAAAATTTCATATACAAATGATGCTTCAGAAAGAGATTTTATTCCTGCCAATCTTGGACTTGGGGTAGCCTATGTAAACGTGATTGACCAAACAAGTAAGGTTACGTTTGGTTTGGACATTAATAAATTATTGGTTCCAACGCCTCCGATCATTGGTGATTCTGCCGGTCTTGTAGCCTATCATGATAAAGGGGTGGTAAGTAGTTGGTTTAGTTCGTTTGGTGATGCTCCGGGCGGTTTTAGTGAAGAATTGAAAGAATTTCAAATTTCTGTGGGTGGAGAGTATACTTATAATGACCAGTTTTCTTTAAGAGCCGGATATTTTTATGAAAATCCATTAAAAGGTGACCGGCAGTATTTCACTGTTGGCGCTGGATTAAATTATAACGTTTTCGGATTGAATTTTTCTTATTTAATTCCTTCAGGAAATGGGGTAAACCGTAATCCTTTGTCGAATACTTTACGGTTCAGTATTTTGTTTAACCTGGATAAATCAACTGCTGTTGGTGGCGGGGGCAACGACTAAAAAATTATTTTGAATATAATTGAACGCCCCTAATTTTGGGGCGTTTGTTTTATGATCAACCTGAACATTGATTTATTGAAAATTCAATTAAATCTTTCAAACCCTAAAACTATTTATATGATATCTCCAAACAAACCTATACCATTCAGAACCGGCTTTGGTATTGATTTTCATCAATTGGTGGAGGGTAGAGAATTGTGGATCGGTGGTGTGAAATTGGAACATACAAAAGGCGCGCTCGGTCATTCTGATGCGGATGTTTTACTACATGCTATTTGCGATGCGATGCTTGGAGCCTTATGTCTTGGAGATATTGGCTTGCATTTTCCGGATACAGAAGAAAGTTATAAAAATATTGATAGCAAGATTTTATTACAAAAAACAATACGCTTTGTTACAGAAGCTGAGTATGTTGTGGGCAATATAGATTCTACCGTTTGCCTTGAAATGCCGAAGTTAAAACCTTACATTTCTGAAATGCAAAAGGTTATTTCACAAATTCTCATGATCAATGAAAACCAGGTTTCTGTCAAAGCAACAACAGCTGAAAAAATGGGATTTGTTGGACGAGAGGAGGGAATTGCTGCTTACGCGACCGTTTTGTTGATTCATCAGCCATAAAAAAAACGGCCACTTTGCAATGGCCGTTTTGTCATCATAATCTATTTTTTATTCAGGACTATCATCTAAAGTTATTGGATATTCAAATGGTTCATTGTAACCTGGGTAAACGCCTGTTATGGTAATATCAGTTGAATTGCCTACAAGATTTTTTAACTCATCCAAACTCTTCACATCCTTTCCATTAACCTTCGTGATAATGAATCCATCACGCATTCTTGTCTGATCGTTCAATGCACCGTCATTTATTTTTCTCACAACTACTCCACCTGCTAATCCATATTCTTTTGCTTTTTTAGGATCAAGGGTTTCAAGGTCTGCACCTAATTTATCAACATTGGTAGTAGGTTTCACAATGGCGTAAGTGCCTGCATTATTTTTCAACGTCACGGTCATTGTCTTTTCTGAACCATTTCTGAAAACAGTGACGCTTACTTTATCACCTGGTTTGTAGTTGCTTAATTGTTCCTGCAATTCCGAACCGGAATTAATAGCCACCCCGTTGATTTTACGAATTTCGTCACCTACCTGCACGCCTGCTTCTGCAGCACCTCCATCTTTTACAAGATTGGTTATATAAATTCCATCAGCTGAGGCAGGAACCTGGGCTTGTTTTTTCTGGTCATCTGTAAGACGCCCGGCATCAATAAAGGTTGCTCCTAAAAAGCCCCTTTGAACGCTGCCATATTTAATCAGATCATTCACCACCTTTTTTACAATATCCACAGGAATTGCATAGGAATAACCACTGTAATAACCAGTTGGAGAAGCGATAGCAGAATTAATTCCAATCAGCTGGCCACTTGTATTGATCAAAGCGCCACCACTGTTTCCCGGATTCACTGCTGCATCTGTTTGTAAAAAAGATTCAACAGCCATTTCGTGTCCGCCTCTTTTATCATGATTCAAACCAAGGTATCTTGATTTGGCACTGATGATACCTGCTGTTACTGATTCTTCTAAATATAAAGGGTAACCAATAGCCAAAACCCACTGTCCGATTTTTGTATCCTGCGAGTTACCATATAGCATGAAAGGAAGATTCTTTGCATCTACTTTTACCACTGCGAGGTCATAAGCCGGATCAGCAGCAATTACTTTTGCAGTATATGTTTTTCTGTCACTCATGGTAACTGTCACTTTATCAGCGCCTGCCACCACGTGGTTGTTGGTTACAATATATCCGTCATCGCTGATGATCACACCAGAACCCGAAGCTCTTTCCGGTAACATGCGTTGACGTCCTCCGCCACCTCCCTGTCCAAACAACTGGTTCAAAAGGTCATCTCCGAACAAGTCTGAGAATGGATTTTGTTGCGGCAAATTGTTGTTTACAGTTTTAGCGTTAGTAAGTGTTTTAATATGTACAACAGCTGGAATTGCAGCAGCAGCCGCCTGTGTAAAATCAACAGGAGCGCCGGCCGGACCATAACCGCTGTCCAGGAAACCCGCATATTTATAATTCGTCGGGATGCTTGATTGAAAATTCGGATTATTGCCATTATGATCTAGTTTGTTATAGGCAAAAATCACTGCCAGTGTAGTTAGTGCGCTAATGAGCACGGAAAGTAAAACGGTTTTTGTTTTCATTTATAGAAATTTTATTTTGTAAAGAATTCAATTGTTGATTTGGTAATTCAGTTCTCAATTGACTATCAAAATATATGCCCGCGGATAAAAGTAAAACAAGGCATGTCAATAATTTTACCCATCAATTACCTTTAACAATAAATTAAAAAGGATTATCAATTGTAAATTTACTTACGAAAAAAGAAAAAATTTTCCTAAGAATGGCAAATGGTTCTCAAAGAAATGTGAAGATTTTTTGTTGAAAAAAGGAAAAGAGATCGAATAAACGGGTAGGGTATTCTTACTGTCATCAAATCACGAATTAACAACGGGCAGTGTAAAACAAAACGTAGATCCTTTGCCTTCTTCGCTTTGAAATTCCATGGTTCCTGAATGCCTTTTGATGATCTCATTGCAGATATAAAGGCCTAATCCGAGACCCGGGTAGGTATTGTTGAAGACCCGGAAGAAACGGCTAAATAGTTTAGATTGCTCTGACAAAGGAATGCCGATACCAAAATCCTGTACACAAATCTTTATATCATTTTTAGTTTTTACAGAGGAAATAATTATTTTATCGGCACCAGGAGAGTACTTTATTGCGTTCGATAAAAGATTGGAAATCACCTGTCCAAGCCGGTTTCTATCACCATCTATTATTTGAGTATCTGAAAGCTGGAGTTCAATTTTATGCTTACTGCTTGAAAGTTGAATAATTCCAGTCACTTCCCGGATCAATTCGTTCAGGTCAATTTTTTCAAAACTAAAGTTTAATTGCCCTGAATTCGATTTTGATACATCAAGCAGATCGCCGATCAAACTCGTTAATTTATCAATTTGCTTATCCATTTTTCCGAGCATATTTATGGCGCTCGGATTTTCATCCGGCTTCAGGCTCATTAACAGAATTTCAGTATAAGCCTTTAAACTTGTGACAGGTGTTTTTAATTCGTGACTCGCCATACTGATAAATTCGTCTTTCTTTTCCATCTCCCTTTTCTGATCTTCAATGTTGGTACAGACACCAAACCAGGCAATAATTTCGCCGTCTCCATTTTTAAGAGGTAATGCATTGGAAATATGAGAAAAGTACTTCCCCTGCGCATTCCTTTTTCTTTCTTCAAACTTAAATGGTACACCTGTAAGCACACACCTGTTCCATTCGTTTACTACTTGTGGCAGATCATCAGGATGAAGTACTGATAGCCAACCTTTACCTTTAGATTCTTCGAACGTTAATCCTGTAAAGTCGTACCACTGGCGGTTGAAATAATTAAAGTCTCCATTCGGTTTGGCTGTCCATACAATTACGGGAATCGTATCAGCCAGGAATTTGAAATGTTCCCTGCTTGCTAAAAGCTCATCAGTCCTTTCCTTCACTCTCAGCTCTAATTCGTTATTTAGTTTTTCTGTAAAAACTTTCGCAGCTTCCAGTTGCTCATTTTTTTCTCTTAATTGCTTTTCGATATCCTTTTGTGAAGTAAGGTCAGTAAGGATGAGACTTAAAGCCGTTCCTTCATCAAGTTCAAGGGTAGTTAAAGAAACAAGCACCGGGATTTCCCTGCCATCATTGCATGTTAAACAAATTTCCCCTTTGCATTCTTCATCCCATCCTTTCTCTATCAAGTTATTAAAAACCGCTGTTGACTCATCAGAAACATACTCTTTGAAATAGGAACCAATGATTTTGGAGAGAGGTATTTTTATCATCGAAGCAAAACGCGAGTTGCTGTATAAGATAATCCCGGATTTATTGAGCGTGACAGCTCCTTCAATCATTTTTTCGATAAAAACACGATAGGTCTGATCGGCACTTTTTAAGGTATATATGCGTGGACCTTCTTTATCATTTACTACAAATGCATCTACCTTACCGGCACGAATCGCTTCGATCGTGTCATTTGCTTCATCCAGTTTTTGACGCAGAATTTCTAATTCAGAAGGTGTATTCAATTCTTTCATCCATTTTGCATATTTAATCCCAGGCCTTTCAGAACTTTGGCGGTATCAGATAAATCTCCAAATAATCTTTTTACAGGTAATGGAAAATATTTAATTAGCATCGGAAGGCCTATGATTTGTTCATTTATAGCTAGTTTGGGTTGTTGGTATACATCAATGATCTCTAATTCATATCCGGTTACTAAATATTTCTCACAAATGTTTTTTAAGTTAGCTATTGCACGAACAGAATTTGGAGAGGCACCGGTAATGAACAGCTTAATATTAAAGGGCAATATTTCTTCTGTTTTTTCCCAGTCACTAAATAATGAATCTTTCATCATATTATTTTTTTACGGGAACAATATTTAGGCCAACAAGTACTTTTTCTTTATCAGAAAGGTCACCAATGATTTTTCGCATGGGTTGAGGAACTTTTCTTACTAAAGTAGGAACCGCAAAAATCTGGTCTCCCTCTGCCAGTTGTGGCTTTTTTAAAAGATCAATTACTTCCAGTCTATATTTCCCTTCAAGGAATTCATCACAATATTTTCTCAGGTTATCTAAAGCGGTTACTGATTTTTCAGTCTTACCAGCGACATATAATTTTAAATCCCAGATTTCCATGTTTATTTTATTTTTTCTTATTTCGGATTTTCTCCTCTTTATTTTCACGCAGGCGGATTAATATTTCCCTGTTCTTTTCGTTTATTTCTTTCCTTAATTGCGCCTCAGTATAAATCCGGTTTAATTCATCTTTTGCTAATTCAAATTCTGACCTAAGGCTTAATATTTTTTCCTCCACGATTCTTCTTTTTGCTTCTATTTCTTTATTTTTTCTTTTTAATTCATCTTCTCTTAACGCCTGACTGGTAGCTTTTTCCAATTCATACGCAATTTTTGCTGAGCCTATAAGTACGCCATCCGGGCCTAGTACTACTTCAGCAATGTGAATTCCATCACCTGAAATAATAAATTCTCTTACCTG